>Ga0308157_10001723_pt1 | contig 41375 bp, 36 predicted proteins | sample PhyBR1_FD_201035 | JGI IMG/M metagenome (GOLD analysis project Ga0308157, IMG submission 201035) | Phyllosphere microbial communities from UC Gill Tract Community Farm, Albany, California, United States - DLSLB.R1 | ecosystem: Host-associated > Plants > Phyllosphere > Unclassified | place: USA... | reverse complement strand
CGCTCCTGCAAGCCACCGCCAGGAAAGAGCTTGTCTTTGAGGGCCGTAAGCTGGGCGTAGGCGGTTTCGTGCTTGGCTTCGGCGGCTTTGCTGAGACGCTTTTCGAGGCCAGCTAGGCTAGCGGCGGCTTTCTGAGCCTCGGCAGCTACTGACTTCACCAGCGTGGGGTCGAGGCGCTGGGCTAGGGCCTGCACCTGCTCGAAAGCAGCGGCCAGCGCCTGCTGCTGCGCGGAGAGGCTGATTTCCTCTTGCCCCAGCTGGGCGCCAACTTGTTTTTTCAGCTCGGCTAGGGGCTTGAAAATGTCGAGGGTGCTCAGGCCCATCTTGGTGATTTTGCCAGCGTTGGCGCGGCTCAGGTACATCGCCGAGTTGCGGGGTAACACAATGGGGTAGGGCACCCCCAGCGCCGTAAACACGTCTTTCAGCTGAAACCAATAGGCTACCTCGGCCCCGCCGCCGATGTAGGCGAGGTTGGGCATCAGAATTTCCTGGTACACCGGGCGCAGCACCACATTGGGGCTAAAGCGCTCGGGCTCAGCGGCGGCCAGGGCTAGCAGCTCGGCCTGCGAGTGACAGCGAGCGGTGCCGCGCACCGTTACCTGGGTGCAGTCGGCGCCGGGCGCCGCATCGGGCTCCAGGCGCTCACGCTTGCCCGTGTCGGTGAGAAAAAACAGGTTGAGCGGGCGCGAGTACACCTGTGGCTTGTAGCCAGCGGCCGTGAGGCGGCCGTTGGTAGCCTGCACCGCTTGGTTGGAAAACTGCTCTTTTATCTCCTTCTCCAGCAGCGGCTTCATAGCCTGCTTCAGCGCGGGCCGGTCGGCATCGAGGCACACAAGGCCATACTCACCAAAGAGGCAGGTAGCTAGCCGGCGCGTGGCTTCGCTCAGGTTCTGGCTGCCGATGTAGGCGTCGCGAAAAGCGGCGGGCACCTCGGGTGGCAGTTGGCTCAGCAGCTCTTCTTCGAGGCCGCTGAGGGCTAGCCGGCCCACGGGGCCGCCCAGGCCAGCTTCGCCGCCCGGCCCAGCCCAGCTGTAGGTTTTGCCAAAGAGCGGGAAGCTGTTGATTTCGGCAAAGTCGTGGTCTTCCGTGGCTAGCCAGTACACGGGCACGAAGTCGTACTGCGGGTAGGCGGCCTTCAGCTCCTGGCTCAGCTTGATGGCCGATACTATCTTGAAAACGAAGTACAGCGGCCCGGTGAGTAGGTTGAGCTGGTGGCCCGTAGTGATGGTGAAAGTGGTGTCGCGGGCCAGCAGGTCGAGGTTGGCAGCCACGGCGGGCGGCACCTCGCCGCCGAGCTCGGCGTACTGGGCGCGCAGGTCGGCCACCAGGCGCTGGCGCGCTTCGGGCGAATAACTCGCCTTTTTCTCCTCAATTTGGGCCTGAAAAGCGGCTAGCTCGGGCCGGCGGCTATAGAAGGGAGCCAGGGCCGGCGAGGCGGCGATATAATCGGTCAGCAGGCCCGAAAACGCGCCAGTGGCCGCGTAGGGCAGGGTAATACAATCGGCAGCAGCCATGAGCGCGGGGAAAAGTGGGCGCGAAATTCAGGGCAAAACCCGGCCCGGCCTAAAAAGTTAGGGGCTGCCTCTGCAAGAAGCCGCCCCTAGCACGTAAAATACGAGTTGGTGAAAGTAGCCTAGCGCACTACCTCGCCGTACAGGTCGAAGTCTGATGCGCCGGTTATATGCACGTTGGCGAAGCTACCCTGCGGGATGTGCAAGTCATTGGTAGCCAATACGAGTACTTCATTGTCTACCTCGGGCGAGTCAAATTCGGTGCGGCCCACGTAGTAGCCGCCTTCGAGCCGGTCGAAGAGTACCTTGTACGTTTGGCCCACGCGCGACTCGTTGTAATCCAGCGATATCTGCTGCTGAATCTCCATGATGCGGTCGGCGCGCTCCTGCTTCACCTCGGCGGGCACGTCGTCTACTAGGGTGTGCGAGTGGGTATTTTCCTCGTGCGAATAGGTGAAGATGCCCAGGCGCTCAAACTTCGACTCCTGCACAAACTCGCACAGTTCCTCGAAATCTTCCTCCGTTTCGCCGGGGTGGCCGGCAATGAGCGTGGTGCGCAGCGCAATGCCCGGCACGCGGTCGCGAATCTCGCGCACCAGTTCCTTAGTACGGCGCCCGGTGATACCCCGGCGCATGGTTTTCAGCATGTTATCCGAAATGTGCTGCAACGGCATGTCGAGGTAGCGGCAGATGTTGTCGCGCTCGCGCATCACATCCAGCGCCGCTAGGGGGAACTGCGAAGGGTAGGCGTATTGCAGGCGAATCCAGTCCACGCCGCTCACATCCGAGAGGCGCTCCAGCAGCTCGGGCAGCTTGCGCTCGCCGTAGGCTTGCAGGCCGTAGTAGGTGAGGTCCTGAGCGATGAGAATCAGCTCTTTGGTGCCCATGCCCACGAGGCGCTTGGCCTCGGTCACGAGGTCCTCCATGGGCCGGTCTACGTGCTTGCCGCGCATCAGCGGGATGGCGCAAAACGAGCACGGCCGGTTGCAGCCTTCGGCGATTTTGAAGTAGGCGTAGTGCTTAGGGGTCGTGAGCAGGCGCTCGCCTACCAGCTCCTTTTTGTAGTCGGCCTCCAGCACTTTCAACATCTGGGGTAGCTCCAGGGTGCCGAAATAGGCATCGACCTGCGGAATCTCCTCCTCCAGCTCGTCTTTGTAGCGCTGTGAGAGGCAGCCTGTTACGTATAGTTTTTCGAGCTTACCAGCTTCTTTCTCGTCGGCGTAGCGCAGAATGGTGTCGATACTTTCCTGCTTGGCGTTGTCGATAAAGCCGCAGGTATTGATAATGACGATGTTCGCGTCCGACTTCTTCGCCTCGTGCGTTACCAGGAAATCGTTGGCCTTGAGCTGGCCCATCAGCACCTCGCTATCAACGAGGTTTTTGGAGCAGCCCAGCGTTATAACGTTGACTTTGTTTTGCTTAAGAGTTCTAACTTTCACGACCGCAGATTTAACTGATTTAACGGATTTCGCGGATACGCCCGCCTGCGGCGGGCTGACTAGGCGAATAGTAGGGGTATAGTTCTTTGGGGCGTCTACCTGGCTTAGCTTAATCGGCTTAGGGCGAAGCAGAAGCCGGGCAACACGGCTTGGTGGCTTAGGGTTTCCTTTGGTTTTCGCTACGCGGGCTGGGGCTAGCCGATTACGGCTGGCTACAGCGCCTCAAACTGCCGCAGGAAACGCACGTCATTCTCGGTGAAGAGGCGCAGGTCCTTAATCTGGTACTTGAGCATGGTGATGCGCTCGATGCCCATGCCCCAGGCGTAGCCGGTGTATTTTTCGGGGTCGATGCCGCAGTTTTCCAGCACGTTGGGGTCCACCATGCCGCTGCCGCCGATTTCAACCCAGCCGCTGCCTTTGCAGATATTGCAGCCCGCGCCCTTGCAAATGAGGCAGGTAATGTCAATCTCGGCGCTGGGCTCGGTGAAGGGGAAGTAGCTGGGGCGGAACCGGATGTTGATGTCCTCGCCAAACATCTCGCGCACGAAGTAGTAAATCGTTTGTTTGAGGTCGGCAAAGCTCACGTTCTCATCGATATACAAGCCCTCAATCTGATGAAAGAGCATGTGTGCCCGCGCCGAAATGGCCTCGTTGCGGTACACCCGGCCCGGCATCACGCGGCGGATGGGCAGCGGCTCATTCTCCATCACCCGCACCTGCACGGTGCTGGTGTGGGTTCTGAGGAGGTAGTTGGGTGATGAGGTGAGGGGGTGAGAAGCGGTATCAGCCTCAGTACCGTTCACTTCATTGCTTTTTGCCTCTTCACCGGCCACGAAAAACGTGTCCTGCATATCCCGGGCCGGGTGGTTTTCGGGGAAGTTGAGGGCCGTGAAATTGTGCCAGTCGTCCTCAATTTCGGGGCCTTCGGCCACCGCGAAGCCGATGCGGGCGAAGATGCGCAGCATCTGCTCGCGCACCAGGCTCAGGGGGTGGCGGGTGCCTAGCGCGTTTGGTACAGCTGGTAGCGTGTAGTCGAAGCCCGCGTCGGCGGGTTGGTTGACGCTAGCCTCTTCGAGGACCTGCTGGGCCTCGTCGAAGCGGGTCTGGGCCTGCTGCTTGAGACCGTTGAGCTGCTGGCCCACGGCGCGCTTCTGCTCGTTGGGCACAGTTTTGAGCTGGTCGAAGAGGTCGGCCAGGCGGCCTTTGCGGCCCAGGTAGAGAAGGCGAAACTGGTCGAGGGCGGCGGCGGTGCTGACGTCGGCGGCGGCCACCTCGGCGGCGAGGGCCGAAATAGATTCCTGCATGATACTCACAAAGGTACGGCCGCCAGCAAGCCGCTGTAAAACCCAGGGCGATGCTGAATTAGAAGAAAAATTATCTTGCTGAAAATAAAGTGTTTAGTGCTGGGGCAAAAATAAGTTTAGGCGGCTGGCCCAGTGAATTCTCAAAATCTGGCACCGGCTTTGCAAAAGCCTTTTCAGCTTTCAACCACTTCCCATCCTTTTCCTCTTTTCATCATGCTACGCCGCTTTCTACTCCCGCTGCTAGGTATCGCCCTCTTCGCCACCGAGGCGGCGTCAGCCCAAACCACGCCCGTTGCTAAGCCCGTAGCCGGCGCCTACAACCGCCCCGTGGCCCGCACCAAGGTGCTCTCTGCCCGCGAAAAGCGCGCCGCCGAAGCAGCAGCCAAAGCCGAGGCCCTGGCCGCCGCCAAGCAGGCCGCTGCCCAGCCCACGGCCAGCGCCAGCACCGACACTAACTGGAGCGGCTGGAGCGACGAGGCCCAGCCCGCCAACACCGGCGCCCCGCGCCGCCCCACCATGAACGTATCGGTGGCCCCCGGCATGCCCCTCAACCAGATAGGCCACGGCGTAACGACCGACTACAACGGCCGGCCCCTGTACCGCGAAGCGAGCAGCACCACGCTCTCTACCACGCGCTAACTTCCGCTTTTCTCTTCTTTTTTCTGCCTTTGCCGCGGCCACGAAAGCTAGCCTTTCGTGGCCGCTTTGCGTAGAAACGGAGCCGGGCACCCGCGCCCGGACTTTGTCAACGTCTTCTCATTCAAGCTTCATGCGCTTCCTTCGTTCGCTGTGCCTGCCCCTGCTGGGGGCCGCCCTGCTAGCCCTGCCCGCCAGTGCTCAAACTTCGCCCAAAACCAAGGCTAGCCGCCCGGCCACCACGCGCCGGGTGCCGGCTGCTGCGCCCGGTGCCCGCACCGCTGACCCGCTGCACGGCACCAACAGCAATGGTAGCGGCAACAACGTCTATGCCGCGCCCGGCCAGCCCGTAAATGTGGACGACAACGGCAAAAATACGCCTTCCTACGATGGCCCGGCTCCCAAAGGTGAGGCCCGCACCAGAACCACGCTGGGAACGCCAAAATAGAAAAGAGGCCCGGCGAAATACGTTTCGCCGGGCCTCTTTAGTCTTATAAGTCAGGTCGTTATTCGGTGGCCTGATAATAGAGCGTGCTGCAATTTTCGGGGCGCAACACCAGTTCGGCGGCGGCGCGCACATCGGTGGGCGTCACGGCTTGCAGTTGGGCGGGCTCCTCGTTCACCAGGTTGGCGTTGCCGAGCAGCTTGCCGATGGCTAAGGCCAGTGCCCGGTTCAAGAGCTCAATCTCGCCAAAAACCAGGCCCGTTTCGGCTTGATTCTTAACTTTTTGCAGCTCCTCAGTAGGCACATCGGCTTGCAGCAGTTCGGCCACTACGGCTTCTACGGCGCGGTCGGCCTCGGCTAGGGCCACGCCGGCGTTGAGCTTGCCGCTGACCACGAACAAGCCCGGGTCGAGGGCACCCGTGACGGAGGCCGAAATGTTGTTAAAGAGCTGTAAATCTTTAACCAAGCGCTGGTGCAGGCGCGAGCTTTTGCCCCGGCCCAGCACATCGCTGAGCAAATCCACGGCGTGGTAGCGTGGGTCGAGGCGAGCGGGCATGTGGTAGGCTTTGTAGAGGGCCGATAGGGGCACGGCGGCCGATACCTCGGCGCGGCGGGCCTCGGTTTGGGCGGGTTCCTGGGGCAGCTGGCGGGGCTGGCGCTCGCCGCCCGCAATGGGTCCGAACCACTTCTCGGCCAGGCGCTTGACCTCATCGAAGGCCACGGCGCCGGCCACCACTAAAATAGCATTCTGGGGCGCGTAGTGCCGGCGGAAAAAGGCGCGCACGTCAGCCATCTGTGCGTCTTCGATGTGGCTGATTTCCTTGCCAATGGTATTCCACTGGTAAGGATGGTTTTGGTAGGCTAGCGGCTTGAGCTTCAGCCACACATCGCCGTAGGGCTGGTTGAGGTAGTTCTGCTTGAACTCCTCCACTACTACTTTACGCTGCACATCGAGGCCGTTTTCGGAGAAAGCCAAATCCAGCATGCGGTCGCTTTCGAGCCAGAAACCGGTTTCGATGTTGGCCGCCGGCAGCGAGAGGTAATAGTTGGTGATGTCCTGCGAGGTGAAGGCATTGTTTTCGCCGCCCACTTTTTGCAGGGGCTCGTCGTAGCTCGGGATGTTAACCGAGCCGCTAAACATCAGGTGCTCAAACAGGTGCGCAAAGCCCGTTTGGTCGGGGCTTTCATCGCGCGAGCCCACGTCGTACAAGATATTGAGTACGGCGAGCGGGGTGGTAAAATCTTCGTGCACCAAGCAGCGCAGGCCGTTGGCGAGGGTAAATTCCTGAAAATGAATCATAGCTAGGGGCAAGCCGCAAGGCTTAATAACAAGGAGGACAAACTTAACAGGCTGGCCCGCAAAAAGGTGTGCTAGCCTACTATTTGGTGCCCGGGGTGGGTGGGCGCCGCAGGTTTTTAACTAGGGTGCCCGGCGCAGGCGGCCGGTGCCTGGCCCGCGCCTGGTGCCCCGGCAGCGGCCCTGGCCAGGGCAAGCAGGCGCCGGGAGCTGAGCTGCATAAGGTGCTATGAATCAATAAAGAAGAAGCTACAGGCTGGCGCGCACCCCTAGCAGCCAGGTGCGGGGCACGGGCACGGCACCGTAGTCTTGGCCAGCTTGGGCGGGTGCGCTGCCACCGCTGCTCACGTTGGGGTCGTAGCCGCGGTAGCTGGTCAGCACAAACAGGTTTTGGGCGCCCACCCACAGGCTGAGGTCTTGGGTGGCGGTTTGGCGCAGGCGGTAGCTGAGCGTAAGCGAGGAAAGGCGCACGTGGCTGCCATTTTCGAGCAGGCGGTCGGAGAGGGGCGTGTAAAGATTGTCGCGGCTGGGGGCGGGCACAGCAGTGGCCGTGTTGGTGGGCGTCCAGTAGTTGCGCACGCTGGTGGCGTTGTTGGTGAAGCCGGAAGGCGCGTCCAGGTACGCCAGCTGGTGGTTCAGCACCCGGTAGCCAAACAGGCCGTCGAGCTGCACATCGAGGGCTAGCCGGCCCAGTTGTAGCTGCTGGCTGAGGCTGGCGAGCTGCGCCGGAATGCCGCTGCCCAGGCTAGCCTGGTCATCGAAGTCCCGCCGGCCGTTGTTATTGCTGTCCTGAAAAACGACCGTGCCCGTGGCCGAAAGGCCAGCCTGCCGGAAGCCGTACACGCTGCCCGCCGGCTGGTCGTCATAAATCGGATTTTGGCGCCCGTACTCGTCGCCCCGCACGCGGTTGCGGTTGAGGCTAGCCACGAGCCGGGTGGTGCCCTGCACCCGGCCGGCGCGCCAATTGGCGGTGCCCGTCAGCTCCAGCCCCTGGTTGCGGATGGTGCCCTCATCGTAAAAGGCCACGTACATCGCGGTGCCCGCGGCGTTGGAAACCAGCGCAGTAGTAGTGAGTAGGGCATGATTGGTCTGGCGCTGATACGCCACCAACTGCCCGCTAAAGCGCCCACTTGGCTGCCCCAGCCGCAGGCCAGCCTCCAGCTGGTCGGTGTAAAGTGGGGCCTGTTGGCGCGCCACGAAAGCCAGGCTGCCGGTAAAAGGCGAGGTGAGCGGCGCGCGCCCAAACAACCCGAAGCCGTAGCCCAGCACGCTGGTGCGGGCTGCCCCCACCCATAGTGTGGGTGCCCAGCCGCGCCCGGCCAAGGCGGCCAGCTGCGGCTGCCAGCTCAGCTGCGCCGCCGGGTAATACTGGGTCTGGTTATCCTCCTTGAAGTGGGCATAGCTCAGGCTGGCTTCCACGCGCAGGGCGCTGTCGAGGGCGTAGTGCACGCGGGCCCAGGGCCGGTGCAGACGGTACTGCGCCTCGTAGCGCAGCGAGCTGATGCCGACGACCGGCGACGAGCTGCCCGGCGGCGTAAACTCGAACCGCGAGGCGCTGGCCGTGGCGAAGTCCTCGGCTTGGTATTGATAATCGACCTCGGCCCCCACCTGGTGCCGCCCTAGCTGGCGCTGGTAGTGCAGGGCTAGCCGCGCCGCCCACTGGCTGGCTTGCAGCGTTTGGGTGCCGTACTGCGGCGCATAGCTTACGGTGGCGCCAGGATACACCACTTGCCAGAAGCTATCGGCAGCGAGCAAAGTGCGCTGAAAATTGCCGCTGGCCTGCGCCGTGAGGCCTGGCGCCAGCCGGTAGTCGGCCGCTAGCTGGGCCAGCAGGCGCCGCGTGCGGGGCTGGCGGTACACATTGTCGCTGACCGACAACGGATTGATAAACGTGTAGTTGCTGGCGCTCGCGCCCCGCACGGGCTCGGTAAAGTTGTAGGCACCCGCAGCAGTGCGTGCTGCCGCCGTAGGCGGGGCTAGCAGCGCCGCACGCGTGGCGCCATTGGCGCCCGCGGTGTAGGGCAGACGCTGGGTGGTTTGGCCCAGGTGAGCGGTGGCGCGTAGCGTCAGGCGCTCGCCCAAGTGCTGGTCGAGGGCCAGGCGCAGGCCGTAGCGGTCGAGGCTAGAGCCGCGCAGTACGCCGCTTTGCTGGCGGTAGTCGGCACTCACCAAAAACGCCGTGCTGCGGGCGCGGCCCTCCAAACTTAGCTGGTGCTGCTGTAAGCCCGCCACGCGGTAGGCTTCGGCCTGCCAGTCGGTGCCGGCGCCCAGGTCGGGGCTAGGGTAAGGGAGTTGATTGGCTGGAAAGCCCACGTTGCGCGCTGCCTGGTTGGCAATGCCCGCGTACTCGCCGGCGCCCAGCAGGTCGTAGCGGTGGCGCACCTGCTGCACTCCGCCATAGGCCGTGTAGTGCAGCCGCAGCGGCTGGCCCGTTGCCACTGCCCCGCGCCGCGTGCGAATGCTGATAACGCCATTGGCGCCCAGCGAGCCGTAGCGCGCCACCGCCGCCGGGCCGGCCAGTACCTCTATGCTTTCCACGCTCTCGGGCGGCAGCAAGTGCAGGGGGCTAGCCCCGGCTTCGGCGTGCTGCTCGGCCACCGGGGCGTCGACTGGGGCGTTGAGGTAGGTTTGGTAGGGCGGCGGGGGCGCCGAGGGGCCAAATAACTGGTCGGACTCCAGGGCATCGTTGAGGGCGGGCAGGCCGTCGATAATATAAAGCGGCTGGGCCTGGCGCTGCACCAGGCTAGCCCCCCTGATGCGCACTACCTGGCCACTGCCGGGGCTGCCATCATAAGGCGTTACCTGCACGCCGGCCACCGTGCGCAGCTGGTCTTGCAGGGTCAGAAAAGCCCGCGCCGGCTGCTCCTGGCCCTGCAGGCGCAGGGTGCCGGGGAAGGTCCGCACAGTGTCGGCCGGGGCTAGGGCTGCGGTGGGTTCCGGGGTTTGGGCCGCCACTGGCAGGCCTAGTAATAGGAGAAAAGGAAGGTAATAATTCGCCATGCAATGAACAGGTAATGAAGCCGCTCAAAGCTACAATAAAGCGCTTTATAGCGTCAGTAAAGGGCCTGCGGAAGGCTGGTTGTGGCTAGAGGCATAGCCTGAACTTTCAGTTCGGCAGCAGCAAGCCGCCCCCACGCGCGGACTAAAAGCCCACGCTGCCACAAAGCAGCTTGCGCCCGGGCTCCGTAGTGAAAACGCTGCCCCTACCTTTGCCACCCCCAACCCGCCCCATTTGCCTGCCATGACGTTTGACCGCAAAGACTACCCCAACGACCTGCTGCTACGCCTCTACCGCGAGCTGCTAAAGCCGCGCCTCATTGAGGAGAAAATGCTGATTCTGCTGCGCCAGGGCAAGGTGAGCAAGTGGTTTTCGGGCATCGGGCAGGAAGCCATCTCGGTGGGCAGCACGCTGGCGCTGAACCCCGACGAGTACATTTTGCCGCTGCACCGCAACCTGGGTGTGTTTACGGGGCGCGGCGTGCCGCTGGGGCGGCTGTTTGCGCAGTGGCAGGGCAAGGCCACTGGCTACACCAAGGGCCGCGACCGCAGCTTTCACTTCGGCACCAACGAGCACCACATTGTGGGCATGATTTCGCACCTCGGCCCGCAATTGGCTGTGGCCGATGGCATTGCCCTAGCCGATGTGCTCGACAAAAAGCCGCGCGTCACGCTCACCTATTCGGGCGATGGTGGGGCTAGCGAGGGCGACTTTCACGAGGCCCTGAACGTGGCGGCGGTGTGGCAGCTGCCCGTTATTTTCCTCATTGAAAACAACGGCTACGGCCTCAGCACACCCAGCAACGAGCAGTTTCGGTTCAAGTCGTTTGTCGATAAAGGCCCCGCCTACGGCATGGAGGCCGTGCAAATCGACGGCAACAACGTGCTGGAGGTCTATGACAAAATCAATACCCTAGCCCAGGACCTGCGCCAGAACCCGCGCCCGGTGCTGGTCGAGGCGCTCACGTTTCGCATGCGCGGCCACGAGGAGGCGAGCGGCACCAAGTACGTGCCCGTCGAGCTCATGCAGGAGTGGGGGACCAAAGACCCGGTCGAGAACTACGAAAAGTGGCTGCTGGCCGAAGGCATTCTGAGCGAAACTGCCAAGGCGCAAATTCGCGAAATCCTCAAGCAGGAAATCGACAAAGGCTGGCAGGAAACCGAGGCGGCGCCCGCGCCGGTGGCCGACCCTAGCCAGGAGCTAGCCGACATGTACCAGCCGTTTACGCAGCCGCTGGCTAGCCCTCCGGCCGATGGCCCGGCGCCCGAAAAGCGCTTTATCGACGCTATTCAGGAAGGGCTGCGCCAGAGTATGCAGCGCTACCCCGAGCTGGTGCTCATGGGCCAGGACATTGCCGAGTACGGCGGCGTGTTCAAGATTACCGAAGGCTTCGTGGCCGAGTTTGGCAAAGGGCGCGTGCGCAACACGCCGCTCTGCGAGTCGGCCATTGTGGGCGCGGGGCTGGGCCTCAGCATCCGGGGCAAGAAGTCGATGGTAGAGATGCAGTTTGCTGATTTTGTGACCTGTGGCTTCAACCAAATTGTGAATAACCTGGCTAAGAGCCACTACCGCTGGGGCCAGAACGCCGACGTGGTGGTACGGATGCCTACCGGCGCGGGCACGGCCGCCGGCCCTTTCCACAGCCAGAGCACCGAGGCGTGGTTTACGCACGTGCCGGGCCTGAAAGTGGTGTACCCCAGCAACCCGCACGACGCCAAAGGCTTGCTCTGCGCCGCCTTTGAAGACCCCAACCCGGTGCTGTACTTCGAGCACAAGCTGCTGTATCGCTCGCTGAGTGGGCCGGTGCCCGAGGCGTACTATACCACGCCCATCGGGCAGGCCGCGCTGGCCCAGGAGGGCGACGAGGTAACCATCGTGACCTACGGGCTAGGGGTGCACTGGGCACTGAGTGCCTGCAAGGAGCTGAATATCAAGGCGGATATCCTGGACCTGCGCACGCTCTTGCCCTGGGATACGGAAGCCGTGGGCCGCTCGGTGCGCAAGAATGGGCGCGTCCTCATCCTGCACGAAGACACGCTTACGGGTGGCCTGGGCGGCGAAATCGCAGCCTGGATTGCCGAAAACTGTTTCAGCCAGCTCGACGCGCCGGTGCGCCGCGTGGCCTCGCTCGACACGGCCGTGCCCTTCGCGCCGCCGCTTGAGGCAGGGTTTTTGCCCCAGCAGCGCCTGCGCGAGCAACTGCTGGCGCTACGCAACTACTAGCCCCGCCCGGCGGCTTGTATCTTGCGGGTAGTCCAGCCTAGTATTCTTGTTGTGAAGTTTTTACCGACGCTTTTCCTTCGGGCGGCTCTGCCGCTGCTGTTGCTCGGGCCGCTGAGCGGCTGCGCGGTCTACGATACTATCTTTCACCCGCACCGGCTACCCACGCCCAAGATGGACGCCGCCACCAAGGCCAAGGTGCGCGCCGCCGAAAAGGCGCGCCACAAAGGGCTGTCGATTAAGACCGACGAGCCCGCCACCAGCGCCACCGCTACCGATGGCGGCGACCCCTCGGCGCCCTCGGTAGGCGCTGGCGAGGATAAGAAAAAGACTATGTCGTACGGCGAGCTGCCCGAGGGCACGCGCATCAAGTACGACAAGCAAGGCCTGGTGAAGAAAAATATGCTTGACCGCATGGCCAACAACGGCCACAAGCTGCACCACTACGATACCCGGCCCCTCACCCCGCGCGAAGCCAGCCGCGAAAATCGCAAACTGCGCAGAAAAGGCCACACCGACCACGGCAAAGACGCCCCCCGCGAGCGCGCCGACTCGGCCCCGGAACCGGCGCCTGACCCTAGCCCGGCCGCCGCGAGCCCCCCGGCCGAGCCGGCGGCGCCTGCCCCGCGCAAAACGCCCGCGCCCAAGCCCGACCCCACGCAGCCGGCGCCCGCCAAACCCAAGCAAAAAGCTTCCAAAACGCCCGTGCCCAAGCCCGACCCTACCCAGCCCGCCCCGGGCCAGTAGCTGCCGCCCCGAAACGAACCCTAGCCCGGGCTACGTGGTTACTAGGCCTGGCGCGCTGGCCGCGCCAGCTCGATTGGTCGATAATTCACTGATTTTTAACTTCTTCTCACTTATGGCTACCCCCTGGATTGCGCTTACCCAACCCGAGCAGCTGCGCGACATCGTGCAGGAATCGCACGAGCATCCGGTGCTTATTTTCAAGCACAGCACCACCTGCTCCATCAGCGCGGCGGCCAAGGCTAAGGTCGAGCGCCAGTGGCCCGATGCCTCGCTGCCCGCCGATGCCGCCATTTATTACCTCGATTTGCTGCGCTATCGCCCCATTTCGGGCCAGATTGCCAGCGAGTTTGGCGTCGAGCACCAGTCGCCGCAGTTGCTGCTGCTCCAGGATGGCGAGGTGCGCTACCACGCCTCGCACATGGGCATCCGCCTCAGCGAAGCCGGCGAGGCCCTGGCCGCCAAGTAGGCCCTAGCCCACCATTGCAGCCACTAAAAAGGCCCCGGCGCAGCGTTGCGCCGGGGCCTTTTTAGTGGCTAACTGCCCTAGCGGGCTTATTTCTTGGCGTCCATGCCCGCCTGAATTTTCTTAATCATGGCCAGGTGCATTTGCAGCACGGGCAGCGTTTTGGCGGCGAAGGCTTTCACCGCCGGGTCGCCGGCTTTGGTGCTGGCTTCCTGAAACTCTTTTACGTCTTCCTCGTGGTCATCCACCATTTCGGAAACGTATTTCTGGTCCAGCTTAGCGCCTTTTTCAGTTAATACTTCGTCGTAGACCTTCTTCTGGTCCTCGCCGAGCGAAGCCGGCAGCTTCATACCCTTCTTGGACGCCAGAGCCTTCAGCTCGTTGTTGGCCTTGGTGTGGTCATTCACCATTTGCTGGGCAAACTGCTTAGCCTCAGGCGTGGTAGCGCGCTGGGCCACCACTTTGCCCAACTCCACTTCCAACATTCCGCCGCTGGCGGCCTTGGTCATAAACTCGGAGTCGTACTCTTTGTCCTCGCGCACCACGGCGCCCTGGCCCGTGTCCTGGGTGGTGCTGTCGATGCGGGCTTCGTTGGTTTGCTGGGCCTGCTGCACCGAGTCGGGAGCAGAATTGCAGCTGGCTAGCCCCAGCAACAGGGCAGCGGCGAGCGGGAGTTGGCTGATTTTCATACGGCTAAAGAAAAATAAAAGGGCAGCACCCTATACGTAAGGTGCTGCCCTTCTGGCTGGTTAGGCAAGCAATTAGGCGCTTTACATTTTCATGTTGGTACCGTTGCTAGCCATTTGCAGGTGGCTTTCTACTACGGGCAGCGTTTTGGTGATAAAGCCCTGGATAGCGGGGTCTTTAGTCATCGTTTGGTGCGAGGCCATAGTATTGGCCGTCTTCTGGTGGTCAGCCACCATCTGCTTCATATACTGTTGCTCGAAGGCCTGGCCCGACAGTTTTTCCATGGCCGGGGCCATCGCCTTGTGGTCGGCGTCCATGTCCGTGGGCAAGGTCACACCTTTCTTGGCGGCAATTTGCTTGAGGTCGGCGGTGCTTTTGGTATGGTCGGCTATCATCTTGTTGGCCATGTCTTTGGCCATGCCGGTTACACCCTTAGCCAGCGCCATTTTGCTTTGCTGAATCTCGTTCTGGTCCGAGTGCGCGGCCGTCATCATAAACTCGGTGTCGTTGGCGTGGGGGCCAGTGGGGCCGTTGGGGTCGGCCTTGGCAGTGCCGCCGGGAGCCTGCATCGCCATGGCCGAGCTGTCGCCAGCGGCCGGCATATTGACCGCCGAAGCCGCCGAATCGGTAGCCGCGGTGCTGGTAGCAGTGTCGGTCGTAGTAGTGTTGGTATCGGAGCTGGAGCTGCACGAGCTAAGAGCAAGCAGGCAGGCTGCGAAAAGGGGCAAAGAGGCGCGTAACATGAAAGTTGAAGGGGAAAAGGATTGTTAGAAGAAACCTGATTACGAACGATTTAGCTAAAAGTTTGGCTCAAACTGTAAGCGCCTGATTGCTAGTCTGCCACACGGCCTTGCTGTTCAGGCCAAAATTTTAGGCGGGCGCATTAAACCTCTTTGCTGCGCGCCGCTCTCAGCTAGTATCTCCCCCTTACTCACTTACTTTTTCTCTTACCCGCATGCGCTACGCTACTCCCTTCCGCACTTTGGCCTACGCCGCGCTGGCCAGCGGCCTGCTGTTCACCGCTAGCTGCCAGCGCGGCGATGTGGCGGCCGACGATATTACCTCGGCCGAAGACCAGGGCCAGGGTGATGAGGAAAACGCCGCCACTGCCGACCTCGTGGAGGCCGCCGCCCCGCAGGATATCACGGCTGCGGCCAGCCCCGCCATCGTGGGGGCGGCCGAGCTGCGTACCCTCACCGCCGGCTGCTTTACGCGCACCTACGACGCTGCCACGCGCACGCTAACCCTCGATTTTGGGCCCACCAACTGCCTGTGCGCCGATGGCCGCTACCGCCGGGGCCAGCTCACGGCCGTTTTTAGCGGCCCTTACCGCCAGGCGGGCGCGGTGGTCACCATCAACCGCACCAACTATTTTGTGAATGATAATCAGCACCTCGGCACGCGGGTTATTACCAACTTGGGCAGTGGCTCGTTTGACCTGAGCGTGCAGAACGCCAGCATCATCTTCGCCAACAATGGCGGCACCACGGCGTGGTCGTCGCAGCGGCGCTACACGCGCACGGCGGGCTTTGGCACCCCGTCTATCCTGGACGATGCGTACAGCATCACCGGCTCGCTCACGGGCACCAACCGCCACAGCGTGACGTACACGGCCACTATCAAGAGCCCGCTCATCAAGAAACTTGCCCTGGGCTGCGCCCGGCACTTTGTGGCCGGTACCGTCGAAGTCACCAACTCCAAGACCCAGACCTTGCTCATCAACTACGACCCTAGCGGCACCGCCGCCTGCGACAACATAGCCACCGTGACCATCAACGGCCGCACCCGCACCATCCACCTCAAATAGACCGCAGATTTAACGGATTAAACGGATTGCGCGGATACGCCTGCTAGCGCAGGCTGACTGGGCTGGCGGCGAATATTTTAAAGTGTAGCGCTTCAAAAAATTTTCAGCCTAGCCAGCCCAGTCAGCCTGCGCCAGCAGGCGTATCCGCGCAATCCGTTTAATCTGCGGTCAGGGAGTGGGCTAGTAGTAGGTCTTCGGGCGTGGTGATTTTGAGGTTGCGGTAATCGCCCTCCACCAGGTGCACGGGGTGCAGGTCGTCGACCACGCTGGCATCGTCGGTAAAAGTGGGCAGCTCGGGTAGGCGGTAGGCACGGCGCAGCAGGGCTAGCTCAAACGTTTGGGGCGTTTGCATCAGGCGCAGGCGGCGGCGGTCGAGCGGCGAGGAGCCAGCCGCCCCTAGCAGGCGCACCGAGTCTTTGGGGGGCACGGCGGCAGCAGCAGCGCCGTGGGTGGCCGCCGCCTGGTAGGTGGCCTCAATCACGGCTAGGGGCACCAGGGGGCGCACCCCATCGTGCACGGCCACCAGGGCCCCGGTGGGCGCCTCGGCGGGTAGGGCGGCTAGCCCGGCTTTCACCGATGCCCAGCGCGTGGCGCCGCCGGCCACCAGGGTATGCGGAATGGTTACGCCGTGCGCCGCCGCCAGCTGCTGCCAAAAATCAAGCTGGTCGAAGGGCAGCACCACCACGAGCTGCGCCACCCCTAGCGCGGGCTCGGCAAAGCGGCGCAGCGTGTGCAGCAGCACCGGCTCGCCGCGCAGCAGCAAAAACTGCTTGGGGCGGTCGGCGCCCATGCGCAGCCCGCTGCCGCCCGCCACGAGGATGGCGTAGCGCGGCAGGGCGGGTGCGGGGGCGCCGGGCGGGAAAGTAGGCATAGCAAAGCAGGGGAATAGTGAGCAGTGGACACAAAAAAAGCGCCCCGGCGCCAGATACGGCGACGGGGCACTCTGTTTTAGCAACTCAAAGCAAATGCCAAAGGCATTTACAGAATCAGCATCGCGTCGCCGTAGGCGAAGAAGCGGTATTTTTCCTTGATGGCTTCCTGGTAGGCCTCCATCAGCAGCTTGTAGCCGGCGAAAGCCGAGGCCATCATCACGAGCGTGCTCTCGGGCAGGTGGAAGTTGGTGAGCAGCGAATCGGCGATTTTGAACTCGTAGGGCGGGTAGATAAACTTGTCGTTCCAGCCCGACGTCACCTTAATGCGGCTGTTGGCCGACACTGAGGCATCGAGGGCCCGCATGGTGGTGGTGCCAATGGCGCACACCTGCTTTTTGGTGTCCATGGCTTTGTTGACCACCTTCACTGCCTCGGCGTTCACGAAGAACTGCTCCGAGTCCATCTTGTGCTTGGTGAGGTCTTCCACATCCACATTGCGGTAGGTGCCCAGGCCCACGTGCAGGGTCACGAAAGCTTTCTCTACGCCCTTGATTTCCATGCGCTTCATCACCTCACGCGAGAAGTGCAGGCCCGAGCTAGGGGCGGCCACGGCGCCGATGTTCTCGGCAAAAATGGTCTGGTAGCGCTCTTTGTCGGCGGGCTCGGTTTCGCGCTTCAGCACCTCCTTGGGCACGGGCGTTTCGCCCAGCTCGTAGAGCGCCTTGCGGAATTCTTCGTCGGTGCCATCAAACAGAAACTTGATGGTGCGGCCGCGCGAGGTGGTGTTGTCAATAACCTCGGCTACGATGTCGGACTCGCCAAAGTAGAGCTTGTTGCCCACCCGGATTTTGCGGGCCGGGTCGACGAGCACGTCCCAGAGGCGGCCTTCTTTGTTGAGCTCGCGAAGCAGGAATACTTCAATTTGGGCGCCGGTGCGCTCCTTTTGGCCGTACATGCGGGCCGGAAATACCTTGGTGTCGTTGAAAACGAAGACGTCGCCTTCCACGAAATAGTCCAGCACGTCTTTGAACATCTTGTGCTCAATCTGGCCGGTAGCGCGGTGTACCACCATCAGGCGCGATTCGTCGCGGTGGCGGGCAGGGTGACTGGCAATCAGCTCTTCGGGGAGTTCGAACTTGAACTCATGCAGTTTCATCGCCATGATGGGCAGTACTAGGGGGAAGTTACCGAAAATTCGGGGGGCAAAGGTACGGCTTTTTTTTAAGGGTAAGCTTGAGCTTGCCAGTTTTGTTGGGCGAGTGCGGCGCAAGCCCACGCGCGCGTTACTTTTCGGGTGGCTTAGCGGCGCTGCCCGTCGCTAGGCCTGCGGTGCCCGCCCACGCTTACCTTATCCTGCCATGTTTCTTACTCTACGCCTCGTCCTCGAAAGCTTTGCCTTTGCCTGGCAGGCGCTGCGGTCCAACTTGCTGCGCACCATTTTGTCGCTGCTCGGCGTCACGGTGGGCATCTTCTCGATTATCGCCGTCTTCATGGTTGTCGATTCGCTCGAGTCTAATGTGCGCGCCAGCATGAACTTTCTGGGCGACAAGGTGGTGTACGTGGGCAAGTGGCCCTGGAATTTCGACCCTAACCAGCCGTGGTGGAAGTATTTCAACCGACCCGTGCCCACGGTGCGCGAGTTTCGGCAGTTGCAGCGGATGCTGCCCGCCAGCAGCCACAACGGCATCGCCATCTTCGTGCCTAAGAGCGGCAATACGCTGAAGGCGGGCATCAACTCGGTGAGCGACTGTGCTTTCCAGGGCGTGAGCTACGAGTATCGCAACGTGTCGAGCGTGCCCATCGAGCAGGGGCGCTACTTCACGCTGCAGGAGGTGGAGGCCGGCCGGCCGGTGGCCATCATCGGGGCTACCATCGCTGAAAACCTCTACCCCGAGGGCGAACCGGTGGGTAAGCAGTTCAAGACCCACGGCCGCTACTTCACCGTGATTGGGGTGATGAAGAAGGAGGGCAAAAACCTGCTCGGCACCCCTAGCAACGACGCCAACTGCCTCATTCCCTACGATGCTTTCGCTAGCCTCTTCGCCATGAGCAGCACCGGCATGAGCGGCCCCTCGCCCCAAATCGGCGTGAAGGGCCGCGACGACGACCCCGGCCTGCTTAACCTCGAAGCTGAGATGCGCGGCGACCTGCGCATCATCCGCGGCCTCAAGCCCCGCGAGGAAGACAGCTTCGCCCTCAATCGCCCCGAGATGATTGCCGATACCATCGGTAAGCTATTCAGTGTCATTGGCATAGCGGGTGGCATCATCGGCTCGTTTGCCATGCTGGTGGGCGGCTTCGGCATTGCTAACATCATGTTCGTGTCGGTGCGCGAGCGCACCAATATTATCGGCATTCAGAAATCGCTGGGCGCTAAAAATTACTTTATCCTGTTCCAATTTCTGTTCGAAGCCGTGTTTTTGTGCCTGCTAGGGGGTGCCGCAGGCATCTTTCTGGTGTGGCTCATTACCCTGGTGCCGCAGGATGCGCTGGCCCTCACGCTGAGCGCGGGCAACATCTCGCTGGGCCTGCTCGTGTCGGTGGGTATCGGTATTCTGGCCGGTATTATTCCGGCCGTGATGGCGGCCAACCTCGACCCGGTTATCGCTATTCGGGCCAAGTAGGGCGAAGCGTCGGCTTCGTGCACGAGCAACACGAGTAGTAGCGTATTAAACGGACCCTAGCGCCAGCTGCTCGCCGCGCCCGCGCACGAAGCCAAACCTTCGCGCTACTTCGCTTATCTTCGCCGCCTTGATTTTTGGCCGCCCCGCTTACTGAGCCGGGGCGGTTTCGTTTTCCCCACCCTGACTACTCATGTCGAAACTTAAAAAAACCAGCAAAACCAAGGCTTCCGACGAAACCCTGAACGCGGGTTCGGGCAAGACCATCGTGCAGCCCAACGTGAATGATAACAAGCTGACCAGCATCACCGAGCTGCGCCAGCAAACGGGCGGCGTGGCTAAGCTCGGCAGCGACCCCGACGAGCAGCGCATCCGCAAAGCCTTCGTGGACAAGGACTGGAACGAGATTAAAATCGCCGATAGCTGGCAGATTTTCAAGGTGATGGCCGAGTTTGTGGAGGGCTTCGAGAAGATGTCCAAAATCGGCCCCTGCGTGAGCATCTTCGGCTCGGCCCGCACCAAGCCCGACAACCAGTACTACCAGCTAGCCGAGGAAATCGCCTCCAAGCTAGTGCGCCACGGCTACGGCGTTATCACGGGCGGTGGCCCCGGCATTATGGAAGCCGGCAACAAGGGCGCCCGCGCCGAGGGCGGCAAGTCGGTGGGCCTCAACATTGAGCTGCCCTTCGAGCAGACCCACAACATCTACATCGACCAGGACAAGTGCATCGACTTCGATTACTTTTTCGTGCGCAAGGTGATGTTTGTGAAGTATGCCCAGGCCTTCGTGGGCATGCCCGGCGGCTTCGGCACCATCGACGAGTTGTTTGAGGCCCTCACGCTTATTCAAACCAAGAAAATCGGGCGCTTCCCGATTGTGCTCGTAGGCTCGGCCTACTGGGGCGGCTTGTTTAAGTGGATTGAGGACGTGATGCTGGGCGAGGAGCGCAACATCTCGCCCGAGGACATGGACCTCGTGCACATCGTGGACGATGCCAGCGAGGCTGTCAAAATCATCGACGACTTTTACCACAAGTATTCGCTGTCGCCCAACTTCTAAGGTTGACCGCTACAACGTAAAAGGCCGCTTGCTCCCTAGGGAGCAAGCGGCCTTTTACGTTGTAGCGGTCAACCTAGCCAGCCGCCTAGCTGCCTATTCGAGGAGAATGCGGCGCGTTACAGTGCTGCTGGCGTATTCGACCTGAAGCAGGTAGGTGCCAGGCGCTAAGGAGCTAGTATTAAGGGTAGTGCGGGGCAAGGGAGCCTCCTGGGAAAGAACTATTTGGCCTAGCATATTGAGCAGCACTACGCGCTGCGGTTGGGCCTGGCTATCTAGGGAGAGGTGCAACGCCGCGTGGGCAGGGTTAGGGTAAGCTTCGGTACGCACGGCTGACTGCTCGGCGGCCACGGCCAGCACATTGTCGGCGGCTAGGCGTACTAAACCCACGCGGGCCTGGCCGCTAAAGGTGCTGAAGTAGCCGCCCACCAGCAACTGGCCCGTGGGCAGTGGGATAACATCGGTTACGGTGCCGTTTGGAACGGGGCTGTTGAATGAGGTATCCAGGCTACCATCAGCAAGAAGGCGGGCCAAGTAGCGGTCATTACCACCTACCAGAATGCGATTGTTAGGTTGCAGGCGAATTGTGAAGATGTCCAGGTTGGATGGAAGAGCCGCGATGAAGCCGGCGTCGAGTTGCCCATCGGCCGTGAGCCGCCGCAGGCGAGCATAATATTCGTCAACCAGCAAAATTTTGCCATCTGGCTGCGCCACAACTATGCTCGCCTCGGGCGCGTCGGTGGCCGCTAGTTCGGTAAAGGAGGGGTCGCGCTGGCCCGATGCCAGTAGGCGAATAGTGGCTTTAGATGCGGTTGCCCCGAAGGTGCCCGCTACCACCAGCCTGCCATCGGGCTGGAACGCGGCGCTGACCGCGTCATTATAACTGCCATCCAGCGGGTAGGCAAACGTGCGGTCGCGCTGGCCGGTGGCTAGCAGCCGGATGGGCAGTGTGTTACCATCACCCACCGTGTCGGCGAGCGTGAGAATACGCCCGTCGGGCTGCAAAATAAGTTGATTAACCCGGCCAATACGAGTGGGCGCCGCAAAGCTGGCGTCGACTGCGCCGGTGGCCAGCAGGCGCAGCAAAGTAGGCTGACTGGTGCGCGTAAACTGGGCCACCAGCACTTTGCCATCGGGCTGCACGGCCAGCTGCTGCACCTCCAGCCACGGCGGGGCCACAAAGCTGGCATCCAGGGTGCCATCGGCAGCGAAGCGCGCCAGGTTATTGACCGGCTGACCATTGGCTTCAATAAAATGACCTCCCGCTAAAAGCTTGCCATCAGGCTGTTGCGCCAGCGCCATCATATTGCCATCGGTAAGCAGGGTGGGCGAAAAGCGAGTGTCGAGGGCCCCGCTGGCATTGAGCAGGGCCAGGCTGCTTTGGCGGCCTGCTAATTCATAGTCATCGCCGGCTACCAGTACTTGGCCGGCAGCAGTAGGGGCAAGCCAGGCAACCTTGCTGCGGGGAGAAATGGGAGACTGAAAGGAGGTGTCGAAGCTGCCGCTGCTCGTGACGCGATGCAGGCTTTTATCGGCCGTGACTACGAGCACGCGGCCATCGGCCTGTAGCAGCAGCAGGCGTTGGTCGAAGGTATTGAACGGCGTAAAATCGGCATTGGAAGAAAAAGAGGCATCGCGGCGGCCAGTAGGCAACAGCCGCACGAGGTCCGCAGCCGCGCCAGTAGGCGGAAAATAATCCCCGCCTACCAGAATATTACCATCGGGCTGCACCAGCATATCGTCGGTTTGATAGACCTCCGGGGCCGAGAAGTTGCCATCCAAGCTACCGCTGGCAGTGAGTCGGAGCAGACCTAGGCCCTGCTCGCCCCCCACCAGTATTTTGCCATCGGGCTGCACAGCCAGGCGCTTCACCGAGGCAGTAAGCTGGGCTGGCGCAAAGGAGGTATCGACGCCGCCGGTAGCGGTGAGGCGTACCACCTTGCTGCGCGCCACGCCGTTGTAGGTGGTGAAGGAGCCCCCTACCAGTAGCTGCCCGCTAGCCAGTGGCTCTACTACCAGGCCGTAGCCAGTCGTGGAGGCCGTGCCGGCATCAAAGGTGGCATCAGGAGTGCCGTCGGCGTTGAGCCGCAGCAAGTCCTGGCGGGATACGCCAGCCAGCGTCAGGGCTCCTTCGCCTACTACCAAAAGCTTGCCCGAGGCTAGCGGACGCACCGAGTAGATAGCGCCCGCCAGCGACGCCACCACATTGTTAAAGCTTTGGTCAGGCGTAAAATCGCCGTTGAACCGCACCAGATAACCAATCGGACCGCTTTCGTTTCGGCTGAAAGAGCCCAATGCCACGTACTTACCATCTGGCTGCTGCGTAGCACACCTAACGTTGCCCGGCACTGAAAGGGCCGTGGGCTTAAATGTGGGGTCCACCACCTGCGCTTGCAGTAGGGGCACGCTGCCCCCGAAGCTTAGCAGTCCATAAAGAAAAAGTAAACGACGCACCATAGTTAAAAATAAAAAATATTACAAAAACAGCTGCGTAGACTTGCGTAGCAACTTCATTTAAAATGATTTATTTAAGCGTACAAAGCTAGCTCGTTAAGTAGAATACTACGGCCTGGGCGGAGATTCTTCGTAGGTCGCCGTACTACCTTTTTCCCTATTAAGCCGACCTTTGTTCTTATCTATGACCGACCAGCCCGCCGCGCCCGCCAAAAAGCTTTTCCTGCTCGACGCCTTTGCCCTCATCTACCGCTCGCACTTTGCCTTTGCCAAAAACCCCCGCGTCAATTCTAAGGGCATGAACACGGGCGCCATCCTGGGCTTTACCAACACGCTAGTGGAGGTGCTGCTCAAGGAAAAGCCTACCCACCTGGGCGTGTGCTTCGACTCGGGCAAGACCTTCCGGCATGAGAAGGACGAGAACTACAAGGCCAACCGCCAGGCCATGCCCGAGGACATTGGCATTGCCATTCCTTACATCAAGCAGATTATCGAGGGCTTCCACATCCCGATTTTGCTGATGAAGGGCTACGAGGCCGACGACGTGATTGGCACCCTAGCCCAGAAGGCGGAAAAGGAGGGTTTCGAGGTGTTTATGATGACGCCCGACAAGGACTACTGCCAGCTCGTGACCGAGCACATCAAAATCTACCGCCCCGCCTTCATGGGCAACGCGGCCGAGGTGCTCGACGTGGCGCACGTGCTGGAGCGCTTCGAGATTGAGCGCCCCGAGCAAGTAATTGATATTCTGGGCTTGCAGGGCGATGCCAGCGATAACATCCCCGGCATCCCGGGCATTGGCGAGAAGACAGCCAAGGCGCTCATCAAGCAGTACGGCTCGGTCGAAAACCTGATTGCCAACTCCGACAAGCTTAAGGGCAAGCAGCAGGAAAACGTGCGCAACTTTGCCGAGCAGGGCTTGCTGAGCAAGGAGCTGGCCACGATTCACGTCAACGTGCCCATCGAGTTCGAGGCCGATAAGCTGGTGATGGATGCGCCCGACGCGGCGCGCCTGCGCGAGCTGTTTGAAGAATTAGAGTTTCGGCAGCTGGCCGCTAGGGTACTGGGGGAGGACAATGCCAGCACCAGCCGCACCCCGGCCGCGCCGGTGGGCCGCGGCGCCCGCCTCCCCAAAGCCGCCGCGCCAAGCGCGCAGGGCTCGCTCTTCGGCGAGGGCAGCGCCGCCGTGGTGAACGCCGCCGAGAACGGCGAATTTGCCCCCGGTGAGGCTGGCGAGTACTACCACGGCCCCACCAAGACCCTAGCCGATGTGCCCCACCACTACCACCTGGTAGATGCGCCCGCGCTGCGCAAGTCACTGCTGGAGTTTATGTTGCAGCAGGCGGAGGTGAGCTTCGATACCGAAACCACCGGCCTCAACACCATGACGGCGCGGCTGGTGGGCCTGAGCTTTAGCTGGCACGCGGGCGAGGCGTACTACGTGCCCGTGCCCAGCGACGACGCCGAGGCCAGCCAGGCTATCGTGGAAGAGTTTCGGCCGTTCTTCGAGCACAAGACGATTGTGAAAATCGGGCAGAATATCAAGTACGACCTGCTGATTCTCAAGAACTACGACGTGCGGGTGGCTGGGCCGTTTTTCGATACCATGCTGGCGCACTACCTCATTGAGCCCGACATGCGCCACAACATGGACGTGCTGGCCGAAACCTACCTGCACTACACGCCGGTGCCCATCACGGACCTCATCGGCCCCAAGGGCAAAAACCAGAAAACGATGGCCGACCTCGACCCGGCCGCCGTGAGCGACTACGCCTGCGAAGACGCCGACGTGACCTTGCAGCTGCGCCACGTGTTTGAGCCCATGCTCAAGGAACTAGGCCTGCTGGGCCTGCTCAACGACGTGGAAAACCCGCTGGTGCCCGTGCTGGCTGACATCGAGCACGAGGGTGTGCGCATTGACTCGAATGCCATGAACGAGTACTCGGCCGAGCTGCAAGGCTACGTGCAGGAGCTGGAAACGCAGATTTTCCGCGAGGCCGGGCAGGAGTTCAACATCGGCTCTCCCAAGCAGCTGGGTGAGGTGCTGTTTGATAAAATGGACATCGGCCGGGGCAAAATCAAGAAAACCAAGACCGGCCAGTACGCCACTGGCGAGGAAATCCTGAGCCAACTGGCCGCCGATAACCCCATCGCGGGCCTCATCTTAGAATACCGCCAGCTCACCAAGCTGCGCAGCACCTACGTGGAGGCCCTGCCTCAGCTCGTGTGCGGCGACGGCCGCGTACATACCACATTCAACCAAGCTGTTACGGCCACCGGCCGCTTGTCCTCGACCAACCCCAACCTCCAGAACATTCCCATCCGCACCGAAAAGGGCCGCGAAATCCGCAAGGCCTTCGTGCCGCGCGATGAGAACCACATTCTGCTGGCGGCCGACTACTCGCAGGTGGAGCTGCGCATCATGGCCGATTTTTCAGGCGATAAAACCATGATTGAGGCCTTCCGGCTAGGGCAGGACGTGCACACCAGCACCGCCAGCAAGGTCTTTAAAGTGCCGCTGAATGAGGTAGATAGCGAAATGCGCCGCAAGGCCAAGACCGTAAACTTCGGCATCATCTACGGCATCTCGGCCTTCGGGCTAGCCCAGCGCATCGGCATCAGCCGCAAGGAAGCCGTGGATATTATTGAAACCTACTTCCAGGAATTTCCGAGCGTGAAGCAGTTCATGGATGACAGCATCAACCGCGCCCGCGAGCTCGAATACGCCGAAACCCTGCTCAAGCGCCGCCGCTACCTACGCGACATCAACTCGCGCAACGCCACGCTGCGCGGCTACACCGAGCGCAACGCCATCAACGCCCCCATCCAGGGCACGGCCGCCGACATTATCAAGATGGCGATGATAAACATCCACGACTGGCTAATTGAGGAAAAGCTCGGTACCAAGATGATACTGCAAGTACACGACGAACTCGTGTTCGACGCCGTGCGTGAGGAAGTGGCCTACGTGACGCCCAAAATCCGCGAGCTGATGACCACCGCGCTGCTGCTGCCCCACGGCGTGCCGCTGGAGGTGGAAGTGGGCACGGGCGACAACTGGCTGAAGGCACACTAGCAGGCTGCCGGCCAGCTGGCGGCTACTTTACCAACGTCACGACCACCGTTTGGGCTAGGGTGCCGGTACGCAGGCGCAGCGTATCGGCATTCAGCTTCAGAATATCGTAGGTGGTAGTGGAAGAAAGGCCGGTAGTGCCAAGCGTGACGGCGCGTCGCAGCGTAATCGACAGGTTGTCCTGGGCGTTTTGAAACTGCCAGCTGCCGGTCGAGATTTGGGGGTCGGTGATAGCGGCCCGGCGTGCGCCGTCATCAAAAATCAACCCGTTGTCGGCATTGAACTGGTACGTGTCGTCGAGGCGTACGCCCGAAGAGAGCGAGTACATCGTGGTTGGTGGCCTGTTGGTATTGTCGGTGTCGGCGAAAGAAAAAGGGCGCCAAGTGTGCGCAACCAGTAAGCTGGTAGTCGCATCCGGCGTGGGCGCGTTTTTGTGGCAGGCACTGGCTAGCCCCCCTGCTGCCACCATGCAGCACCAGGCTAAGAAATATGAGAAATAAGTATTCTGCATGTAGCAATACCAATAAGCCAATAGGATAACCAAAGGTAATTAGCGAAGCCTAAGCCCAATAAGTCATCTAAAACCGTCAATGCTGCCCCTCAAACCCGCCCTCCACGCCGCTTGCTTGGCCTACGTGCACACCCGCCTCGATGCGGCCCGCGCCGGCATGGCCGCCGCCCAGGAGTCGAGCAACTCCGAAACCAAAAGCAGCGCCGGCGACAAGTACGAAACCGGCCGCGCCATGGCCCAGCAGGAGCGCGACCGCCACGCCGCCCAGCTCCACGAGGCCCAGCAACTGCTAGGGGCGCTGCAAAAAATCAACCCCGAGCTAGCCAGCGACACCGTGCGGCTAGGGGCCCTGGCCGATACCAGCCTGGGGTTGTTCTACCTGAGCATCAGCGCGGGGCGGCTGGCCACGGCTGAAGGAGTGGCGTTTATGGCAGTGTCGCCGGCGGCGCCGCTGGCCGTGGCGCTGCACGGGCACCAGGCCGGCGAGGAAGTAGTATTTAATGGCAAGCCGGTGCGGATAACGGCCGTGAGCTAGCGGCCCGGTGGCACCCTAGCCACCGGCTGGCCGTATGCTAGGGGCATGGAAACTACCCTTCGCCAGCTCGCGCAGCTGCCCGCCCCCAAAACTACTCCGCTGCAAAACGTGGCCCGCTGCCTGCTCGGCAGCTTTATGGTAGTAGCGGGCACCGGCCACCTCACCTTCGTGCGTCAGGATTTTCAGGCCCAGGTGCCCGACTTTGTGCCGATGGATAAGGATACGGTGGTGCTGCTTTCGGGCGTGGTCGAAATAGGCCTGGGACTGGCCCTGCTGCTGCTGAAAGGTAAAAACCGGGTGCGGATGGGCCTGGGGCTGGCGGCGTTTTACGTAGCCATTTTCCCGGGCAATATTCACCAGTATACGGAGCGTATTTCCGCGTTCAACCTCGATACCGATGGCAAGCGGCTGGCGCGGCTATTTGGCCAGCCGGTGCTCATCGGCGCGGCGCTCTGGAGCACCGGCGCCCTCCAGGCGCTGCGTAAGAAGTAGGGCGAAATTTCACTGCGTGCATGGGCGCAGCGAGCAGCTGGCGCTACGGTCGTCCGGTCTCGAATATTCGCTGCGCTCGCGCACGCAGGGAAACTTCGCGCTACGGTGCTTTTTCGTTTTTCGCTACTACGAACATACGGTCGCCGAAGCGGCCCGTCAGCTTATTGAGCCAATAAGTAGGGTATTGCGTGCCCAGCTTGGTGGCCTGCTCCACCACATTGCCCCCTAGCCGGATGTTGGCGGGCGCTTTCACCGGGTTCAATAAATCGACGACTGAGAAGCCGTTCTTGGCCAGCATCTTGCGAATGGTGGTCGGTGTGAACTCATATAGATGGTAGGGCGGAATATCCATGCGACGCTGGCGGCCCAGCGCCTTGTAGGCCGCAAATCCCAGGCGCATACTCGGCAGGTTGGTCACGCTGGGCAGGGCTAGCACCAGCAGCCCGCCGGGCGCCAGAATGTGGCCAAACTTGCGGATGGCCGCCGCCGGCGACAGCAGGTGTTCGAGCACATCGCCGAGGTAGGCCAAGTCGAACTGGCTTTCCTGAAAGTCTTCGGTGGTTTCGATGTTGCCGGTCACCACGGGCAGGCCCAGCTCGCGGCGGGCGTAGTCGGCGGCGTGGGCGCTTATTTCGAGGCCGTGGGTTTCCCAGCCCAGGCTTTGCAGGCTTTTGAGGGTGTAGCCGGGGCCGCAGCCCACCTCCAGGTACCGAAACCGGCGGCCGGGATAGTGCTGCTGCATGTAGCGCGTAAACTTGTCCTCCTTTACTTTGCTTAAATCCAGCGCCTTACCTTCTTCGATAAAGGCTTTGTCCTTCTCGGTGCGGTCGTAGTTGGGGCGGTCGGTGAAGTACTCCTTGCCGTAGAGGGTTGAGAGCTGCGCGGGCGTGGGCTGCGGGTCCAGAAAAGCCAGGTCACAGTTCCGGCAGCGGGTGCCTTGCAGGCGCTGGCCGTCAAAGACATAGTAGAAGGGCAGGGGCTCGAAGCTGGTAGCTCCGCACAGGTCGCAGTGGCGCATGGTAGTCAGTTGGCAAGCGCCATTCCGCAAGTAGCCGCTAGGGAGCTGCGCACGGAGGGCGGTAGATTCTCTCCGTAAAGTTCAGCAGCAGAACCCAACCGCGCGGCCCGTCGTTGGTTGCTAGGTAGAAAGACCCTAGCCAACTGCTACCTATACCCGTGCCGATGCTACCTGAAAAACTAGACGCCGTTGTGATTGGAGCCGGCCCCGTGGGCCTGGCCTGCGCCCTCGAAATTCAGCGCCGTGGCCTCACCGTGACGGTGGTGGACAAGGGCGCGCTCGTTAATTCCATTGTGGGCTACCCCACCAATATGGAGTTTTTCTCGACGCCCGAGCTGCTTGAAATTGGCGGTTATCCCTTCCCGATGGCTTCCTACAAGCCCCACCGCGAAGATGCCCTCGACTACTACCAGCGCGTGGCGGCGTCCGAAAAACTGAGTTTGCGCCTCTATGAGCGCGTGACGGGCCTGCGCGGCCAGGCCGGTGATTTTGTGGTCGAAACCACGAAGGGCGAAATCGCGGCCCGCACTGTGGTAGTGGCCACCGGCTTTTTCGACGTGCCCAACCCCCTTGCTATTCCGGGCGCCGACCTGCCCCACGTAAATCATTATTATAAAGAGCCTTATGCCCACGCCGGCCAGGATGTGGTGGTGGTGGGCGCCAAAAACTCGTCGGCCAAGGCAGCGCTGTCGCTGGTGCGCTCGGGGGCGCGTGTCACGCTGGTAGTGCGCGGCCCCGAGGTGTCGGAAAGCGTGAAATACTGGATTCGGCCCGATTTGCTCAACCGCATCACGGAAGGCCGCATCACGGCGTATTTCAATACGACGCTCGACGCCATCACGCCCACTACGGTGGAAGTGACCACGCCCGAGGGCCCGCGCAGCATCCGGGCCGACTACGTGTATGCCCTCACCGGCTACCGCCCCGATTACACCCTGCTGGTCGATATGCTAGCCTTGCCGCTCGATGAAAACGACCTAGCTAGGCCGCCCATCTTCGATGCAACCACTCACGAGTCGGCCCGCCCCGGCGTGTACGTGGCCGGCACCGTATGCGGGGGGCTAGCCACCAGCCGCTGGTTTATCGAGAATGGCCGCCACCACGCGCAGCTCATTGCGGCGGCCCTGACAAAGGCGCCGGTGCCGGCTTAGCCGCGCCCCGCTAGCCGCCTTGCCGCCTAACAAGCCCGGCCAATGCGTGCGCATTGGCCGGGCTTGTTAACCGATAAGTTTTTGCTACAAAGCAGTGTAGGTGTAATCCTCGGTGCCTGTGTAGTCGCGGCCGTTTTGGCGGTACGTGTACACGTGGCGAATTTGCAGGGTCTGCTCCGTCAGCACGAGCACCTGGTAGGCCTGGGTCGCATCGTGCAGCTGGTGCTGGTTGATGTGCAAGGTGGTCTGGTCATCGCTGAAATACCAGGAGCCGGGCTCTGCCGGGGCCATCTCGCCCGGCGCACCGCACCGGGTGGCGCCTTCACCGTAGGCAATAGTTTTGTCGGCGTTGAATTTCGTCACGTCGTCCTGCGCGCAAGGCTGAATGGAGCTGTACACCTCCTGCACTACCGCGTTGCTGCCATCGCGGTGGTAGGTAACGCTTTGGGCGGCCAGTTTCCAGTCGTGGGCCAGCAGCAGGCTCGTGCGCACGTCGGCCACGGGGGCAGGCTCGCTGTTTTTTTGGCAGGCGCTCAGCGACATCAATGCGATGCCGAACAAAAAGAAAATTTTTCTCACGGCAGAAGGACGAGTAGCAGGTGAAGCGCAAAGCTAGGCAAGCAGTAAGCCAATGCAGCAGGCTTCAGGTATTACTGTTCAGCTTGGCCAGGGGCTAGCGGCACTGCTCGGCGGCCTGCACTGCATAGGAGTAGCCGGCCGCCGCGCCGCGCCGGAAAAACTCGCAGCTGCTGGCCGAGTCGCCCGCCTGCTGGGCCAGCCGCCCCAGTAAAAACAGCGTGCGGCCGTCCTCGGGCTGCGCCGCCAGCGCCTCGAAGTACACGGCGCGGGCCTCGGGATAGCGCACTAGGTGGGCCAGGGCTGCGCCTTCGGCCTGGAGATAGGCTAGCGGCATGGCCCGCCCGGCGCGCCGCAGTTGGGCGTGGCCGTGGCGCAGGTCGGCGAGGGCCGGGCGGGTTTGGTGCAGGTCGAGCAGGCGGTTTTCGCCCCGCGCCAGGTAGGCCTCGGCTAGGGTCGTGTCGAGGGCCAAGGCCCGGCAATAGCTGAGCTCAGCGGGGCCGGGCTGGCGCAGGCCGGCCTGGCAGCGGCCGAGGCGGTAAAGCAGCCGGGCCGTTTCGGTGGGGGCTAGGGGTGGGCTCTCGCTAGCCAGCAAGGCGGCCTCGTAGTCGGCGCGGGCGGCGGGCAGGTCGTGGGCTATGTCCTGGTAAAGCTGGCCGCGCAGGCGCAGGGCGGCCGGGTGGTCGTCGCGCAGGGCCAGCGACTGGTCAAGCTGGCGAGCAGCTTCGGCCCACTGGCCTCTGGCAAAGGCGGCGCGGCCGTCGTCGTAGTATAAGTTGGCCTGCACGCGGTCCATCACGATTTTGGCCGAGATGCCGAACAGGAAAATCAGAAATGTGAGGCCCGCCACCAGCCAAAAGTCCTGCTTATTGAAGCGCACGCGCTGGCGCGGCACTCGCTGCTGGTAGTGGCGCTCGCGGGCATCGGCGGGCGGGCGGGTGCGCAGGGGCGGGGCAGCGGCCGGGTCGCCAGGCATCTTATACACCGACGGGCCACCGCCCGCAGCCTGGGCGGCGGCGCGGCGCTGGTCTTCGGCCCGGCGGGTGGCTAGTTGCAGCTGATAGTCGTATTGGGCGCGGCGGTCGGCATCGCCCAGCACACCGTAGGCCACGGCCACGGCCTTAAAACGCTCCTCGTAGTGGCGGTCGCCGCCGTGCTTATCGGGGTGCAGCTCGGTCGCCAGGCGGCGGTAGGCCCGCTTGATGTCGGCGGCGGGCGCCGTGGGCGGCACGCCCAGCACCTGGTAATGATTCTGACTCACGTCCCGAAAATTTAATCGAAAGCCTGGGGCAAAGGCAGCCCTGGCCCCAAGTTTTGCGTAAAGAACGCCCTAGCTGGCCCAGCGGTTGCTAACGGCTCAGCTACTCAACCGAATTTACTCGCTAAACAATTCCGCGCTCATGGCCCTCCTGACCGACGACAAAACGCCGCGCAACGACAGCCTCATCAGTAACCTGACGGGCTACCTCGATACGCGCATCGACCTTATCAAGCTCGAAACGCAGGAAAAGGTGAAAGGAGTCTTTGTCAGCTCCGTGCACGGCGTAGCGCTGGGCTTGCTGGGCTTCCTGTTCATCATTTTTGGCTCTATTTATCTGGGCTTGGCGCTCAACCAGATGCTCGACAGCCCCTCGGCGGGTTTTGGGTTGGTGGCGGCGCTATACCTAGTGCTGGCTGTGCTGTTCTTTGTTGGCGTAGATAAAAAGCTTTTTCAAGGCATTGCCGATAAGCTGCTAAATAACACCATCTATAAATCTGATAAGCGCGCCTAAGCAGCGCGTTGCTTTCTCTGGCTTTCCCGCAAAACACCTACCCCATGACCGAGCCCACTAACCCGTTGTTTGAGGACGAAAAAGATTTTCTGGAGCGTAAAAAGCTGGAATACGAGCGGGCTTTGCGCGGCGACGTTGAGGAAATCAAGGAAACCACCGTGCAAGCCGGCAAAATAGCGCTGGTGGGCGCGAGTGTAATTGGCGGCATCTGGCTGATAAGCAAAGCCTTTGGTGGTAAATCCAAGAAAAAGAAGCACAAGCACAAGAACCGCCCCGAGTTTGAGGACTACGCCGGCTTCGCTGGCTTTGATGAGAACGACCAAGAATTTAATGACCTGGATAATGGCTTTCAGTCGTCAGATTACGACCAGAACTACGCCTACGCCGGGGCTGATGCCGATGGCTTCTACACCGAAGGCGAGGGCGATACCGACTACGCAGCCGAGGACGATGACAATGGCTTGAGCCAGTACCCAGACTTCCCGGCCCACTCGGCTGGCCAGCCTGACCAATACGGTGCCCCTAGCGCCGACGACACTGACGAAATCGCGGATGATTACGACTATCAGCCGGCCTCCCAGCCTTACGCTGCCAGCGCCTCGTACCAGGCCCGCCCGTATGACGATAGCCGCCGCTTACCCGACTCGAATAGCTTCGCAGAAGACGACGAAACCGACGCTGGGCATGCAAAAGGAGTTGATACTGAACACGTAGAAGCGCCTAAGTCGAAGCTCAGTATCTTGGTGCCCGCCCTGTTATCGTTTGCCAAAACCGAAACCGGCCGCGTAATTGTGGCCCAGGCCACTGCCGTGGCGTTGGCGCTCGCTACCAAGGCGGTGCAAGGGTTTATGCCTAAGCATGAAGCAGAAGCCGACAAAAATGCCGACCTTGCAGCTTCATCGGCCAGCGAGGGCATCCAGCCCGCCACCTGGCCCGCCACCTCCGCCCAGGATGCCACTGCCGCCGCCCACCACGACGACACTTTCTCCTCCAGCGCCCCGCTTGCTTGATACGCTGGCCGGGCTGCGGCTGCGCGGCCGTAAGGCCCTGGCCGTATTGCTCGACCCAGACGACTTTGAGCCAGCGCGCCTACGCCACTTGCTGCGGTTAGCCCAGCAGCATCCCATAGATTTTTTCCTCGTTGGGGGCAGTCTGGTGCTTACCGAGCACCAGGCTGCCCTCATTGCGTTGCTGAAGGCCGAGGCGCCGCAGGTGCCGGTGCTGCTGTTTCCGAGCCACGCCCTGCACGTTGACCCCGCTGCCGATGGTATTTTGTTGCTCTCGCTTATTTCGGGGCGCAACCCCGATTTTTTAATTGGCCAGCACATTGTGGCGGCCCCGCGCCTGCGCCAGAGCGGCTTGCAGGTGCTGCCCACCGGCTACATGCTGGTTGACAGTGGCCGGCCTACCACGGCTTCCTACATCAGCGGTACGGCCCCGCTGCCCCACGACAAGCCGAGTATTGCGGCGGCCACCGCCATGGCCGGCGAGCAGCTGGGCCTGCGCCTGATGTACCTCGATGGGGGCAGCGGCGCCCAGCACCCCGTGTCTCCCGCCATGATACGGGCCGTGCGCGCGGCCGTTGATACGCCTCTCATTGTGGGTGGTGGCCTTAATACCGGCGAGAAGGTGTACGCGGCCCTAGCTGCCGGCGCTGACGTGGTAGTAGTAGGCAACCACCTGGAGCGCGCCCCCGATTTCCTGGCCGATGCCGTAGCCGCCGTGCGCGAGGCAGCCCAGACCGCCGCAACGGGTTGCGCTGACTCACCCGCCACGCGGGCTGACTAAGCTCACAACCCAACAAAAAAAGCCATTCCAACAAGAATGGCTTTTTTAGTGAATCAGGAAGAAAAACCAGACCGCTAGCCCAGTCAGCCCGCCAAAGGCAAGCGTATCTGCGCAAGCCGTTAAAGCTGCGGTCTTAAATGTTCATGGCCGTTTCGCGGCGACGCATTTTGCCGGCCGGAATACCGAACATCATCTTGAAGCGGCGGCAGAAATAGGCGGTGTCCTTGTAACCCACTTCCTTGCCGATATCACGGATGCTCTTTTTAGTGGTGCGCAGCAGCGAAACCGCGCGCTCCATGCGTTGATACTCAATATAATCCTGCGGATTAATATTGGTCAGCATCTTGAAATACTGCCCCACGTAGTCCTCGCTCACGTTGGCTACCGTGGCCAGCACCTTGTTGGAAAGGTCGCCGCTCAGGTTCTCCTTGATGAAGTTGAAGAGGTCAATCAGGCGCGGGTCTTTAAAATACGTGCTGTTGGTGGCCAGCTGCTCCACAAACAGGTTGTTGCGCAGGATGTAGCGAACCACTTCCACCACCAGGTTTTCGGTGTAGATGGTGATAAGGCGCTCACGGCCTGGCAGGTCTTGTAGTGATTCCTCAATAATTTTAATAACTAGGTTGGCTAGCTTCGAATTGCCTTTGATAACGAACGCCGGCACGTCGAGCGACGCAAAAAAGTTAACCGAGTCAAACACTTTGGCCTCGAACGAAACGAAGCTATGGCTTTCTTCGGCATCGCCGATGAAATCGAGTTTGTCGTTGGAAGTGAAAAAACGGTCCTTGTTGGTAATCAGGTCGTCGTTGGAGATTACCCGGCTAGCGGCGCCCTGGCCGTAGCCCACGCGCGTAGCCCGCCCGCCCGGTAAGAACAGCAATTCGGCCTCCTCAACTACTTGGTCGTCTTCACCAAAGACAATTTTACCCTGATGCAATAGAATAAGGTTATTCCCAACATCATAAGCATTACGAACCGTAAAGGCTTGCCGGAGAACCAGGTTTTTTGCCTTGATATAGCGTACCCCCAGTGATTCTATAACTTTATTGTAATCTTCCATTTATTGAGTGCTTATAAGGGAAAAACCCCACTGGCTCTGCCAAAAGTACCTAACGTTACACTTAATTACTACAATGGATTCTAAAAAAAATTCATTAAAACAAAAACCCAGACCGATTTGGCCTGGGTTCCGTACAAAAAAGTAGCTAATCTGCTGGAAAAGTGCTATTTCAGAATCTCCCGCGAAATAACAATTTTTTGAATCTCCGAAGTGCCTTCGTAAATCTGGGTAATCTTGGCGTCGCGCATGAAGCGTTCGACGTGGTACTCCTTCACGAAGCCGTAACCACCGTGAATCTGCACGGCTTCTACGGCCGAGTCCATCGCCACTTTTGAGGCAAATAGCTTGGCCATGGCGCCACTCTTGGCGTAATCGGCGTGGTTGTCTTTGTCGGCGGCGGCTTGCAGGCACAGCAGGCGCGCGGCTTCCACGTTGGTGGCCATGTCGGCTAGCTTGAACTGGATGGCCTGGTGCTTGGCGATTTCCACGCCGAAGGCCTTGCGCTCCTTGGCGTACTTGATGCTGAGCTCGAGCGCGCCCGAGGCGATGCCCAGCGCCTGCGAAGCAATGCCGATGCGGCCGCCGGCCAGCACCTGCATGGCAAACTTGAAGCCGAAGCCATCGGCGCCAATACGGTTTTCCTTAGGCACTTTCACGTCCGTAAACATGAGCGAGCAGGTGTCGGAGCCGCGGATGCCAAGCTTGTTTTCTTTGGGGCCCTGCACGAAGCCGGGCATATCCTTGTCCACAATCAGTACATTAATGCCGCGGTGCTTCAGCTCGGGGTTGGTTTGGGCAATTACCAGGTACACCGAGGCGGTGGTGCCGTTGGTAATCCAGTTTTTAGTGCCGTTGAGCAGGTAGTGGTCGCCCATGTCCTCGGCGGTGGTGCGCTGGCTAGTGGCATCGGAGCCAGCTTCGGGCTCGGAGAGGGCAAAGGCCCCAATGATTTCGCCCGAGCACAGGCGGGGCAGGTATTTCTGCTTCTGCTCCTCGGTGCCATATTTCTCCAGGCCCCAGCACACCAGCGAGTTATTCACGCTCATGATAACCGAGCACGAGGCATCAACCTTGGAGATTTCCTCCATAGCCAATACATAGCTCACGGTGTCGAGGCCCGAGCCGCCGTACTCGGGGCTCACCATCATGCCCATGAAGCCGAGCTCGCCCATGCGCTTAATTTGGGCGGTGGGGAATTTTTGCTGGTCATCGCGCTCAATCACGCCTTCCCACAACTCGCTCTGGGCAAAGTCGCGGGCGGCGGCCTGCACGGCCAGTTGCTCTTCGGTGAGCTGGAAGGGGGAGGCGGTGGCCGTCGAAGTGGTCATGTCCAAAATGCTAGGGGTGGGGATGGGGCGGATAAGGAAACAAAAATACGGTCGTGAGCCAGAAGAATAGTACTAACTGAGGGGGCAACAACCACTTAACTGGTCAGGCCGGCGCTTATCTTCTTGACAATGTTGGAGGTGCTGTAGCCCGCCACAAGTGGCACAGTGAGTACTTGCCCGCCGCGCCCCAACACCAGCTCGTGGCCCACAATTCCAGCCACGGCGTAGTCGTCGCCTTTTACCAAAATATCGGGCTGCACCAACTCGATAAGTTGCAGCGGTGTAGGCTCGCCAAACAGCACTACGGCATCGACGAAGGCCAGCGCGGCCAGGACGCGTGCCCGCGAGGTTTCGTCCTGCAACGGCCGGCCCGGCTTGAGGGCGCTCACCGAGGCGTCGGTATTGAGGCCCACCACGAGGCGGGTGCCGAGGGCGCGGGCCTTTTCGAGGTAATCGACATGGCCCAGGTGCAACAAGTCGAAGCAGCCATTGGTGAATACCAGGCGCTCGCCGGCCGCGCGCCACGCCGCCAAGGTGGCGGGCAGCTGGGCGCGGGTCAGGATTTTATCGGCGGTCATGGGGCAAAAATGGTGAGAGAAATGAAGAAGCTATGGGCCGCGGCAACAAGAACGAAAGCAGGCGAAAAGTGCGTGGTAAAAAAGAGGCGCCCACCCGGCTACTGCCGGCGGGCTAGCCCCCTGCCTGCCTGCTCACTTCGCACCTTCCTCACTCATAAGTGGCTCATCGGCCAGGGCCTCGGCTTCGGCGGCCAGGCTGCCTTTGTCGGCGGCCGCCACGGCCACGAAGCTGATGCCACCCATCAGCACCACCAGCAGCGTTTGGGCGCCGTGCACCACTAGGGCATAGGCAATGCCTGCTTCCTTGCTGAGGCCATAGGCCAGCAGAATGCCCTGCACCAGCACGTGAAACGGCCCGATGCCGCCCGCCACCGGCGCCGCCATGCCAAAGGTACCAAAGGTGAGCACCGCCAGCGCCGCCTTGGCCCCTAGCCCACTGGTTTCGGGAAAGCAGGAAAAAGCCAGATAGCCAATTATATAGTAAACAAACCAGGTAAAAAAAGTGTGCAGCAAAAACAGCCACTTGTGCTCAAGCTTCAACACGCTGAAAATGCCGGCCACCAGCCCTTTAACAAACGCGGCCGCCTTGTTGAAGAACGCATTCTGACGCAGGCGCTCCAGGTTGCGAAACAGCGTGTAGCCCGCGCCCGCCAGCAGCAGCAGCGCAATGAGGCCCGCAATGAGCAGCGGCAGCGGGTTGCGGGCAATGGCATCGGCCTTGCCCCCAAGCAGCTTGTCATTAAAAAAACCCCAGAACGTGTTGAAGTCCAGCAGCAGTGTGGCGCCCAGCACCAGCAGCAGCACCAACACGTCAATAACGCGCTCGGTGACGACCGTGCCCAGGGCCACCTGCACCGGCACGCCGCTGGTGCGCCGCAGCACCGAGCACCGCACCACCTCGCCCGCCCGCGGCAGCACCAGGTTGGCAAGGTAGCCCACCATCATGGCGTGGTACACTTTGCCAAACGAGGCCGGCGTGCGCGAGGCGTTGAGCTGCATTTGCCAGCGGTAGGCGCGGCTGAAGTACCCGAGCGCCGAAATAACAAGCGAAAGCCCCAACCAGAAGTAATTGGCCGTGCGGATGTAGTGCCCGATGCGTGACAAGTCCTGCCCCCGCACCGCGTACCACATAAAGGCCCCCGAAATGCCTAGCAGCAGCCCATACTTGAGAATGGTAAGTAAGTGCTTCATGCGGTAGATAAATTGGTGAAGAAGTAATGAGGGTAAGTGGGGAGCCCCTGAAAAAATAGCACTCCCCTACTCAGTTATCAATTACCCCTCTACCCGATTGTGCTGGTCGGGAAAGATGACGGTGGGCTGGTGGGCGCGCGCCTCCTTGAAATCGACCAGGCCGTAGGAAATGATGATGACGATATCGCCCACGGCCGCTTTGCGGGCGGCGGGGCCGTTGAGGCAAATCATGCCCGAGCCGCGCGCCCCCTTGATGGTGTAGGTTTCGAGGCGCTCGCCGTTGTTGACGTTCACCACGGTCACCTTCTCGTTTTCGACCATGTTGGCCGCGTCGAGCAGGTCTTCGTCGATAGTGATGCTGCCCACGTAGTGCAGCTCGGCCTGCGTTACCTTAACGCGGTGGATTTTGGACTTGAGAACTTCGATATGCATAAACGACTAGCCTAAAAGCGCACAAAGATAGCCGCCCCGCCAGCGCCCGCCGGGCCAAGCGCCGGGCAGGTTGTACTTTCCGCCCCCATTCTGCCCTCAACCTGCTCTGACTATGCAAACCCAACCTGCCCGCCGCTGGGCGCCGCTGCTAGCCGCCGGGTTGCTGCTGGCGCTGGCTAGCCCCGCCCAAACGCCGCTCGGCCAGCCCTCGCTCGACGAGTCGAAGGTGCAAATCTGGTGTGCTACTGCCCGCTACGTGTACGCCGACGCCGGCCGGCCGCAGCTACAGCGCACCCTGCGCTGCGAAGGCGGCAACCTCAACGCGCTGGCCGCTAGCCTACGCCCCGACAGCCTGCGCATTTACTCGCTCCTGTATGCGCCTATCGAGGGAAAAGGTAAGATTTACAAGGGCCTGAAGGACAACCCGGCCCGGCTGGCGGCGCTCACCCGCGCCATTATCGGCAAGCTGAAGGCCTCGCCCGCCCGCCAGCGCGACCCTAGCCGCCTGGCCGGCCTGCAAACGCTGGAAAAAAAGCTGACCGACTACGTGCAAACCGGCCTGCCGCCCACTGACCCCACGCCCGCCCCCCAGGCCGAGGCCGACGCCAGTGCCAACGCCGGCCTCGCCGAAGCCGCCGAGGCTAGCGGTAGTGCGGCCCTGCCCGCTGCCCGGCCCGGCGCCCCAGCCGCTGCCGAGCCGCTGCTCAACCGCATTTTTGCACCGCTAGCCCTTATTCTGAGTATTTTGAGCCTGGTGCTCTACGGCTTGCTGCGCCTGAGTTTGGGCCGCACCCTGCGCGAGTTGCACCGGGCTAGCCCCCCCGCCAGCCGCGACCTCACGCCCGCCCAGCGCCAGCAAATTGAGGAGCTGGTGGCCCGGCGCGTGGCCGAGGCGCTGGCCGAAGTCCGCGCCCCTGGCCTCACCGCGCCCGATGCTCAGGTGCCCAGCTAGCCGCCGCGGGCGCCGCGCCGTATGCAACGCTATGATGCGCCGGACTTTTCTCTTTATCGGGCTGCTGCTCGGTAGCTGCCGCACCGCCTCGCGCACGCCGGGCCATAAAGAAGCCGTGCGCGCCAATGCTATTTCCAACAAGCACATTCTCACCGAACAGCCCACGCTGGAACGGGCCGCGCCCCGTGTGGTGCCCGATTCTGGGGGTGTGCACTAGCTTTTTGTAGCTTGAATTTCTCTGGTTTAGAGTACCCCGCCGCCCGCCGCGACCCGCGGCCCGATACCTATTTTGGCACCGAGGTGCCCGACCCTTACCGTTGGCTCGAAGACGCCGACGCGCCCGAAACTACGGCCTGGGTCACGGCCGAAAACGAGGTGACATTTGCTTATCTCGACCAGATTCCGTTTCGCAACCAGCTGCGCGAGCGCCTGACCCGGCTCTGGAACTACGAGCGCTACGGCGTGCCGCATCAGGAAGGTGAGTTGCTGATTTTCAGCAAGAACGATGGTCTGCAAAATCAGGCGGTGGTGTACGCCGTGCCCGTGGGCCAGCCGCTCGAAACGGCGGAGATATTGCTCGACCCGAATGGCTTTTCGGAGGATGGCACCACAGCACTCATGGGTTTGCACTTCAGCCCCAGTCACCGCTACCTGGCCTACACCACCAGTGGCGGCGGCTCCGACTGGCAGCAAATCCGGCTGCTCGACATGGCTAGCCGCCAGCCCCTGGCCGAGGTACTCGATTGGGTAAAGGTGTCGGACTTGGCCTGGGCCGGCGATGGCTTTTACTACAGCGCCTACGACGCGCCCCGGCCCGGTGAGGCCGCGCTAGCCGGCAAAAATGAGTTTCACAAAGTGTACTACCATCGCCTGGGCACGCCGCAGAGCCAGGATGCGCTGGTGTACGAAAACCCGGAGATGGCCCTGGGCTTCCGCATCGCCAGCACCACGGAGGACGAGCGCTGGCTTTGCCTGAGCCTCACCGATGGGCTAGCCGATGGCAACCGCCTGCTGGTACGCGACTTGCAAGACCCTAGCCAGGCTGAAAGCTGGCTTACCATTCAGCCGAGCTACGAGTTTGACACAAGCGTAATTGGCAACGTGGGCGACGAGCTGCTGGTGTACACCAACGACCACGCCCCCAACTACCGCGTGGTGCGCGTGCACCCTAGCCAGCCCACCAAGTGGCCCGACGTGATACCCGAAAGCGCCGAAAAGCTGGAGGGTATCAGCCAGGCGGCGGGTTGCCTGCTGGCTACCTACCTGCACGATGCCAGCTCGCAGGTGAAGGTGTATTCGGAGCGCGGCGAGTACCGGCACGATGTAGCCTTGCCGGCTATCGGCACGGCCGGGGGCTTCGGCGGGCGGCGCGACGACACGGTGTTGTACTACGCCTTCACGTCGTTTACCTATCCCACTACCATCTACCGCTACGACCCGGCGGCCAACGTGAGTACGGTCTTCAAAGCGCCCACCGTGGATGTGCAACCGGCTGACTACGTGACGACCCAGGTGTTTTATGCCAGCCAAGACGGTACGCAGATTCCGATGTTCATCACCCACAAAAAAGGGCTGGCGCTGGATGGACAAAATCCCACTTACCTCTACGCCTACGGTGGCTTCAACGTGAGCCTGACGCCGGGCTTTTCGGTGGCGAGGGTGCTGTGGCTGGAGCAGGGCGGCGTGCTGGCCATTCCGAACCTGCGCGGTGGCGGCGAGTATGGCGAGGCCTGGCACCAAGCCGGCATGACGCCCCGCAAGCAAAATGTGTTCGATGATTTCACCGCCGCCGCCGAAACGCTGTTTGCCCAGGGCTACACCAGCCCGGCGAAGCTAGCCATTGCGGGTGGCTCGAATGGCGGCCTGCTCGTGGGCGCGATTATGACGCAGCGGCCCGACCTGTGCCGCGTGGCCCTGCCCGCCGTGGGCGTTATGGACATGCTGAAGTACCAGAAATTTACCATCGGCTGGAACTGGGCGCCCGAATATGGGACCTCCGACGACGAGGCGCAGTTTCATAACCTGCTGGCTTACTCGCCCTTGCACAACCTAAAGCCCGGTACTGCTTACCCATCTACGCTCATTACCACCGCCGACCACGACGACCGCGTGGTGCCCGCGCATTCTTTCAAGCTTGCCGCCGAGCTGCAAGTATGCCAGGCCGGGGCTAGCCCAGTGCTTATCCGCATCGATGTGAATGCCGGCCACGGCGCTGGCAAAAGCACTCAGTTGCAAATAGCTGAGTGGGCTGATGTGTGGAGCTTCGTATGGCACGAGATGGGTGTGATTCCTGGCGCGTTATAACGTTTGGGCAGCGGCCCTGGTAGCCAAGCTCACACGCCTTATTTTAGCTATGAAAC
>Ga0308157_10001721_pt1 | contig 41496 bp, 53 predicted proteins | sample PhyBR1_FD_201035 | JGI IMG/M metagenome (GOLD analysis project Ga0308157, IMG submission 201035) | Phyllosphere microbial communities from UC Gill Tract Community Farm, Albany, California, United States - DLSLB.R1 | ecosystem: Host-associated > Plants > Phyllosphere > Unclassified | place: USA... | reverse complement strand
AGCTCTGCACGGCGGAGCGCGTGGCGCGTACGCGGCGGGTCAACCGCCGCACCTTGAGCCGACATTTGCGGGCCGAGGGCACGACCTTCAGGCAGCTTGCCAACGAGGCACTGTTCCAGATGGCCAAGCAACTGTTGGCCGACACGTGCATGAGCCTGACGGCAATCTCGGCCACCCTGAACTTCTCCGAGCCGGCCGCTTTCACGCATGCCTTCCGGCGCTGGTCGGGCATGACGCCGAGTGCGTGGCGGCTGGAGAACCGAGCGTCTTAAATGCCTCGGTCCCAGAACCCTCAGCATCCATCGAAACAGCCAAGCCCCACATCATCGCGGTTAAAGCCCCTCCAGCGGTCAGCCGCGCTCCTCAGTTTGCGCCGCTGCTTCTGAGCCCCCGACGACAGCTCTCATTGAACCAATGATTTCGGCTCGCGTCGCCAGAACTCTTTCTCAATCCAAGTTATTTCCCTCGTAGATCCAAGTCATTAAGGTAATTAATTTCGCCCATCTTAACTCGAGACACGATGAATATAGTCCTTTCAGTGCTCGGAACTTACGGCGACGTCTTGCCGTTTCTCGCTATAGGGCGTCAGCTGGCGCAGCGCGGGCATGATGTGTCGCTGTATGCACCCGAGCCATTTCGACAGCCGGCTCTGCGATCCGGCCTAGGTTTCGATGCCATGTGCACCGAGGCTGAGTATGACGAAGCACTTAGCTCCCCCAATCTCTGGCATCCGCGGCGCGGTCTTGCCCCCTTATTCGATATGATGGCCTCGCTGGCGGGGAGAACCATGCAATGGCTGCTAGACAGAACTAGCGAAAACTCGTGCCTTGTCATTGCTTCGCCCAACGCGTTTGGCGCACGTCTTGCTCAAGACAAGGGTGGGGTTCCGGTCATCACTATCCATGTCACCCCTTTTTTGATCGAAAGCCGAAACGCAGCGCCTTGGCTACCGGGAGTGCCGCTGCAGGGCTTGATGCCCTCGCGCCTGCGGCATTGGCTTGGTCGCGGGGCAGATCGCGTTCTGATTGATCCGGTCAGCCTTCCTCCGCTCAACGACTTGCGCGTCAGCCTCGGCCTGTCTCCCGTCAAGCGGCTACGATACTGGTGGAACAGCCCGTTGCGGATAATCCTCATGTGTCCACCCTGGTACGTGCCACCGCAGCCCGATTGGCCGAGGCAGCTGATCCAAGTGGGCTTCCCAATGGCCGACCGCCTCGGCGATGTCGGCGAACTCACGCCTACGCTCGAAGCCTATCTCGACGCCGGGCCAGCGCCGCTGGTTTTCACGTACGGATCGGGGATGCGCGAGGGTGCGCAGTTCTTCAGAGTCGCCGTGGAGATCTGCAGGCGAATGCGCCGACGGGGTATCCTGCTCGCTCACGAAGCGGAACAGGTGCCGGACTCGTTTCCTGCAGACGTAATCCACGTCCGCTACGCGCCGCTCAGCCTGCTACTGCCTCGCAGCGCTGCCTTGATCCATCACGGCGGCATCGGAACCGTCGCGCAAGCGCTAGCCGCAGGCGTGCCGCAGATGGTGGTGCCGGTCGCCTTCAATCACTTCGATGACGCCCAACGCCTATCTCGCCTAGGCCTCGGCGCTGTGCTTCGGCGGCAAGCCTTTCGCCCGCGCCATGCCTGCCGTGAGATCGAGAGGATGCTCGCCTCTCCAGCTATGGTCGATGCCCGCACCACCGCCCGAAGGCGTATGACAGCGGATGATGGCGTTGCATCAGCCTGCGACGAAATTGAGCGTGTGGCCGGGACGCTGTGACAGTCCGCTCAGGCTGCGAGGGCAGGCTTTTAGGTCCCAGGCTTCAGTGGCCCACGCTCCACGCACGGCGCCCGCACCACCTCCTCCGGCGTCTCTCGTGCGAACGTCGTCAGCGGCCCGATGGTGATCTCGGATCGCGCTTGCGGCCGAAATTGTCTGCTTCCTGGCGGCGACTGCGTTTTGACGCTGACGCTCACCTCGCGCGGGGCGCGGCCGCGCCTGGGGTACTTTCGACCTCGCGAACGTGAGAAGCCGCTGTGGTTGAGCTACGCGGGGTTCACGGGCAGCGTTCGCTGACAAGGCAACCCGCATCATCAATGATGCCCTGCCAAGCCGCCTTGCGGGTCCGAATTGTGACGCGCCAATACCCCTCATCAGTGCCCTGCCCAGCCTCGATGCGGCTGGTGACGAGCCCAAGACGCATCTCGTGCCGGAGGTGCGCGGGATTGATCCCGAGCTTGGAAGCAAGCTGCTCCGGATCAATCACCCAGTCGCCGCTCGTGTCGCGCTCGAAGTGCATGACTTGATTCCCTTCCAGCTCGCAAGCGGCGAAGGTTCAAGTCGTCGGGAGGCCCACTCCGCTGCAGCCCGCTCGGCTTGGACAGCTGCCTAGAGATCTCCGCTCTGCGTGCCATCGCCGTTGAGCGGAAGGTCATTGCCCTTCCGATATCGTTCGATGCCTCTCCAACGACTCGGCGGGGCTTCCTCCTGCGTCTTCGCTGGTGGCACAACCGAACCGGTCGTCAGGTCGTTGTCGGGGGCGACACCGTGCTGTCGCTCTCTCAACGAGTTGGAGAGCCCGTTCCGGCCCTCAAAGCCACCCGGATCCATTACAGGCGGGCGTCCTGCCGGGGCAGGAAGGCTCTGTGCGATCGCGGCGGGTGACAATAGGCCTAGGACTAAGGCCGGAACGGCGTAAGCGATGTGGATGTTCATGGCGGCGTCCGATCAAATCGATACGGTCTCCGTCAAATAATTGCGGATCACTGCCGCAAATATCCGGGGCCAGTCATAACACGAAAATGGCTGCCTCTGAAAATCGTTCGCGGCAAGCCGCTAACCCGTCGTGCATCGGGTTGCGAACCGGATCGAATAACGCCTTCACCGGCCGTGTCACTCTCGGCGCCCAGTAACTCATGGAGGCACGGGGAAAGGTCCGGAAGGCGTTTCCTTGCGACGGCTGCTTGAGCTGCAAGGGATGTCCGGTTCTGGGGTGCGAGTGCGGAAAGCAGGCCGGCGGCTGTCGGCCAGGCTCGGTCGTTCCGGTCAAACAGACTGCCGGTAAGCAGACCTTCTGAACGCCCGAGAAGGGTCGGAAGCGGCTCCCTGCGATCAGATGCCAAGCGTCAGGTCTGAATCACCAGCATAGCCGCCGGGGTGACCGCGACGAAGCAGGGCTTCACGACCGATCCCGATCATGATGCGCCCTGTTCTCGATCGCCTGCTCACGCTCGATCAGGCCGAGGAGTTCGGTCTGCCGCTTCGTCTCCTCGCGGATGACGCGGACGCACTCCGCGATCCGGCCGGTGTCCTCGGTCTGACGGCGGGCGAGGTCGCGAAGTTCGCGCATCAGATCGACCGCCTCGCGGGGCCCTTGGAGGAAGGGCGCTGGCACGTCGGCGATGCCGACCGGTGCCGGCGGCGGCAGGTGGTCGCGATCGCCTTTCGCCCGGGTGACCATCCAGCCGATCAGCATCATGGTGCAGCCGCCGACGAAGATCTGAAGGAACTGCTGGGTCGCGATCACGTCCTTGAGAAAGGTGAGCCAATCCATCAGCCCCGAACCTCCTCAAGTGCCGCCAGAGCCTTGCCGATCCGGCTCTTGCGCGACACGCCGTCCAACACGGCGATGTAGACGGAGATGGCTTCGAACCCAGCCAGCGTCCCGAATACGGGAATGACGAAGCTCGGGGCGTGCGCCACCGTGAAGGCGTCATAGACCAGGGCGGTCGCGAACTGGCCCATGATGGCGCAGCCGACGGCCGCACCGGCGGCCCGCGCGTAGGCGCCCTTCGGCCCGATGCGGACGTTGTTGATGTAGCCGTTCAGGAACAGCGCCATGATGCGCACGCTCCCGACGCAGCCGAAGATCAGGGCCATGTTCGGTTCGCTGAAGCCCATGTTGGCGATCGGCTTCAGCGCGTTGCGCTCCATGGTGTCGCCGGGCATGGCGAGGGTGAAGGCGATCAGCACCATCATCGTCGCCATGCACCATTCGAACAGGCGATAGGTGCTGTAGGGGCCGGCGGAGTGCATGGGCAGGAGCGGCCGGCGCGCTCCTCCGTTCGAGCCGGGCATGCGCCCCTCCTGCCTATCGCCGGGTCATCTCGTCCATGCGGCGCAGCTCGTCGGCGTCCACCGGCTGGACCTTCCCACTGCGCGAGGCGTGAGCCAGGGACGGCGAGGCCTGGATCATGCCGACATCCGGGAGCTTCGCGGCCTGCGCGACGATGCCGGCGGGCCGCCGGATCCAGATGCCGTAGACCGCGGCGACGATCGCCGCGACGCCGCCGACCACGGCCGTCACGAGCGTGGCATCGCTCGCGAAGTCGACCTGCTCCTGAGTGAGCCAACCCCGAGCGACGGCGAAGCCGCCGAAGAAGACAATGGCGAGGCGCAGCGCGCTCGCGATCTGAGCTGCGTTCATGGTGTCTCTCGATGTCAGGAGGGTGCGCGGCGGGCCCGGCCGGCTCGGGATCACAATTGAGGTAAGCCGCAGGCGTGGCTTGAGGATTTCCCTCGAGCGAGGCACGAAGTCTTGCCGCCCTGCTCGGTGTGGGACAGCGCCAGGCAGGCGGTGAGCGGGTCGGCTCTTGACACCCCTCGCGGCCGACCCGCTGCTCTACGCCTCGCTTACGCCGGAGCGCGCCCCGGCGATCGTCGTCGGCAGCGTGTGCGGCGCCAGCAGCGGCACGTCGGCCGGCCAGCGGAACGACGTGAACTCCTTGCGTGGGAAGGCCGCGACCGACCACGCGTCGCCCTGGTTGCCGCCGAGCAGGAAGATCTGGCTCGCGTTCGCCCCGACCACGAAGCCGACATGGCCCTGCCAGGACGAGTTGCCCCGCTTCTTCGTGGCGATGGCGCCGAGCACTGGATCCTTCAGGCCGACGCCCCAGGACTCGTAAGACCGCGCCGCGAGGCTGCCGGAAGGCTTGTGGCCGGCCCGCTTCAGCATCGCGCCGACGGCGGCCGCGCACCACGCTACCGAGTCCTGCTTGATGCCGGAGAAGCCCGCATCGGCGAAGAGCTTCACGACGCGCGGGTTGTTGGCCGCGCCCGCGCCCTCCCGCACGCCGAGCTCGCCCTCCGCCAGCACGAGCCAGCCCGGCTTCTCGGGCGCCTCCCGTCGCTCACTGATGTCGGCCTTCTGCAGGGCAGCCTGCGTCTTCGGCCCGGCTATGCCGTCGGGCACGAGCCCGGCCGAGCGCTGGAACGCCGTCACCGCGGCGATGGTGCGCGGCCCGGCATCGCCGTCCGCTCCTGAAGGACCGAGGTCATACCCGCGCGCCAAGAGAGCGCGCTGGATTTCAGCGACGGTCATCATTTCTAGATCTCCGTAGTTTTCAGCGATTGCCGAGATCGTGGCCTGGACCTACGCACGGGCCATGGACTGGTGGGGGAACAGCTCACCCGGTCGCGCCGCAAGCGCTTCACATGCCCGGTTCAAGTCCGAGCCCAGTCCTCCACGCACCTTACCAGCGCTGGATGTCCGCGTCGGTCTCGGAGCGCCCTGCGTCGGACTGTGAATATCGAGGCCAATGCTTCAGTTCAGGCCGGCCCAATAGATCAGCCAGAGCGCTATAATCAGTGCGATCCCCAGGAGGGCGCCTCTGATTGCGCCACTGACAAACTGATGCAGGATCGAAGGCGCCCTCTGCGCTGCCGAGTTTTCCCGATGCCACTTGTCTATCAAGGTCTCCGGCATGTGGGTTCACCGAGGTATGTCGCTCATCGCGACAAATACTATGCCCTGACGTTCTCCGATGTGAAGGGGGCGTCTCAGGCTCGGGCCGGGTGGCGCAGCGAGCGGGTCGGGTTAGCGAACCGCGTAGTTGAGGCCGTCGAGGCGGACGTAAGAGCCTGCGGCCTGCATACCTCTCACGTAGACGAAGCCTTCGACCGTGGCCTGGATGGTCACGTCATTGGCATCGCTGAACGCCACGATCGTGATGTTCCGGTTTGGTCTCAGGTTCGGCGGAAGCAGGTAAATCAAAGCCGCCGCCGATCTTGTGCCGGCCTTAAGCTGGCCCGTGAGCGAGACCTGCACGCCCGTGGCGAGACGCTGGACGTGGTAGGTCAGGGGATCGGTTGTGTCTTGTGACCAAGCATTTTGCGGGCCGTAGACGCCAGCGAGCGAAGTCGTTGGCAGCAGGCCGTCAATAACCTCCGGCGACATGGGCTCGATCATCAGGTCAAGCATTGCGTTTGCCGCCGCGAGACCCAAGACCTTGTAGCCGAAAGCGCTCGGGTGAACATTGTCTCGCAGCATCGGCTCCGCAAAGGCATGAGCCGCGAAGTCGCCGGTTAGCGGACCCGTCACGTCGTTCATGTCGAGCACCTTGGCGCCCCGCGAAGCCGCGTACGCCGCAAGCATCATCTGCGTGCGTGACGGAGACATATTTCGGACGACGTTGGCCCCGCGCCCACCGGCTCGGGCTCGTGAGTACGATCCAAAAGGTATCATCACGAGCACCTTCAGGCTGTACGCAAACAGCATGTCCAGCATCGACTTGAAGTAGCCGAAGGTGAAGTCGTCGGTTGATGCATCTCCAGCAAAGTCGTTGGCGCCGACCATCACGGCAGCGTGCGTAGTTCCAGCCGGTATGCCTTTCGTTTCAAGCACCTGTTGCTGCTGGAAGACCGCATGGCCGCCCACGGCATAGTTTTCGAGCCCGGTGATCCGGATGCCCCGGCACCCATCCAACGCTTCGACCATCGCGTGCGGCCAGCCGCCGTGAATGTCCTCGGTCAGGGAGTCGCCAATGCAGAGGATCTTGGCGAGAGCGCCGCCGGCCTCAGCGGTCCTGTGCACGCGGTTGATCCAGCCCGCACCCGCATCTATGACCCGGTTGCTGATGAACAGCGGCCCAGCCTCGATGATCTCGCCTTCTACGGCGTAGGAGCCGAACGCCTTGTATCCGTTGATGAGGATGGCGAAGCTCTTGGTGTTGTAGATGCGAACACCCCAGTAAGCCTTACCTGGGGCGAACAAGGTGTCGGTGGAGAGGCCGGGCCAAGAAATACTAGACGTATTGACCGTGCCTACTCCGCGAATTTTCTTGCCCAGAACAGCGTTGCCGGTTGCGTATGCATAGAAGTAATAGTAGCCGGCCGTCGTGTGGATGAACACGCCTGCGCCATATGCGCCAGGATAGTTCCCGGGCCCCCTTGCCCAGCGTATGTCCTGGCCTCCCCGTACGGGAAGCAAGCTGGCGTAAAGCATGCTGTTCGCCGTCAGGCCATAGACTACATCCCGATCCGTTATGGTCTTGGGAACAATGGCCTGAAAGTTGTCGGTGTTAATGGTCACAGAGACATGGCGCATCGTCCTGGGATCGATCATCTCGTATCGATCACGGTTGATGTCGCCAGCCTCGGGCCACACCACCTTCTCACGCCGAGGCCGAGCAAAGTCGGGGGTCAGTTCATAGTTATAGTCTACCGTGTCACCGTCCCCGATGCGGAGCTTCATCGGCAGCGCGCGGGTGGTGCGGAAGGTTGGCGAGAAGTCGGCGCCACCTGGGCATCGGATCGACACACCCGGTTCCGGATCGGCGGCAGCGTTGTTGAGCAAAAGCGGGGTGGTGAAGAGGTAAGTCGCCGCGGGCGAGACCTTCGGCAAGGCAACTCGCCTGCCCGCACTCTTGATCGCCGCCCACGCCGTGTCATTCCCGGCACTGCCGTTGTCTGCCCCTCCCAACTGCTGCGGCCGAACGGACGGCTCCGTAAGCTCCCAATACGCCCCGTCCGCCGATCGGAAGAACAGTGAGTGCGTCGGCTGGGCGGCCACCTTCTTGTAGAGGGCGGAGCCCTGGTCCCCTGCGGCAGCGCGACCCGCCACCCGCACGAACAGCTTGGCGGCCGGGATGCTGGCGGCCTGGGCTGCGGCGACGGTGGGATATTCCACGACTTGGTTCGGCTGGGCGCCCGCCGCGATGTCGGCCGCCTGCACGGCCGCGTCGCGGGCGGCGACAGCCTGCGCTGTAACCTCGGGAGGCAGTTGGAGCACCTGCCCAGCCGACCAGTCGGACGCATTGTTGGTGTTCGCCAGCTTCACGTAGATGGTGAAGGGCAACGGATCGATGCTGAGAAAGGAGAACCCCTTCGGCTGATTGTTGTAGGATGCTCTCTCGCTGAAAGGGCCGGACACATCCCACCGGAAGGGGGCTGCCTCAAAGGTGTTCAGCAGCTTTTGAAGCTGGCGATTGAGCGCGACATTCGATTGCCAATATGGCCCGGTGTTCACGATCTCCCAGTTCACCACGCCCGTCCGAGTCGTTCCCGGCCAGGGCTTCTTCAGCCTGATCCGAGTATCGGATTCACGCGCGTCGATGGCGACAACCATGCCGTCGAGCATGAACAGATCGAACTCAGCCGCCACGAAGGCGGTGAGGTATCCAGACACGACGGGAGACCCCGTCGCCACAGCGACAGAGTTTACGGGATCGGGCATGGGGGTTATCGCCTCAAATTTTGAGGGTTTGGGGTAAGCCGAATTCGGCTAGTTCAAGTTGAGGCAGAGCTTGCGGTCAGGGCCGGGAAGGGCAAATCCTCATACGTCACTTCCGCCCCGGTCAGCACGATCACGAGGTTGGAGCCACCTGGGCCCGTGACCTGTTGAGCGTCTAAGATAGGAACGACTTCTTCCCCGATCCTGGCGAACACGACGCGGCCCTCGCTGTTTTTCAGGACGGCGACCTTCATCACTTGCTCTCCTGAACCGAGATATAGACACCAGCCACTGGCGTGTTGTTGGTATCGGTTAGCTCGTAGGTGTGCGTGCCTGGACCTGGCGTGTCGTCAACCATCGCTGTGCTGGCGATCACCACCAGATAATTACCGCCGGCCTGCGGATCCCACTGGAACGACACTGCCGCGGGAGCCTCATAGATGAGGAACCCGTTGCGCCGGAGTTGGAAGTTGCCAGACGTGTACCCGAGCGCAGGCGCATAGCGGACGCCGGCATTGCCGGATCGGCTCATCGAGATCCTGATTTTTCCGCCCGTGCGGACTGTAATGCTTGCGCTGACCTGCTTGGCGTCCGCGAAGTTGGACACCATCGATGAAATGCCGCCGTCCTTGACGTGGATGTTGTCAACGATGAGATTTCCAATCTGCGCAGAGGTCGCGATCAGCTTTGTCGTCTGCAAGAGCGGGGAAGTGATCGATCGAGCGAACACATCCGCGTCGATCAGCATAGAGTAGCTGACCGAGCCATCGAGTTTCTTGATGCCTTTCAGAACAAAGCCGCCGGTCTGGCCGTCGATGGTGCCCGTGACGCCGAACTGGACCTTCACGCCGTCGTAAGAGCCGAACAGGCTCGTGATGCTGGCGCTGTTGTTCCCCACGGTCGTGTTGAGCGACGAAACCCTCTGCGCAAGTGCAGTCAGGCCGTTCGTGCCGTCGTTGACTTGTGTCTCCAGCACGTCAACGGCTTGTGCCGTAGCGCTGAGACCCGTCGTCGGGTTGCGCACCTCGTTGGCAAGGTTGGTGAGTTGCTGCGACGTGCTGCTGATCGTGCTGCCTTGCTGAGAGACCGTCGTTTTAAGGGTATTCAGCGCGGTAGCGGTCGCCGTAACGCCTGTGGCCCCATTGTTGACGGTGCTCTCCAACGCGGTAGTGCGTTCGGCGGTGGCGGTGATATTTCCGCCCTGCTGAGTGACCGTAGTTCTCAGGGTGTCCAGCCCGAGCGCTGTCGCCGCCAAGCCCGTGGTAGGATTGTTGACGACGCTCTCCAGCACGGTCGTTCGTTGAGCGGTCGCCGTAATGCCGTCCTCTGTGCTAGTCACCCGCGCGATCAGTTGATCCAGGGCGGTAGCCTGACCGACGAGAGCGGTCTGCGCATCGACGAGGCGAACGTCCAAGGCCGTTGTGATCTCGGCCAGCGCCTCATCTGCCTCGATCATCGCCCGCTCGGTACGCAGGATCGCGGCATAGTTCGCGCTGTTGCCGGCCTTGATCAGCTGGCGCTGCTCGTAGGAATAGAACTCCTGTGTCGCCTGCGCCTCGGCCAGCTGCTCAATGTAGGCGGCAAGCTGCCGCTGTGCCCCACGGATGGTGTCGCGCGCCATGCTGCGCGCTGCGGCCGTCGCATCGCTCCCCTCGGCCAATGCGCCCACTCCGAGCGCGTTGATGTCCTCAATTGCCTTCTTCGTTTCCGCCGACAGCTTGTCGATGGTGATGGAGAGGTCGTCCAGCAGCTCGCCACGGACGACGGGTGCGACGGTGGTGAAGGTCGTACTGACGTAGTCACCGGGCAGGCCAGTGCGTCCGAAGGCGCGAGCGCGCACGGTCACCGGCTGGTCGGACTGCCGCATCTGTGCTCGGCCGCTGGACGCGGGCCCGTAGGGTGAGAGCACCTCCCAGGTGCCGCCCGCATCATAGGAGATGTCCGCGTCGTAGTTTCGAGCGCCTCGAGTGACGGACACGCCCCACACGACCTCGATGCCGGTCTCGATCCGCTGGCAGCGGGCGTGCAGCACCGAAATCTGCGGGATCAGCGGCTCGGCGAGGTTGTCGGCGTTGACCGGCGCCGGGGCGATCACCTGCTCGTCGAGGAGCTGCCAGACCCGCGGATCGTCGGCCACCATCTCGATCTGCACGCGGTCGGCATCGCTCGGGATGGCCGAGCGGGCGACGTAGGTCTCCTGCAACTCAGTCAGGTCGCCGATGACGACGGTGGTGGGGTCCTGGCTGTCGCGTGCGAGCACGCTAGCGAGGCTGCGGCCGGTCTGCGCCGCGAGCGCCGACACGTCGTCGGGGTGAAGCTCCAACCCGCGCGGCCCGACACCGCGCATCCGCAGGATGCCCCACTCCCGCCCGTCGCGCCGGCGGATAGAGCCGTAGCCCCACTCGCTCGGCACGTTGGCGGTCACATCCAGGGCCAGCACGTTGCCCGAGGCCGAGGCTACGCCGAATGTCTGCTTGCCCTTGAAGAACCAGAGATCCGAGAGGACGTGGTCGCCGGGGAAGACGAGGCGCCCGTCCCACTCGGTCGTGATGCGCCGCTCGGCCCCGCGGAACACGGCGACGGCCGCCAGCCACGTCGCGTGCTTCAGCGCGTGCAACCCGTCGCGGATGCCGTTCACCCGGTAGCGCTTCGGCGTGCGCGTGGCCGGGCCATAGCTGAACCGCACCTCGTCGGGGCGGCGAGGGTCGCCGTCGCGGTCGAACTCGACGATGACGTCGCCGCCCTCAACCTTCGTCTTGAAGGTGGCGCCTGCGCTGTCGCGCACGATCTGCCGGCGGGTGAGGACGTGGCGCGGTTCTGCCCGGCTCTCATCGCGCACGAAGGAGTGCACCGGCCCGACCTTCACCGGGTCAGCGCGCAGCGGCAGCAGCACCTCGGAGGCAGCTTCCCAGAACGAGGAAACCTCGGGCAGTGCGCCGTCGAAGGTGTCGTTCGCATCGAGCAGGTGGTGGTAGTAAATCGCCTTGTCGGCGTCGAAGCCGTTCGGCAGCGCGAGGCCGTGCTGCGACCGCACGAGGTCGGCGAAGGCCCAGACCGCTTTGCGCTCTGCCTGCTCGACCCAAGCCGAGCCGTTCCACACCGACAAGATGCGGGTGGCATCGACCCAGATCTCGGAAAAGGCGGTGACGGTCAGGCCCTTCCCGGCCCGCACCCGCATGACGATCTCGGTGGTGTTCGGGCGGATCCGGACATCGTCCTTGATCGCCGCCATCTCGTCCCACGAGGCGGCGTTCTTCTGCTCGAACCCGACGGCCTCCGGCCACATGTTCTGAGCCCGCACCTGATAGGCGGCGTTCTTCGGCAGGCGGAAGTAGGCCGAGCGGCGCAGCGGCGTCGTAGTCAGCGCGGTCGCGCCCTCGCTCGAGCGCCACAGCTCGAACTCCGGCCCGATGACCTCGCCCGTGTTCGGGTTGATCTCGCGCGCCTGGAAGATGACTCCCGCCACCGTCGGCGCATTCCGCCCCTGCGAGGACACTCGATAGATCGCCGGATAGGTCCACGACATCTGCGCCGCGTCGGCGGTGACGCCCTGCGGGGTCAGCCGGAACCACGGCGTCCACTCGGTATTGCCGCCCGGCCGCGGCATCTCCTGCCCGCCGACGGAGGGTGAGGAGATCACGTCGCCCGGCGCGATGGCCGACGGCTGGCCGTACAGAAATTCGATCTGCGTCCCGAACGCGCCATCCGTCGAGGTGAAGGGTGCCTGGATGCCGCCGCCCTCGAGCCAGAACACAGCCTCGCCGACATGCACGGCGTGGATCTGGAACCGGCCGATCCCAAGCGTCATCCGCTTGGTGAGCACCATCGTGTCGCCGTCGTAGGTGATGAAGTCCTTCTGGCTGAGCGGTGGGGTGGACCAGCAGCGGCCGTAGAGCAGCGGCTTGCGCGCGCCGGGCTTCGGCACGTTGCCGCCACCGGTGACGCTGAAAAGGCTGCGTTCGGTCTTCTTCTTGGCCGCAGACGAGGCCTGCGCGGCGTAGCCGAGGGCGACGCCGCCGATGACGAGGCCGGCCTGCACGGCGCCCGCCGACACCGCGATGCCCGCGCCACCCAGCGCAGTCGCCAGCGCGGGCGCGGCGTAGGGCGCCACGGCAATGAGCGCGATCGACGCGATGGCGAGCCCGATAGAGGCGATGCCACGGCCGAGCGGGACCGTGGTGAACAGCACCACGTCGTCGGGACCGACGAGCGTGCGGGACCAACTCGCACGCAGGCGCCGGTTCTGGTCCGTCGGCCGCAGGAAGGTCTCGCCCTTCCGGTGAACCGAGACCATGAACTTGCGGCCGGGCGGCGGCTTATGGCGGGCGACGATCGTGGAGAGCCGACGGCGGCGCCGATCAGGCAGCCGCACGGGCTCGCCGCGGGTCTGCCCGGCGATGTTCGCGGTGACGACGAGGGTCATTGCACCTTCGGGATCAGGTACGTCAGCCGCCAGCGGCGTGCTGCGGCGAGTTCAAGCGGCGGGTCGAGCACCACGCCGTGCCGTTCGTCGGTGTGCAGGATCAGCCCGCCGTCCTGGGCGAGGTAGACGCCGCAATGGGTCTCGGCGCCGGCGACCTTGCCCATCAGCACGAGAGCGCCGTCTACCGGTGCCTGGATCTCGCGCCACTCTCCGCGGGCCGGGTGGGTCGCCATCGTCTCGGCGCGGGCGCGGACGTCCGCGACGAGGGCCGGGTCCGCGGCCGGCAGGGTGCGGCCGAAGAGTTCGGCCTGCGCCATCGCAGCGAGCCACCAGCAATTCCGCTCGGCCTTGTCGTAGGCGGCCCCTCGCCAGCGGCGCAGGAAGGCGGCGCGGTCGCTCACGTGAACAGGGCCGGATAGCTGGTCCGGTCGAAGAAGGCGTTCGGGCCGCTGGGCACGTTCTGCTGTCGGCCGTCCGGCCAAGCAATCGTGCCCTCGGCGCTATCGGCCGAGAGTTCGACCGCCGTCATCTCCAGGCCGGTGAAGCTGTCGTCATCCGGCCCTGTGACCGCGTCGAGCTGGCCCGGCAGGACGCGATAGAACCGGATCGTGACCCGGATGGCCGCGTCGTAGCCGATGGCGCCCTTCAGCAACTCGTGGAAGAGGTCCGACACGTTGTCCATGCGGATCTTGCCCTCGGTCGGCCCGTCGCTGTCGGCACCGGGGGCGATCAGATCGAAGGCGCAGAGCAGGTGGGGCTCGCGCGGGCCACCGGCCTCGACTGGCAGGCTCATCGTCTCGCCCAGCTCGCCCAACTGCCCGTCCACATTCCGAACCAGCCGGATCGGGCCATCGAGCGAGGCGTGGTCCACCTCAAGGGTCTCGATCACGACGCCCTCGTCGTCGCCCGAGGCATAGGCCTCACGCAGGGCTGCGCTCAGTGTCATCCGATCACCAATCCTGAACGACGAGGGTGAAAGAGATTTGGTAGCTCGTCGGCGTGTGCGGCCGCCAAGAGACCTCGCCCTGGATGAAGCACACGCGCTGGCCGATCGTCCGCAGGTCCGGCAGCAGCACGGGCGCGGTGAAGCGGCGCGCGCCCGCGTTCAACTGGTCGAGGTGGAAAGCCTTGAAGATCCCGAACTGATCGCCGCTGAGCACCAGCGTCATGCTGAGTGGGGTGGTCACGAAAAGCTGCCGACGGCGCAGCCGGGAGGGCCCGTCGTCGAACTGCGTCTCCTGCGCCGCTGGGTGCAGCGCGCGCGAGCCGGCCGAGGATGTCTGGCCGCGCAAGTCCGGCAGGCCGGTGGGCCAGGATGGAATCGCCATGCGTCAGCCGTTCCGGTAACCGGCGCCACCCGCCGCCTGCTTGAAAGGACCCTGGCCGGAGGCCGCGCGCTGCCCCATACGCCCCTCCACGCCGCGCACGATCACGTCGAAGCCCCCATCCGACCGGCGCTTCACGCTCGGCTCGATGTCGGGCGACCCGGCAGGCCGCTGGTCGATGAGGTTGAAGGAAGGTGTTGCAGGCGCGGCGTTGCCGTTGGCCGCGCCCTGCATGGCCACCGGGATGCGGCGGCCATCGGGCAGTGGGACGTAGGCTTCCGGCAGGCGACCTTCGCCGAAGACCGCAACCTGAGGCGAGTTCGCGACGCCGCCGCCAGCATACGTGTTCAGCGGGAGCCGGCCGTAGCTGGTCATTACGCCGCCGTTGGCGAACCACTCGCCACCTGTCATCGGGAGTCCGCCCCAATCGCTGCCGCCGCCGGACGAACCGCCGAAGAGGCCGCTGAGGAAGCCGCCGCCCTTGCTACCGCCGAACGCCGCGCCCATCGCCGAATCCAGGGCGGAGTTGATGAGCTTGTCGGCGATGCGACCCAGCGCGTTGGTAAGCGCGTCGGCCGCGGACGAGCCTCGCCGCAGGTCGGAGGCGAAGCTCGTCGCCGCATCGGTCAGCGTGTAGCGGGCGTCGGCGAGGATCGCGTTCTGGCGCGCCTCCTCGACGTAGGCCTGCGCCTGGGGCGTGGTCACGTCGCCGTAGATGCTGCGGGCCCGGCCATAGGCGATCTGGTCATACCGGTCGCGGCCGAGTTGGTCGCGTTCGAACTGGAGGTCGCGCCCGGCGCGGGTAGATGCCAATGACCGAGAGGCAGACGCCATCCCGCGTGCCATCGCTTGCAATTCGTCGCGCAGCCCGGGCGTGACCTCGCGGCCTTCGCTGATCGCTTGGTTGAGGAGCTGCTGGTAGCGGGTCTGCTCTTCCAGAGCCTGACCATTCCGGTCGAGGTACTGCGTGTTAATCTCGACAAGGCGGCGCTCGTTTTCCAAACCACGGCGGCGCTCGACGTCGGCGGCGATCGCCGCTTGGGGGCCCGGCGCGGGGGTCTGGACGGCCTTCACATAGCCCCTCGTCTCCTCGGGCAGCGTGGAGACATCCTGACCGCTTGCAATGAAGCGATCAGCCCGACGGGGGCCGGCATTATAGGCGACGAGGGCCGCTGTTTCATTGCCGTTGTATCGCTGCAGCAGATCGCGCATCAGGCGTCCCTGCGCGTCGATCGAAGCCGCCGCATCAAATGGGTCAGTCAGCCCGTACCCTCGGGCGGTGTCGGGCATGAATTGGGCAATGCCCTGCGCGCCGGCCGGCGAGACCGCGCGCGGATTGAACCGGCTCTCCTGGTAGCCCTGCGCGACCAGCAGGTCGGGGTTCACGCCGTAGCGGGTAGCTGCCTCGTAGTAGAGGTTCCGATACTGCTCTGGCGCCTGGCCGAGCCCGCGCGAGTACCGCCCGCTGCCAGACGAAGTATCGTAGACGGCCTGCTGCCGCGCCGCCTCGAGTTCAAGGCGCTGCCGCTCGCGGATGGCGTTGATCTGGAAATCGCGCAGCAGAGGATCATTCGGATCTGCGCTGAGCCCTCGGATTTCGTTTTCGGCACGCTCGTTGATGCCGGCGACGCGCTGGGCCTGGGGCGAGAAACCGACAGTGCGGAGAGAGAACTGGGCCTCGCGAATGGCGTTGGCGAATTGGCTACCGCCCTGCGCCAGCTCCTCGCGAATGCGGCGCGCGGAGGCTTCCAGCCCGTCGGCCGTCCGCTTCGACTCACCGGTCGGGTCCAGCACACCGGCGGCGAGTTCGGTTCGGATGCGAGCCGCGCCCTGCTCGATCTGCTTCAGCCGCTCCTGCGCCGGGTTGAACTGCTTCACGAGGTCGTCGACGGCAGTCGTGCGCTGCGCGAGGTCGGCCTGCCGTGACTGCGCCTGCCGCCGCTGCTGCTCCGCGACGAGCAGGTCGAGCTCGCTCTGGACGGCACCGCGCTGAGCGCCGACGCCGAGAAAGCCGAGGATGCTGCCTTGCTGCTGCGGCCCATCCGCGAGGACTCCACGGAGATCAGAGATGCGGGTTTCGAGGTCGCCGCCGGTCAGGAAGCGGTGTATCGAATTGCCCGCTCCATCCCAGGCGTCCGAGATCGCCTTCCCGACGACGCTCGTCATGCGACCGAAGCCGCTTGTCAGTTCGGTCGCGCTGGCCAGACTGCCCTTGTAGGCCTCGAACAACACCTTCTGCGCACCGAGGCGGTCACCCTGTGCAACTAGGGCCGTGATGTTCGACTTCGTCGCCGCGTCGAGGAAACCGAGTTGCCGGTTCAGCGTGTCGGCGCCCTTGGCCGGGTCGGCGAAGGCAGCCGCAAGCGCCTTTGTCGCCTCGGGCATCTCCTGTCCGGTCGTCGCAGCATAGTCCTTCGCCGTGCTGCCGAGGCTCAACAGCATCTCGGCGCCGATACGACCGGTGGCGGCGAACTCCCCGGCCATCTCACGCGCGGTCCGCACCGAGACATTTCCAGACGCGGCTATGATGGGAGCCAGGGCGTTAATCTGGCCGGCGGTGACGCCCGATGCGCGCCCGACGCCGGAAAGCTGCTGCGCAAGCGTGCTCTGCGTCGAGGAATAGGACTGCTGCGCGGCCACGCCCGCGATCACTGTAGCTGTCAGCCCGCCGATGGCGCCGCCGACGACGCCGACCCGCGCGGCAAGCGCCGTTGCCTTCTCCGATGCGACTGAGAAGACCTGCGACAGGCTCAACGCGCCCGGCCCTGCGAAGCTCTGCGCAATCTGCGGTCCCTGCTGGATCGCGATCATGAGCGGGCTCATGCCCATGGCAGCGGTCACGCCGACATCGGCACCCTGCTGGAACAGGTTGCCGAGGTTCGCCTGCTGCGTACCGGTCAGGGGGGCGTTCCGATTCGCCGCAGCGCCAGGAGCGGCGAGGTTCGACGCCGAAGCCATGCGACGGGCCACGTCGAGACGCTGAGCCGTCGCCGCTCCCATCGCGCCGAGCGCGGCCCAAGCTGCCGTCGCGTCGCGCGCAGTCGTAGCTACGCTGTTCAGGTCGTTGCGCGTGTCGATCAGCGACCGGTCGAGGCGGACGACGTTCGTGGTCGCTGTGGCCGCGCTCGCGCCAACCACGCTGATGGCGCGCCCGGCCCGTCCACCGGCGGCTTCGACCTGAGCCAGGGCGGCCGTCACGGCGTTGGTCGCCGCCGTATTTCGGTTCAGCGCCGCGATCAGCGCGTCGGCGGCTGTTCGAATCTGTCCTACCTTGCTCTCGCCGCGCGCCGCTGCCTCGCCCATCTTGTCGAGGGCGTTCGCGGCTTCGACGGCCGGGCGGCTGTCGATCGCAAGGGAAAGGGTAGCAAGGTCAGCCATGCGTCAGGTACTCTTCATGGCAGCGGTCGTCACGGTGACAGCGACTGCCGTATCGGCTGCCCCACCGTCCCCGGACGCCGAATACGAGCGGCTGGTGGCCTTTTGCCGAAAGGGCGATGCCGCAGAATTCCAAGTGACGGGCTGCATGGCCGAGCGGGTCGAGCGATTGCGGAAAGAACTCGCGGCCGCCGTTCGGAAAAAGCTATTCGAGATAAGCGAGGTTGAGCGCGCCGAACCTGAGGTAGGCAGCCTCAGCGGGAAGGAATCGGCAGATCGGTGGCGATCTGCCTTTGATGCAGAGCAGTCCGCGTGGGCGAGCTACGAGCGGACACGATGCAAGAACGTTCTCGACTTCGAGAACTACGGTGGCAGCGGTGCCGGTCAAGCGAGCGCGGCATGCTCCCTCAAGATGCTTCTTCGTCGGATCCGTGAATTGCGCAATTTCTAACCGTCCCGCACGTCCCCGAACCCGTCCAGCATGCGCTCTACTGCGCCAGGGTCGCTGAACGACACGACCCGGCGGGCCGCCTCACCGTTCGGACCCTGCGGGCGCCCGAACTCGCCATCTCGATGCTCGCCCCACACCTCGCGGCGAGCACCGTCCATGGCGACGACCGCCTCAACCTCCCAGGGCGCGAGCGCCTCTCCAGCGAGCCGGACCCAGGATTCGATCTCGGCGTAGGTGAAGGCCTGGGACCCGCCCATCCCACCTTGACGGGTCCGCTCAAGAGACCAGAACGCCGCCCAGGCGCCCTCGCCGAGCGGCGGAAGGCGATGGGCGGCGGTATCGGTGATGCGGCCCGCGGCCTGATCCAGGGTGACCCTGCGCACGACGGCGCAGAGCCGCCGGATCAGACCTTGCCGAAGTTTCCCCGGTTGGCCGTGTAGGCGAGCACCTGGTCAGCGAGCCAGGGGTAGGCCTTCAGCACTTCGACGGCGGCCTCGGGCGTGTAGTCGACCGCAGTGCCCTTCACGGCGACGCCCGACCAGCCGGTGATAGCCGCGGCGGCGGACCGGGCCCGGCCGAGGATCAGCGCGTCATCCTCATCGGTCGGCTCGCGCTCCATCTCGCGGGCAGCAGCGTCGCGGATACGCCGCAGCGCGACCCGGTAGGCTCGGGCATCGGCGCCGTAGACCTGCAGTGTGGCGCCCGTCTTCTCGCCGGTGCGCGGATTGACGACCGGCATGGTCGCGCCGCGCTCCGCCTCGCTCTGCAGGTCGAACTCATCGAGGTTCAGCATGGCGGGCGTCGCGCTCTCGGTGGTGGGCTTCGTCATGGGGTGCGCAGGGCTCCTCAGGTGGCGGCAACGCGGAAGATCGGCGTGTTGATGCCCACGCTGATCGTCATGCTGATGGGGTTGTTGGCGGCGCCGGGGCTCTCGCGGCAGGACATCACCTGCCCGGCGAAGTAGCGCTTGCCGTTCGTGCCACCGGTCGTCTTCTTGTTCGGGAACTCGACGTAGAAGGCGTAGTCGAACGGCTGCGACTCGGCCACCAGCGCGGCCTCTTGGCCCGGATCGCCTTCCTTGCGGTCGACCACGAAGCCCGGCGTGCCGGCGTCGCGCGTGCCCTTGGCCTTCAGGGTCCGGTTGCTCCCGAGCTGGTTCGAGGTGATCGCCGCCGACTCGTCGCCGAACGCCGCGAGATCCTTCAGGCCCTTGATCTCGACGAAGCCGGTCAGGCCGCTGAGGTCGGTCGCGTCCTCGACGGTGTCGATGTCGATTACGGGGCCGATGAAGAGCTTGGAGCCGTTGGAGGGGGTGAAGCCAACCATAGCGGTATCCTTTCAGGCAGGGCTTGAAACCGCTCTGAGGCGGCAGGTACGGGCGAGGCCCGGATTGGAGAAGGGTCAGGCGTCGGCGGCGATGCCAGCGCGCCAGCGAACCGTGACGGGGATCTGTACGAGGTCGCTTTCCTGAAGCGGGCCTGCGACGGTCGGCAGGCGGTCGATGCGGACGACGACGCCATTGCGCTCGATTGCGAGGCCGGCGGAGAATGCGTCTACGATCTGCGCAGCGACTTGAAGCGGCTTCACGATGCCGTCGTTGGACGGCCAGAATACCGAGATCTGCAACAGGCCGATGTGGGTCTGGTCGCTGTCGAACGGCAGCCCATCCAGCTCTGCACCGTTCGGCATGTAGGTGACGGAGAGGTACGGAGCGCGCTTGCCGTCGGCGGTTTTCGGCGGAGTGAAGCTCACGTTCGGGAGCGCGATACCGGTCCTGGCTGCGAACCCCGCCGCCACCCCGGCCTCAACCGTAGTGGCCATTAGTGCGTCGTAAATCTTCGCCTCAGCACCCGTCACCGGCATGTGCTACCGTCCTTGTGATGACTGAGCCGCCGCAACCGCTGTCCGACAACGAGGTGCATGACCGCCTCGTCGCGGCCGTGGAGGCGCTGGGCGACCGGCCAGCCGCTACAGTTCGAGGCGACACAGCACTGATGGCTGCGCGCCGGGCTGTGACGCTGTTTCAGCTTGGCCTGCTGATGGCCGTGGAGAAGGGCTCGGACGACTTGCCCGGCTACTGTCCGCCGGACGCCTGACGAGCTTCGATGCGTCCCTGAAGTTCGGCGCTGACTTGCGCGACGATGGACGGCCACCTCTGAGCTGCCATCGTGACCCACTGGCGCCCAGGACGCCCCTCGCGCCCGTAGTGGACGTGGCCAGCATAGTTTGCCGTGTAGGACGCGAACAGCGTGTCCCCGAGACCGGCACCCGCGATCACTAGGGAGGCCGCTGTCGGGTTGTAGGCGTAGGCTTTGCTGGCGTCTGGCCGACCTAGGCCCATCGGCACAGGCGCGTCCTTTGTGATCCGGATTGAGGCCCGCAGAAACCCAGATGCCACCGGCATGTTGCCGCCCTCGGCTACCGGCGTCTGCATCTCCGAGACGACCCGCTGCGCGCTCTCGCGGAAGACCGCTTCCATCCGGCGTTGGGTATGGCGAACGAAGTCGTTGACCTGCGCCGCGAAGCTGACCGTCTGGATTGCCATCAGTCGACGTTCGCCAGGAAGTCGATCCGGTACTCGCACCAGCACCGGCACTGGATGATTTCGGCCGCCGGCGCGCGCGAATCGCCGGGATAGCGCAGGCGGGCGCCGGACGGGCTGGTGAAGCCCTGCGTGAACCCGACCGACTCGCCATTCAGCATCCGGTGGGTGTCGCGGACGCGGCGGTCGCCGGCCGAGTGCCATACCTTGCGCACGTCGCGGGCATCGACCTGACCCGCGGCAATGGCTTGCCGGAAGCTCTCATCCTGCGCTTGATGAAGCGCCGCCATCGCCTCAGTTCGGCCGATCGCCTCGGCGCGGTAGCGCAGCGCCCGGTTCCGGTAGGCGGCCACCATCTTGGCAAGCGTCTCGCCCGGGATCGGCGCGCCCTCGCGGATCGCCTTCGCCACGGTCCGGTCGAAGCGCTTTTCACGCAGGGTTCGGGTCAGCGCCTTCGGATCACCGGCGGCGAGCTCAGCCTCGTAGTTCCTGACCCAAGCCTCCTGGCTTGCTGTGAGTCCGATCGCGCCGCCCTCGCGCCGCCGGGTTGTCGCGTTGATCCGCCCGACGAGGTCGAGCGCCACGGTGCGCGGGTTGTGGCCTGCCTCCATGCCGGCGGTGAGTGCCGCGCGGATCATTGTCCGCTGGTCCTCAACGATGTCGGTTACCAGCGCCGCGGAATGGCTGCGCAGCCAGTTCTCAGCCCCAGGGCTGCGGGCGTTAAACAGGATGTCCAGACGATGCCCGACTGCCGTGCGGGAGGCCGGGATCTTTGTCGTGGTCGCGTTGCCGCCCGCCTCAAATGCCTGCGCCACCGCCACGTCGAGAACACGGAAGGCGGCAGGGTCGAGCCCGACCGCCCGCAGCGCGCCATCCACATGGCCGTGCTCGAGCATCGTCGCGATCTGGCTGATCTGCACGCGGTCGCGGATCAGGGCGATGGCTTCGAGGAAAGCTTTTGCGATCTGCGGGGCCCATGCCTCGATCAGGGCAGTGATTGAGGAAAGCATCATGGGCGGTGAAGGGTGTGCGCCGCATAAAACTGCAAGCGCGCCCATGATTCGTATTGAATCATGATCAACCAGCCTATATCACCATCAACGACGGTCGTTGATCGACCTGTTGCAGCAGGCCGCGACCGTCGCTGAGGAGATATGTCATGACTGACGGTAACGATCATACGGGGGTTTTCATCTCCCGGAAAGCGTTGATGGCGTTGAGCCCTGAGACACGAGCGTCTGTTCTCGCGGCGGTGTTCGGTGAGGCGGAAGCCAACGATTTCGTGGATGCTCAGCGGGATGCGGATGCTTCTACCGATCGCAAAGTAAACGACGGTGAAGATGAAGCGTTCGCTGAACTTTCTCTGCGCCAAGCACGCAGGTTCGTTGAGGGCCTTAAGGAAAAGACGAGGCCTGCGGCCGAAGCTATCGCTCGAAGCAATAGCCGATTCTTTCAAGTCGCAGATGTGGCGACCGCCGTCGGCGTGCCGGCCAGTGACCTTCGTGGGGTTTGGGGTGGGCTGACGCGCCGGACGAAAACCGTGACGGGCGACGATGATGCATACCTCATTGATTGGTCTAAATCGGAACCCGTTCATGATGCTGAAGGGAACTACATTGATCAGAAAGGTGAGATCACTGAGATGACGTATCGTTCTCTTCGCAAGGCGTTTGGCATCTAATTACACGATGGAGCGGTGCCGTACGCGGCGCCGCTCACGCCCGGCACCTCAGCACCCACGACGCGTTCGCCGGGTCGCTCGTCACCGCCGGCTGCGAACCGCCCTCGGAGACCACGGTCAGCGTGACACCCTCCAGCGTGATCCGGTCGCCCTCCTGCGGTTCGACGGCCAGCGTGGCGGCCAGCACGAGGATCTTCCAATCCTTGCCCATCACAAGGCCGCCAGAGCGATAGAGCGCGCCCCACTCGTCGTGGAGCGCCCGGCACGGGTAGCGCTGCTCGCCCGGCGCGCCGGGATTCCACGGGCTGTCGCCGTCGGCCGCCATGGTGCGGACCAACGTCGCCTCACGGAAGTCGTCGCCGAGCGCATCGGCCAGGATCTCGGGAATATCGTCGAGAAAGGACACCATCGCAGCGAATCCCGCTCTAGCCTATTGCAATTTTTTCGCAGGTAGAGAGCATTCAAGATCCGCGCTCGGAGGATTGGATATGCGATTCGTGTTGGCCGCAATTATATTTTGCGGATTTACTGCGCTAGCGTCTGCTGATGATACCGCAAAAATCGCGGCTTACCAGCGAACTATTATCACTTCATATAGCGGACTGGTGACGTGCAAAGGTAATGGCGTTCAGTACCAGATCAATCCGCCAGCAGGTCGAGTAACAGAGTTCTTTTATTACCAGCATGATCCTAGGCGCTTGTGGGTGGGAGCACAGGGCGGTTGGAGCTATGTCCTAGGTAACGACGTCTCCTGTCAGATTGAGGGGACCGAGACATCTAGGGGGCAGTGACCGGCGCGACGCAATCACGGCAGCAAGCGTCAGCCCCGCACCGCCCGCCCACTGTACTGGCTCCGCAGCAGCAGCAACGGCCCGAGCGCGAGGTCGATCGCCTGGAAAGTCGTGCCGGCCGGCGCGTTGCCGAAGAACTCGACGCGAGCCGAGCCGGCGCCCGCGCTCTTGATAGCGCCACCGCGCTTCAGGTCGGGCGCGAGGCTGCCGGGCTTGGCGAGTTCGCGCGCCGCCGCCTCGCAAACCGCGGCGCGCAGTTCGCGCGGGATCTCGTTGACCGGCAGGTAGGTGTAGCCCTGATCGTACCTGGCACCGGTATTGGCGTCGAAGAAGGCGGCGGACCGCCCGGTGTCCGGCACGTAGGTGTAGGCGCCGCGGCGAGGCCATTCGAGCGCCTGAGCGCGCCCGTTGGTTGGGTAGCCGGAGAATCGAGCACGATACGTGGCGTCGATGAAGGCGGTGGCGCGGATCAAGGCCGATTCCCGTGCGCCGTCCTCGACCGTGTCGGCCAGCCATGCGGAGAGGCCCTGCGCGCTCGCATAGGCCGCCGCGTCGTCGAGGCTGACGTAGCTCTGCGCATCGGCCCGGCCGGTGCCGTCCTCGACGACAAGCGTCATCAGTCGGCCGCCCGCGCTTCGCCGATGGCGGCCTGCGCCTCGACCTCGGTTGCGAATCCCCTGGACACGCGGTCATCGCCGCGCATCACGTACCAGCGACCGCCGGGCCCCTTGCCGACACGCAAGGGCTTGGGGTCGTCCTTGAGCAGCGGGGGCGGGACGTCATCGACCTCCGGCGCCTCGCGCTCGGCGCCGTCCTGCGCTGCCGCCTGCTGCTGCGTCAGGGTCTCGCGCTGGCGAGCCTCGTAGGCCGCGCGCTGGCGCTGGGCGCCTTCGTAGGCAGCCTCGGCGGCATCGAGTTCGGCACCGAGCGCTTGGACGACCGTCAATCTCTCGGTTGCGGGCATATCCGCGAACGGCAGCCCCTCGGTGCGGCGCCGGAAACCGATCATGCGCAGGCACAGCGCAGCCGCCGCATCACGCAGCGCGGGGTCGAGCGCGGCCGGCGCCGTCGAGCTACGAATCAGCGCCGAGGCGAAGTCCTCGGCCTGCTCCTCGTACAGCTCGTGCCGCTCGGCGTCGAAATCCGCGGCGTTGATGGTGACGAAACCCAGCACGGGGTGCGTCACGCGGACGGTCGGGATGCGCATGCGGGCCTCGTGATGCCAGAGGACAGGAACCCCTCCCGGCGGGCGGGAGGGGCGGGGGTCGGTCAGCCGCGCGACCAGCCAGCTCGGAGGTAGTCGCCTTCCATGTCCGGATGGACATCGGTGGTGACGACCTCGCCAGGCTTGTCGGGGGTGGTGCGGGTCAAGCGCACGGTCGGGCCTTCGTAATCGGCCGGGATGCCAGGCAGCGGCTGCGGGTTCGCAGGATCGTTGCCGCGCTTCACCGCCATGACGTCGCCCGCGGGCGTGTCGGCGGCGACATGCGGGGCGACAACACCGGCTTCGCCGACGGTCTTCAGCCCGCCGTCCGGCTCACCGGCCTGCGCCTCGGCAGCACGGGCGCGGGCGTCATCCGCCTCCTGCTCGGCCTTGTCGGCACGCTTCTCAGCGGCGGTCCGCTCGTCCTGCTCAGCCTTCTCGCGGGCGTCTTGCGCCTTCTTCTCCGCCTCGTGCGCCTCGGCAGCCGCCTTCGCGGCATCATTCTGCTCGTCTCCGGCCATGGTGGCCTCCTGTGTCGGGATGATCGGGGATGGTCCTGAGAGCCGCCCAGGAACGGTGCGGGCCGACACGAGGCCGGCCGCGCGTTAGGATCAGCCCATCAGGAGGGCGATGTGCTCGGGGTTCGGCGCTGCGACGCCCCAGGCGAGGGCCACCTCGAAGCGGACCTGGCGGTACATGTCATAGACGCCGACATCGAAGGCGATGCCGGAGAACTCGTCGATGATGAGCTGGTGCACGCCGCCGTCGCCGTAGGTGCCGTCGAGGCGCTTCGGCAGCGCGGGCGCGCGGGTGGCGAGCACGAGGCCGTCGGAGGTGAACGCGATGTTCGGGGTGAAGCTCGCGCCGACGGTGACGGTGTCGTTGGCCACGTGCGCCTGCTTCAGGCCAGGGCTCTGGATCACCACGGTGCCCGGCGCCGAGATGCCGGAGGCGACGACGTAGCGGTTGCTGTCGCCCGCCAGGGTGATGGCGTCTCCGGGGTTGATCGTCCCGGAGCCCGTCGCGAGCGTGAGGCTGCGCGTACCGACCGGGTAGCTGCCAGCGCCGAGCACGTAGCCGGAGCCGGTGCCCTTGACGACCTGCTTGATGCCGGGCGAGTAGCCGATCTGGAAGCCCTGCACCTCGCCGACCTTGCCGCGACGCAGGGTCTCGTCGGTGCCCGCCTCGTTGACCTTGAACAGGACCGACTGCTTGCCCCGCAGGTTCGCCATGGAATCGGAGCTGACGACCATGCTGCGCGGCGCGGCGGGGGCGCCGTTCTCGTCCAGCACTTTGGCAGCCTGGGCGAAGTCGCTCAGATCACCCGCGGTGCCGAACGGCGCAGTGCCGGGGGTGCCGGCGGCGCGGCTGGCGTTGCGGTAGGCGATCAGTGCGAGATCTTGCTCGACCTCGTTGACGGCCGCACGGAACGCCTGCTGGAACTGCATGCGCAGGATCGGCGGAAGCATGGCGCCGCTGTTCTCGAGCGCGAGCTGCTCTTCGCCGTTCCATTTGATCGGAAACGCACGGGACTTGGTAATGGTCAGATCGACGTTGCCGAAGATCTGGTCGCCGTCGTTCGGCGGGGTGACGCCCGGGACGATGTCCGCGCCGACGATCGGCGGCACGATCGGCACGGTGACCTTCTGGCCGACAGCAGCGCGGGTGAAGTTGCCGTTGTCCCGCTGCACACCGGGGATGAAGCCGACGAATTCGCGGGAGACGGAGTTGAGCGCCTCGTACAGGGGCGCGACGAGAGAGCCGAGGGTGTTCGCCATGACGGCCGATCCTTGGTGATGAGGAATGGTGTGAGTGGATGGGCCGTCCAGCCCGGGCGCCTTGCCTCATCCGAGGCGATGGCCGTGCACGACGCGCGTGCGAGGTGGTGGCGCTGCGTCGCCGGCATCCGCCGAGCGACGCGCGCGAAGGGGTGTTAGGGGACGATGGTCGGGCGGTCCTTGCCGGACATCGTCTTGGCCTGCTCCATCGGCCCGAGGGCGTCGAACTGCGCCTGCGTCATGGTCTTTCCGCCCGCGCCGGTGCCATTGCGGCTGTGCTGCGCCCCGGAGCCCGAGGAGCCGGAGCCCTTCAGGATATTGTCCCGGTAGGCGTAGGCATCGACCATCTGCTCGAGCGCCTCTTCGAAGCCGGCGATCTCGCCAGGCTTCGAGCGCGAGTAGATCTTGTTGCCGGAGGGATCGTGGCCGACCACATTGCCCTCCTCGACCTTGAACCGCCCGCCGAAGAGGGCCTGCAGCATATCGGCCGGCACTGCGCTCTTGTCGGCGATGAACTTGGAGCGCGAAAACGCGCCGCCGACCTTCTCGGAGAACAGGGCGTCGCGGAAGCTGTCGCGCTCGCCGGTGAGCTTCTTCAGCTCTTCACCGCTGGCGCGCGCCGCATCGGAAACTTGCTTCTCGGCGGCGAGCCGAGCCTCGCGCTTGATCTCCTCGACCTTCTCGGCCTTCACGAGATCGCCGGCCGAGAGGTTCTTGACCGTCTCCAGCGCCTGCCGGGCGGCCGCCGCGTCCTCAATGCCCTCGAACGCCTTCAGCGTGCCCTCGGCCTTCTCCGCGCGCTCCCGGTGGCTCTTGGCCTCGCCGTTCAGGCGCGTGATGGTCGTGACGGTGTGGGCCGCGTCGAACGCGACATCCTTGCCGTCGTCGCCCACGAACACGGGCTTGCCGTCCGACACCTCCGCATAGGTGGTGCCGTTCACCTCGACTGTCTTAAGCTTCATGGTGGTGGTCCTCGGGCATCCGCCCGTTCAGGGGTCATCCGCCCCGGGCGCCGCTGCCTGTCCTGACGCGCGGCTGGTGAGGCCAGCGACTACGCGCTGGCATTATTCGAGCGTTTCCGCCTCTCGGCGGTCGCCGAACCTCAAATGTCGGGGGATAAAGGCGGTGAGTTTTGCGCCAGCCCGTGCCGCCGACTTGCGTCTGAACGACAGCGTTCAATTCTCACTCCGTCGGAATCAACGGAGATGATCGACATGGCGAAAAACGAGAAAACCGGAACGACGGTTGGCAGTATCGCATCTAAGGGGCTGAAGGATCCCGGCTCCCTCAGTAAAGCCGAGATCAAGTCGTTGGCGGCATCTGCCCTTACACAGTCGCCAGACAAGCCGGCCCCGAAGTTTCCGCCGAAGCGGAAGTGAGATCGACGAGGCGGAGAATCGCGCGAGTTGGGATCGTAGTGACGCCGGCCGCTTGCCCCCAAGCATCGGTGCCGCCCACGGTCGCCACGCTTAGGGCAACGATCTTCGCCTCGTCACCGTCGTGGATGAGGTGCCCGGCGGTCTGGCAGCGATGGGCCGGCGCATTCTCGATGTCATCGAGGAAGCGCCATGCCGCCACTGGCTGTGCGCTGTCCAGCCACTCGATCAGTACCACGCGCATCAACGCCTCCCCTTCATCGGGTCAAAAGCCTATCCTAACGGGCAGTTTGTAAAGCTTATTTGGTGCCGTCAGCCGCAAAGCGATTGGCGGTCATACTTCGTGGAGTGCTGCGTTGAACCGTTTCGCAATCGATCTAACTGAGAACGAGCAAGCCCTCGTAGATAAGATAGATCTTCGTCTTCGACACGCTTCATGGGAGGAAGGGCATGCGGCCTACAACAATAACAAGAAGCCAATCTGTGATTTGCTCAAGTCGCTATCAAAGCGGAATGGCATTCCAAGAGAGAGGCTGAATTACTGGAACGACCCGAATTATCAGTCTGGACGGATCAAAGCGTCACACAAAGGGCTCTTCGAGCGAAATGGCTGCACGGGCGAAGACATTTACGAGCACCCACACTTCATCAAGCATCTTAGATACTTTCTGTTCGGCCCTGATCTCCCCGAAGAAGTGATGGCCGCATTCGAAAATGAGGCGCCCAACCCCAAGTGGGTCACTTCTGGCGACATCGTGCCAATCGGCAAGCTCGCACGGCGACTTGTTCGCGAGCGTGGCCTCGAAAAGCACCACGCTGCGGAAGAGTTCTTCAAACTCGGCCTCGATTTGGGCTACGGACTTTCGACCGCGAGTCGCCTGAAAAGAGCGATCATGCAGTAACATCGACCTCGCGGCCGGTCCGCGGATCGATCGCCTCCTCCGGCTCCAGCCCCTCCAACTCCTCGGCGAGCTTCGTCTCCTCGGCCTCGGGATCGAAGTCCTGCGGCAGCACATCGAACCGACGCAGCCCGTCCCAGTAGGTGCGCTGGGAGATGTCCTTGGCCGTGCGGGCGTCCTTCAGAGCAGTGAGCGGCGCCTGGGCGAAGGGCACCACCGAGAAATCGGTCGAGACGGTCACCTCGACGTTCGGCTCTTCGCCGAGCCACTCGGCGGTAAACACGTAGGCCTGCTCGAACGCGTCCTTCAGCCCGATGGCCCAGGCCTGCAGGGCGCTGTGCGCGCGGGCAGCGCCGATGCTCTCGCCGGTCGCCGTGACCGTCCCGCTCCGGGGAGTGGCTGGCTGCATGCCAAGCCGGCGCATGTCGGCGATGATGGATTCGACGTGCTTGCGGACCTGCTCGATGTTCGAGGCGTCGGGGTTGATGTACTCCCACGACGGCGTCGACCCCTCGCCGGAGCCGGGCGCGTAGAGGATCGTCTTCGGGCCCACCGCGATGACGCTGCCATCCGTCGGTGCGGACAACCCGTTCGCCGTCAGCATTGGCGAGGACGCGAAGGTCAGGATCTCATCCTGTCGCGACAGCGCCTGGTACAACTCGACCTGGCAGTGAGCCAACTCCTCAAGCGGCGGCTTGACCCGCAGCTCGCCGAGGCGCTCACCCGTGAAGAACAGCACGGCGGGGACCGAGGAGGCGTTCTTCGGCCCACGGGCGATGACACCCTGCGCAACCCGCGCCCAGTCCTTGCTCGCGTTCTGCTCCCAGGCCTCCCACCGGCCGGGCTCATAGACCCGCACACGCTCAACCGTGCGCTCTCCGAAACCATCGCGAACCGTCACGCACTCGCGCAGGCGCAGGTGCTCGATGACCTCGCGCCCGCCGTCCCAGCTGGTGTAGAGCGCCAGCACATCGTCGGCCTGGACCTGAATCCAGTAGGGTGGCGCGCCGGCCGCCTGCTCCTCAGCGATCGTCAGCGGGCGCTTGCGCGCCTCGCCGTCCTCACCCGTATGCATCGCCGGATAGTCGACGAGGATTAGGTGGAAGCCCTTGGCGATCGCCTTGGCGAACGTCTCGCGGGCGAACGCGGTCTGGCTGTTGCCGCGGCCGTCGACGTCCTCGGCAAGGCCCTTGATCCGCTCCGAGGCGCCGTCCTTCAGCCCGACGTCCTTGCCGAACGGCTTCGAGGCAAGCGACTGAAGCGCGTCGGCGAACTCGGGCCGCCACGGCGCCACCTGCTTGCGCCGCCCGTACTCCTTATCGTCCTCGCCCTCGTACTTCGGCAGGTACGTGGTGCCCTTCGCGCGGATCGCGGAAGCGCCGGCCAGTACGTCGCTGATCAGCGTCCACGCCGCCTGCATGGCCTTGCGCTCGCCGGACTGCTCCGACGGGTTGGGCTTTACGTCAGCCATACCGGTCAGCGCCGAACCGAGTACGAGCCGGCGGCAGCGGCGGGGGCTTCACGCTTCATCACGAGCCTCCCGAACGCCCCCGAGGACGCATCTACCTGGTCCTTGAACTTGCCGGTCGGAAACGCGGCGAGTTCGTCGAGGTAGGCCTCGTTCCAGGGGCCCGCGATCAGCGACACGTTGCCGGCCTCACACTGCGCGGCAAACGGCCGGGCGCGGTCCACCTTGTCGCCCGTCTCGGGCTCGGCGTGCGCGGTGAAGCCGGCGAGAAACGCGATCATGTCGGACTTCTGCACCTTGCCGGCCTGCCCTGGATCCTGCGGCAGGCTGACCTCGACCACGTGTCCGTCAGTCTCGGCGGTTGCCTTGATCAGCCTGCGCACCGCGTCGCCTTCCTGCTGCTCGGTCACGACGTGAGCGACGACGTAGCGCCCGTCGGGGGTCCGTCCGAGCTTCACGCCCGCCGTGCGCGCCGCGGTCGTCTTCCTCGTCGCCGCCAAGTCCCAGTGGCGCACCCACCGGGTGCCGGCAGGCGCGGCGAGGATGATGCGCCCCTCGAACCAATGGCGCTGAAAGATGCTGCCCTGCCGCGGGCCTGGGCGCTGCTGGAACTGTCCGGCGACCGCGTATGAGCCCATCGGCTTCTTATCGCGCTCCACCGTCTCGCGTGGGAAGCGTTCAGGGAAGAGCAGATCGCCCTCGACCTGCCGGGGATCGGAGAACCCGATGGCGGTCCGGCACGCTCGCTCCGGCTCGAACTCCATCGGCAGCATCAGGTGCTCGTAGCCGAGGCCGAGCGAGAGGATCTGGCCCGAGATGTCCTTCTCGTGCAGGCGCTGCATGATCACCACGATGGCCGACGACACCGGGTCGTTCAGGCGAGTCGGCACCGATTCCCGGAAGATGCGAGTGGTGCGCTCGCGTTCGGCGTCCGATTCCGCCGTCTCGGTCGAATGCGGATCGTCGATGATGACGCGGTCGCCGCGACCACCGGTGAGGCTCTGGAACGGCATGCCCTCACGGGCGCCGCGGCGGGTGTTCTCGAAGCTGATCTCGCCGGCCCGGCTCAGCACCACCTCGGGCCACAGCGCCCGATACCACTCCGAGGTGACGAGGTCGCGCATACGGCGGGAATCGCGCTTCGCGTAGTTCTCGGAATACGAGGTCGTCAGGTAGCGCAGGCTCGGCCGGCCCCTCGGCCCCCACTCCCAGGCGGGCCAGAACACCGACGCGATCAGCGACTTCATCGTGCCGGGCGGGATGTTGATCAGGAGCCGGGTCAGGCGCCCGTCGGTGATCGCCTCGAGGTGCTCGCACACGGCGTCGATGTGCCAGCCGTGTAGGTAGGGCTGGCCGGGCTCGAGGACGTGCCAAGCCTCGCGGACGAAGCCGGAGAGGCGCTGGCAGCGGGACCGGATGCGCTCGGCATCGTGGGCCAGCGCGATCCGTTCCGCCTCAGCCTGCCGTCGAGCCTTCTCCGCCCGGATCGCCTTCATCATCGCCGCCGGATCCGGCAAGCGGACCGAAGACAGCTTCGAGCGTGGCGAGCTGATCATTCGACAACCTGCTCAGGTCCGCCACGGCGATTGGGCCGCCGTCTCGGCCGGTGTGCTGCACGGCTGCAAGGCGGGGGTGCATGTACGGGGCGGCGTCTTTCGCGAACCCGGCCGCCTCGTCGTAGCGGTTGGCGGCCCAGTGGTGCCGCATCGCGCCGAGGATCACTTCGAGGGGGGTGATGCCCTCAGCAGCGGCCTGCTCCGCGATCTCTCGGGTGCGCCGCGTCGCTGAGCCCTGCTTTCGTCCGGCCCCCGGCCGCTTGCCGCCGCGTGCCACGTTTGATTACCTTTGATTTTTTCCAAGATGAGGACAGAAATCAAATGAGCACCATCGGCTTGGCAACACACCAATACCCTCAGTCCCACGGGTTGGCCGCAAGCGCCGTTATTGAGAGCCTGATCAAGGCCCTTGTGACGAAGGGCGCCCTGACCTCCGACGAAGCTTCCCAAATCGTCGAATCCGCGATCACCGAGCTCAGGCAATCCGACGCGAGCCTAGCCCGAGGTGCCGCCCAAATTCTGGAGCACGATATCGCTCCCGAGTTCGGCTGAGGGGAGGAGAAGGCAGAATCCGAGCAAAGAGGCGATCGGTTGACCCGTCGCCAGGATCGGAGGGGAGCACCCGCAAGGGAGCGCACACGCACGCATCCGGTCGTCCTGAGAGCCGCATAGATTCAGAACCTGATTCGCGAGTCAAGTAGAACGGCTCTATCCGACCCGTTCAGCCGCTTTCCTCGCACGGTCTTGTGCCCTTGCCTCGGCCTCGTCAGCTGCGGCTCTGACATCTTCCAGGCACTCGGCCTTGGCACGCGTCTCGCAGCGCTGCCGCAACTCGTCGAGTTCCTCCTCGGTGAGGCTCTCGATACCGATGTAGCGGTTCTGGGCCGCGCTCGCCCGGATAAGCTCGTCGAGCTTGGCCTGGATGGCTGCCCCGTCCCGGTTCTGCGAGTTCTGGATCAGGAAAACCATCAGGAAGGTCACGATGGTGGTGCCCGTGTTGATGACGAGCTGCCAGGTTTCCGAATAGCCGAAGAACGGGCCGCTGATGGCCCAGCCGACGACGATGGCGGCCCCCAGCGCGAAGGCGAGCGGATGGCCAGCCCACTTGGCCACCTTGCCCGCGAAGGTGGTGAAGGCGCGCGACGCCTTGGGCTGCGCCGGCTCCTTTTCGGCCGTTGAGGTCATGGTCTCACCCTGGGAGTCTGTCCCAACGAAGGTGTAGAGCTGCTTCACGGCTTTCCAGAAGGCAGAGCGCTCCGTAGGGCTCCGCCGTTCGAGCACCCGTTCAAGCTCCGCCCGGCCCGCCGCCTCAGATGCGTGCCGGCCTTCGTCGGTCGCCAGGTCATCCCGATCCTGCAGGGGCGATGTCATTGGGGCAGCAGCGAGGGTGCGGGTGGCGGCTCCTCGGCCTCGCCGGGTCTGGCGGTCCAGTCCCGCACCGACTGGTTCAGCCAGTCTCTCAAGAGAGCCGCATGCTCCTCGGAAAGATGGCCGCCCGCCACCTCGAACAGGGCCTGCGCCCCGTGCGCGAAGCCGCGGCGGAACTCCGCCGTCTGGCAATCGCCGGGCTCGTACTCCAGCAGGGACGCCATGGTCCTCCTCCGTTCGAAACGGCCACCCTACAGGCCTGAGGGACAGGTGACGGGGGACTGCAACGGCTGAAGCACGGAAACCGTTCTCTGTGAGACCAATGCATGCGCCGCATGGCATCAGAGGTGGAGCGGCTAGGGAGGCTGGGCACCAGCTCCATCCGACGCCCGGCGGGCATGGCCACGCCGACGATGCCGGAGGCCACCCCCTTCGAGGATCTCGGCTGAGATCATGCACACCGGGTCTTCGAAGAAGGTCGACAGGGCGGCACGAAACGGCAGCACCGCTGTGGCGCCGAGCACCCAAAGAGGTCATGCCTCTTCAGCTGGATTCCAGCCCACCCAAGGCCATAACAGTCCCTAGGCGCGCGCCAACTGGTGCGGCTCGAACTGCACAGGGGTCGAGCGACCGAAGATCGAGACCTCGGCCATGATGTGCCCCGACTGCAGAAGCTCGGTGACCTGGGCGTAGAAGCTCGCGAACGGACCATCCGCCACCCGCATCATCTCGCCGACCCGATAGAGCGCGGCAGCTTGCATCCGCTCGGACTTCACGTCGCCCGAGAATGCATCGGCGATGGCCTGCATGACGCCCTGCGGGATGCGCAGCGGGCCATCGACGCCGAGGATGGCGGTCACGTTCTGACAGCGGCGCAGGCGGCCGAGGTCGTCCTCGTCGGCCTTCAGGATGGTCCGGCCGGTCACGGCATCGCGCTCGCCGGGCACTGTCGCCACACCGACGAACAGGTAGCCCGGGAACAGGTGCAGCACCGTGTCGATCTTCCGGCCGCGGCGCACGATGGTGCTCTCGTAGACCGGCATCCACACGTCGAAACCGGCCTCGCGCAGCTCCTTCTCAGCCTGCCGGTCGGCCTCGCCCTGTGCCTCGTAGGTCGGCGCGCCGATGTCCCAGGTGGCGGCGACGAACCACGCCCGGGCCGGGTCGATGACGCGGCGCTCGCCGAACCGGATGTGCTGACGCTTCCCGCGGCTACGGCTCATCCAAACCTCCTGACGTCCTTGGTGACGTGATGGGCGTTGCGCTCGGACACGGCGCCGGTGCCCCAGACGCGGGGCAGGTGCTCGTCGCACCACGATCCGTGCGGGTTGCCGGGCCCGACATGGGTGCGGCGGCCGCAGAACCGGTGCTGGTCGCGGGGCGCGTCGTCGGCGGTGCAGGCGAAGCGGCACTGGCTGGTGCGCAGGTCGGCGATGGGCCAGGCGCCGTCGGGGTGTGTGTTATCTTTTGCTGCCTCGATCGTGGCGGCAAAAATTAACGTGGGCTCAGCGGCGGGCGAACTCTTCGGGATCTCCGAATGGTTCGTCACCACCTCAACCCGCTGATCCTGTTCCGATATCGACATACCGATGGCGGGTTCAGCACCACCCACTGCAGCCTCCTGCCGACGCCGCTGGGCGATCAGCTTCCGGCCCTGGCGGACGGCCTCGGCGGGCGTGAGGGGGCAGGTCTGACGCTTGGCCATCACGCGGCCTCGCCGATCAGCAGCCGCGGCGGAACCTTGCATCCGGGCTGGCCGGGCGGAGGGCCGAACACGGATTCGTCCCAGTTCCGCGGGTTCTCACGGTGCCGGGCGATCCACGACCGGATCGACGTCTCGGGCCACAGGCCATGGCTGCCGAGGTCCACGGACGGCACATCCGCGACAGCGGTCGGCGTCGGGGCGAGCCCCTCGGCGGTGCGGCTGGCGCGCTGGGCCTGGATCCGCTGTGCCACCGTGTCGGCGAGCAACGTCCACGTCCGGATCGGCACGCGGCGATTCGCGGTCAGGTCGAGGATGGCCGGGACGATTTCGCGCTCAAGGTCGAGCCCGTCGCGCTCCAGCATCACCATCGGGCCGACGGCGAAGTCCTGCACCCAGCCGGAGGGCAGCACCTCGCGACAGCGGCGCTCGACCCGATCGTAGTTCTCGCGGCTGTTCCAAGCCGGACGATCCGAAGCGGCGGCGCTCGCCCCGGGTACAGGTTCACAGGCGGTCGCCGGTATATCTCTTACTAGAGTCTCGTCCTGTCCTGTCTTGTCTATGGGTGAACGTAACGGTCCTCGTGACGTGGCGCCGACGACCACGTTACGGTTCTCGTGACGTACCTCGTTACGATCATCGTCACGTTCGACGTTACGTGCCTCGTGACGTTCCTCGTTACGTGAGGCCGTTTCATTGATTCCGTTAGCTTTTTTGCCTCCAGACGGCGGGCTTGTGTCTCCGCCTTCCTTCGCGAGCCGCGCCTTGGTTGCCGCTGCCGTCCTCTCGCGGCGCAAATCCTTGTGCTTTGCAGCACGCAGCACATCTTCGCAGAGAACTCGGTGGTACAGTCGATTATCCGAGCACAAAACGAAGCCGCGGAGGGCCATCTCGCGCACCTTTTTCCAGCGCGATCCGGCCCCCGAAAAGGCCGCCAGGAGGCGCTCGTCGTTCGGCAGAGAGCCGGCCGGAGACTGCTGCCAAGCGCGGCCCCAGAGCGCCAGCGCCGCCTTGAACTCCTCGCCGGTCGAGAGCGCCCATAGCTCGCTGGCGAACAGGCGCTCCACGTTCAACATGAAGCCAGGCAGCCCCGTGATGTCGGTGTCGGCCGGGATCAGCGGCGCAGGCAGATCGATTTGGGCGGTCATTGCGGCCCCCTGGCGGATTGAGCGATGGAGGAGGCGGACACGTCGCACCACAGGTTCAGCGTGGTCGTCGGTCCGGAGCGGTTCTTCCCGAGGATCACCTCGAGGTCGTGCTGCTGCTCAAAGAGCTGGTCGGAGAGCTTCGCCTTGCTCTCGGCGTCCTTGGCCGCGTCCAGCTTGCCCTTGAGGTAGTAGGCCTCGCGGTAGAGGAAGAGGACGGTGTCGGCGTCCTGCTCCAGCTCGCCGGAATCACGCAGGTCGGCCAGCGTCGGACGCTTGCTCTCGCGCTGCTGGTTCTCGGTCTGACGCGACAGCTGCGTGAGCAGGACGACGCAGATGTCCTCGCGCTTGGCGAGCTGCTTCAGGGCGCCCGTGATCTCGCCGATTTCAAGGACGCGCTGGCCCTTGTAGCGATCGGACACCTTGATGAACTTCAGGTAGTCGATGAACACCGTTCCGAGGCTGACGCCGCGGGCTGCCATGCGCTTCTTCTCGGCCTTCACGGCGAGGACGATCTGCGCGACCGTGATGCCGTCGCGGCAATCGACCTTGAGGTTCAGGCGACCGAGGCGCTTGCGGGCGTCCTGCAGGCGCCACTTCTCTTCCTCGTCGACCTTGCCCGCCATGATCTGACCGAACGTCATCGGCCGGTTGTGGATGTAGGAAAGGTCGGCGAGGTAGCGGGCGATCTGCTGATCCTTGGTCACCTCAAGCTGGAAGACCATCGCGCCATCGTGGCGCGCAGCGAACCGGCTCAGCGACGTCATCGCGACGGTCTTGCCCATGCCGGGGCGCGCAGCGAGCAGCCAGAGTTGACCCCGCTGGAAGCCGCCGTTGGTGGCGCGGTCGAGGTCAGCGATGCCGGATGGGACGGACGAGCCCTTGATGTTCCCGGCCTGGATCTGCTCGATGCGGTCGAGCATCCATTCGGCGCCGGCGCCCGCGTCGAAGCTCGTCGCCTCGTCGTCCTGCTCGGGCCGGCGCGCGGCGAGCAACTCGGCCGCGACGTCCTCAATGAGCGAGGCGGCGAGCATGCCGCTCTCGTCGATCGGATCGTGCCGGGCCCGGAGCGTCAGCTCCTCGCCGATCGCGGCAAGGCGGCGGCGCTGGGCGAAGTCCATGACGATGGCGGCATAGCCGGGGACGCTGACGCCTACCCCCGCGTTCGTGCCGAGGTGGGCGAGGTAGCTCATGGCCGGCTGGCCACCGATCTCGGCCTTCGGCAGGTAGCCCTTAACTGCGGGGGCCGTCGGCTGCGCGCCGGCCGCCGCCAAGCGCTGGATGACGCTGAAAATCTCTTGGTGGTCGGCGAAGAAGAAGTGCTCGGCCGACATGTCGGCGGGCAGCTTCTCCAGCGCGCCGGGCCACACCATCAGCGCGCCGAGCAGCGCCTGCTCGACGTCGGCGTTGTGCGGCGGCGCCTCAGCCTCCGGCTTCTGATCCTGGCGGAAGGGAACGACGGCGGTGCTCATCCGAGGATCTCCCGGCGCTGCGTCTCGGTGAGGCCAGCGACACGCATCCACGCGTCGAAGGCGCGGACGGCGGCGGCCATGTCGGGCAGGCGGCCGCTGGCGATCGCGCGCTGATGCAGATCGACGTAGATCTGGAAGGCCGCTTCGGACCGCGCGTCGCGTTCGGCTTGGAGGTCGATCACCTGCATGGCGCTCACTCCGCGGCCAGAAGCGGCGAGGCCGCGTCGAACTTGCCGGTCTCGTTGCCCCATGCGTCCCAGCCCGGCCGGGAGGCGCGCGAGAACAGGTCCGCGCGGCGGGCGGGGCCGAACAGCTCCTCCGCCATCGCGTAGGCCTCCTCCGGCTTGCGGGAGTGCTCGCGGCGGGGCGCCTCGATGACGTTGCGGATTGATCGGGAGCAGGTCCGCGGGGAGCCGTGCTTGCCCAGCAGGAAGATCTCGGAGCAGGAGCGCAGGACGTAGCCGGTGCCCATGGCGAGCTTGCCGGACGTGCCGCGCTTCACCCATGTGCCGCCGGTGACGTAGGGGAAGCCCCAAGCGGCCATGACCTGCACGGCCTGCGGCAGCATCGGGTAGGTGGCCCAGAGCCAAAGCCAGGCATCGCCGCTGGCCAGATGGCCAACGGGCAGGGCGGCAATCTCGGCGAGGGGCATGCAGGCGTATTGCGCCTTTGCGTTCTTCGCGTTGCCGCCGACCGACCAGTTGTCAAACGACCACGGCGGATCGGCCATGATGACGTCGTAGGAGAGCGGGCGGAGAGTGCCGAACGGCCAGGTCATGCCGCCACCCTCCGCGCGAGCTGCGCCACCGGGGTGATCGACCAGCCGCGATCGAGGCGCGCTGCGATCTCGGTTCCGTCCTCGGTGAAGCCGCGGCCCGGCTCCATGATGCGCTCGGACCTGCCGCCCATCTCGACGGTGACGAGGTGGTAGAGGACGCCGAGGCGCTCGGCCGCCGCGAGGGCGCCCTTGTAGGAGCCGCGGTAGATCTCGCGGCCATCGTTGCTGAGGCGCCAGATCATGCCGCCCTCCGCGGCTGCTGGCCCATCTGCTCGGCGCGGGCGATGATCTCGGCGTGCATCTCGATCGGCAGCGCCTGCAGGGCAGCGAGTGCGCCGGGAACGGCGTCGGCATGAAGCGTCGCGCGCCAGACGTGCGGCACGGCGCAATTGGCCGCGAGGGGCAACACCGCCCAGATGTCGCGTAGGTCCTGAACCTGCAGGCTGCGGGCGCGGTCAGGTGCAAAGGCGGGGTGATCGGCGAAGGAGGCGCTCATGCGGCCTTCCTCCCGACGACACGCAGGTTGAACCGCTCGGCGTGCTGAGGCGCGACGGTCTTCACGGCGCAGCACCACAGACCGAGAGCGTCAGCGGCGTTGTCGTCCTTCGGGTTCCAGCCGCGCCGCTGGGCGGCAGCGATCATCTCGGCCTTGTCGGCCCGACCATTGCCGGCGAACGCGGCCTTCACGCTGCTGTTGTTGTGCTCAAGGCAGCGCGTCTCCCGGCGATAGCAGGCGATCTCGGTCTGCCAGCACAGGCCCATCAGCTTGCGGGCCGTGTTCGCGTTGCCGGTGCCGCTGACGAAGGGTGCCTCGAAGATGACGAGGGCCGGCTGGAAGAAGGTCAGCCGGTCCAGCAGCCATTGATCGTAGGCGTCGCCGAAGCGCCCGAGGCTGGCGCTCGCCGACGGCAGCGGGTGAGTCCCATAGACGGGCTCCTCGTCGGGGGCGCCAACAGCCCACCCGATGCGCGTGGCAAGGTCCAGCGCCAGGATCTTCGGCAGCGCCATGGCTCAGTGCACCGCGTCGAGCGACTTGATGCCCTTGGCGACCTTGCGGCCGTTCTCGGCGGCCTGGTCGTCCTGCGCCTGCTTGTCAGCCTGGGCGGCGCGGCGCTGCTCCTCGTCGCCCTGACCATCGGCGAACATGTCGGGCAGCGGGTTGAGTTCGAGCTTCGCGCGGTAGTCGTCGAGCGAGCGGAGGAAGTCGGAGCGCTTCGTCTCATCCATGCGGCTCAGCGACATGGCGAGCTTGAAGGCCTTCCGATTGATGCCGTGCGTCTCCTCGGCATCCTTCACGGCCGCGCCGAGCTCGCCGCGGGCTTCGTCCATGTCGGACCGCATCTCGTCGCATTTGTTGATGAGGGCGCGCAGGACGTCGGCGCGGATGCCGTCCTTCTTGCCGGCGGTGCTGAGCTTGTCGGCCATGGTCGTCTCCATGCGCGGGTGCGCCCCGGGCGTGCGGGGGCCGTAGCCCCGGTGGTGAAGGGGTTAGGGCCGGCGTTCCTCGGCGTCGGAGCGCGGATCCTCGTCGCGCTCCCAGAGACGGGGTTGCCACTCGCGGGCGCGGTCACCGCACCAGCGGGCGCCCGTGAGGACCATGCGGCCGCACCACACGACGGCGGCGCCGATCTCGACGATGAGTTGGCCGACGGCCTGAAGCGCGACCTCCGCGCAGACGAGAAGCTTGCGCATCAGAGCCGGCCTTCGCGAAGATCGTTGATCTGCCGGAGCAGCGCGTCGGCCTTCGCCTCGAGCCGGTCCTGCCGCTGCTGGCGGGCGACGTCGGCGAACCACGCGCCGGACTCCTCCGGATGGACCGCGCAGAGGAACGGCGCGCCGTAGCGGCGCACGAGCGCGTCGTAGGCGGATCCGCTCGGCGCGTTGCCCTGCTCCAGCCATTTCCGGACCGTTGCAGCGGGCACGCCCGTCTCGGCCTCGACGCTCTGCGGGGTCTTCAGCGGATGGTGCGACCGCAGGAACGCCGAGATGCGTTCCGCTAATGTTCGGGCATCAATCTGCCCATTCGTTCCTGAGATCTGTCCAGTCTTTCCCATCGTCTTCCCCGATGCTTTGCGCATCGGGGTGGAGACAGAGGAAGGCTCGGTGAAGCCAGCAAGAGCGAAGGAGGAGGAAGGCGACATCTCAGCGGATCCCGGCCAGGTGGAACGGGTACGCAGCACACAGAACAGCGCGACCGCCGGTGGCTTGGCGGCGAAGGCGGACGCGCGAGAGGCGAAGACGGAGAAGCCCGGTGCAGCGCGCCGGGCTCGTCAGATGATCGGAAGGCTGGTCGGCATGCACGGCGGCCGGGTGCAGCGCGGATGAGGCGCTCATCGCGTCGTGCTCCACGGCATCGGCGGCAGGTCGACCATGCCGAAGGCGAGCCAGCCCGCGGCGCAGAGCACCGGCGGCAGGACGAGCACGAGGAACGGCAGGTCGAGGATGAAGAAGCGGGGCCGGGTCACGCCGCGGCCTCGTTAATGGCGGGCGCCGTCTTCGCAGGTCGCAGCACATCGTCTGGCCACGCGCCGTTCTCAGGTCAGTTGTCCGAAAACCACTGCACCGTCCGCGCGAGGCGCTTCACGCCGATATCGCAGCGGCCGGATCGCAATTCAGCGAGCCGAGAGCTGTCTTGAAGGGCTCGCTTCGAGACAGTCGTCTGCGAGACGCCGCATGCTGCGCCGTAGGCGTCAGCGATCGCCAGAAGTGAGGAGATGCCCGTCATGGGCTTAGGGGTAGGGTATGAATACCCCGGGCGTCAAGGGGAGACATACCCCTCCGCACCGTTGGTCGCGGGGGTAATAGTACCCCGCATGGAGCGCCCCTTTGTCCACCGCATCCGAGAACGGCTTGAGGCGACCGGCAAATCGGTTCGCAGGGCGGCCCTTGATGCTGGTCTGAGCGAAACAGCGCTGAAGGATCTGCTCGCCAACGAGAAGCAGTGGCCGAAGCTCGACACGCTTCAGAAGCTCGCCATCTCTCTGGAGACAGACCCGGCCTGGCTGGCGTTCGGCGGCGATGAGGACATCGAGGCTGCGAAGGCTGCTACGGCCGCGATGCCTCCCGCTTCCCTGCCTGTGGTTGGCGAGGTGGCGGCCGGCCGGTGGCTTGAGGCTGACGATCACGTCGATGTGCCGCCCTACGACCCGGTGCCGGTGCAGCCCGACTCGCGTTGGCCGGTTGAGGCGCAGTACGGGCTGATGGTTCGCGGCACGTCTCTCAACCGCGTGGCGCTCGACGGGGACATTCTGGCCTGCGTCGACGCGATCACAGCACGTTATCGGCCGCGAGAAGACGATCTCGTCATTGTCGAGATGCGCCGGAATGCCGGACTGCTGCGCCAGATGACGGCGAAACGCTACATGCGGCTGAGCACGCACATCGAGCTATGGCCCGATTCGGACGATCCGCGCTGGCAGACGCCCATCATCATCCCGCATCCCGAAGACGGCTTGTCCTCAGCCGTCGAGGACGAGGACGGCCGGATCGAGGTGCGGATCAAGGCCATGGTGACGTGGATACACCGTCCGATGCAGCGGCGGGGACGATAGGGTCGCAACCCAATCAGGCTGACCAATGCCTAGGACTGCTTCCGACCGATTTTGTTCTCTAATGAGTCAATGGGCGGCAGCTCAATCCAGAGCGTTCGACGCTTTCGGGTGCCTGCGTTCTCTACGTGCTCGTGCGGCACTTGATGGGGTCAGCTGGGTGCAAAGCGGCT
>Ga0308157_10001719_pt1 | contig 41521 bp, 40 predicted proteins | sample PhyBR1_FD_201035 | JGI IMG/M metagenome (GOLD analysis project Ga0308157, IMG submission 201035) | Phyllosphere microbial communities from UC Gill Tract Community Farm, Albany, California, United States - DLSLB.R1 | ecosystem: Host-associated > Plants > Phyllosphere > Unclassified | place: USA... | reverse complement strand
CAGCGCACAGATGATGAGGGTGAGGATCTGGCCGGGTGTGATCGCGACGATCTGGCCGGTGAGCAGCCCGAACTTGCTCGCCGCTCGCCCGTCGTAGAGGGCGAGGAAGAGGATCGCCAGCCCCAGACCGAAGGGCATGAGGACGCCAATGATCGCGTTCTTCTCCGAATCCTTGGCCCCGCCGATGCCGATGATGAGAGCGGCGACGACGGACCCGACGATCGACCCGGTCACGACGTCGAAGCCGACGAGCAGGGCGAAGGCAGCACCGGCGAAGGAGAGCTCGGAGACCCCGTGGACTGCGAAGGGGATGTCCCGAGCCATGACGAAGACACTGATGAGGCCTCCGACAACGCCGAGCAGCGCCGCGGCGATGAGAGAATTGGCCAGCAGCGCCACGAGCTCGCCGTAATCCTCGAAGGTGAAGAGGTTGGCAAAGATCTCAGGAATGCTCATCGGTTCACCACCGTCCCGTCGAGGTCGAAGGAGTCATCGGGCAGGTTGTGGTGGTCGACGCATTCCTCTTCACCGCCGACGACGACGAGGCGGCCGCCGACGCGGACCACTTCGACCGGGGCCCCGTAGAGGCGGGACAGCGATTCGGTGGTCATCACCTCGGCGGGGGTGCCGATGAGGAAATGACCGCCGACGATGTAGAGGACCCGGTCGACATACGGCAGGATCGGGTTGATCTCGTGGGTGACGAAGACGACGGCGGCATCGCGTTCGACCCGCTGTTCGTGCAGCAGCGCGGCCACCACCTGCTGGTGGTGCAGGTCGAGGGACAGCAGCGGTTCGTCGCAGAGCAGCACCGTGGGATCGTTGGCCAGGGACTGTGCCACGCGCAGTCGCTGCAGCTCACCGCCGGAGACCGTGCCGGCGGGGGCATCGGCATAGTCGGTGGCGCCGACGGAGGCCAAGAGGTCTTCGACCTTCTTCTTTCGTCCCCGGGACAGCAGGCTCATCCCCCACCGGTGACCGTCGATGCCCATGCGCACCAGATCGCGGCCGCGCATCGGAGTGTGCGGATCGATTCCGCGCTGCTGCGGAATGTAGCCGATGGCGGGATTGCCCTTGTGCACTTCCCGACCGCCGACCTCAGCGGTGCCGGCCGACAGCGCATTCTGTCCCAGCAGCACCTTGAGCAGGGAGGTCTTGCCGGTGCCGTTGGGGCCGAGCACGGCGAGGAACTCCCCGGGCGCGACGTCGAGGTCGAGATCGTGCCAGAGCACACGCGGGCCGAACCGCAGTTCGGCATCGCGCAGTCGAATCACCGGCTCCCGTCGCGTTGCCGGTGCGGAAGCGTCGGATTCCTTGGCCATGTTCAGTGCTTGTGCCCTTCGAGTGCGGTTGAGATTTCGGTGATGTAGCCACCCATCCAGTCGGCGTAGTGCGTTCCCGAAGGCATGGTCTCGGCGAGGTCGACGACCGGGACGTCGGAGTCCTCAGCGGTGGACTTCAAGGCCTCTGCCTGCGGACCTGCCGCTTGAGTATTGTATCCAAGCAGCACGGCATCTCCATCGGAGATCTGCTTCTCCGCGGCCTTGAGCACCAGCGGCGGCACATCGTTGCCCTCTTCGACGGCGGCGAGGAACTCCATCGAGGTGACGTTCTCGAGCCCCATATCGTCGAACAGCCACAGCGGAATCGGTTCGGTCGCAGCGACCTTCTCGCCGCCGTGTTCCTTCTTCACCGCATCGATATCGTCCTGCAGGGCGGTCAGCTGCGCCTTGTACTCCTTCGCGTTCTCCTCGAACTCGCCCTGATGTTCCGGCAGGGCCTCGCCGAGGTGGGTCGCCGCCTCGTCGACGAGCTTCGTCATCGTCGGGACCGAGTACCACAGGTGTTCGTTGAATGATCCGTGATCGTGGCCTTCGTGGCCCGCATCATCGTGGCCCTCTTCGGCATGTTCATGGTCATGTGCCTCCTCACCCTCGTGAGCGTGCCCGCCGCCGTGGGCTTCCTCGTCGTCATGGCCCTCACCGTGTTCATGGTCGTGGGGCTCGTTGCCGAGACCTTCCGAGCCGGGCAGGCCCGAGATCGAAACGGTATCGATGATGTCGACGTCGGTACCGGAGGCATTGAGCATTCCGGTCATGAATGCGTCGTAGCCGCCGCCGTTCTGTACCACGAGGTCGGCCTTCGACAGTTTGAGTCGATCCTGCGTGGTCGCCTCGTAGGAGTGAGGATCCTGGTTCGGATCATCGATGATCGGGCTCACCTCGGCGAAATCGCCGGCGACTTGGGAGACGATGTCGGCGTAGACGTTGGTCGAGGTCACCACGCGCAGTGCCCCGGCGTTGGCTTCGGAGGCCTGTCCCCCGCAGCCGCTGAGGACCAGCGTCGCCGAGGAGGCGATGGCAGCGGAAGTGAGAAGAATGCGCGAGGAGGTCATGAGGAGCCTTTCTAAGGCATCGAGGATGAAGCAACATCGTCGACGATACTCAGATCAGAGGCCCGCCACTAATATAAATATTTATATATAGCAACGCTTTTATATGTTCTGGCCGCTTTCGACACTTGGCACCCATACCGTCACCCGAGGTCCGCTCGTTCAAGGCGGAGCGCACTTTTCGCTCCGTGTCCCGCGTGCAATCTGCGGTTGCGCTTGAACAAGTTCGACCGGCGTGCGGGAACTCTGGATAAACGAGCGTGGCCTTGAACGAGACTGCCGCTGACGGGCAGTCGAGTGCGACTGTGGGAAACAACGAACCGCCCGAAAGCGTGTGCTTCCGGGCGGTTCATCACCTGACTGTCGTTGCCTTGCCGGCTCAGGCGGCCTTCGCCTCGAGCTTCTTGGCCAGCAGAGCGGCGATCTGCACGGTGTTCAGTGCCGCGCCCTTGCGCAGGTTGTCGTTGGAGACGAAGAGGACGAGTCCCTTGCCTGCTGGTGCCGACTGGTCGGCGCGGATGCGGCCGACGTAGCTGTCGTTCCGACCTGCGGCCTTGAGCGGGGTCGGGACCTCGTCGAGGGAGACTCCGGGTGCCTGCGACAGGATCTCGGTGGCCTGCTCGGGGCTGATGTCGGAGTCGAATTCGGCGTGGATGCTCAGGCTGTGTCCGGTGAAGACTGGCACGCGCACGCAGGTGCCGGCGACCAGCAGGTCGGGCAGTCCGAGGATCTTCCGGCTCTCGTTGCGCAGCTTCTTCTCTTCATCGGTTTCGTTCTGCCCGTCGTCGACGACCGATCCGGCCATCGGCAGGACGTTGAACGCAATCGGTTCGACGTAGTTGTCAGGCTCCGGCAGGCTCACCGCGTTTCCGTCGGTGGTGAGCTTGCGGGCATCGGGCAGACCGGCTTCGAGCTGACCGGCGAGCTCCTCGACCCCGGACAGACCCGAACCGGACACTGCCTGGTAGGTAGCCACGATGAGACGGCTCAGTCCGGCCTTGTCATGGAGGGCCTTGAGCACGGGCATGGCGGCCATGGTCGTGCAGTTCGGGTTCGCGATGATGCCCTTGGGCGGCTCATCAAGGGCATTGGGGTTGACCTCGCTGACGACGAGCGGAACCTCCGGGTCCGAACGCCACGCCGAGGAGTTGTCGACGACGATGGCACCGGCCGCGGCGAAACGCTCGGCCTGTGCCTTCGACGTCGCCCCACCGGCGGAGAACAGGGCGATATCGAGTCCGCTCGGATCCGCCTCGGCGGCGTCTTCGACGGTGATCGGCTGGCCCTTGAAGTCGATCGTCTTCCCGGCCGAACGGGCCGAGGCGAAGAGCCTCAGGGACCCGATCTCGAACCCGGGATCGTCGGCCAGCAGGTCGAGCATGACTCCGCCGACCTGGCCGGTCGCACCGACTACTCCGATATTGACGCTCATCGTCCGGTACCTCCGTACACCACTGCTTCGTTGTCTTCACTGTCGAGTCCGTAGGCGGCATGAGCGGCACGGACCGCGTCGTCGAGCAGGTCTGCTCGGGTGACGACGCTGATGCGGATCTCCGAGGTGGAGATCATGTCGATATTGACCTGGGCTTCGCTGAGCGCTTCGAACAGGGTCGCGGTCACGCCCGGGTGGGAGCGCATTCCGGCGCCGACGACGGAGAGCTTGCCGATCTGGTCGTCGTAGCGGACCTGGTCGAAGCCGATCTCTGCCTTCACACCGTCGAGGGCCTCGAGCGCCTTGGCTCCGTCGTCCATGGGCAGGGTGAATGAGATGTCCGTCTTCCCCGGCTCGCGGGTGGAGATGTTCTGGACGATCATGTCGATGTTGGCTTCCTGCTTGGCCAGAGTCTTGAAGATCTCAGCGGCCTTGCCGGGGACATCGGGAACACCGACGATCGTGACCTTGGCTTCCGAGCGGTCGTGGGCGACGCCGGAGATGATTGCCTGTTCCATGGTGGACTCCGTTTCTGGTTCCGCTGCCGGGGTCGATGATCCCCGGCCCTGGCGGAAGGCTTCGGGGATGGGTGAATCGGTCACCCAGGTTCCTTGGTTGCGAGAGAATGAGGACCGCACGTGCACCGGCACGTTGTAACGGCGGGCGTATTCGACGCAGCGGAGCATGAGGACCTTGGCGCCCGAGGCGGCCATCTCCATCATCTCTTCGTAGCCGATCTCATCGATCTTGCGCGCCGTGGGCACGATCCGCGGATCCGCGGTGAAGACGCCGTCGACGTCGGTGTAGATCTCACACACATCGGCGTCGAGCGACGCGGCCAGTGCCACAGCGGTGGTGTCGGAGCCGCCGCGGCCGAGTGTGGTGATGTTCTTCGCAGTCTGGCTGACGCCCTGGAATCCTGCGACGATGGCAACGTATCCCTCGTCGAGGGAGGACCGGATGCGGCCGGGAGTGACGTCGATGATTCGGGCCTTGCCGAACTGCTCATCGGTGATGACTCCGGCCTGGGAGCCGGTGAAGGACTGGGCTTCGAAGCCGAGGTTGGCGATCGCCATGGCCAGCACCGCCATCGAGATGCGCTCACCGGCGGTCAGCAGCATATCGAGTTCGCGGGCGGGGGGCATGGGGGAAACCTGTTGGGCCAAGTCGATGAGATCATCGGTACTGTCACCCATGGCCGACACCACGACAACTACTTCGTGACCGGCTTGACGGTACTCGACAATTCGTTTGGCCACTCGCTTGACCGATTCCGCATCGGCTACCGAGGACCCACCGAACTTCTGGACGACTATGCTCACTGCAGTATCTTCCTTATCGCTGATAAGTTCCGTGCCAGGCGATCGATTCCATGGTTCCAAACATGGAGGTCTCGTGCTGCATCGATCAGGATTTCAGCCGTGTCGGGCTCCCGGCACCTGAACCATTGTATGAGGTGCGTCATTCCGCTTCACCTTCGCCCGTCATTCAGACACTGCCTGACCGGGCCGAACGTCCGCCCCTGCAGACCCGAGCGTTGACTGTGCACATAGGCGAGGCGGCGGTTGGTCACCGGGCGTTCAGCCCCTGCTCAGAGATCGTTATAAACGAGGCATCGCGGAACGCCGGATTCACTCGCCGAGGCGGCCCGCCGGCTTCGTGCCGACGGGCGCTGCTCTTGACGGTCAGTCCGACCGTCGCTCCACGGTGAAGAGGTCACCGGGCTGACAGTCGAGGACCTCGCACAGAGCAATGAGAGTGGAGTAGCGCACGGCCTTCGCTCTGTTGTTCTTGAGCACGGAGAGGTTTGCGAGCGAGACCCCAACGCGCTTGGACAGTTCGGTCAGGCTCATGTCTCGCCGGGTCAGCAGACTGTCGAGGTGGCAGATGACTCGGGAAGAGCCGAATTCCTCGACCATCACACGAGCCCTTCGAGCTCTTCTTGAGCTTCGCGCCCTGATCTGAAGCACCTCCGCAGCAGTTCGGCGCCGCCGACGGCCCCGAGAACGAAGAATGCGTGGACGACGGTGATTCCCGGCTCCACTTCATCAGCGATGCCGATATCGGCGGAGATCCAGTTGCCGCCGGGAACCTTGGTGATGAAGTGGAGAATCCACCCGATCGCCACGATCCACTCGAACGCCGCAAAGGCGCGGGATGCCCGGGGCGTGAAGGGTGTTCCCGCCGCGATGTCACGGATGACAGGCACCAGGGAGATCGCGGCCGCCAACACGGTGAGGATAAGAGCGACTTCGGCAATGGTCACCAGCACGACCGCCCCGGCCGAGACGTCGGCCGTCGGAACGACGATCTCGGTGAGTCCGGACAGGGATACCGCTCCGTTCCCGGCATCGAGCGAGGAGGCGGAGCCGTCGGAGAAGTCCACCGTCACCGCCACTTCGGAGCGGATCATTCGCGTGACGAGATCAGTGACGGCATAGATGACGTAGAAGCCGACCGCCAAACCGATCCATAGTTCGTAACCTGTTCCGAACGCCTTGCGCTTCTGAGGTTCGCCGTCCGGCCTCTGTTCCTCTGTCGGTGACATGACAACGCCTTCCCGTCCCAGCGAGCAGCAGACGAGCTTTTCGCCGACCTTCGCCGCATCCGATGACTTATCGTTCTTCGATATATCGATAAACAATATGCTTCACGATTATCGATATGGTGTCAAGAGGGCGAAACCGAGGCGGTCAGTCGATTTCGCGACGACCGGAGAATGCCCGACCGAGGGTGACTTCGTCGGCGTATTCGAGGTCGCCGCCGACGGGCAGCCCCGAGGCCAGGCGGGTGACGGTCACGCCGAGTGATCCGAGCAGGCGGACGAGGTAGGTGGCGGTGGCTTCGCCTTCGAGGTTCGGGTCGGTGGCGATGACGGTCTCCTTGACCTCACCGTCCTGCAGACGCGTCATGAGCTCTTTGATCCGCAGGTTGTCGGGCCCGACCCCGGCCATCGGGTCGATGGCTCCGCCGAGGACGTGGTAGAGGCCCCGGTATTCTCGGGTCCGTTCGATTGCGACGACGTCCTTGGGCTCTTCGACCACACAGATCATCGACCGATCGCGGCGCGGGTCCTGGCAGACCGTGCATTCGGCCTCCTCGGAGACGTTTCCGCAGATCTCGCAGAACCGCACTCGCTTCTTCACGTCGGTGAGCGCCTGGGCCAGCGCATTGACGTCCTGCGAGTCCGTCTGCAGGATGTGGAACGCCAGACGCTGGGCCGATTTCGGCCCGATGCCCGGAAGCTTGCCGAACTCTTCGACCAAGTCCTGAAGGGCACCTTCGTATACAGCGCTCATACTTCTCTTTCGTCAATGATTTCGCCGCCGAGGACCCGTGCGATCACATCGACGCCCATCTGCGGCGCTTCGGAGACGTCGAGGTCCGTTTCCGGATCATACTCGTCCTCGTCCGATCCCGACCCTTGCGGGTAGGGGTTCGATCCCGGCGCTGTCCCGCCTGCCGGGCTGGCCTGCGGAGCAGATCCGTAGCCGGGTCCGGCAGGCTGAGTGGTGGTGGCACCGTGCTTTTCGGCAAGTGCGGCGAAGCGCGATTTGAACGGTTTCGCCTCTCCCCCATGGGTCGGTGGCGGCGACTGCACGGCAGGTGCCGACTGGTCGAAGGCACCTCCTTCGAAGTCGCTCGTGGTGTCGCCGAGATCGGGATAGTCGAGATCGTCGTCGGGCGGCGGAACGACGACGGCGCCGACGTCGACAGCTCCGCTGCCGGCGCTCGTCTCGTCGACGTCGTTCGAGGCTGTGCCTGTCGATGCCGCATCGACCGGTGAGGGGTCGATCGGGGAGGGACCGTCGTTCCAATTCGGTTCCTCCCACCGCGGTTCGACATATTCCATCGGCGAATCGTCGGCGAAGCCGGACGACCTTGCTGGAGCTGGTTCCTGCTCGCGCGAGTGGTCAGACCGTCCGAAGTCGTCGGTCGGTGCGTTACCGGAGTCGGTCGACTCGGTTCCGGTGTCTGTCGGCGCACCGAAGAAGTCGTCGTCGGACAGGTCGGGCACAACAACATCCGGGACCGCTGGTTCGGAAGAATCGTGGTCAGGATCTCTCGGCTCAGGAGCAGTCCAGTCTGATCCTTCAGAGTCGACCGAGTCCGCAGCGGGAACCTGAGCGACCGAGGATTCCGGCTCAGAATCGGCCGATCCCTCTTCGGTAGTTTCGGCCGGTTCACCGGGGTTGTCCTGAGGTGTGGGTTCAGTCGGAGGGCCCGGCTGTTCCCCCTCCTCGTCGTCGGAGGACCAGGGCCCCTGCGTCGGGCCGCTGGGTTCCCAGAACTTCTCGTGGTCAACCTGTGGTTTGTCGACTTCACGAGTACCGACGACTGCGGCGACTTCCTGCGGACTCGGGCGTCGCTGGCTCGGCGCCGGTCCGTGATTGCCGCCGGAGTCATTCATGGGCGGAGCCGAGGATCCTTTGCCCTGGCTGCCTCCGCCGGCAGTTCCTCCGCCGATCCGACCGACATCACCGACGTCGATACGAGCCTGGATGCCGAGAACGTCGTTGATCGCCGCCGCGAGTTTGGCCGCATGGTCGCGCTGCTGGAATCCCTGCACGGATCCGGCGTTGTTGAAGCCGAGGTAGACGACCCCGTCGGAGAACGACTGCGGGATCGCATTGGCCGCGATGATGGCGCGTGTCAGTCGGCTGCGCTTCTCCACCGAGGCGAGGATGCTCGGCCATGCGCGGCGGATCGCTTCGATCTCACCGCCGATGTCGCCGGATCCCGCCACCGAGGTCGCTTCCGGTGCCGCTGCCTGCTCGGACTGTTGTGAGCCATCGGCAGGTCCGGCTGGTGCCGCAGGCGCAGGAGCCGACTGGCGCTGAGGCTGGTTCGCCGGCGCGGAGTCCGGTGCAGAGCTGTGTGCGGAGGCACCGGCAGAGTCCTGTCTCTGCTGGTTATCCTGCACAGATTGCGACTCATTCTGCGGCGCGCCCGACGCTTCGACCGCAGGCTCGGGCGACGAATCGGGAGACGGCTGCTGTTCCCACGCTGGCCGGCCCCTTTCTGCGTTCCGAGGGTTCTCAGCAGACTGCTGCTGCGGACCCGCGTGCGCGCTCTGAGATTGAGGTCCGGACGGCGATGCCTGCTCCGGCTCGGTCTGGCCATCGTGCTGAGACGACTGAGCCTGCTGATCCGACTGTTCTAGTTGCTCGGCCTGCCCTTGCGCCCCCTGCCGATCAGATTGACGCTGCTGCCCCTGCTCACGCTGCTGCGCTGGCTGCGCTACCGGTTCGTTGAGCATCGACTCGGCGGCCGCGGCCATGGCCGCGATGTCGTCGAAGTCGTCGTGAGCTGCGCTCTGAGGCTGACCGGCAGTCGCATCCGCATCCGGTGCTCCGGCCCCGCGGCCCGGCGCACCAGGCGACGCATCACCTGCCGGCGGTCGACCGCCCGACTGTCCCTGATCGACAGCAGGTGCCTGCCCCTGCACAGGGGCTTGCGCCGCACCCTGATCCGGGACTGCCTGCGGCGGCGGCACGTTCGCTGCCACACCGGTGGCCGACATGCCGATGCGACGTTCCATCCGCTCCATACGACTGAGCACAGCATCCCGGCTGCGGCCGGAACCGGGCAGCAGAATGCGGGCACAGATGAGTTCGAGCTGCAGCCTCGGCGAGGTGGCACCCGACATCTCCGTCAGTCCCACGTTGAGCAGGTCTGCGGCGCGGGAGAGTTCACCTTGTCCGAAACCATTGGCCTGCAGGGTCAGCCTCTCCAGGCGGTCCGGCGGCACTTCGGGCAGGAAGGCATGGGCCGCCTCGGGGGCGGCGTTGATGACGATGAGATCCCGGAAGCGCTCGAGCAGATCTTCGACGAAGCGCCTCGGATCCTGACCGGATTCGATGACCCGCTCCACCGCGCGGTACACCCCGGCACCGTCGCCGGCGGAGAACGCATCGACGATGTCGGACAACAGCGAATCAGGAGTGTATCCGAGCAGCGCGACGGCTCGACCGTAGTCGACCCCATCGGGCCCGGCCCCGGCGATGAGCTGGTCGAGGACCGACAGCGTGTCACGCACCGATCCCCCGCCGGCCCGGACGACCAGCGGCAGCACGCCCTTGGCCACCTGCACACCCTCGCGAGCGCACAGCTCCTCGAGGTAGTTGCCCAGGGCCTCCGGCGGCACCAGTCGGAACGGATAGTGGTGGGTCCGCGACCGGATCGTGCCGATGACCTTCTCGGGTTCGGTCGTGGCGAAGATGAACTTGATGTGCGGAGGCGGCTCTTCGACGATCTTGAGCAGAGCGTTGAATCCCTGCGAGGTGACCATGTGCGCCTCGTCGAGGATGAACACCTTGTATCGATCGCGCGCAGGCGCATAGACGGCACGTTCACGCAGGTCACGGGCATCATCGACGCCGTTGTGGCTGGCCGCGTCGATCTCGACGACATCGAGCGAACCGGGTCCGCCGTTGGCCAGATCCCGACAGCTCGGGCATTCCCCGCACGGCACCGGGGTCGGCCCCTGCTCGCAGTTGAGGCACCGGGCCAGGATCCGCGCCGAAGTGGTCTTGCCGCACCCGCGCGGGCCGGAGAACAGATAGGCATGGTTGATGCGGCCGCGTTCGATGGCGGCCTTCAGCGGATCGGTCACATGCTCTTGACCGATGACCTCATCGAAGGTCTCTGGGCGGTATCTTCTGTACAGTGCGGTGGACACGTCCCCTAGCCTAATGCCAACGGCTGACACGAGACACGGCCCCGGACTCCCCGCCGTTGTCGCCGACTTCCCGATCAGGCACGATAGAGATCATGAGCTCAGCCACCCCCTCCCCCGACGAGAACGACCCCGCAAAGACCTTCCGCATCGGCCACAAGGAACGCGACGAGGCGATCGAGATCCTGCGCGAAGCCGCCGGAGACGGTCGGATCACGGTCGACGAGCTCGACGAACGGATGGAGAAGGTCCAATCCGCGAAGTTCCCCATCGACCTCGACGCGGTGCTCGCCGACCTCACCACCGAGCTTCCCTCCGATCGCTTCCGCCCCGCCTCGGCGATCGCCCCTGCCCCTGGCCGCGCGATGGCGATCACGGGGCATGACCGCTTCGATCCGCTCGTCATCAAGGCCGGTTGGGAGTCCGAGGTCCGCCGTGCCAGGTGGGCGGTCCCGCCGTATATCCGCTGCGAACCCTCGATGTCGAACATCGAACTGAACTTCCTCGAGGTCGAGACGGATCTCGAAGTCATCGAGGTCGAGATCGTCGCTGGAATGGGCGCCGTCACCGTCGTCGTCCCCGCCGACTGGGCCGTCAACGTCGACCAGCTCTCGAAGACCTGGGGCAGCGTGAAATCCGTGGTCGACGCCGTTCCGACCGGCCGCCGACCCCTCGTGCGCGTGGGCGGATCGATCGGTATGGGCTCGTTCAAAGCCCGCTTCGCGAACTACTTCGACCGTCGGCGCATGGCGAAATGATGCAGCCCGGACTCGGCGCGGTCATCTTCCTCACCCTGTGCATCATCGTCGTCTTCAGCATCGGCGCCTTCCTCGTGTACCGGGTGATGAACACTCCCGGTTCTCATATCGGCTCCCGCCTGCCCAAACACGATCCCCACGCCGAGGCGGCCCCCACCGACCCGCCCGACCGCGGATCCGCTGCGGACCAGTTCGACCCCGAGGGGACGAACAGCACCGACGACCCTGACCGTCCCGAGGACCCCGAACCGCGGCGTCCTTGAAAACCGGCACCTGCCGTGATCGACTTTCACTATGTCTGAGATTCAGATCACGCGCATCGCCGCCGACGATGAATCTGCGCTGCTGACGTGGAACGACGTCATGCGCACCGCTTACACCGAGGGCCGCACCGCCGCCTGGTGGCGCAGCGCCGAGACGACGCTGACCCAATTCGCCCACCCGCGCCCGGGAGGACAGGACATCGCCCTGGCAGGCTGCCTCGGCGAGGAGATCATCGGCGGCGTCGAGATCAGTCTCTCCCCCGAAACTCCGACCGATATCGAACTCGGTGTCCTCTCGGCTCACCGTCGGCAGGGTTTCGGCACTGCTCTCGCCGAGGCGGCCGCACAGTTCCTCGATGATGGTGACGATTCCTCGGAGATCGTGCAGACCGAAACCTACTGCCCGGCCGGGGTCGCCTTCGCGCAGGCGCACGGGATGAGCATCGGCAACGAAGAGCACCGGCTGCTGCTCGACCTGCCCGCCTACCTGGACGCCGATGCGAATCGGTACAAGGATTCGGGGGCGTCGACGGTTGTGCCGGTGATCAGGGAGGACCCGGACTTCTCGGTCACCTCATGGATCGGAGCCTGCCCCGAGGAGGTGTTGGAATCCTGGACCCAACTGCGTGTGCAGATGGATGAGGACGTGCCCGTCGGCAAGCTCACCCGCTCCGCCACCCATGCCAGCACTGCGGCGATCCGCAGCCATGAGGAGCGGATGGAAGAGCAGGGCTGGACCTTGGTCAGCTCGATGGCGCACGTGGGCGAACTCGCCGTCGGCTACACGGAGATCATGGTCTCGTCCCATGATCCGCAGATCGTCATCCAGGAGGACACGCTCGTCGACCGAGCCTATCGAGGCCGCGGGATCGGTCGGGCCCTCAAGGTCGCGAACCTGCGTCAGCTGCCCGCGGTCGCGGCGACCGCCTCGGCGAAATGGGTGCAGACGTACACGGCGACGGACAACGAACCGATGCTCGCACTCAACCGCGACCTCGGGTTCTTCATCGCCGACACGATGACCGCTCTGGAGAAGAAGTCCGATCACAGCCGCGCGTGACATTCCGGTCGACTAGAGTGGGCGGTGACCCGTCCGGCCATCGAATCGAAGCAGACCGCCGTGCCCACAGAACTCCTCATCGCCGTCCTCGTCTTCATCATCGTCGTCCTCGTGACCGTGCTCGTCATCCGCTCCCGCGCGCACAAAGCCCGCAAGCAGGAGCAGACACAGCAGCCGACCACCCCGCGCGATCCCTTCGCCGCCGACCAGAACACCGGCGGTGACCCCGAGACCATCAAGGCCGGGGACCTCCTCGAATTCGGCAACGAGAAGTTCTTCGTCCGCGGCACCCTGCGCATCTCCGAGGGCGGCTACGACTGGGCCGAGCACTTCTTCCAGGCTGACGCCTCGGCGACCCGCATGTGGCTGAGCGTCGAACGCGACCCCGACGTGCAGGTCGCCCGCTGGCGCGACCGCCCCGACCTCGACATCGAACCGAAGGCCCGGACCATCACCATCGACGGCACCGACTACGACCTCGTCGAGCACGGCACCGCCTCCTACCGGTCCGAAGGCACGACGGGACTGAATGAGAAGGGCGGGGTCGACTATGTCGACTACGAATCCGGCGACGGCCGCCTGCTCGCCTTCGAACGCTTCGACCACGGACGTTGGGAAGTGAGCACGGGAGAGACCATCCCGACCGGTTCCTTCACCATCTACTCCGGCAGCTGATGCTCACCCTCCCCCGCCCACTCGACGTCCCCTTCACCGACACCAGTGCCGAGGCGCTGCGGCTAAGCCTCGACCACGACCGGATCGCCCCGTTGGCTGCCCACCGCATCGATGTGCCCACAGCAGCCGCACCCACTGACACAGAGTCCACCCCCGCCGAGGAAGCACCGCACCTCACCCTGACACTGACCGTCATCGGCTCCTCCCACCAGGCGATCCTGAGCACCGGGCCCACCGATGTGTTCATCGAGACCTTCGCCTGCCTCGGCGAGGATGGGGACGATTCGTCGCAGACACGACCGCGGTGGGACCGCGAACACATCCGCCACGGCAGGTGGGCCGGATTCACCGAACACCGATTCACCGCGACCCGCACCCACGTGTCCGGGGACTTCCCGACGGCCGCCGCCGAGGTGCTCGCCGCCGGTGCCGACCGTGCCCTCACCGCAGACGACCACCTCTCGGTCGCGTTCCCCGGACAGCCCGGCGCACTGACGGCACTGTCGCTGACCTGCGCAGAACCCGAACGGATCGCCTGGCAGTCGTGGCACTGCTACCCGCAGCATGGAGAGATCGTGCACAGCAGCTCCGAATTGAGGAGGTCGACATGAGCCAGGGACCGAACGTCTCGATGGGCGGAGGCTCTTTCGATTTCGACCGCGAAAACTCCGGTCCATCCGGCCCCCAGCGTCCCAGCGGACCGCAGCGGCCCGGCGGCGGATCGGGGCGGAAGCCGCGCCGCATCGGCTGCGGAACGATCATCTTCTTCGTCGTCATCCTCATCGTCATCGGCAACATGTTCCGAGGCTGCGGTTCGTCCGGGTCGTCGGCGAACTGCGGCGACTACGACCTCAGCAACGGCCAATACGTCTCGAACCCCGGCGAGGGCGACTACGTCAAGAACGGCAGCAGCTATGACTACGTCGGCTGCGATACATCCCGCTCCGGAGGCGGCGGATTCTTCTTCCTCCCGTTCTTCACCGGCGGCGGATCGAACTACGGCGACGGCTCCGGCTTCCGCGGCGGCGGACCGGGCACCGGAAAATAGGCACGATCAGGCACAGCGAAAGGCAGACATGCTCCTGAATTACCTCATCTACGAGACCGGAGTCGTCCTCTCCTATGCGGGCTGCGGACTCCTCCTCATGGTCATCGGCTACTTCGTCGTCGACCTGCTCACCCCGGGCAAGCTCCACGTCATCCTGTGGGAGCAGAAGTCGCGCAATGCCGCGGTCCTCGTCGCCTCCGACCTGGCCGGAGTCGCGATCATCGTCATCGCAGCCATCCGCGCCAGCTCAGATGACCTGGCCGCGGGCATCCTGTCCACTCTCGTCTTCGGCATCCTCGGCATCATCCTCATGGGAGTGAGTTTCGTGCTCATCGGCCTGCTCACCCCGGGCAAGACAGGCGACATCATCAACTCCCCACAGATGCACCCCGAGGTCTGGGTCAACGCCACCGCCCACCTGGGCATCGCGGGCATCATGGCCGCAGCCCTCCTTTGAACACCGCTGACGACGGCTCCGGCACCACCACCGAGGCGGCCCGACCGATCACCCTCCCGATGCGTCCGGGGCCGGCCCGATTCTTCGTCCTGCTCGCCGTGTTCATCTGCGCGAGCTGCGGAATGGTCTACGAGCTCGCGCTCGTGGCCTTGGGGTCCTATCTGCTCGGCGACACCATCGTCCAGGCCTCCATCGTCCTGGCCGTCATGGTCTTCGCCATGGGTGTGGGCTCGCTGGCGACCAAGCGGCTGACCGGGTTCGCCGCGGTCTCCTTCGCCCTCATCGAGGCGGCCCTGGGCATCATCGGCGGGCTCTCCGTCATCCTGCTCTACCTCGCCTTCGCGTTCGCCGACGTCTACACGGTGGCCATGGTGGCCCTCGCGTTCGTCATCGGCGCGCTCATCGGCGCGGAGATCCCGCTGCTCATGGAGCTCGTCCAACGCATCCGCGCGCAGAAGGCCTCGAGCGCAGTGGCCGACCTCTTCGCCGCCGACTATGTGGGCGGACTCATCGGCGGGCTCGCCTTCCCGTTCCTCCTGCTGCCGCTGCTCGGTCTGCCGCGCGGTGCGCTGGCCGTGGGGATGACGAACGCGCTGGTGGGCATCCTCATCGTCCTCTGGCTCTTCCGCTCCGAACTCAGCCGCGCCGCCCAACTCATGTTGGCAGCGCTGCTTGTGCTCATCCTCGGCGGGCTCACCGTGGTGTGGGTGTATACCGACGACATCGAAGTCACCACCCGGCAGCGTCTCTACCGGGATCCGATCGTGTATTCGCAGCGGTCGGACTACCAGGAGATCGTGCTCACCGAGGCGAAGAGGACCGGTGATACGCGGCTGTTCCTCAACGGGGATCTGCAGTTCGCCTCGGCCGATGAGTACCGCTATCACGAAAGCCTCGTCCATCCGCTGCTGAACGGTCCGCGCCGCAACGTCCTCGTCCTCGGCGGCGGCGATGGATTGGCCGTACGCGAGATCCTCAAGTATCCCGACGTCGAGTCCGTCACGCTCGTCGACCTCGACCCCGCGGTCCTCGAACTGGCGAAGACCTCGGAGCACTTCACCGCGTTCAACGACGACTCCCTCGACGATCCGCGGGTGACAACGATCGCCGCCGATGCCTTCACGTGGCTGCGCGAGGCGAAGCATTCGGCCTATGACGCGGTCATCGCCGATCTTCCCGACCCCGATGATGTGGCGACGTCGAAGCTCTACAGCATCGAGTTCTACGGGCTCATCCGCCAGGTGATGTCCCCGGAGGCGCGCCTCGTCGTCCAGGCCGGCTCCCCCTATTTCGCCCCAGAGGCCTTTTGGGGCATCGGAGAGGCCGTCGCCGAGGCGGGACTGTCGACCACTGCCTATCACGTCGATGTCCCCAGCTTCGGTGATTGGGGATACTTCCTCGCCGATCTCGACGGAGAGGGCCCCGAAGTGACCGTGACCGATGATGCTCCGGACGGATTGAAATTCGTCACCGCCGAGGTGCTCGCCGCCTCGACGACGTTCCCACCGGACCGTGATCGCGCGGCTGTGGGCAAGGTCGAAGCCTCGACGCTGCTGCACCCGCGTGTCCTCGACCAGGAACGCGGAGCCTGGGTCGGATACTGAATTCGTCTGACACGGGCTTCTCAAATCGGCAGAGGGCCGACCCACACGGGTCGGCCCTCTGCGGTTTCTCTGTCGGTGTTGCCTTCTTGTCGCGGTCAGCCGGCCATGAGGCTGGCCAGGCCGCCGACGATGCCGAAGGAGATTCCGAGTGCCCATCCGAGGACAAGGAGACCGAGGAAGACGAGGCCCAAGATGAAGCCCCATTTGCCCATCTCGTTGTCTCCGAAACCTGCTTCCTGTGAGCGCTTGCGCGCCATGTGACCGGTGATGATGCCGACGACGGGTCCGATGAAGTTGAATCCGAGGAAGGTCGACAGGGTCGCCACGAGCGAGACGATGCCGAGCACCTTGCCCGGATCCTCCTCGGCGCGCTGGCCATTGCGGTACTGCGTCGGGTAGCTCTGCGGTGCTTCGTACTGCCCGGCGGACGGGTGTGGGTACTGTCCCGCGGAGGTCTGGTCGAACTGATCGGGGGTCGGGGTGGGTGCTGCATTCATGGTGCTGGTCTCCTTGGTATCGGCTGTTGATACCAGCCTAGGAAGACGTCACCGGACGCCGACAGGGACCAATCCCCCGACCTGGATAGGGTTTTCCCGAAGTTCAGCGCACGTCGACGAGTGCGTGGCCTTCTCGTCCCATGAGATAGAGAAGCAGCTCGAGAGGTGCCCCGGTGATCGTCGTGGCCTCACCGCTGCCCTTCTTCCCTGCTGTGCGGGTACCGAAGCCCGGGGCTTCGATCGTCACGGGCCCCTTCGCCTTCGCCGCGTAGGGCAGGAGGGCCACCTTCGTCTGTGCCCACACGGTCGCGGTCTCCGCCTTCGACAGCCGACGCGGAATCCATTCGATCGCGGCGCGGCGGATGTCTTCGTGGTGGACGAGGAACTCGGTCGTGTTCATCACCGTCTCCACTCCCGGCAGGGCGCCCGGGGTCCACTTCGGCGGTGCGGCGACGAGTCCGAGCAGCCGGCTGAACGGCATCTCGGCGTACTCGTCTTCCTTCGCCTGCAGGCGGTCGGAGAACTTCGGCATGAAGATGCCCGCGGCAGCGCGGGGATGACGTTCGCGGATGACGAGGTGGGTGGCAAGGTCCCTGACCGTCCACCCTTCACACAGGGTGGGTGCGTCGTCCCCGGCACGGCGGGCTGTGTCGACAAGGCGCAGTCGTTCGGCGCGAGCCAGATTGTCTCTCATGACTCCCAGTCTTCCATTCCCGGCTTGGACTCCCCTGGATGCCTGGCCGAATCGCAGCCTGATCTCCTCACCGGCTTGCCCACGCGGTGACGAAGTCGGCGACGCGGGAGATCGACCGGAAGTCGGCGAATTCGTCTCCGCGGGTCGGCCCGTCGGTGACGATGACGACGGGTTTGCCTTCCTTCGCAGCCGTCCTGACGAACCGCAGTCCGGAGAGCACCGCGAGCGAGGAACCGAGCACCACGAGTCCGGCAGCCTCGTCGGCGATCCGATTGGCTGCCTGGACCCTGGCGGCCGGGACGGAATCGCCGAAATAGACGACATCGGGTTTGAGCAGTCCACCGCATTCGGGGCAGTCGAGGACTGCGAATCCGGCGGTGTCCTCGAGTTCCACGTCGCCGTCGGGTGCGGTTTCGACGTCGATGGGGTCGATGCCGACCTCCTCGGCGAAGTCCGGGTTGAGTTCGCTCAGTCTCCGCTGTACCCAGTCGCGGTCGAACAGGTGCCCGTTGCTCAGGCAGATCACCCGGTCGAGGCTGCCGTGGAGGTCGATGACGGGACTCGGCGCCGGCGCTCCGGCCTCTGTCGCACGGTCGGCGGCGACCGCCTCGGCGGCGGCCTGATGGAGTCCATCGACGTTCTGGGTGATGATCCCGGCCACGGACAGCTCGGCCAGGGCGAGGTGAGCTTGGTTCGGGCGAGTGCCGCGCATCCGCGGCCAGCCCATCCATGACCGCGCCCAGTACCTGGCTCGCTGATCGGGGTGGGAGAGGAAGGTCTGGATCGTCATCGGTTTCCGTGGCGGGGAATCCGGTCCACGGTAGTCGGGGACGCCTGAATCCGTGCTCATTCCCGCCCCGGTGAGCACCGCCCATTCCGCATCGGAATAGGTCTTCGTGAGCATGTCGATGATCTCGGCATCGGGGTGGCTGGCTTCCGGACGCATGCGTCCGCGCAGGGGGTCGAAGATGACTGCCATGGCTCCACTGTAGACATGGCAGCTGACGGAGGGCACCGGCCGGGGCTAGGGTGGGGCCATGGTCAACGTTCTGCTCGTTCATCATTCCCCGTCCGCTGCGACGGTACGGATCGCCGAGGCGGCCGAGTCCGGGCTGCGTATGCCCGAGCTCGGCGACATCGACGTCACCATCCGCCCGGCGCTGGAGGCAAGTCTTGCTGATGTGCTCGCCGCGGATGCCTATGTGCTCGGCACGACCGCGAACTTCGGCTATATCTCCGGTGCCCTCAAGCACTTCTTCGACACCACCTATGACGCGGTGCGCGAGCCGACCGCCGGCAGACCGTTCTCCTACTGGATCCACGGCGGCTACGACACGACCGGTGCCGAGACCGCGATGAAGCAGATCACGACCGGCCTCGGTTGGAAGCTCGCCTTCGACCCTCTCATCTTCACCGGTGAAGTCACCACGGAGCATTTGGAGCGGGCCACGGACCTGGCCGCCACAGTCGCAGTCTCCACCCCTTAATTGCTACCTGACGGCGGCCCAGCCACCTCGCGCGAGGTAGCTGGGCCGCCGTCAGGTAGTAATGGGGGAGTTTCTGATGAAAGTACTTTCCATTATGGAAAGTAGTTGGTACTATGGAATTACTTTCACAGAGCTACCACCACTCAAAGGAACCGACATGAACGCGAACCCCACCCCGCAGCAGGCGGCAGATCTTCTCAGCCAGGTCGAAGCGAACCAGTCCCGGGCCCGCAGTGGAGATGCGTGGCCGCTGGTCACTCTGCTCTTCGTCCTTTCCACAGGACTCTCCGTCGGTCTCATGGCCATCGGCATCATCGACGACAACACCACCCAGCTCATCATCGCCGGAGCCGGACTGAGCTGGCTCGTCCCGGCACTGGTCGTCTACCTCGTCAAGGCCCTGTCCTGGAGCCGCCGCTCCACGGCTCTGCTGCTGACATGGCTGGGCGTCATCATCGTCGCCTTCGTCGCCGGCGTCATGGCCGATTCGTTCGCCGCCGGCGGTCCGATCCCGTTCATCGCCGCAGGGGTGCTGTGGGTCGCCGCCCCGGTCTTCTCCCTGTTGGCCCTGCGCCGCTGAGGAGGAACCGACGATGACTGCGAAACAGAACTCCGCGACCGAACCAGAGGACGCGCACACCGAAGACGAGACGATCCCCCACCTCGGCGACTCACTGACCCGGCTCGAACCGGAACTGAACAACCCCACACGGCTCGGCATCGTCTCCAGCCTGAAGAACCGGGACAGGGCCGAGTTCAAACTGCTGCGCGACAGTCTCGGCGTCTCCGATTCCGTGCTCTCCCGGCACATCACCGCACTCGAGAAGGCCGGAATGATCGAGGTGAAGAAAGGGTACGTGGGCAAACGCCCGCGCACCTGGGTCTCGATCAGCAAAGACGGGAGCAGACGTCTCGAGGCACACATCCAAGCACTGCGGGAACTGGCCGGAGCATAGCCCCGTAGATGACTGTTCACCCTGGTGAGAAGATCGACTAGGGTGATGGAAACCGATGCAGGGAGGCATGATGACCACACCGACGAGCACCGAGATCCCGTTCCTCGAGCTCCACGAAGTCTCGACACTCATCCGAACCAGGCAGCTGTCCTCGCGTGAGGTCACCGAAGCGATGCTCGAACGCATCGACAGCCTCGAGCCCCGACTGCAGGCCTTCGCCACGGTCATGGCCGAATCGGCCCTCGCTGAGGCCGACCGCGCCGATTCCCTCCTGGACCGCGGAAGCTGGCTCGGCGATCTGCACGGAGTCCCCGTGGCGGTGAAGGATCTTGCGAACACCCACGACGCACCGACCGGTGCGGGCACCACGATCCATGCGGACTTCCGCCCAGATTTCGATGCCACCGTCGTCGCTCGACTGCGAACCGCCGGAGCCGTCATCCTCGGCAAACTGCGTCTGACCGAGGGGGCGTTCACCGGTCACCATCCCGACCTGCCGACCCCGGTCAACCCGTGGGATGCCGGCACCTGGTCGGGAGTCTCCTCCTCAGGGTCCGGTGTGGCCACTGCGGCCGGGCTCTGCTTCGCCTCGCTCGGCTCGGACACCGGCGGATCGATCCGCCTTCCGTCCTCGGCCAATGGCGTCACGGGACTCAAACCGACCTGGGGCCGAGTCTCCCGCCACGGCATCTTCGCACTCGCTCCCAGCCTCGATCACATCGGGCCGATGACCCGCAGCTCCCGTGATGCCGCGATCGTGCTGCGGGCCATCGCCGGCCACGATCCGGCCGATCCCACCTCGTCGCTCGAACCGGTACCGGACTACTTGCAGAGGTTGCGCGTCGACGGAGCCCCGGTCGTCGGTTTCGACCGCAAGCTGGCCGAAGAGCACTTCGACGCTGCGACGAATGAGATGCTCGAGGACACCATCGAGACGCTGACCGACCTGGGCTGGCGGGTGCTCGCGGTCGAGACTCCCGGTTTTGAGGCCGCGGCCAAGGAATGGACGGCTCTGTGCGGGGTCGAGACCGCCGGTGTCCATTCGGAGACGTATCCGGCCCGGGCGGACGAATACGGTCCCGACCTGTCCGGTCTCATCGAGATCGGGCGCGGACTCTCCGCCGTCGACTACCATCGGCTCCTCGAATCGCGGAGAGACTTCACCGGCCGTATGCGCACTCTCATGGCCGATATCGATCTGCTCCTGCTGCCGGGAATCGGCGTCGGCTCGCCGACTATCGCGCAGATGGCGAACCTGGGTTCCGACCAGAAGCTGTTCGCTGCGGTGACCGTGCCAACGGCACCGATCGACAACTGCGGAATGCCGTCGATCACTCTGCCCGCAGGGTTCACCGACCGGGGCACTCCCCTGGCAGCACAGTTCGTCGGCGGTGACTTCACCGAACCCTTGGTGCTGGCCGCCGGTCATGCCTTCCAGCAGGTCACAGACTTCCACACCAGCCACCCGGCCGGGCTCTGAGCCCACCGACCGCAGGGGCACCTCAGGCCCCGAGCGGTCTCTCCTCGGGGCTGTGGAATGCATTCCGGTAGGCAGTAGGGCTGATGCCCAGTTCGTTCCGGAAGTGACGTCGCAGGGTGGCTGCGCTGCCCATCCCGCAGCGGGCGGCGATGATCTCGACGGCAGCATCGGTGCGCTCGAGCAGATCCTGCGCACGGAGGATCCGCTGGTTGTGAAGCCATCTGAGCGGGGTCACCCCCACCGAAGAAAGCATTCGGCGCGCGAGCTGTCGGCTGCTTACGGCGGCCCGACTGGCAAGGTCGTCGACAGTGAGCGGCTCGTCGAGGTGCGCCTTGGCCCAATCGAGTGCGGCACCGAGACAGTCATCGAGCGCAGGATCGGCCGGGGCGATGACGAACTGCTTCTGACCACCTGGTCGATGCGAGGCCACCACGAGCGTGCGGGCGAGCGCATTGGCTGCCGCGACTCCGAAGTCGAGGCGAACCAGATGCAGACACAGGTCGAGAGCGGCGGTCTTTCCCGCGGAGGTGAGAATCGTCCCGTCATCGACGTAGAGGACATTGTCGCGGACATCGACTCTCGGATGCAGTCGGGAGAGTTCGGCCGCGTGCATCCAATGCGTGGTCGCCGGACGCCCATCGAGCAAACCCGCCGCAGCGAGGACGAAGGATCCGGTGCACAGGCTGGAGATCCTGATGCCGTCGGCGGCGGCGGTTCGCAGCACCTCGAGAAGCTGCGGATCCGGTTCTCCGTCAAGGACGGTGGTCGAGGGCACGACGATCGAATCCACGTCGAGCAGATCGGCAAAGTCGCCTCTGCGACCCTGCGGAAGCCAGTTTGCGTCATCGCCGGTGGGGGTGCACACGATGAGGTCGTACCAATCACCCTGCGGCGTGAAATCAGAGCGATCGGTGCCGAAGACCTCGGCGGCGATCGCAGTCTCATAGAGCATGGAATCTCGGTGCAGGGCCAGCCCGACGGTATGCATGTCTGAAATTGTACGCAGAGTGTCCCATCGTCTCCTGGTGCCCGCAGCCGCGCGGTGATGAGCTTGAACCATGCAGAAGAACTCAGCAGTGCTCGTCTACGGAGCCTACGGACATACCGGTCGTTTCATCGTCGCCGAGGCGCTTCGGCGCGGACTGCGACCGATCCTCTCCGGTCGTAGAGAAGCCGCCCTCACCGCCATGGCCCAGAATCTTCCGGGAACGGAGATCCGCGTCGCGGACGTCGCCGTCACAACAGATCTCGATGCCGCAGTCGCCGGAACCGCCGCAGTCATCAACGCCGCCGGCCCATTCCTCGACACCGCAGAGCCATTGGCCGCAGCAGCCGCCCGCGCCGGGGCCCACTACCTCGATGTCTCCGCCGAACAGGGGTCCGTGCAGGCACTCTTCGAGACATTCGGATCGAATCGGACACCGATGAGCACGGCAGTGGTGCCGGCCATGTCCTTCTACGGCGGACTGGCGGACCTCCTCGTCACCGCCGCTGCCGGTGAATGGGAGGAGATCGACTCGGTGACAGTCGCCATCGGCCTCGACCGGTGGTGGCCGACCCCGGGGACTCGGATCACAGGCCGACGCAACACAGCCACTCGACTGAGGGTGTCCGAATCGATGCTCGTTCCCGTCTCCCCACAGCCCAGTCGCCACCAGTGGGCCTTCCCGGCACCGATCGGTGAGCAGACTGTTCGCGAGCAGCCATTCAGCGAGATGATCACCATGAACCGGCATCTGCGGGCCCGCCGGATCGACAATCTCCTCTCAGAGACCGCGCTGGCCGATATCTCCGATTCGGAGACCGGTGCCCCACAGGCGGTGGATGACTTCGGTCGTTCCGCCCAGAACTTCACCGTCGATGTCCGGCTCGACCGAGCCGGTCACCGACGCGAACTGCGAGCGTCCGGCCGCGACATCTACCAGGTCACCGCCCCACTCGTGGTCGAAGCCGCCATCCGCCTCATCGACGGTCGGTTCACCGGCACAGGGGCTCTGGCGCCGGGCGGGGCCTTCGACGCCGCCGACTTCCTCACCGCCCTGAGCGCGAATTGGCTGACGATCAGCTCTCCGGACGAAGAATCAGCGGCGTCCGGTCTCGCGGGGCAGGTGCCTGCCGAATCAATCCGCTGACTTCCGAGCCACCATCTCCGTGATCCAGGTCGGGGCGAAGGGCGAGGTGCAGCCGGGCGAGGTCGGGTAGTCGCGGAGAACGCCGAGGCGCTCACCGATGTCGATGGCACGTTTCCGCAGGTCCGGGTTCTCGATGCCGATATAGGACAACGTCTCGTTCATCGCCCACTGCAGACGTTCGGGGGCATCGGACATCTCGGCCTCGATCACATCGAGCAGACCGGGCAGGTCGAGGCCTTCGGGGTTCCGGTTCACCCGTTCGCTCGTCAGCGCCCACCCGGCGGAGGCGACCACGGGATCCGGATCGTCCATCCACGACCGGCGCAGCGCCTCGGCGTGGGGCGATTTCTTGACGATATAGCTGACCAGCCAACCGTGGACCTTCGGGACACGGGAGTCACGCAGCATCTCATCGAGCTGTGCTTCGCTCCAGGCCTTCGGACGCATGATGAGGATCGCGACGAGGCGGGCCGCAGTGTCACCGGAGTCCCACAGTTCGGAGGCGAGTTCATCGTTCTTCTTCAGGTCCTTCGCCACGGCGCGCAGCTTCGTCAGGTTGACCGCGTGGTCGTCGCCGTGGCGGGCGTTGACGGCGCGGATCTTCTCGTCCTCGAGCGAGGCCAGGGTGGCGAGCACCTCGGTGCTGGTGGTCATCATGTGCTCCCGGTTCGGTTGAGCATTAGGGCAGTGCGGATGAGTTGAGGTGAGCCGATGATATCCGACGCACAGGCGGCGTGGCAGAAGTTCTGGCAGCCGAGGACCAGGTCAGTCATCATCATCGGCATGCGGGGAGGCATCGATTTCAGCGCGCGTCCTCTTCGCACTGCTGAAGCCGACGATGACGACGACCATGCCGACGACGGCGCCGATGACGGTTTCGATGGCACGCGAGGCCAACAGCTCCGGAACCGGGTGGGGGCTGCCGATCTGGGTCATGAGCAGGGCCAACGGGGTGATGAAGAGCAGAGCCACCGAGTAGTTGCGCAGGACGAAGATCTCGGCGAGGAACTGCAGCAGGATCACCCACACCACCAGCTGCCACGCCTCGGAGGGGAACGATAGCAGGAACGCTGTGACGATCACGCCCAGCAGGGTTCCGACCACCCGGTGGACGCCGCGCTTGAGACGAGCCGAACGACCGGGCGGAGTGATCGGTGCGACCGCTGCGACCATCGCCCAATAGCTGTGTGACAGAAGCGGGAGCACATCGATGAGCAGGGTGCCGAGAACTCCGGCGATGAACGGGGCGATCGTGAATCGGGCGGCGTGGGCTGCCAGATCAGCCTTGCCCACCGGCGACAGCCCGACCCGCACATAGGTCTCCTTCTCCGGAGGCATGCGTTCGCCGGCATAGTGGGCGAACGCTCCGAGACCGATGCACACCAGCGCCGAGGCGGCCGCCACACCCATTGCCACCGGCACCGATGCGCCGCCCGGAATGGATCCGACGGCTCCCGTGGCGAAGATGAAGAAGATCGACCCGCCGGGTTTGAGCCGGAAGCGCAGGGCGATGGCCGCACCCGCACCGGACACGAGTGAGGTGATGACGACGAGCGCCCAGACCGAAGCTCCGAGGCTGCTGAGCAGGGCGCCGACGCCCACGCAGACGACGAGGACGGAGGCAGCGATCGACTGGCGTCTGGTCCGCGATCGTGGGGACTCGAAGCGCGCGTAGATGCCGGTGAAGGCACCGAAGGCGGCATAGACGGCAAGGTCGAGGCGGTCGATTCCGAGCAGCACGAGGAGTGGGATAGCGACTCCCAGGGCGATGCGGAACGCGGGAATATGGTCGCGTTCGCCCGGTGGGATGCGGAAGAACTCCTGCAGGTGGCTCAAACGGGTTCGGCCTCTTTCGACATCGGGAACGGACCCCGGTGACGGGATCGCTGACATGGGGTGGTGAGCTGAGTGCTCCCTTCGATCGTAGTCCGCCATCGGTGCTGACGAATGTCTTCTGCCGACAGGAGTGATCAACCTCGCTCGCCGAGGCGGCCGAGCGAGACCGTGATCACCGCCGTCACGGTCACATCGGTCACGGTCGGTGGCCCTGCCCCGACCGTGCGCGTGCCGCCTGCCGGTTGAGATGGTCGCGTTCGGCGAGGTTGCCGGCCCGTTCGGCGGCCCGTGCGTAGAGCTCGGCGGCCTGCTGTGACTCCCCTGCGCGTTCGCGCAGGTGCGCTTCGACGGCGAAGTAGCGCGGCAGGCTCTCGTCCAGTCCCCGCAGTTCGGCCAGGCCCGCCGCGGGTCCGTCGGCTTCCCCGACGGCCACGGCACGGTTGAGTCGCACGATCGGTGTATCGCGCAGGGCCAGCAGTTCGTCGTACCACTGAACGATCTGCACCCAGTCGGTGTCCTCGACTGTCTGCGCATCGGCGTGGAGTGCCGCGATGGCGGCCTGTGCCTGATATTGGCCGAGTTCATCCCGACCAAGGGCTGCCTGCAGGATTTCGATGCCCTCAATGATGAGTCGTCGATCCCACAGGGTGCGGTCCTGATCGGCCAGCGCGATGAGTCGTCCGTCTGGACCGAAACGGGCATCGCGGCGGGCGTGGTGGAGGAGCATGAGGGCGAGCAGTCCGTCCACCTCGGCGGAGTCGATCATCGCCCGCAGGCCGCGGGTCAGTCGGATCGCCTCGGCGACGAGGTCGACCTCGCCCGAGTGGCCTTCGTTGAACACGAGGTAGAGGGTGGTGAGCACTGCGGACAGGTCGCCGGGTCGGTTGAGTCGGGAGCCTGCGATCGTGGATTTGGCGCGGCTGATGCGCTGGGCCATCGTCGGCTCGGGCACCATATAGGCTGCGGCGATCTGCTTCGTCGTCAGTCCGCCGACCGCCCGCAGGGTCAGGGCCACCGCCGAGGCGGGGCTGAGGTCGGGATGGGCGCAGAGGATGTAGAGGTCGAGGGTGTCATCGACGTTCGGGACGCCGTCGGTTCCGGGTTCGGCCGAGGTTTCGGGCTCGGCGAGCGTGGCGGCCAAGACCCGTTCCTCGCGTTTCATCCGCGATCCCTCAGATCGCACGATGTCGAGGAACTTCCGCCACGCCACCGTCACGAGCCAGCCCCGCCGGTCACGGGGCGGATCCGACGGCCACGACCGCAGGGCTTCGATGAGCGCGTCCTGAACGGCGTCCTCGGCGGTCGCGAAGTCTGCTCCACGACTGACGAGGATGCCGATCACGGCGGGGACGAGCTCACGCAGCTCCGCCTCGGCGAGGGGATCCGGATCGATCATCGCGGACTCCGTTCGCGTCCCTGATCATTCGTCCACGCTGGGTGCGTGGTCGAGGAAGGGACGCAGTTCGAGCCATTCGTTGATCGGCTCTCCGCCCTTGCCCGGTGCGGCGGACAACTCACCGGCGAGTTCGAGAGCTCGGTCGTAGTTCTCGACGTCGATGACCATCCACCCGGCGATGAGGTCCTTCGTCTCGGGGAAGGGACCGTCGGTGACCGGAGGCTTGCCCGGTCCGCCGGATCGGACGAAGGTGCCCTCGGGCGAGAGTGCCTGGGAGTCGACGAATTCACCGGAGTCCTTGAGTCTGTCGGCGAAGGCGTTCATGTACGCCACATGCGCGTCGACTTCGTCGGGACGCCACTGATCCATCGGGGTGTAATCCATATACTGCTCCGACATCCGATAGTGCTTGAGCATGAGGTACTTGGCCATGATGGTCTCCTTGTCTCGTGTCGCTCGCACGGGTTGTGCTCGCTGACATGTCTGGGACGCAGCCGGACGAGTGTTCTCGACATCGCCGGCGAAGTTTTCTCGAATCTCTTCGGCTCCGATCATCGAACACAGTCCCAGAATAGGCCGATGTGTCCGTCCTGGAACATGCGTCACCGGATCCGAACACGAATCGGCCCAGGTCACGGCTCCGCGCTGAGAGGCTTGTCTTGTACGAAACACCGACAGCTTTTTGCACACGAGACCAGGAGCAGACCATGAAGGCACAGACACTTCTCAAGACCATCACCGTTGCCGGAGCTCTCGCCGCGACCCTGACACTCTCGGCCTGCGATATGAACATCACCTTCGGCCCAGAAAGCCAGGGCCAGGAGCAGGACGGTCAGCAGGACCAGCAGACCGAGAGCACCGAGACGACCGCCGAAGAACCGGCATCGGATTCGGGCTCCGCCTCGGACTCCACCGGTTCGGGTTCGACCGGAACGACCGATAACGGCACGACGGACAACGGCACCACCGGCAGCGGCGGATCCACGGATTCGTCCAGCGCCTCCTCGGCGAGTGGCTCCTCCACCTCGAACGGCTCGTCGTCCACCGGATCGTCGTCCTCGAGCGACTCCACCTCGAGCGGATCATCGTCGTCGAGCGGCACGACCGACAACGGCTACCAGGGTCCGCGGATCGGCGAAGACGGAGTCGAACTCGACGCCGACGGCAACGGCAAGATCCCCGCCGACGTTCTCGAGGCGGACATCAAGAACGCCTACGCCAAGCAGGGCACCACGGTCGACAACGTCGACTGCTACTCCGACCTGCGGATCTTCTCCCACAGCGGCTCACAGAACTGCACCGTCACCGCTGCCGGCAAGAATCACTACGGCACTGTGAAGATCACCTCGGCGTCGCAGTCCGGCATCGGCTACAGCCTCGAGTTCCCGAACATCTGAGCCGACAATGCCCGGTCGCCTCATCGACGCGGCCACCCTGATCCGCTCCCCTCGAGCAGCCGCGACCCGCTCCATTTCGAGCGCCGCGCATCCCCAACTGCACTCCCCTGGCCCGCTGCGGCCCGGGGAGTGCGGTCATTCGTGTCGTGGAACAAGTCGGCTTCCTGTGGTGTTGTCGCTGATGTGGGCCACGGAACAGGTCGGGCCCCAACCGATTCGTCAGTCGGACTGATTCGCCCACCGATGAGGAGCAGAGCATGACCAGACGCGTCCAGTACACCTCCAACGGAGACATCGATCAGCTTCACCTCGCCGAGGTGGCCGTCCCCGAGGTCGGCGAGGGCCAGGTCCTCGTCACCGTCCTCTATGCCGGGCTCAATCCCCTGGATTGGAAGATGCTCCAGGGCGGTCGCTTCGGTTCCGTCGAAACTGCCTCCGGCAACGGCGTGGACTTCTCCGGCGTCGTCGCCTCGGTCGGCGAGGGGGTTACGGACTTCACGCCCGGAGACCTCGTCTACGGCGGGCTGCCGAAGCAGGCGCAGACCGAACAGCTTCTCGTCACCGATCCTGCCGACAGGCTCGACAGGATCCCGCGCGGACTCGGCGTCGACACCGCCGGAGGTCTCTACGTCGCAGGGCGCACCGCCGTCGCCGGAATCCGCGCCCTGCGCCTCAGCGAAGGCGACACTCTCTTCGTCTCCGGGGCCTCCGGCGGCGTCGGCATCATCGTCGCCCAGCTCGCCCGCAACCTCGGGGCGAGGGTCATCGGCAGCGCCAGCCAGGGCAATCATGCTCTCTTGGAAAGCCTCGGGATCGAACCCGTCACCTATGGTGAGGGACTGTGGGACCGAGTCAGTGAGCTCGCCCCGGACGGGATCCAGGCCGCGTACTCGACGCAGGGTGAGGACGAGATCACGGGCATGATCGACCTCGGCGTCCCAGCCGACCGCATCGTCTCGATCGGTGCGGGCCCCACGGTCGCGGAGAAGTACGGGGTGAGCATCGACGGCGAAGCCAGAGCCCGCCGTGATGACATGGTCTGGCTGGGCCAGGCCATCGCCTACGGCCATATCCACATCCCGATCGCCCGGGTCTTCGACGCCGAAGAGGTCCACGACGCCTACCGGCATCTGCTCACCGCCCACCCGGCAGGCAAGGTGCTGCTGCGCTTCCCCGCGAAGCCGCTGACCGACGAGCAGCGAGCCCATCTGACCTGAGGCGCCGGCCCAAGTTCCGCGGCGGCTCAATTCCCACGACAGACAGATTTCACGACAGACAGCATTTCCAGAACACAGAGAAAAGGAGCACCATCATGGCCATCACCGATAAGAAGGTCGCATTCCTCCTCACCCGCGGCGTCGAGCAGATCGAACTCACCAGTCCCCGCGCGGCACTCGACGAGGCCGGGGCGACGACCGTCATCGTCTCCCCGTCCGAGGGAACACTGCAGGCGATGGAAGGCGATTGGGAGCACGCCGAGACCTTCGACGTCGACGTTCCCGTCGCCGAAGCCTCGGTCGATGACTTCGACGCCCTCGTCCTGCCCGGCGGCACCCTCAACGCCGACGCTCTGCGTCTGGACGAGGACGCCGTCAACCTCGTCAAAGCGTTCTTCGCTGCCGACAAACCTGTCGCGGCCATCTGCCATGCCCCGTGGATCCTCGCCGAGGCGGGAGTGGCCAAGGGACGGAAGCTGACGTCCTTCATCGCGACGAAGACAGACCTCATCAACGCCGGCGCCGACTGGACCGACACCGAGGTGGTCGTCGACGGCAACCTCATCACCTCCCGCAACCCCGGCGACCTCGACGCCTTCAACCAGGCGATCGCTGACAAGCTGAGCTGAGCAGGAACGATGCCTCTTTCGCCGAGGTCGGACCGCCTCGGCGACGAACTCCCCGGAACGATCGTTTCGGGGAGTTCGTCTGTTCGTCACCCGGGGTCTTGACAGCCGCGCTTATGATCTACTCATGCCAGCTTCCCCGTTCGTCAAGGCGACGACTCCTGCCCTCGCGTCACTGCTCATCGGGTTCCTTCTCCTTCTCTGCTCCACACCGCCTCCGGCACATGCCGCCTATTCGACCTCGAGCGCGATCGGGACGATGCACAGATCGCTCGGCGGGAATTCCGGCAAGCTCGGCCCAGCGGTCGGCCCGCAGCGGTGCACGCTGATCCAGAAGGGCTGCTATCAGTCGTTCAAGCACGGCAGCATCCATTGGACGAAGGCCACCGGTGCCCATGCGACTCTGGGTGCGATCCGCACGGCGTGGAAGAAGTCCGGGTGGGAACGCGGTCCGCTCGGCTATCCGACGAGCAACGAGTACCGGTCCGGGTCCGAGACCCGGCAGAAGTTCCAGAAAGGCATGATCGTGTGGACGGCGAAGTCCGGGGCGAAAGTGACGCTGACGAAGGCGCCGTCGTCGTTCACGATCAAGGGGTCGGGGTTCGGCCATGGAGCCGGGATGAGCCAGTACGGAGCGCGCGGAATGGCGGCAGCCGGAAAGTCGTCGACGCAGATCTTGCAGCACTACTACACCGGGGCCAAGGTCACGACGATGTCGAAGGACGCCGACGCCAGTCTCAGGGTGCAGCTGCTGACCGGGAAGAAGTCCGTGACGGTCTCTCCGCGGTCCGGCCGTCTGCGGGTCAAGGTCGGGTCGAAGACCATCGAATCGGCCTCGAAGGTCACGATCGAACGGACCTCGTCCGGTTCGGTCAAGGCGATCATCGGGTCGAAGAGCTATTCGGGATCGAAGCTCACCCTCGAATGGCAGGGCACCCGATATTGGAAGAGTTCGTCGGCGACGACGGTGTCGGTCAGCGGTGCCCAGAACGGGGCGACCGGCACCTACCGGCACGGACGGCTCGAGATCGGTCAGCTGAAGAGCTCGCTCAACGTCATCAACGTGGTTGGTCTCAACAAGGAATATCTGCCGGGCATCGCCGAGATGCCGGCATCGTGGCAGTCCGAAGCCCTGCGCTCTCAGGCCATCGCTTCGCGCACCTATGCCTACCGCAATCTCGGTGCGGTGAAGCCTGCCTGCGGGTGCAACGTCTATGACGAGGTGGCCTCGCAGCGTTTCCTCGGGTGGACTCATGAGAATGCAGGCGATTCCGGTCCATGGCGCAAGGCCGTGGCCGCGACACAGAGCACGAGCGGGTCGACGGTGAAGTCGGCGCGCGTCATCACCTACAAGGGCGGGCTCATCGATGCTGTCTACTCGTCGTCGGCAGGCTCGAAGACGCATTCGGCTGCCGAGGTGTGGGGGTCGGCCGTGCCGTACCTAGTCTCGGTCGATGACTCTCCGTCGAAGTATGCCTCTGCGCAGAACCCGAACGCCTCGTGGTCGGTGACGGCCAAGCAGGCCGACATGGCACGGGCGTTCGGGCTGGCAGACGTCCGGTCTGTGACGGTGGCGAAGACCGGCTCAGGTCTGGTGAAGACGGTGAAAGCCACCTCGGTGAAGGGGAAGACCGCGAGCCTCACCGGCGATCAGCTGCGGACCAAGCTGAAGCTCAAGTCCGCGTCATTCAGCGTGGCCTGAGGGAAACTCGCCTCCAGGGTCAGACTCCGGCAGGGGTGAGCAGTCCCCTGTTGACGAGTTCGGCTTCCTTCTCGCGAACGATCGGGATGACGGTTTTGCCGAACGCTTCGAGTTCCTCCTGGAAGTGCAGGAAGCCGGTGAGGATGAGGTCGACGCCGATCTTCTTGTACTCGATGATGCGGTCGGCGACCTGTTCGGGAGTGCCGATGAGCTGGGTGCGGAAGCCGTCGTTGTACTGGACGAGGTCTTCGAAGCTCGAATCCGCCCACATGCCCTTCTTATCGTGAGTCGAGGCTCCGGCCTGCTGGACGGACTTGCGGAATCCTTCGACCGCGCTTTCATCGGCTTTGGCGATGATCTCACGCAGCTGTTCGCGGGCTTCGGCCTCGGTGTCGCGGACGATGGCGAACCCGTTGAGCCCGAAACGGACCTTCCGATTGTGCGCTCGGGCCACCTCGGTGACGTCGTCGTACTGTTCGCGGAAGCCGTCGAAGTCCTTGCCGTTGGAGAAGTACCAGTCGGCGTGCTTGCCGCCGTTGATGCGAGCGGCCGAGGAGTTTCCGCCTTGGAAGATCTCCGGGTGGGGGCGGCCCTCGACTGGGTAGGGGCCGGGGCGGAGGGTGAAGTCGTCGACGGTGTAGAAATTGCCGCGGTACTCGACGTTCTCCTCGGTGAAGAGCTTGCGGACGACATCCATGAACTCGGCGGACCGGCGGTACCGTTCGCCGTGTTCGAGCCACGGCAGGCCGAGGCGGGTGTATTCGTCCTTGAACCAGCCGGAGACGACGTTGATGGCGGCCCGGCCCTTCGTGAACTGGTCGGCGGTGAGGATGAACTTCGCGAGCACGGCCGGTTCCCAGATGCCCGGATGAATGGCGGCGATGACCTTGAGCTTCTCAGTGGCAAGGGCGAGCGCGAGTGACGTGGAGGTCGATTCGTGCTGCTGGGCCGCGCCGTAGCTGGAGAGGTAGCGGACCTGGCTGAGTGCGTATTCGTAGCCGACTGCCTCGGCGGTCTGTGCGAGCTTGACGTTGTAGTCGTAGCCCCAGTCGGTGCGCTGTTCGATGTTCGACACGACCAGGCCGCCGGAGACGTTGGGCACCCAGTAGGCGAACTTCAGGTCTTCGGGTTCACCGGTATAGATCGGGTTGGCGTGGAGATTCGTCATTGTGTGTCCCTTCCCATCGAAACTGGCATGAGCACCGTGTCCGCGGGGCGTGCGCTGCGCGATCTTCCGCGCCGGACCGGTTGCTGCGACGTCATCGGGCCAGTTCCCTTCAGTCGCTCGTGATGTGTGCAGGTGTGCAATATCGTGTGTGCGGGTGTGCCGTGCCAGACTACTGAGACGCAGACCACACTCGGCGGGCAGACTTCGCAGGCCGACGCATGCCGTCACAATGACGCATTCCGCCACGAACCGTCATGCGATTTGCCTTCCGGCAGCTGCGCTCCGCTGCACCCAGCTCCGCACCCCTCACCCTTGGCGGCACACCACCTCGTTGCACCGGTGCGTTGGACCAGGACCGACGAGGGATGCGAAAGCACCGGTAGCAGGTGGCACGAATGGTGCGAACTGTCACAATCGGTGTGGGATGTCCGAATACGAGCCTCCCGCGACCGGCATGGAGGTCCGCCGCCGGTGAATCGACGAAGTCCCGGCCCGCAGCAACTGCGAGACCGGGACTTCCGTGGCGGAGGATAGGGGATTCGAACCCCTGAGGGCGTTAACCCAACCCGCGTTCCAGGCGAGCGCCATAGGCCACTAGGCGAATCCTCCGCGAATCAGCTTATCCGAGTCATGACGACAATGCGAAATCGCGGTGGCCGAGTGTGAAGCATCCCACTTCCCGCAGGTGAACACGCGACCTCGTCACCCGACGGCACACGGTTCAGTCCGCGACGGCGCGGAGATGCCGTTCTGCCGACGGCTGCGCCCCGTCCTCCCGTCTGCGTTCGATGCTGCCGTCATTGATCCAGCCGTGCAGCGTCTCCAATCGGGACCGCGTCACCGTGTCCACCGGCTGATAGACCGAGAGCGTCAGCCTCTGGTTCTCCTGCGCGATGAGCGTCGTCATCGTCAGCTTGAGCGTGCCCACATACGGGTTCTCAATGGTCTTGACCCGCCCGACAGATCGACCGACCGTTCCCGAATCCCACAGGCGGCAGAATTCCGGATTCCTGCGCAGCCGCGACAGCAGCGGCGACCACTCGGGATCGTCGATCGACTCCGCGTACGAGGCACGCAGCTTCGCCACGACCTGCGCCCGATGGCCGTCGTCGGAGTGGAAGGTCCGCGCCCATTCCGGGCTCTCGAAGGACTGGATCGCGCAGTTCCTGTCGGCCGGAGCGAGTGCTTCGAGGTCGGAGGCGAGATACCGTTCGACGGAGTTGAAGGCGAGGATCGTATACCGCGGATCAGTGACCATCGCCGGCAGCGGCAGCAGTTCGTCGAGCAAGGTGCGCATCTGCTCTCCCACCGCCGAGTCCCCCGGGTTCGCGACTCGATCCGGATATCCGCCCAGCAGGAAGAGATGGGCACGCTCCTCACGGTCGAGCAGGAGCGCCTCGGCGATGGATTCGAGCACCGACTCCGAGGGGTGGACCTCGCGCCCCTGCTCAAGCCAGGTGTACCAACTGGTGCCGATGTTCGCGAGCACAGCGACCTCTTCGCGCCGCAGTCCCGGCACCCTCCGCCGGGTGCCGGCCGCAAGACCGACCTCGCAGGGCCGCACTCGGTTGCGTCGCGAACGCAGGAATCGTCCGAGCTCCTCGGTTCTCACTTGTGCCATGCCTCCATTGTCCGTCCGACGCTCACCCCGTTCCACCCTGTCACCGCTCTCAGCCTGGTGGTGCGACCAACACCATCAGCACGCCCTCCCACTCCCCCGCGGCCCATCGCAGACTGGATCCATGAGAGATTCCCACACGCAGACATCATCGACCTCCGCCGAGGCGGTTCCGACCTCGGCCCTCGCCGAGGCTGCTCCCGGTCACGCACCCGACGTCGAGCCCGCCCCCACCGTAGGCCATCCTGCCCCCGTCCTCTGGCCGCTCCACCTCGGTGCGTTCCTCGCGACGTTCATGTTCTCCGTCTCAAACGTCGCGATCCCCGCGGTGCAGGCCGACATCGGTGCGAGTGATGCGACCTCGGCGCTCATCGTCGGTCTGTTCTCCGCCGCCTTCGCCTCCGGCCTCATCCTCTGCGGTCGCATCGGGGACCGCTTCGGGCGTCGCCGCCTGTTCATGATCGGCACTGGCGCGCTCGTCATCACCTCAATCGCCGTCGGACTGGCACCCGATCCGCTCTTCCTGCTCGTGGCTCGCGCAACCCAGGGTTCGGCAGCGGCGGTGATGATGCCGCAGATCCTCGCGAGCTTCCAGCATTCGCTGTCCGGGGCCGCACGGTTGAAGGCGATCAGCCTCTTCGGCGCATTCTCCGGAGTCGGCACCGTCGGTGGTCAGGTCCTCGGCGGCGGACTCATCTCCCTCTTCGGCCAGACCTGGGGGTGGCGGGCGGCGTTCCTCAGCTGCGCGATCGCCGCCGCAGCCGCCTATCTCGGTTCCCTGCGTCTGACCGAATCACGCAGCATCGACCCGGCACCCCCCGACGCCCCCGGCGCAATCCTCCTCGGCGTGGGCATGATGAGCCTCGTCACCGGACTGGCGCTGGGACCGGTCACCGGCTGGCTTCCGCTGCCCGCAACCCTCTTGGCAGCCTGCGCTGCAGCTCTCACCGCGTTCGCACTCTGGCAGAACCGCGCCGAGGCGGCCGGACGTGACCCCCTCATTCCGCCACAGGTGGTTCGCATCCCTGCCGCATGGATCGGGATGCTCATGGCCTTCGTGTTCTTCGCCGGCTTCGGCACGTTCCTCTACAACTTCGCGCTCACATCGCAGACCGGCCATGGTGACCCCGCCGCCGTCTCCGGACTCACGCTCGGCCTCTTCGCCGCAGCTTTCCTCATCACCTCTCTCCTCGTCCCCCGTGCCGTCGGTCGACTCGGCGGGCCCGGCACGATGGTCCTCGGCACGACCCTGCAGGCGATCAGCCTTCTCGGGGTGGCTTGGGCGTCGGCGACGGCCCCAGCCACAGAATGGAATCTGTGGTTCCAGCTTCCGGGAGTCGTCCTCGGCGCAGCTCAGGCTCTCCAGTTCGGTCCTCTTGTCGGCACCGTGGTCGGAGCGGTCCCCGACCGAGTGGCCGGGCTGAGCGGCGGTCTCATCGCAACGATGCAGCAGGCGGGCATCGCCGTGGGCGTGGCACTGCTCGGAGCGCTCTTCCATGTCTTCACGCTCAGCCTCGGCCATGACAATGCCTTCGCCGTGGCATGCCTCGTTCAGGTCGGGCTGTGCCTGGCCTTCGGAACGGGCGCTCTGGCACTCCTCAGGCTCGGATCGCGTCGATGATCCGCACCCGAGTGGCGACGACAGCAGGCACCGATCCTGCCAGCGCTCCGGCTCCGACCGAGACGAGCATGCCCACGATCGCGGCAGAGATCGGGACCTGCGGAGTACTCGCACCGTCGAACATGAACTCAGAGACGAGCGGCGCCTTGAGCACGAGCACGGCGATGAGAACGCCGACAGCGCCTGCGATGGTCGTCGCGACGACGCTCTCCATCATCACGGAGAAGAAGATGCGCCGACTCGTCGCCCCGAAGGATCTGCGGATGCCGATCTCCCTGATCCGCTGTTGGATCGTCACAAGAGAGATGTTGAGCAGGCCGAGCATACCCATGAAGAGAATGAGGATGCTGATGACCAACAGCACGTTCTTCACCGGACCCAGTGTTTCATCGATGTCCGAGGCGAAATCGGTTCTGTCCGCACTGACGTCGAAGCCGGGCAGCTGCCGTCTGAGATCACTCGTCACCTGTTTGCTCAGCTCCTCACCGACCTCGGGCGGCACCCACATCTCGAATTCGGTGACGGCGTAGGCGTCTGCGGCGAACTGCTTCTCCTGCCCGTTGAGGACGTAGATCTCCCCGTACTCCTGGAATTCGGAGGAGGGCACCGAACCGATGACCGTGGCCGTCTTCTTCGGGGAACCGGACAGCTCGATCGTGGCCGGCAGGGAAGTCGGGTCGATGCCGTATTCGCTGAGGAAAGTCTCATCGGCGACGACGGCCGGCGACAGGTTCGCGGCGTCACCGGCGGTGAACCACCTGCCGTGATCGACGGAGAGTCGGCGCATGACGTCGAAATCCGGGTCGACGATGTACATCGAGGCGCTGACGGTGCCAGCCGGTCCCGGCACCGTGGTTTCGGCCTGACCGTAGGCGGAGATGTGGCTGATTCCGAAACGGTCGGCGGTCTCGTCGAGTGCTGACCGGACCTTCTCGACCTCGGATTCGCCCATCTCGGACTCGGTCGGATTGAGGCTCAGGGTGTAGGTCGCGGCTCGACCACCCTGCTGCTCGTACGAGTCGGCAAGCCCCTTCTGCATCATGTTCCCGAACCCGACGACGAGGGTCAGTGCACACACTGCCACGCCCACGCCGATCAGGGACATCAGCACGCGCACCTTGTGCACCCTCAGTTCCTGCCAGGCCTCGACGATCGATGCGGCGAATCCTGTGATCATCGGCTCTCACCCGCCAGCGCCTCGGCGGTGGCCCCGTCGAGGACCGGATGGAGACACCCCTGACTGAGCGAGAACTGTCGAGTGGCCATGTTCGCCACCCCGAGATCATGGGTGATCGTGATGAGCGCGGCACCCGAGTCCTTGGTGATGCCGTCGAGGATCTCCATGACCTGACGCCCCGTCTCAACGTCCAGGGCGCCCGTCGGCTCGTCGGCGAGCACGAGCTTCGGCTCACGCACCAGCGCGCGTGCGATCGCGACTCTCTGCTGCTCACCTCCGGAGAGACGGTTCGGCTTCGCCTCGATCCGGTCGCCGAGGCCGAGGCGCTCGAGCATGGCTTCGGCCGATCTCCGCCGATTGCGGAACTCCCGTCCAGTGGCGTACATCAGTGGGGCTTCGACGTTTTCGACCGCGGTGCGTCCGGGCAGGAGGTTGAACTGCTGGAAGACGAATCCGATGTCCCGTCCTCTGATCGCTGCGGCCCTGTTCCGGGAGATCTTCTGCACGGGTTCACCTGCGAACTCCATGTCCCCGGTCGTCGGCGCGTCGAGGAGTCCGAGGATGTTGAGCAGCGTCGATTTGCCGGTGCCGGAGCGACCGACGATGCCGATGTGCTCCCCCACCCCCACCTCGAGGTCGATATCGGCAAGGATCGTGAGCAGCTGATCGTCAGCGATCGGCACCGAACGCGACACATGTCGCAGCGAGAGCAGAGTCTCTGCCGCCGTCGGCTCCGGGCGGCTCACCAGTCCTCTCCCTCGCCGAACTCGTCATCCATGCCGCCCTCGGAACTCTCATCTTCAGGTTCGGTGCCGGGAACGAACTCATCGATCTCCTCACCTTCGTCCAGGCCCGACTTCACTTCGACCATGGACCCGTCGTTGAGGCCGATCTCGACCTCACGCTCCTCGGACTTACCACCGTCTCCGGTCACCCAGACTGATCCCTTCTCGGTGAGTCCGCGCACCGCGGTCACCGGAACGACGATGACGTCCTTCGCCTCTCCCGCATCGATGGTCATAGTGAGATCGAGGCTGTTGTAGACGGTGACATCGTCGGGGATGGCACAGATCAGCTGCGGACCGTCTCCGGAACCTCCCTCCGAGCCTTCGGCGGCAGAACCGTCGTCACCTGCGCTTTCAGCCCCTGGGTCCTCGGGCTCCTCCTCGCTCGTCGACGACGATGCCGAGGCTGTACCCGGCCCCTGGTCGAGTCTGAGACCCGTGCAGTCGAAGGGCTTCGGGCCCTCGTCGATTGCGATGTTCGCGGTGTCCGGAAGCTCCTGCACCCGGTAGAGATCGGTCGCCTTGATCGGCGCCTTGGCGGTGAAGGTCTTCTTCAGCAGCTCGGTCACCTGGGTGTCGGCAGAGACTGTGTCACCCTGCTCGACGGAGAAATCACCCACCGTGCCGTCTTCCGCAGCGATCACCGAATGATACTTCGGCTTGGCCGGGGTCGACGGGTCACCTCCCGATGCCTCATCCCCGCCATCCGAGTCTGCTGTCTCGGCATCGTCGCTGCCGCCGTCCGGCTCTTCGGGCGCCTCCTGCTCACCCTCGCTTCTGACCTGGAACAGCTCCGCGCCTTTGAATACCTCATCACCGGGCTTGACGAAGAGATGGTTGACCACGCCGTCGTGGTCGGCTTTGACCGCAGTCGGGGAGTCGACGTTGATGCGTCCCTTGACTTCGATTGTGTTGGAGATGTCGCCGCGTTCGGCGGTGATGGTGGATTCCGCCGGCTCCCCACTGGCACCGACATCGTCGAATTCGTCGTCGGCAGCCGGTTTGAAGGCGATCCAGCCGAGGAATACAGCGATGAGGATGAGGACGAGGAGGAAGGCCAGCGGCAGAACCACTCTGCGGAAAATGTGCATGATTCCTTAGGGATGGGAAACGAGGATGCGTCCACACTATCCAGTGAATGTCCCGGTCAGATGATGTTTCTGTCACGAGTGGATAACAGTGTCCTTGTCGCAATCATGTGGCCCCGCCCACTCGTTTTGTCCACCGAGGCCGCTCTCGACTAGACTGATTCACGGCTCCCCGTGCGGCGTCATCTTGTGAACTCCCCCAGGGCCGGAAGGCAGCAAGGGTAAGCGAGCTCTGTCGGGTGCACGGGGAGTCCTCTATTCCCCAACATCACAATTCCACAACTCCCCCTCTCCCTCATCTGCCCAGGTCAGGTCTGCCTACACGGCCCTCCGAGCGCCGGAATCGGGGCGAAGAAGCGAAAGCGTTAATACTTTCGTGATTTTGCTTCATTACCATGATTCGCAGTTCTCATCCCTGTGTTCAAACGAGGTTTCCCTGTTGTCCACGAAGATCCAAGGGGCCATTGCCGCCCTTTCGGCACTGGCCCTGCTCACGGCGTGCACACCGTCGAGCGACGATCCCGACGCGACCCGCAATGGCGCGAACAAGACCGCCGAGGCGGCCGCGGATCCCGTGTTCCGCGTCGGAGCCATCACCTCCGAGGCAGCAGAATCCGCGTCCGAATCGACGCCGACGTCGCAGCCCAGCGATGCGACCTCCTCAGCTGAGCCGAGTGAGTCCGCCGATGCGGCGACCGCGATGCCCGGCGCCGGGGACTTCGGCGAGGTGACCGAATCCGGCGACGACATCGACCTCGAGGCCGGCCAGCGGATCGGCATCTCCGTCGAGAACGCCGACCTCAGTGACATCTCCGTCACCGAGGAGGCCCACCCCCGGATCGGGCACGATCCCGGCACGTTCTTCGACGCTTCGGGCACCGCGCTCGAGACAGATGACGACGCCCAAGCCGGTTCGTCGACACCGAGCTCCACCGAGTCCGGGACGGCCGACGATGGTTCGAAGGACGCCGAAACAGACGACAAGGACACCGCCGAGGTGGTCGCCGCCCCGGACGAATCCGCCGCCTGGATCTCGACCTACGGCCTCGTCGCCGACAGCGAATACACCGTGAAAGTCACCGCCACCACTGCCGGCGGAGACGAAGTCGACCTCGACGCAACGATCACCGTCGGTGACAGCGACGGCGCCCCGATGTCGGTACGTACAACGCTCGCCGACGATCAGACGGTCGGCGTCGCCGCCCCCATCATGCTCAACTTCGGTTCCACCGTGTCCAAGGACTTCCGCGACGATGTCGAACGCCGCCTCTCGGTCAAGGTCACCGATGAAGACGGCAAGGAGCGGGAGGTCGAGGGCTCCTGGGGTTGGCTCTACGACGATCCGCAGTCCCGCCTGCATTTCCGCCCGAAGGAATTCTGGCCCGCTCATTCGAAGGTCTCCGTCGACGTTCCGCTCAAGGATGTGCCGACGGGAGAGAACAGCGTCGGTCAGAACGACCTCACCCTCGACTTCGAGATCGGACGCAAGCAGGTCGTCAAGGCCGATGCGCAGTCCCATCGCATGACCGTCACTCGTGACGGCAAGACCGTCATGGACTTCCCTGCCTCGCTCGGCGCACCGAAGTCCCCGTCCTACAACGGCACGCATGTGGTCATGTCGAAGGCCGCCGACTATACGATGACCTCCGAACAATGGGACTACGAGACCGATGTGCAGTGGGCGGTGCGCATCCACAACAACGGCGAATTCATCCACGCCGCCCCGTGGTCGGCAGGCGTCCAAGGCTCGCAGAACGTCTCCCACGGCTGCATCAATCTCACCACCGAACGGGCCAAGGAGTACTACGACTCCGCGATCTTCGGCGATCCCGTCGAGGTCACCGGTTCCCAAGTGAGCCTGTCGACCAATGACAGCGACATCTCGGACTGGGTGTACTCGTGGGATGAATGGAAGAAGCTGAGCGCCCTCGATTGAGAGCGCCCAGCTTGCTTGCCTGACTGATGCGGCAGGCTCCTCGCCGACGACTTACTTGTCGAGCTTCTTCACCGCTTTGTCGATCATCGGCACATAGCGCTCGAGCGTCCAGGGGACGGTGAGCGGGTTGATGATCGAGGATCCGGTGACGAAGGGCTGATCATCCGGAGCCACGACGGCCCCGGCTTTGATCGCCGGAATATTCGCATACAGTCCCTGCGATTCGATCTCTTTCCTGTTCTTCTCATCGGAGTAGAAGGTGAAGATGAGGTCCGAATCGTTGAGCTTGTCCGCGTTCTCCAGACCGATGAGCGCTGAATCCGTTCCCGGCTCGTCGTAG
>Ga0308157_10001718_pt1 | contig 41527 bp, 34 predicted proteins | sample PhyBR1_FD_201035 | JGI IMG/M metagenome (GOLD analysis project Ga0308157, IMG submission 201035) | Phyllosphere microbial communities from UC Gill Tract Community Farm, Albany, California, United States - DLSLB.R1 | ecosystem: Host-associated > Plants > Phyllosphere > Unclassified | place: USA... | reverse complement strand
TAAATGGGTTAAAAGGAGTAGACCATGAACCATCCTTATTTTTACCTCTCATTAACCCTGTTGACGGATCGAAAAGTTTTTGATAATTATACGCTCTTTTCTTATAAAAATCTTTGTCTTCTTGTGGTTTATCTAATGATTTTGCGAGTTGATAAATAGCAAAATCGTCATAGGCATATTCTAAAGAACGAGCTGCATTTTCATTAATTTTGACATCATAAGGAACATATCCCAATTCATTATAATACTCCGCTCCTGCACGCCCTACTGCAGTCATTGGCCCTGCATTATTGGCACCTTTCTTCACGGCTTCATATAACGTTTCAATATCCTTAGAACGAACACCTTTGACCCAGGCATCTGCAACAACTGATGCAGAATTATTACCTACCATTATATTTCTAAATCCAGGACTCGCCCATTCAGGTAAAAAGCCTCCTTCTCGATAAGCATTTGCAAGACCATCCTGCATCTTTTCATTGATTTCAGGATACATGAGGTTCAAGAACGGAAATAATGCCCTGAAGGTATCCCAAAATCCTGTATCCGTAAACATATATCCCGGCAATACTTCACCGTTATATGGAGAATAATGTACTACATCACCTGCGGCATTAATTTCATAAAACATTCTAGGGAAAAGCAATGAGCGATATAAAGATGAATAAAAGGTTCGCATCTGATCTATAGTTCCACCTTCTATTTCAATTTTACTCAATGCGTTATTCCAGATTTCTTCACCTTTGTTTACTTGCTCATCAAAGCTAACACCATCCAACTCCTTTAAATTAATATCTGCTTGTTCAGCACTAATAAATGAAGAAGCGGCTTTCATCAGGAGCTGATCACCAGCATTAGCGTTTTGGAAGCCAACAATAGCACCCACATGGTCTGCTTTAACCATAAAACGTCCATCTGTAAGCACAGAATCGGCGAATGTTGACACATTTGCAAATGGCTTATCAAAGCTCATAACAAAGTAATTCTTAAAGTTCTGAGGAACACCACCACTGTTCTTTGTACTGTATCCAATTATCTTTTGTTCCTGAGGTATAACTTCAACATAAGATCCTTTATCAAATGCATCAATCAATACATATGCTGAATCAGTTTTTGGAAAAGTAAATCTAAAATAAGATGCACGTTCTGTAGGTGTTAATTCAACTTTGGTATCATAGTCAGCCAAATAAACAGAATAATAATGCGGTTTGGCTACTTCTGCTTTATGAGAGAAATAACTAGCTCTTTTATCTTGGTCAAACGTTTTGTTGGAAACCATTGCCATGACAGAGAATTGTCCATAGTCATTCATCCAAGGTGATGGTTGGTGAGTCTGTTTAATACCACGAATTTTTTCTGCTGTATAGGTATACATCCACCCGTCGCCCATTTTACCGGTTTGGGGACTCCAAAAGTTCATTCCCCATGGTAGGGCAATTGCTGGATAAGTATTACCACTTGAAAGGAAATAGGTAGATTGCGTACCAACCAAAGTGCTTACCATGTCAATTGGTTTTTCAACTTTCCCAACTTTTTGAGCATAACTTGACAAGACACTTGTCCCTATCAATAAAGCTGTAGTAAGAAATTTAAAGTTCATCGTTTTATGAAAAATAGGTTTTATCAATTTTTAAATATAGGAAAATAATCAACAATAAGAATAGCTAAAAGTATTTAGCTATTAATTTTCAGAACTATTTTACCATAAGATTCAGCATCTTCAAAATAATGATGAGCTTCTATTACTTGCTCTAAGGGAAAGATTTTCGTTAAAAGTGTCTTATATTTCCCTTGTTCTATTATTGGTAAAACATTTGTTTCAATCGCATCTGCAAGTTCTGCTTTAAAAGAAATATCTCTGGCACGTAATGTAGAACCTGTCAAATAAATCCTTTTTTGCATCAATTTAAATAGATTAAGCTCTACTTTGGCACCTTCAGTGGCATTAATTTGAATTAATCTTCCTTCCTCCCTCAGTAATGAAATATGTTTATTAAAATAACTTCCACCAATACTATCCAAAATAAGATCAACTTTTTTATCCATTAATATTTCTGAAAAGTCTTCTGTTTTATAATTAATTACAAGATCTGCACCCAGCTCCTTAGCTATTTTAGCTTTCTCAAGAGAACCAACAGTTGTATATACCGTTGCTCCGAATAATTTTGCTAGCTGAATAGCAGTCGATCCGATACCACCGGTACCACCATGAATCAAAACATGATCAGTACTTACTAGTTTTCCGCGCTCAAATAAATTATGCCAAACAGTGAAAATAGTTTCAGGGAGACTTGCAGCTTCTTCAAAAGTTAAATTCTTAGGTTTATGAAGACAGACTGACTCATGAGCAGTTGTCTGAGACGCATATCCGCCGCCAGCAAGTAATGCGATTACTTCATCACCTATTTTAAACTTTTTTACTTCAAAACCTACGGAAGATATAACACCAGAAACCTCAAGCCCGGGAATATCAGAAACAACTCCTGCAGGCGCAGGATAATTACCTTTTCTTTGAAATACATCTGGTCTATTAACACCTGCAGCTTTTACTTCAATTAAAACTTCAAATGAGTTAGGAATTAAATCCGGTCTTTCCAGAATCTGAAATACCTCAGGGCCCCCAAAGCCATTCAATACTGCTGCTTTCATATTATTTACCTTTTGGATAGGATTGTAAACGAAGGTTAAGCGTTAACATAAAATATCTACCTAATCTATTGTTTCTAGATTCAAAAAGATCATTACCGATATAAGTGGTCATAACTCCTACATCCTTATTCATGTCTAAGATATCATTACATTGCAACCTGATTAAAGCTGATTTATTTTTCAAAAAGTTATATTCCAAATACGTATTTATTATTGTGGGGTTCACATCGCTAAGTTCACTTACATAACCGTCATAGAACTTTTGTGACATTTCAGCCCCTACTATTAAATTATCCGATATATATCCCCTACCTGCAAAGCTAAATAGAAAAGAGTGGGCTGCTATTTTGTTTGTGTAAGGCAATTCATAAATAGCGCGATTTAAAAAATAGTTTGTATTAAATACCGATTCAAAGTATTCGGTTGGTTCATACCTTAATTGAAGATTTTGATTATATAGAAGCTGTTTAGTGGTGCTTTTATAAGCATTGATATATGATAAGTTATTATAATAATCTACATTCCCGGATAAATTTATAGTAAATTCATCCGTAAAAACAGGAGAGCTGAAGTCATAATACCATTTAATATCATAGTATCCATCTGTGTTTTCAAAAGTTGTCTCCTGAATAGTTTCATTGGACAAAGATGTTTTTGCGCTTACAATTTTATTGGCAATAAAAGTATAGGCAAAATCTGTTTGAAAATATTGTCCCCTTGTAGGTAGAAATTTTCTAAGGCTCGTAGAAAACCGATTTGCAAATTCAGCTTTTAAAGAAGGGTTACCAACAATAATATTTCTTGAGTTGGAATTATCCCTGACCGGGGATATATGTAAAAAGCTAGGTTGGATATTTCGACCCAAATAGGCAAATCTCATTTCAAAATCATTACTAAACTTGTAACGCACCGTCGTAGAGGGAACCAAATTCACATTATCATACTCATAATTTACAGAATCACCCTTCACCCTGCCTGATAATGCAACGGGCTGTACAGAAAAGCCCATATTTACTCGAAACATTTTATTTGGTTCGTATTGGTAATTAAGACCGGTTTTAAAGCTTTTAAACTGATAGGCATAATTCATTGTCAGTGAATCCACAATTTCTCCACCTAAGAAGCTAGGATCACGTACTGTCCGAACTGCTTCTATGTTATTAACATCCATATCATTAAATATTTCCAACAGACTATGCTCATAAAAGGGTTCTACATAGGATATAGAAGTCTTTATACCCGCAACATCATTTCTAGCATCTACCAATTGTCGCTGATTGAATCTACTAATGGTCGGACTATTTCCAGTTGTATCAAAAATTGAGTAAAATTCAGAAACAACATCATCTTTTGTCAACGATTGATAGTTTAATTTCATATCACCAACCAATTTCCTTCCTGGTTTATCAAAATGTTTAGAATATAATATAGAAAAGTCAGCAGAAGGCGTACTATTAATTGACGTATCATTCCTAACTCCCTCATCTCTAATTCTATAATTTCGAAGGTCTGTATTTCTATTATTATAAAAATAGGATCGATTATAAGATAATTTAGGTGCTATCTTCAGGATATCTTTATTTTTGAATTCAGCATTCATTTCTAAATTCAAGGTATGGAGGTTGTCAAAAGATTTATTTTCATAGTTTTCAAACCTGTGAATATTATAACCTGAGTAAGATGATTTCAATAAGGAGTTTCCCTGCGTAAGGTTATTTTTGCTCTGATAGACATAACTTCCATTAAAACTGACATGATCACCGACATTATCGGTAAAAGATATGCCAATTGAACCTAGCTTATTCAAACCATCATTTTGATCGGAATAGTCACCAATTTCGGATAAATCAGTGTTTCGACTACTTGACCCATCAGGATCACCAAATAAATATAAACTAGTATTGGTATTATTAATGGAACCTACAATAGACATTTCTTGTCCATCATTGAATTTATTAATTCCTAGGCTACCCAAGAAACGATCTCTCGTTCCTACTCCTAATGTACCCTGTCCGAAGGTTATCCTTTTCTTATCCGATTGAAGAACAATATTAATAATCTTTTCAGGTTCGGTGCTTTTTATACCTTTGGCAGTTGATAAATCACCGTAATCATTAATTACTTCAATTTGTTTTACAAATTCTGACGGAAGATTTCGGGTAGCTGTTAAAAGATCTCCACCAAAAAATTTCTTACCATCCACTCGTACCCCTTTAATTAATTGCCCGTTATAATAAGTAGTTCCGTCTCTTAGCACCTGAAAACCTGGCAATTGTTTAAGTGCCTCTTCCAATAGAGAATGTTCAGGAAATGAAAATGCACCTAAATTAAACTGGATTGTATCACCACGATTCACGACGGGAATAATTTTTAAAATACGGACTTCAGGAATTAAAGTTGATTGAGGATATAACGTTACTCTAGGAATAAAAATTTTATTAAAAAATTTTGTCGGGCTTATGCTTTTATTAACAATTGAATAGCCTAACATACTAATGGAAATATTAAGATTTTTTCCTTTGACATTATTGAAGCTATAAAATCCATTCTTATCTGTTGTGGTACTTAAAGTATCAGATTGACTTACAAGTCTAACAGAAGCTCCTTTTATCCCTAAACCAGTGGTGTCAACAACTAATCCTTCAATACTCTTAGAACTTTCTTGTGACAAAGCCTTACTTATGCTCAGGGAGCAAAGAAGAATAATAACAACACTAATACAAAGGTTTCTCACAAAGATTCTAGACTAAAAATGGAAATCAAAGATTCATAAACTATCAATAAACTGAAATTTAACATTTAAACGTAGAAACTAAAAATAATTGTATAAAAAAAGTGGGCTAAAATTATAGTTTAGCCCACTTTTTTTATTTTTATTAAAATATTATTCTCCGTCAAAGGTTACCTTTACCAAATGACGATCAATTTCCCAACGTCCAGTACCTTCTTCACCAATTACGTCAAAGAGTTCTAGTATGCGTCTAGCTACATATTCTTCTTCAACTTGCTCTTCTAAGAACCATTGGATAAAATTAAAAGTAACGAAGTCTTTGTTTTTCATACAACTATCCGCAATTTTATTAAATTGCTCAGTTACAAACATCTCTTGTTCCAAAGTTTGTTCAAATACACCTCTGAATGATTCAAAATCAACTGGTAAATTTGTGATTTCAGGTGAGATTGCACGACCACCACGCGCACTGATATAGTTAAAAATCTTTAACATATGAGCACGTTCTTCGTCAGATTGTTTAGCGAAAAATGATGCTGCGTTATCTAAACCTTGGTCATCACACCATGCAGACATTGCTAAATATAATGCTGATGAATGAGCTTCAACCTTTACCTGTGCATTCAATATGTTTTCAATCTCCTCGGAGATAGATGTTTTTAATTTCAATAAATCTTTCATATTATCATTTCTTTATTGTGTAATGTAAGTATAACCCCTTTGTTGTTTCTTACAATACAAAGATACATCTAAGTGAACGAAAACAGTGAGAAAATATGCAATACAAATTCAGTCTAAATTAGGCTTAAGAAGAGGTAAGCTATTTAGAATCAGTATAATTATAAAGAAAGTTAGTATGCTATAATAGCTTTGGAATGAAGGCAAGCTTTGATTTGAGAATTAAGTTCTATCATAAACTTAGCGCCGGCCATAATTTCCCTTAATTTAAGGATCTCTTCAACCGAAAGAATAAAGATACTATCTGTACGAAATGGCATGATAATTTCGAAATCAGATGACCTAGAAGAGTCATTAAGCATGTTTTCAAGATTAATAGTATCAATGCGCTTTTTAAATGCAAAAAAGTCTCTAATCTTAAAAGCTGTAGTAGATTCTTGAAAATATAACCAATAACAGTTTTTACGGCTGCATTGATATACTGCTCCATTTTCAGTTTGGAAAATCTCTTCAAAATTTGCTAAAGGACAAATCATGTGCTCTTATTTAATTTGGAACAAATCTAAATATTGTTAAGAATTATTCCAAATAAAAAAAGGTAATATTATTTTAATACATAGATAATATCAGATGATATAACATATTCATTAAAAAAGCCCCTAAAAAGGGGCTTTAAATATTATTAATATATAAAAATTAAAATTCTTCTTCTTGATTTAATAATTCTTTGTGATTACTTAGATTACCTCTGGTTTTGGTTTTGTGTTTATTAATTTGTCGTCTAATTGATTCAATCGCAATATCAGTTGCTTCTTCAAAAGTTTTAGCTTGTGCTTTGGCAAATAATTGGTTGCCTGGAACATTAAATTTTAGTTCAACGATCTTATTCGCCTCATCATCTACATTTTCCAATCTTAGATAACACACTCCTTCAAGGATGTTATCCAAAAACTGGTTTAATTTTTCAGATCTCTTCTTAATGAACTCGATTAGCTTGCTGTCAGCATTAAATTTAATAGATTGCACTGTAATGTTCATTTTTCCTCCTTTTTTAAGCCTTTGGATGAGCTTGTTTATAAATTGATTTCAAACGTTCAGCTGAATTATGGGTATAAATCTGTGTTGCCGATAACCCAGCGTGTCCTAGTAATTCTTTAATAGCATTTAAATCAGCACCGTTATCTAACAATGTAGTTGCGAAGGTGTGTCGCAATACATGGGGGCTCCTTTTCTTTTGAGAAGTAATAGTACTTAAATACTTTTTTACTATTCGATAAATAAGTCTTGCGTATGCATCCTTCCCTTCCTTCGTAACGATCAGAACAGTTGAAATGTTTTGAAAGTTTTGGTCTTTTTTTATTTGCTGATATCTCTTCAATTCATCAGCGAGTGTTTGGTGTATTGGAACAAAACGTTCTTTGCTCCTTTTTCCGAATATAAGTATTTTTTTATTATAATAATCAATATCCTGATCCTTTATCTTTAATAATTCTGATAAACGAATGCCAGTTCCAAAAAGTAACTCTAACACTAAAAAATCACGAATTTTTTCGAAGTCATCAGATTCCTCATTCATGTAATCCAATAACTTCATCATCTTTTCCTTTTCAACCACAACAGGAAGCTTCTTTGCTGTTTTTAAGGACTTAATTAAAGTAATTGGATTCTGTTTAATAATCCCTTCGCGCATTAAAAATTTATAAAACGATTTTAAAGATGAAATAGCTCTGTTAACGGAAGTAGCTTCCATTCCCTTTTCTTTCAGATTTGAAAAATAAAATCTCAAGAAACGGTAATCTACTTCATCAAAAGTAACACCTTCCATTTCTAAGAAATCCCAAAAGTTCTGAATCTCTCTTTCATAGGCAACGATAGTATGTTCGGAATACCTCTTCTCAAATTTTAAATATGATAAAAATTTATCCTTATACATCTTCTATTGTTTGTTAACGTAATAATAAGGATATTTCTCCATAAAAAATGTGATAACAGACAATTTTCTTGTTGACATAACACATTATTTTAATTTCATGACAAAGCATAAAATACTTTATTACATATACGTTATTTTAACACGAAAAGTACAGACAAAAAAAAGAGCTGACAATAAATTGACAGCTCTTAGAATAACTTAAATATCTGTTATGATTATAATTTACTATTAGCATCTATTGCATTTAATTCAGCAAAAGCTTGCTCTAAACGCTCAACAAACGCCTCTTCTCCTTTACGTAACCAAACACGTGGGTCATAATACTTTTTATTTGGTGAATCAGCACCTTCTGGATTACCAATTTGTGCTTGCAAATAATCATGGTTTTTAGCCTCATATTTCCTAACACCATCCCAAAATGCCCATTGCATATCAGTATCAATGTTCATTTTGATTGCTCCGTAAGAAATAGCTTCTTTGATTTCTTCAGGAGAAGAACCTGATCCTCCATGGAAAACAAAATTAACCGGCTTCTCAGCTGTTAAGTTAAATTTTTCACGAATGTATTCTTGAGAATTATGAAGAATAACTGGTTGCAATTTCACGTTACCTGGTTTATATACACCATGAACATTCCCGAAAGCTGCGGCTACAGTAAATTTATCAGATACTTCTGATAATTCTTTGAAAGCATAAGCAACTTCTTCAGGTTGTGTATATAATTTAGAGCTATCAACATCTGAGTTATCTACTCCGTCTTCTTCACCACCTGTAACACCTAATTCAATTTCAATAGTCATCCCAAGCGGCTTCATTCTTTCTAGATATTTTTTAGAAATTTCAATATTTTCCTCAAGTGGTTCCTCAGATAAATCTAACATATGAGATGAAAACAAGGGCTTACCATGTTGCTTAAAGAATTTTTCACCAGCATCCAATAATCCGTCAATCCAAGGTAGCAACTTTTTTGCAGCGTGATCAGTGTGCAAGATAACGGCTACACCATAATGTTCTGCCAATAGATGAACATGTTGCGCAGCAGAAATAGCTCCTAAAATACATGCTTGTAAGTGATCATTATTTAGGGATTTACCAGCGTAAAACTGTGCTCCCCCGTTAGACAATTGGATAATAACCGGAGAGTTAACCTTCTTTGCTGTTTCCATAACCGCATTAATGGAATCAGTACCTATAATATTAACTGCAGGTAATGCAAATTTATGCTCTTTTGCTATTTCAAATAGCTCCTGTACTTGGTCTCCTGTTAAAACTCCTTTGAAATCTTTTAGGCTCATAGTCTATTATTCTAAAATTTATTATTTAGAATAAAGATAAACTTTTTTTATGAGTTCATAAAATATAGTGTAAAAAATACACTAAGAACTTTTTCCTATTCCTTCTTAAGTAAATCACAATTAAATATTTTATTAATATCTTTAGCTAAACAAAATAAATCAAAATTATAACTATGCTTCAGGTTTACGGAATTAAAAACTGTAACACAGTAAAAAAGGCCATTGATTGGTTAATTCAAAATAACAAAGAGTTTGTTTTTCATGATTATAAAAAAGAACCTGCTAGTCTTCAAAAGTTGCAAGCATGGGAAAAAGAAATTTCATGGGAAAAATTGGTTAATAAAAAGGGAACTACTTGGCGAAAATTAAGTTTAGAGGAACAGAACTCGGTTACAGATGAGAAAAGTGCAAATGAAGTTCTTTTAAAGAATAATAGTATGATTAAGAGACCCCTAATTGAAAGCTCAAATGGCATTATCTTAGGGTTTGATGAAGAAGAATACAAATCTAAATTATAATAGAATATGAATAAATCTATATTTAAGATATCACTAGGTTTACTAATCATGCAAGCCAGTATTTTACAAACTACGTTTGCTCAATCGGTTGAAAGTATTTATGATTATAAAGAAGCTTTTAATCCGATTTTCTACAAAAATAATGGGAATGTATACCGGTCAGCTTCCGGTAAACCTGGACATCAGTATTGGCAAAATGCTGCGAACTATGATATAAAGGTAAGTTTAGATGATAAAACAAACGAAGTAAAAGGAACAGTAAAGATAAATTATACTAATAACAGTCCTGACCAATTAGAATTTATCTGGTTGCAATTGGAACAGAATTTATTCAATAAGGAGTCTATTGGACAAGCGGTCGTTCCATTAACAAATAGTCGCTATGGAGATGCCGGATCAGATTTTCAGGGAGGATATACTATTTCTAATGTATCAGGCGGTGGAAACAAAGATGTAAAATACACTATTAATGACACAAGAATGCGTATTGATCTTCCTGCACCATTGGCTGCCAATGGTGGAAAGACAGAGATCAGCATGGATTTCTCATACATAGTTCCAGAATATGGAGCTGACAGGACTGGTATTTTACCTACCGAAAACGGCAATATTTATGCTATTGCACAATGGTACCCTAAGGTATCAGTTTATGATGATATTCAAGGATGGAATACACTGCCTTACACCGGCCCCGGAGAGTTTTATTTAGAATATGGTGACTTCAATGTTGAAGTTACTGCTCCGGCAGATCATATTGTTGTTATGGGTGGTGAATTACTCAATCCTCAAGAAGTTTGGACAAAAGAACAATTGGATCGTTTCAATCAAGCTAAAAATAGTGATAAGACCGTTATTATCCGATCCCAAGATGAGGTGACAAACAGTAATTCAAGACCCAAGAAAACTTTGTTAACTTGGAAATATAGATTAGAAAATGCTAGGGACGTCGCATGGGCATCATCCAAAGCTTTTATAATAGACGCTGCTCAAATTAATTTACCAAGTGGAAAAAAATCTTTAGCGCTTTCAGCATATCCTAAAGAAAGTAATGGGAACAATGCATGGGAAAGATCGACTGAATATACCAAAGCCTCAATAGAATATTATTCTAAAAAATGGATGGAATATCCATATCCTATTGCAGTAAATGTTGCTTCAAATGTAGGTGGAATGGAATATCCTGGAATAGTGTTTTGTGGGAATAAAGCTAAAGCTGGTAGTCTTTGGGGAGTTACCGATCATGAATTTGGACATATTTGGTTTCCTATGATAGTGGGATCGAATGAACGCTTATATGCTTGGATGGATGAAGGATTTAATACATTTATTAATGATTTATCGACAGAGGCTTTTAATAATGGTGAGTACTTCCGAAGAATGGGTGATAGGAATGCAATGGCAAGAGCGTTATTTCACCCAAATTTAGAGCCGATAATGACTACCCCTCAGGGCATGAAAGAGCGAAATATTGGATTATTAGCTTATTATAAACCAGGTTTTGCACTACGTATATTAAGAGATGAGGTATTAGGTCCTAAAAGATTCGATGCTGCATTTAGAAAATATGTTGAATATTGGGCATATAAACATCCTACTCCTGATGATTTTTTCAGAGTAATGGAAAACGAGAGCGGAGAAAGTTTAAATTGGTTTTGGAGAGGTTGGTTTTTAAACAATTGGTCTCTAGATCAAGCGATTTCAGATGTTAGTTATGTAGAATTGGATCCATCTAAAGGGGCTATAATTACTATTAACAATTTACAGAAAATGGCGATGCCGGTAGTTGTGGAAGCGACTACAGAAAGCGGAAAGAAAGTAAGACATAAATTACCTGTAGAAATCTGGGAAAGAAATAATTCATGGAAGTTTCAGCTACATACTACAGAGAAGCTTAGCAGCGTTAAAATAGATCCAGATCAGGTTTATCCAGATGTCAATCCTGAAAACAATATCTGGCAATCAAAATAAGATATGAAAATTAACAAAAAAATATTTTTTATAGTTATGTTGCTTTTGGGCAACATAACTTTTTCTTTTAGCCAGGAAATTAAAGGCATTGTTTATGATCTTGAAACAAGCAAGAAATTATCTGATGTAAAAATTAAAAATCTTCGAACAAATGAAGAAGTCAAAACGGATATGCAGGGAAATTTCACGATTTCTGGGAAATTAAATGATTATCTAAGTCTTATGACGCAGGGGTATGATCGAGACACGGCTTTTATTTATCAGGAGGGGATTAATCGGATCTATTTAGTTAATGATAAAAGTACAATTACAATTGATGAGGTTGTGGTTTCAAGAATCACTGATAGTCGATTAACAAGAGAAATAGAATGGGCTAAAAACAATAGTAAGGCTGTTGAAACCAGTTCCACAAGAGGTGGTTTAAGAATATCCCCTTCCAGATTATTTGGAAAAGATGCTAAACGAGCAAGGTCTTCTATAGAAATTCTTGAGATAGAACGAGAACAAAGAAATGTTGATCGAGTTTTTACAGATGATGTAATCTTATCACTCATCCCTATGGAAAAACAGGAACTTTTGTTATTTAAGGATGGATATAGACCAAGCTATGAATTCATCAAAAAAGCTTCAAAAGAGGATTTAACTGCTTATATAATTGATTCATATTCAAAATTCAAAAATAATAAAACAAAACCTATTAAATAGCTACCCACTTAACTTAAACATTTTGTTTAATTAATTGTATTTCATTTAAACTATAAACATATATGAAAGTAGCATTAATTGGAGCAACCGGTTTTGTAGGATCACATATTTTGGAAGAATTACTTCTCCGAAATTACGAGGTTACAGCAATTGCGCGGCATGTAGATAAGATAAAAGATAAACCAAATGTTGTTGCAATACAATTAGACATTAATGAAGAAGGTCGGTTAGCGAGTGTGTTAAAAGGGAATGAAATTGTTATTTCAGCCTATAATGCCGGTTGGACGAATCCAAATGTTTATGATGACTATCTTCAAGGTTCTCGTCATATTTTACAAGCTGTTAAAGATGCAGGGATTAAAAGATTTTTGGTTATAGGTGGTGCAGGAAGTCTACTAAATACAGATGGAATAAGATTAGTAGATGAAAAAAATTTCCCTAAAAAAATCAAAGCGGGGGCACTGGCAGCAGCAGATTTTTACGAAGTAGTTTTACGGGAAGATGATTTGGATTGGACATTCTTCAGTCCGGCTATCCAAATGAATCCTGAGAGTTCGGGAATCAGAACAGGAAAATATAGGACAGGAACAGATCATGCAGTACAGGATCATGAAGGGAATTCAAAAATTTCTGCAGAAGATTTAGCAGTTGCAATAGTTGATGAAATTGATAATAAGAATTTCATCCAGAAAAGGTTCACAGCAGGATATTAATCCTGCTGTCTTTCTATCAACTTGATAATAATTTACTGATCTTTAAATAACCAACTTCTAAACGATCCATTTTTAAACTGTTATCAACACCTATTTGAATTTGGTATTCTGCTTTTAATTTGGGACTCAACAGGTCCGCAACCTCATAAACATCATCAACATCAATTCCATATTTATCATCTATATGTGAGGATTCATGATGTTTCCAAAATATTGATTCTTTTGCTACCCGAGTGGCATCAGCCAAATTTTTTGCAACCACTAATTCTTTATAATGATACTCTTCCATATCATTTGGTTTATACCCGCCTAGATTAACAAAAAATAATTTATCAATCTGTTCAGGTAAGTTTGTATCACGTCGAGTAATTTCAATTTTAAACTGACTTACTGTATTTACTTTTCTCCAGGAATCAATATGCATTCGACCTTCTAAAGCGGGCCAGAAAGAATACATATCAGGAACAAGGTCCTTAAGCTCTTTTCCAATCCCAAAGAAAACATCATGCTGTTCAGTAACCCTATCGTCGGGCTTTCCTCCAATAATTACCATAAATAAATTCATCTCATTCGGATTTTCCATAGTTTAATTCTTAAATTAGTTATACCTAATAAAAATAAACCTTATTCATGAATAAATTTATCAGCACCTCCTTTATTTTGTTTTTTATTTTCTCCTATGCTCATGCTCAAAAAACTGACAAGGAACTAACCACAAAGATTAATGAAGCAATTCAAGGATTTCAGGGAGACATAGGAATCTATGTAAAGCACTTAAAACACAACAAGGAGGTCACAATTAATGCGGATAGTATTTTTCCCACTGCAAGTATTGTAAAAATCCCCTTATTAGTAGGTGTATTTCAAAAGATTAATGATGGCGAATTAAGATTAGATCAAAAACTTCTTTACCGAGATTCAAGGGCTTACGGTGGGTCAGGTCTGATGCAATTCTTTAAAGATAGTACAGAAACTGATTTAGCCACTTTAGTAGGTTTAATGCTTAGTTATAGTGACAATGTAACTTCCATTTGGTGTCAGGAGTTAGCAGGTGGAGGGCATCCTATCAACGTCCTAATGGATCAGTTAGGTCTTGTAAATACAAAAGTAAATTCCCGAACAACGGGTAGAGAAGAAATATGGAAGAAATATGGATGGGGACAAACCACCCCCAGAGAAATGTCTATCTTATTTGAATTAATTCGAAAGGGTAAAGTAATCTCTCCTCAATATTCAGATAAAATGTACAGGTTTCTAAAAAATCAATTTTACAATGGAAAATCATTATCACAATTCCCTCCTGAAATAAATTGTATTAGTAAAACAGGTTCTTTAGACGAAGCTCGAGGTGAAGTTGTTTTGGTTAATGCACCACATGGAGATATTGTATTTACAGTGCTCACAAATAATAATAAAGACAGAAGTTGGATACGAGATAATGAAGCTGAAAAGCTTACGCGAGAAATAGCAAGCATTATTTGGAATCATTATGAAAGTAAGTATACTGCTTTTCCAGTTATCGAATAAATCCTTAATTACATTTTACTTCCTTATCTAAAATTATTTCAAAATAACAGATTTGTCATATTTATTTTTGGAACAACATTATTTAAGACTATTTTGTCTTAAATAAAAATACTACTTATCTTTGTTGTTTAATAATTAAAATCAATGTTTTCAAAAGCTTGCGAACACGGAATTAAGGCTATTATTTATATAGCATCTCAGTCTATGCAAGGGAACCGTGTAAAAATAAATGAGGTTTCAAGACATACCGGTACTCCGGAAGCCTTTACTGCCAAAATATTAGGTAAACTATGTCAGAAACAAATTCTTCATTCTATCAAAGGCCCGTTCGGAGGTTTTGAAATGGACAATAAACAAATTCATAAGACATACATCGCAGATATTGTAAAGGCACTCGACGGCGATAATTTATTTAACGGTTGTGCTTTAGGTCTAAAAACTTGCAATCATATAAGCCCCTGTCCTATGCATAATAATTTTGTAAAAATAAGAACCGAATTAAAGGAGATGATGGAAAATTCTACCGTATACGAATTTGCTGAAGGAATAATAGCAGGAGAAAGTATTTTAGTAAGATAATTTATCTCTATAAAGAGTATAACATGATTATTTGTATGAAGAAGAGAGAAGATATACAGAATTTAGAAGATATAAAAATTTTGGTTAATGAATTCTATGATAGTATTCGCAAGGATGAGTTATTAGGTCCAATATTCAACTCCATTATCAAAAATAGATGGTCAGAGCATTTAGAGAAAATGTATAGTTTTTGGCAAACTGTTTTATTGGAGGAACACACTTATTATGGTAGCCCCTTCCCTCCTCATGCGCAAATGCCAATAGAAAAGCTACATTTTGATCAGTGGATAAAATTATTTTCTAATACTGTTGATAATTATTTCCAAGGAGAAAAGGCTGATAAGGCAAAATGGCAAGGTTCACGAATGGCTGACATGTTTCTGTTTAAGATTGAATATTATCGTGATAAGGAATGAATCAAACATAAACGCCATTGTAGTCGATTTACAATGGCGTTTATGTTAATTAAAATTACTTTTTAGATACCCAATCATTAAAAAAAGCAAGTACCTTAGCCTCATCATATCCCTTTCCAGCTTCTAAATTACCGCTTTCTCTTGTCGTGAGTACTTTTCCATTTTTATCTAATATAATAAAGAAAGGATATCCATATTCTTCACCTTTTCCGGCAGCATACTTATTGAATACAATTTCATTTTTATTTTCTGGAGAGAAGTTTAAATGATAATAAAGAAAATTATCATTTAGCAATCGACTTATAGAGGAATTTTGATGAATGAAATTATTAAACCTTAAACACCAAATACACCAATTGCCTCCAGCTTGAATGACAATATTCTTATTTTCTTTTTGAGCCAAAATCACTAAACTATCAATATCCTTTTGGGCATTAGCCTCGGGATGATAAGGTTTTGAAAGACTATCTATTTCAGAATTGGTCTTTTTAACTTGAGCAAACCCTTGTTCACTAATTGTAATAAAAGTGCTAAGCATTGCAAACCATAATAACAAAGGAAGTTTTTTCATTAAAATATATTTTTACTATATAACGTGGCTAAATTAAATAATCGTATGTAATTTTAGCGCTATATTAAATTTAAATTTTTCTTTAACTTCAACTGTGTATTATTACTTTTTAATTTTTCATTCTTATTTTAGATGGGTTGTCGTCTTGGCGCTATTTTTCCAATTATCTTGGATATTTTACCATTATAATAAACAGACAATTTTTCTTGCAAAACATCATAAAACATTAACATACTTTACGCTAATTTATAATATTCAATTCCTTCTTGGCTGGACATTGTATCTTAATAGTCCAATTATCACTGCATTTTGGAATGATGTTAGTTTAGGTTTAAAGAATAGACCATTACGTTTTTTTGGAATCGAGCATATGATCATGATGACTTTTGCAATTGGATTAATAAATACATATACTCATAGCGTAAAAAGAAAAATTGGTAGTAATGGATTCTCTTATTTATTGAAAAGATACATTTTAATTATACTCATTGTATTTAGTTCTATTCCGTGGTCCTTTTCTCCATTTACCAATCGTCCTAACTGGAGATGACAATTCATAATTTGAGATTACATATAAAAAATGGATTGAAATTTTCAAAAAAAATGAAAATCCAACCCATTCTTCGTTCCTAGCATTCAAAAAATACCAGAAACATTGGAAGTGTATCATATTGATACTGTGAATCTTGCTCTACAGATTATCTCCAACCACCACCAAGTGACCGATATAGATCTACATACGATTCTAAGTGTTCTTGTCTTAATTCAACTAAAGCTAAATCTGAATCAAGCGCATTCCCTTGTGCTGTGATTACTTCGAGATAAGTAGCATATCCTCCTTTAAATAGCAAACTGGCATTTCTTACAGCTTTTTCAGAATTCTCTACCCTTAATCTAGCAAATTCTAATTGTTCTCTTAATTTCTCTACCGTTACAACAGCATCAGAAACTTCACTTACGGCTTCTAAAATTGTTTGCTGAAAAGAAATTTCGGCTTTATCCCGCTCTAATTTAGCGACTTCCCACTTTATCCTTAATGTTTTATTCTTAAAAATTGGCGTGGTTATATTTCCTCCAACTCCTGCCAAGAGGGACCCGGGGATGGAAAACCAATTTTTAGGAAGCATAGAGTTTACCCCAAATACTCCTTCCAAAGACAAAGAAGGATACCTCATAGCTTGCTGAATATTTGCATTAGCATTTGCAGCGACTAAATTCCATTCAGCGCCACGAACATCTGGTCTATTTCGAATAATTTCAAGAGGAGAACCTAATGAAATATCTTTATTTTCGGCAAATAAATGTTCGAAACTAGTACCTCGCTTAACCTCGCCAGGCATCTGACCGACTAAAATTCTTAATGCATTTTCCTGCAAGACAATCTCCTTTTCTAATTCCGGTACTAAAGAAGCTGCAATCAGACGTTGAGATTCTGTTTGTTGAATAGCCAATGCTGTAATTTCACCAGCAGCATATTGCAATTTTATCATTTGCAACGTGCTATCATTCAACTGAACATTTCGTTTTGCCACTTGAATTTTTGCATCAAGCATTAATAAGTTAAAATAACCCTTGGCTACACTTGCTATCAAATTAGTTTGTATAGCATTTTTTGCTTCTTGAGTTTCTAAATATTCGGCCGTAAGTTGTTCTTTTGCATTACTAATTTTTCCCCAAACATCTATTTCCCAACTAAATCCAATTTCGGTGCCAAATTGAGAAAGATATGTAAACATATTATCAGGAGCATCCGTGCCTTTTCTATCGTACCATCTGGCAGATGGGCTAGACCCAAATTCCTTAGAACGATATTGTTTATTTGCGCTTGCAATTGTTGCATCTATTTCTGGCAAATAATTTAATCTGTTTTGTCGCATCCATTTATTAGCAATTTCGATATTCCTTAATGCTGTCTTCATATCAAAATTATAGGCCAATGCAGAATCAATCAAATCCTTTAAGGTAGGATCATGAAAAAACTCTTTCCAAGAAAGTCTGCTAATACTGGAGGTATCACCAAAGTATGCTAATGTATCTCCTCTAAACTTTTCTGGTAAATTTAAATCAGGTTGTTGATACTTCTGTCCAACCTTACAACCCTGCACTAAAAAGAATGCAGCGCAAAGACAACCTACTAAAACTTTTAATATTGATTTCTTATCCATGTACATGCTATTCTTCTTCAGTTTTAATTTTATTACGAACCTTTTCATCTAGTGTTTTAAACACAACAAAAAGTACCGGTATAATAAATATACCAAACGTTACGCCTAAAAGCATTCCTCCGGCCGCACTGAAACTTATCGAATGATTACCAATAGCTGAAGGCCCAACTGTCCACATCAACGGGATTAAACCAGCCACAAATGCCAAACTTGTCATTAAAATAGGTCTTAATCTTAATCTAGCTCCATTAATACCTGCATCTACAATACTCAAACCTTTATCACGTTCTTGAACAGCAAATTCTACTATCAAAATTGCATTCTTTGCCAATAAACCTATCAACATAATCAACCCTACTTGAACATAAATATTGTTTTGCAATCCAACTAAAGCAATTGTTCCATACACTCCTATAAGGCCAACTGGTATGGATAATAATACTGCCCAAGGAAGGATGTAACTTTCATATTGAGCTGCTAATAAGAAATAAACAAACAAAATACTTAACGCAAAAATCAATACGGTTTGAGAACCGGACTGGCTTTCTTCTAAACTCATACCTGTCCATTCGTAACCAATGTTTCCGGGCAGCTTTTCTTCTGCGTAATTTTCTATTGCAGCCATTGCATCTCCCGTGCTGTATCCTAGTGCAGGTTCAGCATTAACAACAATAGCATTGTACAAATTATAACGCGTTATTGTTTCAGGACCTACAACCTTGCTTAAGGTAACTATCGTATTAATAGGTACCATTTTTCCCTTGTCATTTCTTACGAAAATAGAATTAAAAGATTCCGGATCGGTACGATAATCAAAATCTGATTGAATATATACTCGATATTGCCTTCCAAATCTGCTGAAATCTGAAGCTTGAACTCTGGCAAAATATAATCGAATAGTAGACATCAAGCTATTGATACTCACTCCTAAAGATTTTGCTTTAACAACATCAATATTCACTTCATATTGAGGGAACGTGGATTTAAAACTTGTATAGGCATTCCCGATTTCAGGTAATGTATTGATCTTATTAATAAATGAATCTGCTAAAACATTGAAATCACGAATATCTCCTCCTAGCCTATCTTGAAGTACCATTTCGATACCTGCAAAATCACCAAATCCTTGTACCGTTGGTCTTGGAAATACAGTAAACTTTGCTTCGTGCAACTGAGCTAAATCATTACGAACAGTATCCATAAATTCAATAATATTCTTTATTTTTTTTCTTTCAGCATGAGGTTTTAAATTAATGTAGCCCGCAGCAAAGGCTGGACTTGAACTTTGATCTAATGCATTATAACCGGAAACCGTAGTCATACCTGCTATATCCTCATGCTTTTTTAGAATACTATCAGCTCTATGTAAAATCTCTGTCGTCCTTGCCAATGATGCACCAGGAGGCATTGCTAAATTGTAAGTAATGAAACCGTCATCTTCAGTCGGAATGAAAGATTTTGGAGATTTTAACATCATAAACACACCTAGTGCAGTAATAATTGCTAATCCAGTCCAAGCTACTCCTTTATGCTTAATTAACTTTTTAACTCCAATAATATACTTGTTAGTAAAGTTGTCAAATGCAGTATTGAATGCTAAAAAGAACTTATCCTTATATGTATTGAATTTGTTTTTCTTCTTTATTTCATTTTCATCTGCCTCTTCATCAAGAGGTGGTTTAAGTAATAATGCACATAAAGCCGGACTTAAAGTCAAGGCATTTAAAGCGGAAATAAGAATGGCTGTTGCTAAGGTATAAGCAAATTGCCTATAAAAAATTCCGGCCGGTCCCTCCATAAATCCAACAGGCAAAAATACTGCTGCCATAACCATAGTAATAGAAAGAATAGCTCCTGTAATCTCTGACATTGTAGAAAGCGTAGCTTGTCTCGCTTTTTGACCCGTTGCATGCATTTTATGGTGTATAGCTTCGACGACGACAATTGCATCATCCACCACAATACCGATGGCGAGCACGAGTGCAAACATTGTTAAAACATTCAACGAAAAACCAAATAATTGCAAAAAGAAAAATGTACCCACTAATGATACAGGGATTGCAATGGCTGGAATTAGCGTTGATCTTAAATCTTGAAGGAAGATAAAAACAATAATAAATACCAATATAAAAGCTTCAAATAAAGTGTGCTTCACTTGGCTAATCGATTCATCTATTTGATCACGAACAGAATAAGTAATTTCATAATTGATTCCTTTTGGAAAATATCTCTTTTGATCCTGAAGCACTTTCCGAACTTCAACATCGATATCATGGGCATTTGAACCACTCGTTTGAGTTAAATTTAAAGTTAAACCGGGCTTGCCGTCCACTTTATTATCAGAGTTTAAATTGGTTGATCCAAATTCAATTCTTGCTACATCCTTTAAATAAAGAACTGAACCATCAATATTGGTTTTAATTACAATATTTTGAAACTCTTCAGGTTGACTAAATCTACCTTTATGCCGGATTACTGTTTCAAATGCTTCCTCTGAAGTTTCTCCAAATTTACCCGGAGCAATCTCAAAATTCTGATCTTTAATAGCATCTGAAATATCTTTTGGAATCAAATTATACAAGGCTAATTTCTCCGGATTTAACCAAACACGCATTGCATAATCACGAGCTCCTAATCTTGAAACCTGCGCAACACCATCTACCCGTAATAATGGCCGCATAAGGTTAATCTGTGCAAAAGCTTGCAGGAAGGTTTCGTCATATACGGAATCTTTCAGGTCAGAAAAGATATTGATCGTCATGATAATACCACTTTGCCGAGGCATAGTTGTAATACCTGCTTCATTCACTTCTGCTGGAATCGATGAAATAGCTTTTGAAATACGGGTCTGAACATTTACCGAAGCAACATCAGGATCTGTACCCGTTTTAAAAAATACAGTAACATTACCTGAACCTGAGTTGGAAGCAGTTGACTTAATATAAGTCATATTCTCAACACCATTGATGGCTTCTTCAATCGGCAAAAGTACTGAGCTCGCAACCGTCTCAGCTGTTGCACCAGGATAACTTAAAGATACGACGACACTCGGGGGAGCAATTTCTGGGAAGCGGGAAACAGGAAGTAACTTCATGCCTACCAAACCCAATATAACTAAGATAATAGATACAACAGTCGCTAAAACGGGACGACTTACGAATGTTTTAAGCATATAGAATAGTTAGGGTTGAATGCTCTAAACTTTACTTTTCTTAAATTTTGAAATGTAAAAGCAGATCAACTGAATTTTTATTTGACAATTATTTTTGTTGTGGGATCGGCATAATAGGAGATCCATCTGTAAGTTCTTCAAACCCACTTAATATCACACGATCTCCAACTTCAAGTCCTTCTGAAACGATATACTTATCCTTAGCGGAACCAGCTAGCTTAATATTTCTACGCTGTGCTTTGTTATCTTTATCAACTATATAAACAAAAGTCTTATCCTGAAGTTCATTTGTGGCAATTTGAGGAATTTGCAGGACATCTTTTTTAACCTCTGCAATTTTTAATGTACCGGTACTACCAGATCGTAAAATATTATTTGGGTTTGGAAATGTAGCTCTCAAAGATATCGAGCCAGTGGTTCTATCTACCTGACCATTAACAGCATCTACAATCCCCTTAGAAGGGTATTCTTCACCATCAGCCATCATAAGTGTAGCTTCCGGAAAAGTTAGGCGTTTTAATTTATCATATGCTAACCCGTCAATACTGTCTTTTTTTGCTTGAGCTTTAGAAAAATATAAAAAGTCTGATTCATTCATAGCAAAATAGATATAAACCTCCTGAATATCCGAAAGGTTAGTCAAGGGCTCTTTGTCTCCTTTTGTAATAAGATTACCTATACGTTTTGGAATACGACCAATATATCCGCTAACTGGAGCAGTGATAACGGTAAAATCTCTACTCAATTGTGCTGATCGCACTTCTGCTGCTGCTTGGTCCAAACTTGCTTTGGCAACCTGATAATCCGATTCTGCAGAAGCTAAGCGAACATCAGAAATTACATCATTTTCAACTAAGGGCCTTAAACGATCTACTTCAAGTTTTGCATTTTTCAATTTGGCTTGCGCTACTTTCTCCGCAGCATACATATTATTTAAGTCTTCTTGATAAAAGGAAGGATCTATTTTAAATAATTTTTGGCCTTTTTGTACAAAGGATCCCTCATCAACATAGATTTCCTGTAATAAGCCTTCTACCTGAGGACGAACTTCAACATTAACTTTACCCTCTATTGTACCTAAATAATCTTTTACAGTTACTGCATCGAATTTTTCAACAGTATATACAGGTAAAGCCATTGCTTTCGTCGTAACTTCTTTTTCTTTAGATTTACTATCAGAGCAACTCGTGAGTACACTTACTGAACTAATTAATAAAAATGTTGTCTTTAAAATTGTTAACTTAATTTTCTTCACAGTAATTTTATGATTTGATTCACTCTTCGTAATATTTTTATTACACTTCCTTCTAAATAACGTATATTTTAACAATTATTGTACCGTTTAACATTTGTTAACAGCATAATTTCATGTTGCAAAATAGTAATAAAACTTTGTTTACATGTTAAAACACTGATTTTTACCTCTTAAAACTTCATTATTCTAAATATTGGCCTTGTCTAATCAGCAAACCCCTATATTTATTAAATACTGAAGATTTGGAAACAAATCCCAAATAATGGTTACTATTATTAACGACTGGTAGTATCCATACATCATCCCTATTCATTTTTGTCATTACCAACTCCATATTTTCAGATTCTATTATAACATCATGGGGTTTTTGAGCCAATGAAGCAAATGGTTTATTTTTACCTTCCTCCTCTCCTAATAAAATGGAGAATAATCGCTCACTATAAATGATTCCTAGTAATTTTCCTTTTTCGTCGACTATTGGAAAGATATTTCTCTTCGAATGAATTATTTCAGATTGCCTGTCAAGCGGAGTTTCATCCGGTCGGAGAATAATAAAATTAGTTTCTAGAACATACCTTAATTTCATCATACTGAGTACCGTTCGGTCTTTATCCTCATAAGAAATTAAGTCACCCGATTCGGCTAGCACTTTGGTATAAATCGAGTGCTTCATTACACCTCTATTAATAAGATACGAAATTGATGCAACTAGCATAAGAGGCACCATTAAAGTATAGCCACCTGTTATTTCTGCAATTAAGAAGATTCCTGTCAAAGGAGCATGCATTACTCCTGCTAATGAAGCTGCCATACCTGCCATCACGAAATTAGGAACATTCAATTGAACAACTCCGGATTGGTTAACTCCATAGGCAAAAGCAAAACCTAATAAACCTCCCATTACTAAACTAGGTCCGAACACACCCCCATTACCTCCTCCATTTAATGTAAAGAGGGCAGCAAAAGATTTTGCAAAAAGAGTCAAAACCGTATAACTGACCACAACCCAAGCCATTTCTCGATAATCTGAAAATAAAGAATTTTTAACGATGGCATTAAAATGACCATCAAGTATTTGTTGAATGGTTAAATAGCCTTCTCCATATAAAGCCGGAAATATAAAAATTAATATTCCTAAAGAAAGACCACTAAACCAGACCTTATTATAAGGATTCTGAATATTCATGAACCATATTTTTACAACTTGGCTTATCTTTGAAAAATATACAGTATATAATCCCACCAGCCCCCCTAATAATATATAAAAGAAGAGGGCCTTAACTTCCCAATCAGTTGCTACAGTATGAAATAATGGTTCACTATATAATACTCTTGAAACAACAGCAGCCAATGCGGATGAAATTAATAACGGAATGAATACCGGAATCGAAAACTCAGGAAGTAAAATCTCAATTGCGAAGATCATTCCTGCTACTGGGCTGTTAAAGGCACCTGAAATACCTGCTGCTGCTCCACAAGCTAATAACATGGTAACCTCTTTATAGCTTAAGCCAAAAAATCGACCAATATTAGAACCTATTGATGAACCTGAATACGCTATTGGTGCTTCTAATCCTGATGAGCCACCAAAACCTACGGTTACTGCACTGGTAATAATTTGAGAATAAATATTATGAATATCAATTTTACTGGAACGTCGGGATATAGAATATATAATTGGTGTAATTCCGTGCTCTAGTTTTTTCCCCTTAATAAATTTTCTAACATAAATTACACTTAAAAAAATCCCAATTAAAGGAAAGATAAGGTACAGAGAATACTTAAAGTGCCATTCGAGATCGTCTTGTAGTGTTGCAGCAATAAAATGAGTTAGACCTTTTAGGAGCGCTGCTGCCAAACCACCAACAATACCTACTAAAAATGCCAAGACGATTAAAAAATTTCGATTTGAAATCTTCTGCATCCTCCATCTATTAACTGCTTCTAATTTTTTTAAAAATCTATTTTTCATTTTATCCATGAACAAACCCCCAATATTAATCGGTATTTTTAATATTTTTCTTCTGAAGAAAAACTCTTAGATTCATTTTTTCTTTGGCTGCAAATATAGGAAGCATTTATTAGATAAGTATGTCATTATTAATATGATTGTGCATAAATATGATTTGGCAAGATACATTTAGTATTTTTGGAATGAAACAAAATCTATTATTATGTTAAATTATATTAAAGCAGCTTTAATTTGCGCTTTCTTGACTACAGGCACATTAATTATTCCTAATACGATTCCAGAGGAAGGAATGTTTCCCTTAAGTGACCTAAGTAGAGCAGGATTGAAGAAAGCGGGATTAAAAATTAGTGAAAAGGAAATTTACAACCCCGGTCAAATTGGTTTGGTTGATGCTTTAGTACAAGTAAGTGGATGCTCAGGTTCATTTGTATCTCCTAACGGCCTTATTATTACTAACCATCATTGTGCTTTTAGTGCAGTACAATTAGCTTCAACTCCTGAGAATAATTACCTGGAAAAAGGATTTGTTGCTAATTCTTTTGAACAAGAAATAGAAGCAAAAGGATTAAATATCCGTATAACGGATTCCTACGAGGATGTATCTCAGGAAATTCTAGATGCTGTAGCCAATGTGAGTGACCCTACAGAAAGAATTGATATCATCAACAACAAAAGAAAAGAATTAGCGAAAGAAGCGGAAACACAAGATCCAACTATTAAAGCAGAGGTTTCTGAAATGTTTATTGGTAAAAGCTATGTACTTTTTAAATATAAAACTATAGAGGATGTACGATTAGTTTATATTCCAAGACAGGATATTGGTGAATTTGGTGGCGAAACAGATAATTGGGTATGGCCAAGACATACTGGTGATTTTTCTTTTTTAAGAGCTTATGTTGCACCTGATGGTTCTTCGGCGAAGTATTCTAAAGACAATATACCTTACAAACCTAAAAAACATCTAAAAGTAAATTCGAATGGAGTAAATGAAAATGATTTTGTATTTATTTTAGGTTATCCTGGAAGAACATTCCGCCATAGGCCTGCACAATATATTGAGTACCAACAGAAATACTTATTACCTTATACTTCTGAACTTTATGACTATCAAAATCAACAAATGCTTTTAGCTGGGAAAGATAATAAAGAAGTAGAATTGGCATTAGCTACTAGAATAAAAAGAAATGCAAATGTGATGAAGAATTATAGGGGAAAACTAAAAGGGTTAAGAAATATTGATTTAGTGAATACCAAAATCAAAGAAGATGAAGAATTGGCAAAATTTATAAATGCAGATTCCGAGTTGCAAACAAAATATGGAACTTTAATGGAAGATATAGATCATCATTATAATGCTGTATTTAAAAATACTGAAAAAGAACTCTGGTATAACAATATCTATAGTGGAATCAGATTATTACAAATCGCAAGTCTCACAAATAGTTTCAAAGACGAATTAAGCAAAGCCTTATCTCCAAGCAAACAAGTGGAATTATACAATCTTAATGTCGAAAACTTTAAAAAACAATTGACAAACCTCTATGAAAGCTATAATTTAAATGTGGATCAAAGCATTGCTAGTACCATGTTTGCGCAAGGGTATAACTTAAAAGATGAAAATTCCCTTCCCTTTATTTCAACACATAAATTTAATTCAGAAGAAGAAGCCAGCAACTATATTTCAAAAGCAATTTCAGAATCAAAATTGAACAATCAAACAGAATTTTTTAACAATATTTTGAAGGATGCAAATACATTTTTGAACTATTCAGATGAAGTTATGGCATTTCAAAAAGATTTGGCACTGGAAATGAAACCATTTTTCGATGAACAAAAACGAAGAGAAGGAAATTTGAACAAATTAATGGCTGATTATATTGCAGTAAAAGAGAAATTCCAAGCAAAAAGTTTTATCCCTGATGCTAATTCAACGTTAAGACTGACTTATGGAAAAATTAAAGGATATAGTCCGGCAGATGCTTCTTACATGGCACCTTTTACAACTGTAAAAGGTGTGATAGAAAAAGGAAATTCAGGCTTACCGGAATTTTCTTATCCTGAGGCTATCAAGCAAAATTGGTTAGATAAGAATTTCGGAAATTATTTAAAAAAGAATTTGAACGATGTACCAGTTAATATACTCTATAATATGGACACTACAGGAGGAAATTCAGGCTCCCCTATAATGAACGCTTATGGTGAATTAATAGGTGTAAATTTCGACAGGGCTTATGATGCAACAATAAATGATTTCGCCTGGAACGATAGTTATAGTCGATCAATCGGTGTAGATATCCGTTATGTTCTTTGGATCGCGGATAAGATTGATAATGCGCAATTTATTATTAAAGAAATGGGAGTCAAATAGTCTATAGTAGCCATTTAGTCTTTAGATTTTTTGGTTAATTGAATATCTCAATTAACCAAAAAAATCTAAATTAAATACACATACTATAATTAAAATTTAATTTTTGTAGCCTTTTCAGAATAAGGAAGATACATTGGCAAAGCAGCAGACCCATACCATGGGTATATACTATAAATCAAGAGACCAGATTTAATAGCTGGGTCAGTCTCCAATACTGTTTTAGCTTCCTCGATTGAATTGATATTATTTAAAATAAATAACCCCCTATATTCATCATCATTTTTTCCAAACGGTCCTGCAACAATAAGTTTCTCTTCTTGAACTAATTTATTAATATTGGAAAGATGTCCTTTGAAACTCTCATTAACAAACGATTTATCTTCACTTTTATTGGGCCCTGTTTTAAGTATTACAAAGAAATAAGACTTCATTCCATATTCATCAGCACCTAACTTCTCTGCTAAAATTTCATCATAGGAAATTTCTTGAGACTCTTGATGGTTTATATTTTCAACCCTATTTAAATACATTTTCACTTCTTTCTCTTTTCCAGTAAGACGAACTTCCAAGCGATCAGGATTATTATCAACTTTTGTATAGGAAATCTCTTGAGGAAAGTCATGATTAACATTAGAAAATTTTACAGAGTCTTTGTACGGTTTCCCTATAAATTCAATAGGAGCATTATTATTTTGTCCTATTACAAGCGCAGAAAAAATTACTTTATCATTTTTAATTTGAACATCTAAGTATTCCGCTACTGAGACCAAATGTCCATTCTTATTTGTAAAGGCAATACCTTTCATCCTATTATTAGACAATTTATCCCAATGCTCATAAACATCTTTCCCTTCCACTTTCCAAGCTCCGACAAGAAAATCAGGTAGTATAACTTGAGCCATACTTTCATGGCTAAGTAAAACTGTAAATAGAGTAATGATGAGTTTCATGTTAAAATTATTTTAACAAAAATATAAATTACCTACATTAATCTACCTACAAGCTAAACAAATGATGGCTCAACCCTGGAATATTCTAGAATAAACTGCTCAACCTTTTCTACCATTTTCTTACTTCCTATAATTAAAGGTGTTCTTTGATGCAATCTCTCAGGAATTAGGTCTAATATTGGTTGTTCGCCTGTTGAGGCTTTACCGCCCGCTTGTTCTGCTATAAAAGCTAAAGGATTACACTCGTACATTAATCGAAGCTTCCCATTTGGATATAATAAAGTGTCTGGATATAAAAATAAACCTCCCTGAATCATATTTCTATGAAAATCAGCCACTAAGGAACCAATATATCTGGAAGAATACGGTCTACCAGTTTCTTTATCTATTTCTTTACAATATTGTAAATATTGTTTTATTGCTAATGAAAATTGGTTATAATTACTCTCATTAACAGAATAAGTTTTACCATTCTCTGGGATTTTCAATCGGGGATGTGAAAGACAGAACTCACCAAGAGACGGATCTAATGTAAATCCATTTACTCCTTTTCCAGTACTATAGACAAGCATCGTTGAAGACCCATATATTATATATCCAGCAGCAACCTGTTCTCTCCCTTTTTGATTAAAATCTTCATCTTGTAAGTTTTCACCTGTACTTTTTCTTTTATATATTGAGAAAATTGTTCCTACAGAAACGTTTGCGTCAATATTTGAAGAGCCGTCTAAAGGATCAAAATACACCATATATTTTCCTACGGCATACTTATTCCTTTTAGTAAGATCTATACCATCTTCATGTTCTTCAGATGCTAAATAACAGCACTCTCCTACTCTTTCCAAGGCGTCCATAAAGTAATGATCTGCAAAAACATCTAGTTTTTGCTGCTCTTCTCCCTGCACATTAGTATTACCTAATTTTCCCAATATATCTGCTAACCCAGCTTTATTTACCTCACGGTGAACTATTTTGGCAGCCAATGAAATTGCTTGTAATAATCTGGTAAACTCTCCTTTAGCTTGAGGAAAAAGAGTTTGCTGTTCTGTTATGAACTGCTCTAACGTTTGTATACTCATTTCTGATCTTATTGGCTCAAACTTTTTCTACCTCTTGAGGTGTAAATTGAGTATAGTTCTCATCAAACATACCTTTTAACTTTTCAGCTAGTTCCTGATAAGCATCTTTATTTTCCCACATACGCTTAGGATTTAATAAATTTGTTGGTATTTCTGGACATTCCCTAGGCATTTGGAGATCAAATATTTGGTGAGTCTCGTAACCTGCTTCACCAATATGTCCATCGATTGCTGAACGAATAAGTTGACGAGTATATTTAAGTTGAATTCTTCTGCCAACGCCATATGGCCCTGCTACCCATCCTGTATTAACTAACCAAACCTGAATATTGGGATTTTCTTCAAGTTTTTTCTTCAACATTTCAGCGTAACACATTGGATGAAGAGGCATAAATGCTGCACCAAAACAAGCTGAAAACGTCGCAGTAGGTGTTTTAACTCCCATTTCTGTACCTGCAACTTTTGCGGTATATCCATTAATAAAATAAAACATCGCTTGCTCAGGAGTCAATTTTGAAATTGGAGGTAATACACCAAAAGCATCTGCACTTAAAAAGAAAATATGATTAGGAGATGATCCAAAACCTTTAGAGTTTACATTCTCAAGGAACTCAATCGGGTAAGATGCACGCATATTTTCAGTGATACTACTATCAGTATAATCAGCCTCCCTTGTTCCTGGTTTGAAATTCACATTTTCTAATAATGCTCCAAAACGAATTGCATCAAATATTTGAGGTTCGTGCTGATGGGTTAATCCAATTGCTTTAGCATAACATCCCCCTTCAAAATTGAAAACCTCATTATTGGTCCAACCATGCTCATCATCACCAATCAATAAACGACCGTGATCCGAAGATAAAGTTGTTTTCCCCGTTCCTGAAAGTCCAAAAAATAACGCAGTATCATTTTTCTTTCCAACATTCGCAGAACAATGCATTGTTAAGACTTGGTGTTTTAAAGGCAAATAATAATTTAAAGCTGAAAATATACTTTTTTTAATTTCTCCTGTATATTCTGTTCCAATTATCAATACAATATGTCTGCTTAAATCTAATGCTACACAGTGTGCCGTAGGTAGACCCAATGCTTGAAAATCCTCCACTTTTAATTGAGATGCAGCTAAAACTGTCCAATCGATATTGTTTTGTTTCTCAACATCCACATTGATAAACATATTATTGACAAATATATCTTGACACGGACTTTGAGTAACAGTCAGAACATTCTGTGCGAAATCAACATGATTGCATGCCTGAACTGACCTAACATAAATTGATTTTTCGGATAAGTAATTAGTTACTTTAGCCAATAACAAATCAAATAATTCTGGAGACATGGGTTTATTAACTTTCCCCCAATTAACTTGTTCGGAAGTTTCTGAATCCTTCACTAAAAATCTTGATTCTGGAGATCGACCAGTGAAAATCCCAGTCTTAAAACTCAAAGCACCTGTTTCTGTCAATGATGCTTCCTTATTTTTAATAGCTTGTTCTACCAATTCTGGGATAGGTAGTTGGAAGTAAACTTGACCTGTAGGATGAATTCCTAATACTTCCAATTGATTACTAATTAAGTCCGTCATAAATAAGCTCTTATATTTGCTGACAAAGCTATATATATTTTTAGCAATAAAAAAAGAATATTTAGCATATTGTATAATTTACACAATCATAATTATCTGATTATCAGTGATAAAAAATCAATATTTTCACAAAATTAATTTAGCAGCTTATATTAGAAATTATTGAGTAATTTAATAATATACATTTAAATCATTTAAAAGCAGTTTTATGCTTTAGGAATTGATTTTAAGGGTTTTCGGTATAGAATTTATTTTAATTATAATGATAGTGTAGTGAAAAATCTACTTTGCTAAAATATTATAACAAAATAAATCAACAAAATGACAAAATATGTTTACATAGAGCGTTCAACAAGCATCGTCAATTCTTTATCCACTACGTTTCATTTAAGAAAAAACATGACAAAATGAATATAAATCCATACAATTGGATTACTAATCTATTTCTTTTTCAAATGTATATTTACACTTATGAAATACATCAATTATTCTGTATTAGAACTTGCCACTTTATGTAAAGGCAAAAATGCTACAGACGCCATAAATCGTGCTACCCTTGGTGCAAAACACATCGATAATCTTGGATATAAAAGAATGTGGTTAGCAGAGCATCATAACATGGAACACATAGCTAGTTCCGCAACCTCAGTTCTTATTGGACATATTGCCAATCATACAAAAAATATCCGTGTTGGTTCTGGAGGTATAATGTTGCCCAATCATTCCCCTCTAATTATTGCCGAACAGTTTGGTACATTAGAATCAATTTACCCCAATAGAATTGACTTAGGATTAGGTAGAGCTCCCGGAACTGATCAAATGACAGCAATGGCTCTTAGAAGAAACAATTTAAACACAGCATTTTATTTCAAAGATGATGTGCTATCCCTAAAAAGGTACTTTAGTAAGGAAAATATAAATTCAAAAGTTAGGGCATTTCCCGGTGAAGGATTGGATATTCCTATTTGGATACTAGGATCGAGTACAGATAGCGCTTACTTAGCTGCCGAATTAGGACTACCCTATGCCTTTGCTGCTCATTTTGCCCCTAAAATGCTTGAGTCAGCATCACAAATTTATAAAGACCATTTTATACCTTCGGACCAATTAAAAGAACCATATTTTATGGTATGTGTTAATATAATAGCTGCAGACAGTAATGATGAGGCAGAATTTTTAGCTTCTAGTTTATACAATCTATTCGCCGGAATTATTACCAACCACAGAATGCCATTATCAGCCCCAACAGAAAAACCTATTTACCATGGTATTCCAGAAATTGAATCCGCTGTAAATTCAATGACATCCAGTACCTTCACAGGTAACCCAGCTAAACTTTCTGCAGAACTTAAACAAATTATCAATTTGGTAGATGCTCAAGAAATTATGACGACAAATTATATTTTTGATGATGAAAAAAGACTTCGATCATTTGACTTAATAAAAGATACTTTCTCTATGATCAATGGGTAATTATATAACTTGATTTAGTTATTCTATTCTTAAATTTCAAGGTGTTTCTCAAAACACCTTTTTTATTACCCTATATATAGGGTAATATTAATTAAAACTAAAAAAAAATAAACTCAAAAATCCACTTTAATGAGAACGTTTATAATTATTTACTGTTATATTTACTACATCACACATAACTAAATCTTTTTATAAAAAGATTGAAGAGCTAATGAATTACCAATCGTAATTCAAATTTAGCAGGAACAAGGTATACGATAATATTAATGTGATTTAGTAATTAACAATTTTGGAGATATCAGTTAGGTATCCTGTTATAGTATTATTATAGCAGAATAAACAAATTTGATTGAAGCAAAAAAAGTGAATTTCTAAATAAGTGAATCTTAAACAAACTCATTAATTCAAGGTAGTTTTCATTTAAATGAAAAAGATTTACGCATGCACTAAAATCCACTAAAACGCTAAAGTCATTTTATTATTTTTACTGACTGAACTCCAATTAATAAGAATTGTATTATGATTTGGAATTCTGCATATCTAGACCCGCGCCTCAATAAAGTACCAAATATTATTTACGACAAAGTTGTAAATGAAAACCAACTATCTATTGGAGATTCAGATGCTATATACATAGTTGTAATTGGTGGAGGACCTAAAGGATTCTATGCAATAGAACGCTTTATTTCAAAAACGGCGCAAAATCATATTGATAATAATAGGTCCATTCATATTCATTGGTATAATCACAATAAAGATTTTGCATCAGGACCAAACTTCCACCCAAATATTCCTCCTTATTTAATAATGAATGATTGTATTGCCGAGATTAACTGTTGGGAAGAAAATGATAATTCTATATTAACCGGTAAGTTAACTTTATTAGATTGGATGATTAAAAACAAATCTGTAGAAGAGGTTCCACAGCAGGCTGATTATTGTTCTCGAGAACTATTTGGTTTATATTTAATGGAGGCATTAAAAATTACATTAGAGAATAAACCTGATTTTATTACCATAAGTCTAATTTCAGCTGATATTATCGATTTAGATTTAGTGAATGACTCCATTCAATTAACTAGTTCAAAACAAAAAATCCCCTTTTTATATGAATCAGCAATTTTATGTACAGGACATTATCACTCAAATAATGTAGAAGAGGACTTTTTAAATCAAATGTATTTGTACAAAATATTCTATTTACCAAACCCCTATTCAACTGAATTATTAGATGAAATCCCTTCTCAAGCAAACGTTGCTGTAAATGGAGTAGGATTAACATTTATGGATACAGTTTTACAATTAACAGAAGGTAGAGGAGGTATTTTTTATAAACAAGATCAAGAATACAAATATTTACCTTCCGGGTATGAACCTATCATCTATCCATTTGCAAAAAGAAATTTACCACAATTACCCAGAAATACTTTTTGGAAAGGAAATAAATATTGTCTTAAATTAATGACAGATGATTGGGTAAATCTTTTAAAGAATCGTCAGGAACCATTGAACTTTGAAAGAGATATATTACCCACTTATAATTTGGAAACTCAATTGGCATTTTACACCTACGTAAATTCAACTAAGGAATTTACAGATTCTGAAATTTTGGATTTTATTGATTCGTTTGATGCAAGTAAATTATTTTCAATTAATGCACTTATTGATCCTATGACCTTCTCTCAGGTGCAAATGGAAACAAATTATAATGAATTTATTATTGATTTAAGTATCTACACATTAAAATTATCAGATCAAGGAGAATTAAAAAGTCCCATTTCAGCAGCTTTAGCTGCTTTGAGGGAGGGATTTTATAAAATTACCGAACTTTTTGCATCTAATGATTTTGATGAAGAATCACATGAATTATTTGAAAAACATTGGCTAGAATTCATTTATCACTCAGCCTTCGGCCCATCAAGAGATTCAATGGATAAATTATTTTGTTTAATCAGAGAAGGATACGTTAAGTTTTATTATTCTGAAGAGCCATCATTAATAGTTGGCAGAGATACTATTTCCATTAAAAATGATTTCGTAGAAAAAGAATTCAAGTATTTCATTAATGCAAAGGACGCAGAAGAAAATTTCCAAATACAAACCAACAAATTATTTCAGAACATGTATAAAAAAGGATTATTACAGGAAATAAAAAATGGAAAGTATAAAAATGGAAAAATAGCGGTAAACATAGATGGGTCACTGATAAATAATTTTAAAAATATCATAATTTATCTCTACGGGATTCCTGCAAACGGAAAATATTTACAATATAACCACCTATCGAGGTCACATTATAATTTTTCAAATAACTGGCATCAAGCAACCCTGAATAAGATTTCAAAAAAAAATATAACTCAAAAAACTTATTCATTGAGATGTTTAGAGACTAATTACATAAACTTAACATCTTATTAATACACAGATTATAAGCTTATCCTATTTTTGATAATAAAATTTATTAATAATGATAAAAGATGAAGTATTAACACAAGATTTGAATTCCTCTATTATGGAATTCCTTTATGATGGTGATGATTTTAATTCAGAAGAGGATTAAAATCCACCCTCATAAATTACTTTCCAATTCCCCCCCTAGCATAATCCCCTTCCAAATATTTTATTCAGCTGTATTATTGAATTATATATTCAACAAGCTATGCTGAGTCGCTGTAAATAAATTACGAAAAACTATATTTAACTCATTTTCCTTTTGTGCAGCTCGAATTCCGGCATATGGAAATAAATGAACTGTTTTTTCTCTTATTATTTTAACAGCTTTCTTTGTTGCGTTTTCAATTTCATGACTTAACATTTTATCAATAACTAAGCTGTTTACGGCCATTTCCCATAAGGTCTTTGATAATTCGATTATTTGAATTACTTCTTTCTCAATCAAGATCTGAACTTCATCCAACTCTTTAAATCTTATTTTACTGAATTCTTTTGACCAGACTGGATCTTTGGATTTTTCAAAATAATATTTTTCCATTAAATCTAAGAATCGCCTAAACATTCCTGCATAATTCATAAATAAAGTTAATTGCGCAAAGGGTAAAAAGGGAATCCTAAATAAGGGTGAAAGATTTGTCTTAAATTCAGGGTCCAAAATAAAAGCATGTTCTTTTGAAACTCTAACATTGTTTAGTGAGAAAGAATGACTTGCTGTACATTCTAACCCAAAGGAATCCCAGTCATAATGAATAAGAACTTGTTCTTTTGGGACAAAAAATGAATAATGAATGGGATCAACGGATTTTGATTCCCAGGAATTATCCTCAATGATAATTTCAGCATTCAATGTAAAATGGGTAAGATGCGGAGCCCCAGTTGCATAATTCCAGCTTCCCGAAATAATATAATCATCTCCATCCATAATTGCCTTACCGCCTATTTTTCCGCTTCCCCCAAAACAAACTTTGGGATCTTCCCAAAGTTCTTTTGCTAAATCCGGATTAATAAATCCTACAAACATATTAGCCCCTGCGCAAAGTGTAATTGTCCAAGCAAACCCAGCGTCCCAATATGCTAATTCTTCCAGCAACCTTAACCCATCAGTAAAACTCAATTCCAAACCATTAAAAGATTTTGGCACCCAGATATTAAACCAATTATTCTTGAATATTAGATCCAATTGTCCTTTTACCAAAGTCTTGGAATTTATCCCTGTAGACTGAAGCTCTTGAATCTGATTAATTTGTTGTGCTGTTAGCATGTGATAGAGTCGAATTTGATGATTGTTGTGCCATAATTTTCTTCCAATTGAAAAAACCAAAAATAGCAACTATAAATAGAAAGCTAGTTAAACCAGCAAATAAGTAAAGATCTTTATGGATTAATAAAGGGACAGCAAAAAGGTTACTAATATTTAACAAAACCCAATTCTCAATTTTTCTTTTTGCTAATAACCACATACCTGCCCATGCAGTGGAAGTTACCCAAGCATCCCAAATAGGGACATCCGAGTCCGTTATATGTTGTAATAATAAATAAAAGAAAAGAAACCCTATAAAAACAATACTTAAAGCGATCTTCCATTCGTATTTATTACTATAAGTAATAGGTTGTTCTTTCTTTTCCTTATTACTTAACCAAAACCACCAGCCGTAAATACTCATGATTAAATAATAAATTTGCAAGGCAATTTCAGCATACAATCTTGATGAATATAGCACTAACATTCCGGTGAGTATTCCCAATATGCCGAATAAATAATTTGACACCTTATTATTCTTGGACAACAGTACCTGAATAATTCCACATATAACAGAAAATCGTTCCAACCAGGAGGATTGTTGCAATGAATTAAAAATATTATTGATAATTTCCTCCATATTATAATTTACAGGGATTTATTAATGGAGCTAAGGATGGGACTTTTATTATATTCCTACGCCAGCATTATCTGAATCAGGTCTCATCCGTCCAAAGACGGAATTGGGTATAATCTCAGCCTAAAAATATGTCCTGCGTTACATTAGCAGGACATATAAGCACCCCATTAGGTTTTTAATTTATTTATCTATTTTTAAGATACGAGAAGTTCTGTTGCGAGTTGATTCGCACAAAGCGGCATCATCATTTAAGCTTTTTCCCCAAGACGGAATCATTTCACGTAACTTTTCTCGATAAGATTCTGATTTAGCACGCTCAGGGAAACATCTCTTCAGCAAATTAATCATTATAGCTACTGAGGTAGAAGCACCTGGAGAGGCTCCTAATAAAGCCGCTATAGAACCGTCAGCACTTGATACTACCTCTGTACCAAATTCTAATATCCCCCCATGTTTAGGGTCTTTTTTGATTACTTGAACCCGTTGTCCGGCTTTTTCAATTTCCCAATCTTCCATTTCGGCAGTTGGCATAAATTGTTTTAAAGCATCTAATTTATCTTGAGGCTTTTTCATAACCTCTGTTATTAAATATTTAGTTAAAGGTAAATTGTCCAATCCAGCTGAAAGCATAGGACGTATATTCGATAATTTTATTGAGGCAGGTAAATCGAAGTAGGATCCCTTTTTCAAAAATTTAGTAGAAAATCCAGCGTAGGGCCCAAATAATAACGCTTGTTTTCCGTCAATATAACGTGTATCAAGATGAGGAACCGACATGGGCGGTGCACCTACGGATGCCTTTCCGTATACTTTTGCATGATGTTGATTAATGATCTCTTGGTTAGTGCATCTTAACCATTGTCCTCCAACAGGAAAGCCACCGTAGCCCTTAGCTTCAGGTATGCCTGATTTTTCTAATAATAATAAAGAATGTCCTCCGGCTCCAATGAAAACAAACTTAGCAAGAATCTCACGTTTCTTACCGGTTTTTAAGTCCTTAACTTCTACTTCCCAGCGACCATCATCTTCACGGTCTATATCTTTCACTTCTTGGTTTAACGAAAGTTTAATATTCTCTTTATCATCCAAGTAAGTAATTAAATCTTTTGTTAAGGCTCCAAAATTTACATCTGTACCTATTTCCATTTTGGTTGCTGCTACAGCTTCATTTTCGGAACGACCTTTCATCATTAATGGAACCCATTCATTTAGCAAAGATTTATTCTCCGTATATTCCATTCCTTTGAATAAGTTTTGCTTTGTAAGTGTTTCAAATCTAGTCTTTAAAAATTTCACATCTTTCTCACCAAATACAGCAGACATATGGGGAACACGACGAATAAAATGACTGGGATTTTTAATAATGTTCTTTTCTACTAAGTAAGACCAAAATTGTTTGGAAATTTCGTATTGTTCTGCGATACTGATGGCTTTATCAATCTTTACACTTCCATCTGGTTGTTGAGGTGTGTAGTTCAATTCACAAAGAGCTGAATGTCCGGTTCCCGCATTGTTCCAAGCGTCCGAGCTTTCTGCTGCAACAACATCTAAACGTTCAATTATCTCAATATTAATATCGGGACTTAACTCATTAATTAACGTACCTAACGTCGCACTCATGATTCCACCTCCAATCAGTACGACATCTACCTCCGTTTTTTTTGTTTTCTTACCCATGTTTTTTAAATGAAGTACAAAATTAGTATTCAGTTTATATTATAGCGAATAAATTTGTCAGAAACGTTTCAAATATTTATGAATTTATTAATAAAAATGCGTCTATCACTTCTAATCTATCATTTTGCAATATTTTTAGTTAATCTCACTTCGTAATCCTATACATTTTTTGTATTATGCGGTTTATTTTCCACTTTTGTGGACGCGAAAATTAAGAACATAATAAATTACTTATATGAAATTGTTAGCCGGAAAAACAGCCTTGATTACAGGGGCATCAAAAGGAATAGGTCGTAAAATTGCTGAAGTATTTGCGCAAAATGGTGCAAATGTAGCTTTTACCTACCTCTCATCGGTAGAAAAAGGTCAAGCGTTAGAAAAAGAACTTGAACAATTTGGAACAAAAGTAAAAGGCTACCGTTCAGATGCTTCTAAATTTGAAGAAGCAGAAACCCTGATAAATAATATTGTTTCTGATTTTGGAAACTTAGATGTCGTTGTTAATAATGCCGGCATCACCAAAGACGGTTTATTAATGCGCATGACAGAAGAAAATTGGGATGATGTAATCAATATTAACTTAAAATCTATCTTTAATATTTCTAAAGCAGCTTCTAAGGTAATGATGAAAAACCGAAAAGGAAGTATTATTAATATGAGTTCAGTCGTAGGAGTTCAAGGGAATGCAGGACAAGCTAATTATGCCGCTTCAAAAGCTGGTATAATTGGTTTTTCAAAATCTTTAGCAAAAGAATTAGGCTCCAGAAATATTCGTACGAATGTAGTAGCGCCAGGATTTATACGAACCGAAATGACGGATGTATTAGATCCAAAAGTGGTTGAGGGGTGGGAAGCAAATATCCCGCTGAAACGTGCCGGTCAACCTGAAGATGTAGCAAATGCATGTCTCTTCTTAGCTTCGGACCTTTCTTCATACATAACTGGACAAGTACTACCTGTCTGTGGTGGAATGTTATAATTCAAATAATATTTAAATATAAAAGACTTCCAATTGGAGGTCTTTTTTTTAGGTCGTATATTTGTTTCGATGGAATTATTTGATAAAATCTTCAGCATTAAGACTGAACAAGATTTCAACGAAACAGCAATGAATGTCTTTAAATTTCAGGCTGAAAACAATAATATATATAAGAAATTCCTTAAAATTTTAAATTTTGATTCTAATCAGGTCGAACATTATCGTGATATTCCATTTTTACCTATTCAATTTTTCAAATCTCAGGATATTATAACAAATAACTTGGAAGCTGAAGTTATCTTTACTTCCTCAGGAACAACCGGAATACTGACAAGTAAACACCATGTAGTAGATAAAAATTGGTATATAGAAAGTTTTAGAAAAGCATTTCAACATTTTTATGGCAATGTTGAAGAGATTGCAATACTAGCTCTTTTACCCTCATATTTGGAACGATCCGGCTCTTCTTTAATCTATATGGTAGATGATTTTATCAATAAATCACTTCATCAAGAAAGTGGATACTTCCTCTATAATCATACAGAGCTCTATAACACATTAAATACACTTAAATTAAAAGGAATCAAAACTATCCTTTTTGGTGTTACCTATGCTTTACTGGATTTTGTAGAAAAATACAGAATAGATTTCCCTGAACTTATTATTATGGAAACCGGAGGGATGAAAGGTAAAAGAAAGGAAATGGTACGGGAAGAACTACATCAGATTTTATGTAGTGGTTTCAATGTCCCAAGTATTCATTCCGAATATGGAATGACAGAATTACTGTCTCAAGGTTATTCTAAAGGTGAAGGCTTATTCTTCACGCCAAATTGGATGAAAATTTTAATAAGAGATACTAATGATCCACTAACCTTATTAAATGATAAAAGAACAGGGGCAATAAATGTCATTGATTTAGCCAATTATTACTCCTGTTCTTTTATTGCTACCCAAGATCTTGGTAAATATCACCCAGATGGTTCATTTGAAATTCTCGGAAGGTTCGATAATTCGGATATTAGGGGCTGCAATCTATTAGTCCAATAACCTATTGTAAACTAGGATCTTCAAACGTATTACCCGCGTTTACGTCTCCCGTTTCATATCCTTTTTTAAACCAATACGCCCGCTGTTCAGAAGTTCCATGAGTGAAAGATTCTGGATTTGAGTGTCCTTGAGCTTGTTCTTGAATATGATCATCTCCAACTGCAGCTGCTGCACGCATCCCTTCGACAATATCATCATATGTTAACTTCACGTCCGACTCTTTAGTAGCATGATGTGCCCAAACTCCTGCATAGAAATCTGCTTGCAATTCAGTCATAATAGAAATTTTATTATACTCCCTTTCACTCATTTTTGCTCTCATAGCATTCGTTTGTGAAAGCACCCCAAAAACATTTTGTACATGATGTCCTACTTCATGAGCAATAACGTAAGCTAAGGCAAACTCTCCTTTCGCACCAAATCTATTAGCTAATTCATTATTAAAACTGAGATCTAAATAAATAGTCTGATCACCTGGACAATAAAAAGGTCCAAAATGGGATTGTCCAACGCCACAACCGCCAGTCTCATACGCATCACGATAAATTGTCAATTGAGTAATAGGGTATGATTTTCCATTTTCTCTGAATATTGCAGACCATACATCTTCTGTACTGGTTAAAACTACTCCTGCAAAATCAACTAATCTATCCTCTTCTGGGGTAGATTGGAATTCACCCTGTTCTGTTGTATTTCCACCAGCTTGTTGTTGAACCTGATTTAGTAGTTCATTTGGGTCTCCCCCCATTAAAAAGCCAATAATCAATACAATTACCCCGCCTATTCCTCCTAAGGTAAGCTTTTGTCCTCCGGACATTCCCCTACGATCATTAACATTTCCGCTATTGCGGCCGCCTTGCCATTTCATAAATTTTCTTTATTTATTAGTTTGTTTTGGTTACTCTACAAATTCTTTGCCATTGCTAATTGACACAATTACTTTGGAGGTACAATTCATTCACCTCATTTAAAATGTTTATCTTTGAAATCTTTATATATTACCAAACATATGTTATTAGAAGATCTTAAAAATAGAAGCGGGAATCAATGTGAATTATGCCATTCAACAGTAGACCTTGATATTTACGAAGTTCCTCCTACCTCAATTCCTTCCTTAGACAACAGTATCCTTGTATGTTTTGTTTGCAGAGGACAAATTGAAAAAACTGAACAAATAGAACCAGA
>Ga0308157_10001717_pt1 | contig 41538 bp, 32 predicted proteins | sample PhyBR1_FD_201035 | JGI IMG/M metagenome (GOLD analysis project Ga0308157, IMG submission 201035) | Phyllosphere microbial communities from UC Gill Tract Community Farm, Albany, California, United States - DLSLB.R1 | ecosystem: Host-associated > Plants > Phyllosphere > Unclassified | place: USA... | reverse complement strand
CGATCGACCGTCTGCTCGAGACCGTCGACTCGAAGTACGCCCTGGTGCTGTACGCCTCCCAGCGGGCCCGCCAGATCAACGCGTACTACTCGCAGCTCTCCGAGGGCCTGCTCGAGTTCGTCGGCCCGCTGGTCGACGTGGAGAACCAGGAGAAGCCGCTCTCGATCGCGCTGCGCGAGATCGACGAGGGCCTCCTCACCGTCCGCGAGATCGACGAGGAGGAGTACGCCGCGCAGAACGAGCCGGATCCCAACGCCCCGGCCCCGCTGCTGCTCGGCGACGACGCCCCCGAGGTCCCGCCGACCGACTTCCCGCTCTGACCCCGGTCCCCGTCGGACCGCGCGCGGAGCACGCATGAGCACCCCTCAGCGCACTCTCGCCGGTGCCCGCGTCCTCGTGGGCGTCGGCGGCGGGATCGCCGCCTACAAGACCGCGCACCTGGTGCGCGGTCTCGTCGGCGAGGGCGCCGAGGTGCGCGTGGTGCCCACGCCTGCCTCCCTCGAGTTCGTGGGCTCCGCGACCTGGGAAGCGCTCAGCCATCACCGGGTGCTCACCTCGGTCTTCGAGGACGTCGACGAGGTCGCGCACGTGCGCCACGGCCAGGAGGCCGACCTCCTGGTGATCGCCCCCGCCACCGCGGACCTGCTCGCCCGGCTGCGGATCGGCCGCGCCGACGACATGCTCACCGCCTCCGCGCTGGTCACCCGCGCACCGGTGGTCCTCGCCCCCGCGATGCACACCGAGATGTGGGAGCACGCCTCGACCCGCGAGAACGTCGCCGTGCTGCGCGAGCGCGGCACGACCGTGCTCGACCCGGCCGACGGACGCCTGACCGGGCCGGACTCCGGACCGGGACGCCTGCCCGAGCCCGACGCGATCCTCGACGCCGCCCGCGCGACGCTGGCGGCTCCCCGCGACGAGCGCGGGGGAGTGCGCCGCGACCTCGTCGGCCGGGAGCTGCTGATCACCGCGGGCGGCACCCGGGAGGAGCTCGACCCCGTGCGCTTCCTCGCCAACCGCTCCTCAGGCCGTCAGGGCTGGGCGCTCGCCCACGCCGCCCTCGTGCGCGGCGCGAGCGTTCGCCTGGCGGCCGCGAACGTCGACCTCGAGACCCCGCCGGGCGCGCGGCGCCACGACGTGGGCAGCGCGGCGGAGCTCGCCGCGCACGTCGCCGAGGCGCTTGGCGAGGTCGACGCCCTCGTCATGGCCGCAGCAGTGGCGGACTTCACGGCGGCCGGCCGTGCGGACGCGAAGATCAAGAAGGACGAGACCGCCCCCGACTCCGTGCCGACGCTCGCTCTGCGCCGCACCCGGGACATCCTGCGTCACAGCGTCGAGTCCCGCGGTGAGAGCCCCCGGCCCGCGATCGTCGGCTTCGCGGCCGAGACCGGCGGGGATGGCGCCGCCGCGCTCGACCTCGCCCGCGACAAGGCCCGCCGCAAGGGCGCTGACCTGCTGGTCTTCAACGACGTGAGCGCCGACGTGTTCGGTGCTGCGGACAACGACGTGCGGATCCTGGACCGCGAGGGCGAGGAGGTCGCCCACGCCGCGGGCAGCAAGACCCAGGTGGCCCACGCCGTGCTCGACGAGCTCCTCGGTCGGCTCCCGCAAGTACCCTGATCTCCATGACCACGAGCGAGCTGCGCACCTTCACGTCCGAATCGGTCACCGAGGGGCACCCCGACAAGATCTGCGACCAGATCTCCGACGCGATCCTCGACGATCTGCTCGGCCAGGACACCGGCGCCCGCGTCGCCGTGGAGACCATGGTCACCACCGGCCTCGTGCACGTGGCCGGGGAGGTCCGCACCACCGGGTACAGCGATGTGTCCAACATCGTGCGCGACGTGATCCGCGCGATCGGCTACGACTCCTCCGAGAAGGGCTTCGACGCCGACTCCTGCGGCGTCGAGGTCTCGATCGGCGCGCAGTCCCCGGACATCGCCCAGGGCGTGGACACCTCCTTCGAGGCGCGCGGCGACGTCGCCGCCGAGGCCTTCGCACGCCTCGGCGCCGGCGACCAGGGGCTCATGTTCGGCTACGCCTGCAACGACACCCCCGAGCTGATGCCGCTGCCGATCCACGCCGCGCACCGCCTCACCGCAAACCTCTCCACCGCGCGCCGCGACGGCGTGCTGCCCTACCTCCGCCCCGACGGGAAGACCCAGGTCTCCATCGGCTACGACGAGGACGGCGTGGCCCGCAGCGTCGAGGCCGTCGTGGTCTCGACCCAGCACAGCGAGGAGGTCGACCTCGACAGCCAGCTCGCGCCCGCGATCTCCAAGGTCGTCATCGCCCCCGTGCTCGAGGACCTCGCCGCGCAGGGCCTGGACACCTCCGAGGTCGTCACCCACATCAACCCCTCGGGCCGCTTCGTGCTCGGCGGGCCCAAGGGCGACGCGGGGCTCACCGGTCGCAAGATCATCGTCGACACCTACGGCGGGATGGCGCGCCACGGCGGCGGCGCCTTCTCCGGCAAGGACCCCAGCAAGGTCGACCGCTCCGGCGCCTACGCCATGCGCTGGGTCGCGAAGAACATCGTCGCCGCCGGCCTCGCGGACCGCTGCGAGGTCCAGGTCGCCTACGCGATCGGGGTCGCCGAGCCCGTCGGCCTGTACGTCGAGACCTTCGGCACCGGGAAGGTGCCCGCGCACCGGATCGCCGCCGCGGTGCGCACGGTGTTCGACCTCCGCCCCGCCGCGCTGATCGAGGCCCTCGACCTGCTGCGCCCGATCTACTCCCTCACCTCCGTGCACGGCCACTTCGGGCGGGAGCTCCCCGAGTTCACCTGGGAGCGTCGCGACCGCGCCGAGGAGCTGGAGCGCGCCCTGTGAGCACCCCCGAGACCTCCGACGCCGTCCGCCCCGCACCGTCCCTGGACCCCGCCCTCGCCGCCCGCCTGAAGCACGACGGGGCAGGCCTGCTCACCGCCGTCGTGCAGGACGCGAGGGACCAGCGCGTCCTCATGGTCGGCTGGATGGATGACGAGGCGCTGCGCCGCACGCTGACCACCGGGCGCGCGACCTACTGGTCCCGCTCCCGCGGCGAGTACTGGTGCAAGGGCGACACCAGCGGACACGTCCAGTGGGTCCGCTCGGTCGCTCTGGACTGCGACGGCGACACCCTGCTGGTGCAGGTCGACCAGGTCGGCGCCGCCTGCCACCGCGGCACCGACACCTGCTTCGACGGCGGTGACCTGGGCGCCGTCGTCCTGTCCCCGAAGGAGCGTGAGCTGTGACCGCCGACGATCCCCGTCCCGAGGCCTATCCCGAGCGGATCGGTGGCCGCGAGGGCATCGCGCTGGGCGAGATCACCCCGGACCGGGAGACCTTCCGCGAGCTCGCCGCCCGCCAGCGCGTGGTCCCCGTCTCGGTGCGGCTGCTCGCCGACGAGGACACGCCCGTGTCGCTCTACCGGCGCCTCACCGCGGACGGCGGCACCCGCGGCACCTTCCTGCTCGAGTCCGCGGGGGAGGGGGAGGCCTCGCGCTTCTCGATCATCGGCACCCGCGCCCGTGCGATCCTCACCGAGAGGGACGGCGCGGCGCACTGGCGCGGCGACGTGCCCGCCGGGGTCCCCACCGAGGGCAGCCCCGTCGAGGCCCTCGCGGCGGTGACCAGCGCCTTCCGTGCTGCCCGCCAGCCGCACCTGCCGCCCTTCTCCGGCGGGCTGGTCGGCTTCGTCGCCTACGACGCGGTGCGCCATTGGGAGAAGCTGCCCGAGGCCCCGCCGGACGAGATCGGCCTGCCTGACCTCTCGATGCTCCTGGCCCAGGACGTGGTGGTCCACGACGCCCATGATGCGACCGTCGTGCTCGTCGCCAACGCCCTGAACCTCAACGCCACCGACGACGGCGTGGACGCCGCCTACGACGACGCGCTCGCACGGCTCGGGACGCTGCGCGAGCGCCTGCGCACCCCGCTCGACGGCGGCCCCATCGTCTACGACACCGTCAGCGACCTCGAGCCCAAGGCCCGCACCGCGCAGCGGGAGTACGAGGCGGCGGTCCGGGAGGCGGTCCGCGACATCGTCGACGGAGAGATCTTCCAGGTCGTCCCCTCGCAGCGCTTCTCGCTGCCGATCGCCGCCGATCCCCTGGACGTGTACCGGGTGCTGCGCCGCATGAACCCCAGCCCGTACATGTACCTGCTGCGCACCGAGGACGCCGACGGCGATCCCATCGACGTGGTGGGCGCGAGCCCGGAGTCCCTGGTCACCGTCCGCGGCACGACCGCGACCACCCACCCGATCGCCGGCTCCCGCCCCCGCGGCGCGAGCCCCGAGGAGGACGAGCTCCTCTCCGCCGAGCTGCTCGCCGATCCCAAGGAGCGCTCCGAGCACCTCATGCTCGTCGACCTCGCCCGCAACGACCTGCAGAAGTTCTGCGCACCGGGCACCGTGGTGGTGCGGGACTTCATGCACGTCGAGCGGTTCAGCCACATCCAGCACATCGTCTCGACCGTCACCGGTCACCTGCAGGACGGCGCCGGTGCCTACGACGCGCTGCGCGCGACCTTCCCGGCCGGGACGCTCTCGGGTGCTCCGAAGCCCTCCGCGATGCGGATCATCAACCGTCTCGAGCCGGTGCGCCGCGGCGTCTACGGCGGGACCGTCGGGTACATCGACTTCGCCGGCGACATGGACATGGCGATCGCGATCCGCACCGCCGTGATCAAGGACGGCACCGCCCACGTGCAGGCCGGCGGGGGAGTGGTCGCCGACTCCGAGGCGACGATGGAGCACCGCGAGACCCAGGCCAAGGCCGCCGCCGCGCTCCGCGCAGCCGCTTCCGCCGACACCCTCCGCCCCGCATGAGCCAGGAGCAGGAGATGCGGGACGACCAGGACCCGGCGGCAGCAGGGCCGACAGCGGGGACGAGCGACGAGCGGCCCCGTCGCCTCCGCCCGTCGCGTCGCGCCACCGTGCTCACCGGACTGGTCGCCGCCGGGGCCCTGGCCGGCACCACGCGCACGACCTGGGTGGAGGCCTCCGCCCCCGACCTCGCCGGCACCGTCCAGGAGATCGCGGTCCACGGCGCCGACTCCGCCCCGGCGGTGCTCGCGCTCGCGCTCGCGGCCCTCGCCGCCGCGCTCGCGACCTCCCTCTCGAGCCGCTGGGTGCGCTTCCTCACGGGCCCCGTGCTCCTCGCGGCCGGTCTCGGCGCGGGACTGGCCGCGCTCGGCCCCCTTCGCTCGCCCGAGCGCGCCGCGTCCTCCGCCGTCGCGGAGACGACCGGGGTGGTCGGCGGGCAGATCACCGCCACGGCGACCAGCTGGCCGCCGATCGCCCTCCTCCCCGCCCTGGCCGTCGCCGCGACCGGTGTGATCGTGCTGATCGTGGGCGGGTCCTGGCCCGTCGGCAGCCGCTACCGCAGCGCCGCCGTCGCCGCGACCGCGGACCCCGAGGAGGACCCCGCCGCCGCCTGGGACGCCCTGACCCGCGGGGAGGACCCGAGCCTGCCGGGCGCTGCGGAGGACTCGCCGCAGGACGAGCCCGGCACCGGACCAGTCCAGGACGGTCCGGACGCGGCTCCGCACCGCTGAGCACGCCGCGGACGATGCCCTCCCAGGAGGGTATGACGTGGCACAATGGCCCCGACCGGGACCCTGACTGGAGAAGGATCATGCCGAAGACCTACACCGTGCCGCCGCCGCCCCACCACAACGAGGGGAAGACCGTCGCGGCGTGGACGATGAACCTGGGGATCGTCCTCGGCTCCGTCCCGATCGCCGCAGGTCTCATCCTCCCCGAGATGACCGTCCTGCTCTGGGTCGGTGCCGCTGTCGTCCTGCTCGCGGTCGTGCTCGGCGTCGTGCTGTCCAAGGCCGGCCTCGGTCAGCCCCGCCAGTACGGCGTGGCCGCCGCGGCCCGCACCGCCGAGGACAGCGCCGACCGCAACGCCCGCTCCGCGCAGCCCGCGGGGGTCGACGCGCGGTGACCGCTGCGGTGCGAGGCGGGCACGGACGCACCGCGCCCCGCACGCCCGCCCGCGGCATCCGCCGGGCGCTGCTGCCGCTCGGCATCGCCGGTGCCTCGCTGGCGATCGCGGTCGGCGTGCAGCTGGTCTTCGACCCCTTCCGCACCCATCTGCCGCTGTGCCTGGTCAACCACCTCACCGGCATCGAGTGCCCGGGCTGCGGCGCGATCCGCGCCGTGCACTCCCTGCTCGCCGGCGACCTGCTGTCGGCGCTGCGCAGCAACCTGCTCATCACCCTCGCGATCCCGCTGACCGGGATCGGTCTTCTCGCGTGGGCGGTGCGCCGGGTCCAGGGCCTGCGCACCGACCTGATGCCGTCCCGCACCACGCTGCTCGTGCTCGTCGCCGTCACGCTGCTCTTCACGGTGCTGCGGAACCTCCCCGCCTTCTGGTTCCTGGCACCCGTCTCGTACGTCGGCGGCTGAGCCCCGACCCGCGGGCCCGTGCCCTGCACGGCCCGCCCCATCTGCCGCAGGAGGCCCGAGTGACCACCACCGGAACCGTTCTCGACGACATCATCGTCGGCGTCCGCGAGGACCTCGCCCCCCGACGCCGCGCCGTGCCCGAGACCGAGATCGCGGCGCGCGCCCGCGCCGCCGCACCCGCTCTCGACGCCCGTACCCGCCTCGCCGGGGACGGGACCACCATGGGTCTGATCGCCGAGGTCAAGCGCGCCAGCCCCTCCAAGGGCGCCCTCGCCGAGATCCCCGAGCCCGCCGAGCTCGCCGCGACCTACGCCGCCTCCGGCGCCTCCGCGATCAGCGTCCTGACCGAGCAGCGCCGCTTCCGCGGCTCCCTCGCGGACCTCGACGCCGTCCGCGCCCGCGTGGACGTGCCCGTGCTGCGCAAGGACTTCGTGGTCGAGCCCTATCAGGTGCTCGAGGCGCGAGCCCACGGCGCCGACCTCGTGCTGCTGATCGTGGCAGCGCTCGAGGACGCACCGCTGCGCGAGCTGCACGAGCTGACCGCCGAGCTCGGCATGCAGGCACTGGTCGAGACCCACACCGAGGACGAGCTCGAGCGGGCCCTCGCCCTGGACCCGCAGCTGATCGGCGTGAACGCCCGCAATCTCAAGGACCTCACCGTCGACCTCGACCGTGCCGCGACGCTCCTGCGACGCATCCCCGCGGGCCCCCTCGCGATCGGCGAGTCCGCGGTCCTCTCGCGCGTGGACGTCGAGGCCTACGCCGACGCCGGGGCCGATGCCGTCCTGGTCGGCGAGGCGCTGGTGACCTCCGGCGACCCCGCCGACGCCGTCGCCTCCTACCGCAGCGTCCCCCGCCGCGGCCGCCCCCTCCCGGAAGGAGCTCAGGCATGAGCACCCCGCATCCCGTCGTGCCGGACCTCACCCGCCCCTCCACGGCGCTGCGCTCCGAGGCCGGCCCCTACTTCGGCGGCTTCGGCGGCCGGTTCCTGCCCGAAGCGCTGGTGCCTGCGCTCGACGAGCTCAGCGAGACCTACGAGAAGGCCGTCGTTGACCCCGACTTCACCGAGGAGCTGCGCCGCCTCGCCGTCGAGTACACCGGCCGCCCCTCGCTGCTGTCCGAGGCGCCGCGCTTCTCGCAGCTCGCGGGCGGCGCGCGCATCCTGCTCAAGCGCGAGGACCTCAACCACACCGGCTCCCACAAGATCAACAACGTCCTGGGCCAGGCGCTGCTGACGCGCCGCATGGGCAAGACCCGTGTGATCGCCGAGACCGGCGCGGGCCAGCACGGCGTCGCCACCGCGACCGCCGCCGCCCTGTTCGGCCTGGACTGCACCATCTACATGGGCGCGGAGGATACCGAGCGCCAGGCCCTCAACGTCGCCCGGATGCGCCTGCTCGGCGCCGAGGTGGTCGCCGTCGAGCAGGGCTCGCGCACCCTCAAGGACGCCATCAACGAGGCCTTCCGCGACTGGGTCGCGAACGTCGAGACCACCCACTACCTGCTGGGCACCGTCGCGGGCCCGCACCCCTTCCCGGCGATGGTCCGCGACTTCCATCGCATCATCGGCGAGGAGGCCCGCGCCCAGACCCTCGAGCGCGTGGGCCGCCTCCCCGACGCGGTCGTCGCGTGCGTCGGCGGCGGCTCCAACGCGATGGGCATCTTCCACGCCTTCCTCGACGACACCGACCCGCGGGTGCGGCTGATCGGCTGCGAGGCCGGCGGCGACGGCGTGGGGACCGGACGCCACTCGGCGACCATCACCGGCGGCACCGCCGGCGTGCTCCACGGCGCCCGCAGCTTCGTCATGCAGGACGAGGACGGCCAGACCATCCCCTCGCACTCGGTCTCGGCGGGGCTGGACTACCCGAGCGTCGGCCCCGAGCACGCCTGGCTCGCGGACATCGGCCGCGCCGAGTACCGCGCGATCGACGACGGCCCCGCCATGGAGGCCTTCGCGCTGCTGTCGATGACCGAGGGCATCATGCCCGCGATCGAGTCCGCGCACGCCCTCGCGGGCGCGCTCGAGCTCGGCCGCGAGCTCGGGGAGGACGCCGTGATCCTGGTGAGCCTGTCCGGACGCGGCGACAAGGATGTCGACACCGCCTCGCGCTGGTTCGGGCTCGTGGGCGAGGACCCCGCGCACGCCGACCTCGCCGCCCTGCGGGAACGCGCCCGCACCGCCGCCCCCGCCTCCCAGGAGGAGTCCCGATGACCGTCGCCGACACCCACCGTCTGCGCGCCGGCGAGGTCCTCGACCGCGCCCGCGCCGAGGACCGCGCCGCTCTCGTCGGCTACCTCCCCGTCGGCCACCCGGACCTCGAGCGCTCGATCGAGGCGGCGAAGGTGCTGATCGACCACGGCGCCGACATGATCGAGCTGGGCCTGCCCTACTCGGACCCCGTCATGGACGGCCCCGTGATCCAGCGGGCGGCCTCCGCCGCGCTCGAGCGCGGCACCCGCACGCGGCACGTCCTCGAGGCCGTCGAGGCGCTCTCCGGCCGCGGTGCCGCGATCCTCGTGATGAGCTACTGGAACCCCGTGCTGGCCTATGGCCCCGACGCCTTCGCGCGCGACCTCGCCGCCGCCGGCGGCGCGGGCCTGATCACGCCGGACCTGATCCCGGACGAGGGCGAGGACTGGATCGCCGCCTCCGAGGAGCACGCCGTCGACCGTGTGTTCCTCGTCGCTCCGAGCTCCCCCCGCGATCGCCTCGAGCATGTGGTCTCGCACACACGCGGATTCGTCTACGCCGCGAGCACGATGGGCGTCACCGGCACCCGGGCCAGCGTCTCCACCGCGACAGAGGGCCTCGTCGAGCGCACCCGGGCCGCCGGTGCGCGCAACGTCTGCGTGGGTCTGGGCGTCTCGAACGGTGAGCAGGCCGCGCAGGTCGGCGCGTACGCTGATGGAGTGATCGTCGGCTCCGCGTTCGTGCGCGCCCTGCTCGAGCACGAGGGCGACGACGCGGCGGCCCGCGCGGCCCTCGCGGCCGTGGCCGCGGATCTCCGCGGCGGCGTCGAGCGCGCCCGCACCTGACCAGCACCGCACCACCCCGGCAGCACAGAGAGGAGAGGACGCGATGATCCCCAGCCCGAGCATCTCCGCTCTCTCCCTCGGCCCGCTCACGGTCCACTTCTACGCCCTGTGCATCCTCACCGGCATCGGCGTCGCGCTGTGGTGGGCGACGAAGCGGTGGGAGGCACGCGGCGGCGACGGCGACACCCTGTTCGACATCGTCTTCGTCGCCGTGATCGGCGGGATCATCGGCTCCCGCATCTGGCACGTGCTGACCTCGCCGGAGCCCTTCTTCGGGGAGGGCGGCAACCCGGTCGCGGTGCTGTACATCTGGCAGGGCGGGCTCGCGATCTACGGCGGCGTCGCCGGCGGCGCCCTCGCGGTGTGGATCATGTCCCGCCTCAAGGGCGTCTCCTTCACCGCCCTCGCCGACACGATCGCGCCCACCATCATGCTGGCGCAGGTCCTGGGCCGCTTCGGCAACTGGTTCAACCAGGAGCTCTACGGCCCGCCGCTGGACGCCTGGTGGGCGTGGGACGTGACCTGCGAGACCAACGGCGGCACGATCGCCGGCTGCGTCCCGGGCACCTATCACCCCACCTTCCTGTACGAGCAGCTGTGGAACCTCGCCGGGATCGCCGTGCTCCTGCTGCTGGCGCGCCGCTACCAGTGGGCCGGCGGCCGGGTGTTCTGGGCCTACGTCGCGATCTACTCCACCGGTCGCGCCTGGATCGACGCGATCCGCTCCGAGCCCGTGCTGATGGTGGGCCCGCTGCGCATCCACACCCTCGTCGCACTGCTCATGGTGCTGGTCGGTGTGGCGATGTTCGTGATGCTCACCCTGCGCAAGCAGAAGCGCGGGGGAGAGGTCGTCGCCGCCGACGGCTCCTTCAGCCTGCCCGCGCAGACCGCGGGCAACGGTCCCGACGAGGACGAGGTCGAGAAGTCGGGCACCCCGCCCTCTCCCGGCCCCACCCCCTCACCCGGCCCCTAGGGACCCGTCGCCGAGCCTGCAGAGCACTCGGAGGGCGGCCCCGGGACCGGGCGCTCGTCGGATCCGACGAGACTGTCACCGGCCGCCGCTCCAGAAGGGCTCCCGCGTCATGCTCCCCCTCACCTCCCGCTTCTCGTCCCTCCCCGCCGCCCAGGGCCTCTACCGCCCGGACAGCGAGGTCGACTCCTGCGGCGTCGCGATGATCGCGACGCTCCGCCCCACCCCCCAGCACGCCATCGTCGCGCATGCCCTCGAGGCGCTGCGCAACCTGGACCACCGCGGTGCGGTCGGCGCCGAGGAGAACACCGGCGACGGCACGGGGATCATGGTCCAGCTGCCCGACGCCTTCCTCCGCGAGGTCAGCGGCCTGGACCTGCCCCCGCTCGGGCAGTACGCCGCCGGCACCGCCTTCGTGCCCCGCGACGCGGCCGGCCGCGCCGAGGTGCTCGAGGCGCTCGAGCGGATCGCCGCCGACGAGGGACTGCGCCTCCTCGGCACCCGCGAGGTCCCCGTGACCGACGGACTCGTCGGGCCCTCCGCCGAACGTGTCCGTCCCGACTTCGTGCAGGTGTTCCTCGCCGATGCGAGCGGCGAGCGCAGCGGCCTCGAGCTCGAGCGCGCCGTCTTCGCGACCCGCCGCCGCGTCGAGCACACCACCGGCGGCTACTTCCCCTCGCTCTCGACCCGCGTGATGGTCTACAAGGGGATGCTCACCCCCGTCCAGCTCGACGAGTTCTATCCCGACCTGCGCGATCCGCGCTTCGCCTCGCAGCTGGCGATCGTCCACTCCCGCTTCTCGACCAACACCTTCCCCGCCTGGCCGCTCGCCCATCCCTTCCGCACCCTCGCGCACAACGGCGAGATCAACACCGTGATCGGCAACCGCAATCGCGTGCGCGCCGCCGAGGGCAGCATGGCCACCGACGCCTTCGGCGAGGACTTCTCCCGGCTGCTGCCGGTCACGACGCCCGGGGGCTCGGACTCCGCCGGTCTGGACGAGGTCGCCGAGCTGCTGCACCTCTCCGGCCGCTCCCTGCCCCACGCCCTCATGATGCTCGTGCCCGAGCCGTGGGAGAACGACGAGTCGATGGACCCGGACCTGCGGGCCTTCTACGAGTTCCACGCCGCGCTGCAGGAGCCCTGGGACGGGCCCGCCGCCGTCGTCTTCTCCGACGGCACCCAGGTCGGTGCTCGCCTGGACCGCAACGGCCTGCGACCCCTGCGCTACTGGGTGATGGAGGACGACCTGGTCATCCTCGGCTCCGAGACGGGGCTGGTGGACGTGCCGCGCTCCGGGATCGCGCGCACCGGTCGCATCGCCCCCGGGGAGATCTTCCTGCTCGACCTCGCCGCGGGCGAGATCATCCCCAGCGACCGGCTGAAGCACGAGATCGCGACCGCCCACCCCTACGCCACCTGGGTGAAGGAGCAGAAGATCGCCCTCGGCGCCCTGCCCCGCCGCGAGCACATCCCCCACTCCCGCTCCTCGGTGCTGCGCCGCCAGCAGACCTTCGGCTACACGGAGGAGGAGCTGCGGGTGCTGCTCGCCCCGATGGCCGCCAAGGGCGCCGAGCCGCTCGGCGCGATGGGCACCGACACCCCGATCGCTGTGCTCTCGGACCGCCCTCGACTGCTGTTCGACTACTTCACGCAGATGTTCGCTCAGGTCACGAACCCGCCGCTGGACTCGCTGCGCGAAGAGATCATCACCTCCCTCGGGGTGAGCATCGGCCGGGCCCGGAACCTCCTGGACGCGACCCCGCAGCACGCCCGGCAGCTGTCCCTGGACGCCCCGATCCTGGACGGCGACCAGCTCGCGCAGCTCCTCGCGGTCGACGCGCACCCTGCCACCGCCGACTTCCACACGGTGCGGCTGCGCGGTCTCTACCCGGTCGCGGGCGGCACCGCGGCGCTGCGGGCCCGGCTCGAGGAGATCTGCGAGGAGGCCGTCGCCGCGATCGACGACGGCGCGACCTTCCTGGTCCTCTCGGACCGGGACGCCAACCAGGTGCTCGCCCCGATCCCCTCGCTGCTCCTGACCAGCGCCGTCCAGCACCACCTGGTGCGCACGGGCCGACGCACCTCCGCCGCGCTCGTGGTCGAGGCCGGGGACGTGCGCGAGGTGCACCATGCGGCGCTGCTGATCGGCTACGGCGCCAGCGCCGTCACCCCGTATCTCGCGATGGAGAGCGTCGAGGAGCTCGTCGAGCGCGGTGTGGTCAGCGACCTCACCCCCGAGCAGGCCGTCGCGAATCTCGCCAAGGCCCTGTCCAAGGGCGTCCTGAAGATCATGTCCAAGATGGGCATCTCGACCGTCGCCTCCTACCGCGGCGCCCAGATCTTCGAGGCCGTCGGCCTGTCCCAGGAGCTCGTGGACACCTGGTTCCCCGGCACCACGAGCCGCATCGGCGGGATCGACCTCGAGGTCATCGCCGAGGAGGTCGCCGCCCGCCACGCCCTCGCCCACCCGGTGGACGGCGTGCACTCCCCGCATCGCGGACTGCCCGTCGGCGGCGAGTACCAGTGGCGCCGTGAGGGCGAGCCGCACCTGTTCACGCCCGATTCCGTGTTCCGCCTCCAGCACTCCACGCACTCGCGCCGGTACGACGAGTTCCGTGCCTACACCGACGCGGTCGACGACCAGCACGAGCGGCTGCTGACGATCCGCGGCCTGCTCAGGATGCGCACCGACGAGTCGGAGGCGATCCCGCTCGAGGAGGTCGAGCCGGTCGAGGAGATCACGCGACGCTTCATGACGGGCGCGATGAGCTACGGCTCCATCTCGCAGGAGGCCCACGAGACGCTCGCCATCGCCATGAACAGACTGGGCGGCATGTCCAACAGCGGTGAGGGCGGCGAGGACCCCGAGCGCCTGCACGATCCCGAGCGGCGCAGCGCGATCAAGCAGATCGCCTCCGGTCGCTTCGGCGTCACCAGCGAGTACCTGACCTTCGCACGGGACATCCAGATCAAGATGGCCCAGGGCGCGAAGCCGGGCGAGGGCGGCCAGCTCCCGCCGGAGAAGGTGTACCCCTGGATCGCCCGCACCCGGCACTCCACCCCCGGGATCGGGCTGATCTCCCCGCCGCCGCACCACGACATCTACTCGATCGAGGACCTCGCCCAGCTGATCCACGATGCGAAGTCCGCGAACCCCGCCGCGCGCGTCCACGTCAAGCTGGTCTCCCGCTTCGGGGTCGGCACCGTCGCGACCGGCGTCTCGAAGGCGCATGCGGACGTCGTGCTCATCTCGGGGCACGACGGCGGCACCGGCGCGAGCCCGCTGAACTCCCTCAAGCACGCCGGCACCCCGTGGGAGCTGGGCCTGGCCGAGACGCAGCAGACCCTGCTGCTCAACGGCCTGCGGGACCGGATCACAGTGCAGGTCGACGGGCAGATGAAGACCGGACGGGACGTCGTGATCGCGGCGCTGCTGGGCGCCGAGGAGTACGGCTTCGCCTCCGCGCCGCTGGTCGTCACCGGCTGCGTCATGATGCGGGTCTGCCACCTCGACACCTGCCCCGTCGGCGTCGCGACCCAGAACCCCGAGCTGCGCGCCCGCTACGCGGGCCGCGCCGAGCACGTGGTGACCTTCTTCCAGTTCGTGGCCGAGCAGGTGCGCGAGCACCTCGCCGCGCTCGGCCTGCGCTCCCTCGACGAGGCGATCGGACGCACCGACCTGCTCGGCCTGCGCGAGGACCAGCAGGCGCTCACCGCGCTCGGCGAGGCCAAGCGCGAGGGTCTCGACCTCGCCGCCGTGCTCGCCGCGCCGGAGATCCATCCGGGCGACTTCCCGCGCCGTCGCCGCGGCCAGGACCACGGCCTCGAGAAGGCGCCGGACCATCCCTGGATCGCCGCCGCGGACGAGGTGATCGAGGGGCGCCGCGACGCGGTGACCGTCCTCGGCGAGGTGCGGAACATCGAGCGCAGCGCCGGGACCCTACTGGGCCACGAGGTGACCCGCCGCACCGACGGCGCCGGCCTCGCCGACGACGCGATCGTGCTGGAGCTGACCGGGACCGGCGGGCAGTCCTTCGGGGCGTTCCTCCCGCGCGGGGTGAGCATGCACCTCACGGGCGATGCGAACGACTACGTCGGCAAGGGCCTCTCCGGCGGCGTGATCGCCATCGGCCACGGCGCCGGGACGGGACCCTCCCTGACCTCCGCCGCGATCGCGGGCAACACCTGCGCCTACGGTGCGACCAGCGGGCGCCTGCTGCTCGCGGGCGCGGCGGGGGAGCGGTTCGGGGTGCGCAACTCCGGGGCGACCCTCGTGGTCGAGGGGATCGGCGACCACGGTGCCGAGTACATGACCGGCGGCGCCGTGATCGTGCTGGGGCCGACGGGCCGGAACCTCGGCGCCGGCATGAGCGGAGGCACCCTGTTCGTCCTGGACCTGGACCCCTCGCACCTGAACCCCACGGATGCGCAGGGCTTCGCCATCACGCCCGTGCGCGAGGAGCACCGCGACTTCGTGCTCGAGGCCCTGCGCGACCACCTCGCCCGCACCGGCTCCGACCGGGCGGCCGCGCTGCTGGCCGACGAGGAGGAGCTGCTGGGGAGGCTGACCGAGATCTCCCCGCGCGCCTTCCTCACCATCACCGCGATCCGGGACGACGCGGTGGCGCGGGGGACCGACCCCGATGCGAACGATGTCTGGAACGAGATCATGGAGGCCACCCATGGCTGATCCCCGAGGATTCCTGCGCACCCGCGACCGCGAGCTGCCCGCCCGCCGGCCCGTCCCGGTGCGCCTGATGGACTGGCGCGAGGTCTACGAGGCCCGCGAGAAGGGGACGCTCTCCGTCGTCTCCCGACAGGCCGGGCGCTGCATGAACTGCGGCATCCCCTTCTGCCACCAGGGCTGCCCGCTGGGGAACCTCATCCCCGAGTGGAACGACCTGGTCTACCGCGACGACTGGGCGGAGGCGAGCGAGCGCCTCCACGCGACCAACAACTTCCCGGAGTTCACCGGTCGGGCCTGCCCCGCGCCGTGCGAGTCCAGCTGCGTGCTGGGCATCAACCAGCCGCCCGTGACGATCAAGAACGTCGAGGTCTCGATCATCGACCGGGCCTTCGAGGAGGGCTGGGTGCGTCCCGTCCCCGCGACCCGCCAGACGGGGCGCTCCGTGGCCGTCGTCGGCTCGGGCCCCGCGGGGCTCGCCGCCGCCCAGCAGCTCACCCGCGCCGGCCACGCCGTGGTCGTGCTCGAGAAGGACGATCGCCTCGGCGGGCTGCTGCGCTACGGCATCCCCGAGTTCAAGCTCGAGAAGCGTCACGTCGACCGCCGCCTCGCACAGATGCGCGAGGAGGGCACCCGCTTCCGCACCGGCGTGGACGTCGGCGGGGAGGGCGAGGCGGCGCTGTCGGTCGAGGAGCTGCGCTCCCGCTTCGACGCGGTCGTGCTCGCGACCGGGGCGAGCGTGCCGCGCGAGCTCGCGGTGCCGAACCGTGAGGCGACCGGGGTCCATCCGGCCATGGACTACCTCACCCAGGCGAACCGGCTCGTCGAGGGCGACTGGCTGGGCGACCAGATCAGCGCCGAGGGCAAGGACGTGGTGATCATCGGCGGCGGTGACACCGGCGCGGACTGCCTCGGCACCGCGCTGCGCCAGGGTGCCCGCTCGGTGACCACCCTCGCGATCGGCACGCAGCCGCCGAGCGAGCGCGACGAGTCCCAGCCCTGGCCCACCCATCCGGTGCTGTTCGAGGTCTCCACGGCGCACGAGGAGGGGGGCGAGCGCTCCTACCTCGCCTCCACCACGGGCTTCGAGGTCGACGAGGACGGCGCCGTGACGGGCCTGCGCGTGGCCCGGACCCAGTTCGTCGACGGTCGACGCGTGCCCACGCCCGACACCGACACCGTGCTCCCTGCCACGCTCGTCCTGATCGCGATGGGATTCACCGGCGCGCGGGAGCAGGGGCTGCTCGCGCAGCTCGGTGTGGAGATGACCTCACGCGGCAACATCGTGCACGACGGCTCCTGGGCCACGTCCGTGCCCGGCGTGTTCACGGCGGGCGACTGCGCCCGAGGCCAGAGCCTCATCGTGTGGGCGATCGCGGAGGGCCGCTCGTGCGCGGCGGCCGTGGACGAGCACCTGATGGGCACCAGTTCCCTGCCCCGCCCCGTGCGCCCCGGCGAGAAGCCCGTCACAGTGTGAAAGACTAGGCGGAGTACACGCGACGCTGCGGCCCTGTCATGGCGCTCGCGCGCTGTCCTCCGGGGCCGCGGCCCTTCACTCGAACTACAGATGGGTTGACATGCGCAAAGCGAAGATCGTCTGCACCCTTGGTCCCGCGACCAATACCTACGAGCAGATCCGGACGCTGATCGACGCCGGGATGAACGTGGCGCGGATGAATCTCAGCCACGGCACCTACGACGATCACGAGAAGGTCTACGCGAACATCCGCAAGGCCTCCGAGGATCTCGGCAAGAACGTCGCGGTGCTCGTCGACCTGCAGGGCCCGAAGATCCGTCTGGGGAACTTCGCCGACGGCCCGCACAACCTCGATGTCGGCGACACCTTCACGATCACCACCGAGGACGTCGTCGGCACCAGGGAGCGCGTCTCGACCACGTTCAAGGGCCTGCCCGGCGACTGCCGCCCCGGCGACGTGCTCCTCATCGACGACGGCAAGGTCTCCGTGCGCGTCACGGACGTCACCGAGACCGACGTCACCACCGTCGTCGAGGTGCCCGGCCCCGTCTCGAACCACAAGGGCATCAACCTCCCGGGCGTGGCCGTGTCCGTGCCCGCGATGAGCGAGAAGGACATCGCGGACCTCCGCTGGGGCCTCGCCCTCGGCGCGGACCTGATCGCGCTGTCCTTCGTGCGCGACGCCCACGACATGGACGACGTGCTGCGCATCATGCAGGAGGAGGGACGTCGCGTCCCGGTCATCGCGAAGATCGAGAAGCCGCAGGCCGTGCGTGCGCTGCGCTCGATCGTCGGCGCCTTCGACGGCATCATGGTCGCCCGCGGCGACCTCGGCGTGGAGCTCCCGCTCGAGCAGGTCCCGCTCGTGCAGAAGCGTGCGATCGAGCTGGCCCGCCGCAACGCGAAGCCCGTGATCGTCGCCACCCAGGTGCTCGAGTCGATGATCGAGAGCCCGCGCCCCACCCGTGCGGAGGCCTCCGACTGCGCGAACGCGATCCTCGACGGCGCCGACGCGGTCATGCTCTCGGGCGAGACCAGCGTGGGCCGCTATCCCTTCGAGGCGGTGCGCACGATGGCGCGGATCGTCACGAACACGGAGGAGAACGGCGCCGACCGCATCCTGCCGCTGGGCACCATCCCGCACACCCGCGGCGGTGCGATCACCCGCGCCGCCTCCGAGATCGGCGACCAGCTCTCGGCGCAGTACCTGGTGACCTTCACCGAGTCCGGCGACACCGCCCGCCGCCTCTCCCGTCTGCGCCCCACGATCCCGCTGCTGGCGATGACCCCCTACCCGGAGGTCGCCCGTCAGCTGTCGCTGACCTGGGGCGTCGAGGCCCACCTGGTCCCGATGCAGAAGGACTCCGACGAGATGGTGTCCGTCGTGGACGAGCTGCTGCGCGAGCAGAAGGGTCTGCAGAAGAACGACCTGGTCGTCATCGCGGCCGGTTCCCCTCCCGGCGTCCACGGCTCGACCAACACCCTGCGCGTGCACCGCATCGGTGACCTCGACGGCACCGAGTCGGCCCGCATCGAGGCCGATCGCATCGCCGCGGGGCAGTGACCCGGCGACATTGACGCGACGGCCCGGGGCGCGCCCCGGACCGGTGACGGCGCCCGCGGCCATCGGCCGCGGGCGCCGTCGCATGCGGACCGGGCGCGGAACCAGGCCCGTCCTCGAGGCGTGAGATCCCGCTGATCCGGGCACGGTCAGGACCGGTTCAGCCGATCGGCACCGGCAGCGGCCGCGGGCCGGTCATCCCGAGCCGCGCCCGGACGTCGGCGATGATCGCCTCGACCTCGCCCAGGAGACCCTGCTCGGCGAGCCACACGTCGTCGTAGAGCTTGGAGAGGTATCCGCGCCCGGTGTCGGCGGGGATCACCACCAGGGTGTGCTCCTGGGTCAGGTGCTCCGCCCAGCGGGAGGCGGCCGCCAGGGCGGTGCCGGAGCTGCCGCCCAGCAGCAGACCCTCGTGTCGCGCCGCCAGCCGCGCCCAGGCGAAGGACTCGGCGTCGGACACGGCCTCGACGTGGTCCACGACTTGTTCGTCGTAGGTGGAGGGCCACAGGTCCCGGTCCGCATAGATCCGTCCGGCGCCCTCGACGAGGTACGGCTCCACTTCTCCCGAGTAGGCCGAGCCCGCAGGATCGGCGCCGATGCCGGTGACGGCGCCGTCGCTGGCCTCCTTGAGGTAGCCGCCGGCGCCGCTGATCGTCCCGCCGGTGCCGATGTTGGCGACCAGATGGGTGATGGCCCCGGCCGTCTGCTCCCAGATCTCGGGCCCCGTGGTGCGTCGGTGGGCGCCGGGGTTGTGAGGGTTCTCGTACTGCTGCGAGCTCCACGAGCCGGGGATCAGCTCGAGCAGGTGCTCGGCGATCGAGTGGCTGGACTCGGGGTGGTCGGGAGTGACGTCCCCGCGTGAGCGGATCACCCGGGCGCCGTAGGCCCGCAGCACGGTGACTTTCTCGTCGGAGACCTTCGGGCCGCACACGAAGATCGCGTCGTACCCGCGCTCGGCCGCGATCAGCGCGAGGCCGGCACCGGTGTTGCCGGAGGTCGCCTCGACGATCGTGCCCCCGGGGGTCAGGGCGCCGGAGACCTCGGCCGCATCGACCATCTCGCGGGCGATCCGGTCCTTGACGCTTCCTCCGGGATTGAGGAACTCCGCCTTCACCAGGACGCGCGGTCCGTCCGCGGGGACGAGTCGGCGCAGGGGCAGCAGGGGGGTGGATCCGATGAGGTCCGAGATGGTCATGGGGTCTCCTTCCGGAGCGGGTCGGGTCATCCCTCGGCGATCCACACGTCGTGCAGCACCGGCTCGGAGAGGCTGTTGTGCCAGATCGACTGGACGTTCAGGGCGTAGCCGACCACGTACACGGCGTTGTCGACGACGGGGATGCGCAGGGCGTCCTCGAGCAGGATCTCCTGCGCCCGGCGGAGCAGCTCGGTGCGCTCGTCCTCGTCGCTCTCCACGCTCGATGCCTGCAGGACCTCCTCGAGCTCGGTGCCCGAGGAGGTGACCTCGGCGCTGTCGGTGAAGAGGATCGCCGGATCCCCGTCGTGCGCGGCATTGCTGTAGACCTTGCGCAGCACGTCCGGATCGGCGCGGGTGGTGTTGCGGAAGTGGAGGGCGTAGTCGCCGCTGTCCGTGAAGATCGACGGAGCCGTCGCGTCGAACGTCAGATTCAGCTCGATGCCGGCCTCGGCGTACTGCTCCTTGATGAGTGCGGACAGATCCTCGTACAGAGCTCCCGTCCAGGTGATGTAGTCGAGGGACAGGCGGGTGCCGTCCTTCGCGTAGATCCCGTCGTCGGCGAGCGCCCAGCCGTCCTCCTCGAGGATCGCCGTGGCCGCGTCGACGTCACGGGCCAGGAGGTCTCCGGAGAAGTCGGCGTGGCCGAAGGTCGACGAGGTGATGATGCTCGTCGCGGCGGGTGAGGTGGGGCCGTAGACGAGGGAGGAGACGGCCTCGCGGTCGATCGCCTTCTGCAGCGCCCGCCGCACGGGCAGCTGGGCGGTGAGCGGGTCGTTGAAGTTGATCTCGATGCTCATGCCGATGCCCACCTGGCTGCGGTGGGCGATCTTCGACCCGGTCGCCTCGATCTGCGTGATGACGTCGGCGGGGAAGTTGGTCTGGATCAGGTCCACCTCCCCGGACTGCAGCGCGCTGGTCTGCACCCCGATCTCGGTCACCAGGCCGATCTCGACCGCCTCGAGGCTGGCATCGCCCTCATGGCGGGCGAGCGCGGACTGCCAGGTGTATCCCTCCCGTCGGACCAGCCGGATCGACTCGTCGGGCTTGACCTCGTCGAGCGTGAAGGGGCCGCTGCCCACCACGCCCGTGAGCGCCCTCTCCTCGAGGGTGCGCTCGAACTCCGTGGGCGCGAGGATGGCCAGCTGGCTGGTCGCCACGGTCGGGAGGAAGGCGACGTTGGGTTCGCTGAACCGGACCACGGCGGTGCGGCCGTCGACCTGCTCGGTGCCCTCGTAGTGGTCGAACAGGCCGCGCACGTACCAGCCGCCGCCCTGCGCGAGGTCCTGCACGGCACCGTCGAAGTTCGCGGCCACGGCGGCGGCGTCCAGCGCGGTGCCGTCGGAGAAGGTGACGTCCTCCCGCAGCACGAAGGTGAACTCGGTGGAGTCCTCGGCGACGGTGAACTCCTCGGCGAGCCAGGGAGAGAACTCCTGGGTCTCCGGGTCACGATCCACGAGGGAATCGGCGAGAGCGCGGCCCCATGGACCGTGCTGCTGGCGGGGGTCGATGCTCGTGGTGGAGGAGTAGATCCTGAGCGTGCCGCCGGCGGCGCGCTCCTCCTCGGCGAGGGCCTGGTCGACGGTGCCGGCCTCGGAGCCGCATGCGGTGAGCGCGAGCAGAGGGCTCGCGGCGAGCGCCGCGGTGACGGTGCGGCGACGCGGACGGTGCACGGAGCTGAGGGTCATGGGAGGTCCTTTCGGTGGCTTCTGGTGGGCACGGCGGGAGCGGACGGTCTCGCACGCGCAGAGGGTGCAGGGGACCGGTCGGGGAGGAGCGGTCAGGGGATGGCCGCGAGGAGCGCCCGTGTGTAGTCCTCCGCCGGGTCCGCGAACAGATCGGCGACGGGTCGGTGCTCGACCACGTGGCCGTTCTCGAGGACCAGCGCGTCGTCGCACAGCAGCCTGACCACGGCCAGGTCGTGCGTGATGAACAGGTAGGTCAGCGAGAACTCGGCCTGGAGGTCGGCGAGCAGCTGCAGGATCTGCGCCTGCACCGTGACGTCGAGGGCGGAGACCGGTTCGTCGAGCACCAGCAGCGGCGGGCGCAGGGCCACGGCCCGGGCGATCGCGACCCGCTGGCGCTGCCCGCCCGAGAGCTCGGTCGGGCTGCGGCGGGCGATGTCGGCGGGCAGCCCCACCGCATCGAGCACCTCGGCGACCCGTCGGTCCCGCTCGCTCCGAGAGGTCGCCTGCAGCGCGTCGAGCGGCTCGGCGATCACCTCGGCCACGGAGAACCGGGGATCCAGCGAGGAGTACGGGTTCTGGAACACGTACTGCATCTGGGAGAACAGCCGACGCTTCACGGCGCCCCGGCGGTGCGTGACGTTCTCGCCGCGGTAGAGCACCTGTCCCTGATCGGGACGCACGATCCCGGTGGCGATCCTGGCGAGCGTGGACTTCCCGGATCCGGACTCCCCGACGATGCCGAGCGAGCTGCCGGCGGGGACGGCGAGGCTCACCTCGTCGACCGCGCGGAACGTCCCCTGCCCGAGGCCCCTGCGCGAGTACTCCTTGACCACCCCGCGCAGCTCCAGCAGCGACTGTCCGCGGTCGGAGCCGCCCGGCGCGGCGGGGACTGCTCGCTCGCGGGCCTCGGCGGAGGCTGCGAGCTTCGTGTGATGGATGGAGGGTGCCGCCTCCAGCATCCGCCGGGTGTACGCCGAGCGCGGCGCGGCGAGGATCTCCGCCGTCCGTCCGCTCTCGATGATCCGCCCGTCCTGGAGCACGAGGATCTGATCCGCCCGCGCTCCCGCGACGGCGAGGTCGTGGGTGATCAGCACGACGGAGACGCCGTGGCTGCGCACCACCTCGTCCAGCAGGTCCAGCACCACGCCCTGGACGGTGACGTCGAGCCCCGAGGTCGGCTCGTCGGCGATGATCAGCTCCGCGTCCCCGGCGAGCGCGATCGCGATCAGCACGCGCTGGCGCATGCCGCCGCTCAGCTCGTGGGGATGCGCGCGGAAGACCCGCTCCGGGTCCCGGATCCCCACCTGGTCGAGCAGCTCGAGGGTGCGGCCGCGGGCGGCTCGTCTCTCGAGCCCTCCGTGGAGGGTCAGGGTCTCGACGACCTGGGGACCGATCCGCATCACGGGGTCCAGGGCGATCGTCGGATCCTGCGGGATGAAGGCGATGCGGTGTCCGCGCACCTGGTTCCAGTCGGTCTCCGAGCTCAGGGCCGACAGGTCCACGTCGTCGAAGCGGACGCTCGTGGCGGAGCGCCGGCTGTTCTCCGGCAGCAGGCCCAGCAGCGAGTTGACGATGCTGGACTTGCCGGAGCCGGACTCGCCGATGATCGCGAGCCGGTCGCCGGGGGCGAGGGCGAAGGAGACGGAGTCCACCGCGGTGACGCTCTCCCGTCCGCGCGTGTAGGCGATGCTCAGGTCTCGCACGTCGAGGATCGGCGTCGGGGGCTGGTGCTCGGACGTCATCTCAGCCCACCTTCTCGATCTGTCGGGCCACGGCATTCGCGGCGAGGACGACGAGCACCACGACCGTTCCGGGGAGGATCGTGAGCCACCAGGCGAAGGCCAGGTAGTCGCGGCCGGAGGCGACGAGGCTGCCCCATTCCGGCTCGGGGGCGGCAGCGCCGAAGCCGAGGAAGCTGAGGGCGGAGATCGCGAGGATCGCAGCGCCGAACTCGAGCGCGACGAGTGCGGTGACGGGAGCGATGGCGTGAGGGAAGACGTGGCGGCGCAGGATCGTCCAGAAGCGCACTCCTCCGAACTCGGCGGCGGTCACGAAGTCCGCCTGCCGCACGCGCAGCACCTGGGCGCGCATCACCCGGGTGAAGGAGGCGATCGAGCTGACGCCCACGGCGATCGCGATGTTCACGGCTCCGAAGCCGAGCCCGGTGACGAGCATGAGGGAGACCAGGAGTCCCGGCACGGCGAGGGTCACGTCGATGACGCGGCCGATCGCGTCGTCGACGATCCCGCCGACGTAGCCGGCGAGCAGCCCCAGCACGGACGAGACGACGAAGGCGATCGTGAGGGCCAGCAGCGAGGTCAGCAGCGTGGTGCGGGTGCCGTGGACGAGGCGGGCGAAGGAGTCGCGGCCGAGCGAGTCGGTGCCCAGCAGATGGGTGCTCGAGGGCGGCAGCAGCTTCGCGGCGGCGTCGGACTGGTAGGGGTCGTAGCTGGTGAACCAGGCGGGCACGAGGGCCCACAGCAGGACCAGCACCAGGAAGGCGGCGGAGATCAGGAAGGTCGGGGCCAGGAGGCGGCGGGGCGCTGCGTCGGCTCCGGCACGATCCTGACGAGGGCCGCGCGATGCGCGGCGGGCGCCGTGGCCGCGTGGGTCGAGCGGCCGGGGCGGCGAGAGGACGTCGTGGGACATGGCGTTCCTTAGCGCAGGGTGACCCGCGGGTCGATGAGCGGGTAGACGAGGTCGGTGAGCAGGTTCACCACGGCGTACAGCAGGGCGCACAGCAGCACGATCCCCTGCACGACGGGGATGTCCTGCTGGGTGACGGCCTCCTGCATGAGCCGGCCGAAGCCCTGGCGGGTGAACACGGTCTCGGTGACCACGGCGCCGGCGAGGATCGAGCCGACGCTGAGGCCGATGAGGGTGGTCGCCGGGATGATCGCGTTGCGCAGGCTGTGGCGCAGGATGATCCGACGTCGGCTGATGCCCTTGGCGCGCAGGTAGTCGGAGTACGCGGCCTTCACCGACTCGTCCAGGGCCCGCGCCGTGACCTGGGCGATCCCGGCGCTCGTAGGGACGGCCAGCGCGATCGCCGGGAGGATCAGGTGATCGATCCCGTCGTTCCCCACCGCGGGCAGCGCAGAGAGCCCGTAGGCGAACACCTGGATCAGCAGCAGCCCGATCAGGAACGAGGGGAGCGACCCCACCAGCGGCGGCAGCGAGAACAGCAGGCCGCGGAGCCGGCGGCTCCGCGGGAGGTTCGCGAGCAGCCCGATCCCGATGCCGAGGCCGAAGCCGAGGACCAGCGAGACGACGCCGAGCTGGAGGGTGTGCGGGAGCACCTGGGCGATCCGCTCGGCCACCGGGCGGCCGTCGTCGATCGACACCCCGAGGTCGCCCTGCAGCGCATTGCCGAGCATGGTGAGGAACTGGATCGGCGGCGGCTGGTCGAAGCCGTACTTCGCGGTGAGGTCGGCGACGACCTGCGGGTCGACGGTGCCGGCGTCCCCCTGCCCGCCGAGCATGATCCGTACCGGGTCCGACGGCAGCCACCACAGCAGGGCGAAGGTGATCGCGTAGGCGGCGACCACGACGAGCACCGCGTAGGCGAGACGCCGAGCGATGTACCGCAGCAGAGGGCCTCCCCGCCGTCGGGCGGCGGAGGGTGCGACGCTCGTGGGACCGACCCCGGTCGCGGACGCGGCGCTCACGTGCCGTCCCCGGTGGTCACCGGGGCGAGCCCGAAGTGCTCGCGCAGGGTGGTGCCCTCGTAGCCGTGGCGGAAGCGTCCCCGCTCGCGGAGGATCGGCACGAGCTGCTCGGTGAGCAGCTCGATGGTGCGCCAGCCGCCGGAGGGGAAGACGACGTACCCGTCGGCCGCGCCGGCGTCCGCCCAGGCGATGAGATGGTCCGCGGCCTGCTCGGGCGTGCCGACGAAGCGGCCGTGGCCGAAGCCGCCGGCCACGGCCTGCAGCACCGTGCGCAGGGTCTGTCCGTGCGCGACGGCGAGGTCCACGAAGATCTGCGGGCGGCTCTGACGGCGGGTGAGTCGAGAGGTGTCGGGGAAGCGCTCGGGCGGGACCCGGTCGTCGAGGTCGATGCCGGAGAGGTCGGCGCCGCCCAGGAGGTCCTCGAGCCGTGCCCGGGCGTCGTCGTAGTCGATGAGCTCGAGCTCGGCCTCGTAGGCGGTGCGTGCCTCCTCCTCGGTCTCCCCGAGGTACAGGCCGATCCCCGGCAGGATCTTCACCTGGGAAGCGTCCCGTCCGGCCTCCGTCACCCGGCGGCGGATGTCGGAGGCGAAGGCGACGGCCTCGTCGAGGTGCTGCTGCGCGGTGAAGACCACCTCGGCGTGCCGGGCCGCGAACTGCCGACCCCGTTCCGAGCTGCCCGCCTGCACGTGCACCGGTCGGCCCTGAGGGGAGCGGCTCACGTTCAGAGGGCCCTCGACGCGGAAGTGCTCGCCGGCGTGGTCGATGGGGTGCACGCCCTCCGGATGCACGAACACCCGGTGCTCCCGGTCCACGGGAACGGACCCGGGCTCCCAGCTGTCCCAGAGCGCGCCGACCACGTCGACGAACTCGTCGGCCCGTGAGTACCGCTCGTCCTGGCCGGGCAGCTCGTCGATGCCGAAGTTCTTCTCGCCACCCGCGGAGGTGACGATGTTCCATCCGATGCGTCCGCCGCTGAGGTGGTCGAGGGTCGCGAACTGACGGGCGAGGTTGTAGGGCTCGGAGAAGGTGGTCGAGGCGGTGCCGATGAGGCCGATCCGGGAGGTGCGGGCGGCGAGCGCGGCGAGCAGGGTGACCAGCTCGAGGGACCCGGCATGCGGAGAGTCCTCGCGCAGCCCGCTCGGGGAGCGCAGCCCGTCGCCGCGGATCACGGCGTCGAGGCCGGCGGCCTCGGCGGCGAGGGCGATGTCGGCGTACGGCTCGAGGGAGTTCACCTCCTCGGCGCGGCTGTCCGGGGCGACCCAGCCGGCCGTGGAGAGGTAGGTGAGCCAGAGGCCCAGGTGGATGTGACCGGTGGCGTCGGCGGTGCCGGACCCGTTCCGGGACGAGGGGGCGCTCATGCGGTGGTCTCCCTGCGCGCGCGGCGGATCTCGGCGTCCAGCAGCGGCTGGAACTGGCGGTGCGCGGCCTCCGGCGGGAGCACCCACGTCGAGCGCAGGTCGGGGTCGATCTCGCGGGCACGGCCGGCGGCTTCGAGCAGGAGCTGGGTGTAGGCGGCGCGCTCGAGGGAGAGGAACCAGAAGGCGGCCTCGGCGAGGCTGGCGCCGTAGGTGACCGCGCCGTGGGAGCGCTGGATGAGGACGCGGGCGGTGGGGCCGAGGGCCTCGGCGGCCGGGACGTCGAAGGACTCCCGGACCGCCTGGATCCCCTGCAGCCAGGAGGAGTCCGTGGTGAGGGCGGCGAGCTCGCCTCCCGCGCTCGACCAGGCGAACACGTGCGTGGAGTGCACGTGCACGGCGGCACGCAGCTCGGGCCGGGCCTGATGGACCTGCACCTGGCCCAGATAGCCGTGTGCCTCGTGAATGCCGTCGACGATCGTGCCGTCCGGCGCGACGAGGACGACGTCCTCGGCGGCCACGTCCGTGAAGGGGATGCCCGCGGGGTTCACGAGGTAGAGCTCCTGGTCCCCGTGGGCGCGCACTGTCACATGTCCGGCGAGACCGTGCTGCAGGCCGCGGCGTCCGAGCAGCCGCAGAGCGGCGGCGAGCTCCTCGCGCTGGGAGGACGGTCGGTCGGGTGCGGCGGACGCAGCGCCACCCGACGAAATAAATGCTTCTGGCATCTCTAAGCACTCCTTATGGACTGTGCCATGGATGCTAATGCCGGTGGTTCCCGGGGCAAAGCGCCGTGATCACGGTGGTTCACAGAGACCGGTCGGGCCGTTCACCGTCCCCACCGCCGGACGGTCGGGTGAAGACCTACCAGCAGCGCGAGTCCCGAGGCTGCCGCGCACACTCCGAGCGCGGCCCCGAGCCCGGTGCCGGTCGCCGCGCCGGCCGTGCCCAGCAGGATCCCCGTGGTCAGGGCCACCATGTAGGTGGCGGAGAGGCGCTGGGTCAGCTGCAGGAAGCTCGCTGCGACCCCGTGCGTGCGGCCCGTCGCGAAGGACAGCGTGACCACGCGGAGCGGCGGCTCGACGATCCCGCTGCACAGCCCGAGCCCCACCTGGACCAGCCCGGCCGCGATGGCGAGCGTGGTCACCCCGAGCTGCGGGGAGAGCAGCGCCAGCACGGCGAGCAGGATCGTCTGCAGGAGCAGGCCGCCCAGGAGCGCCTGCGGGCCCCACGCCGCGAACACCCGGCCGGACAGCAGCGAGGAGCACAGGCGGGCGAGGGCCGCAGGCGCCAGCAGCACGGCCACCCACAGCGGTGTCAGCGCGGAGAGCTGCAGCAGATGGATGGTGACCACGGAGGTCACCGAGAGGTTCGCCCCGAACCACAGCAGCGCCACCGCGTTCCCGGCGAGGAAGCCCCGGGAGCGCACGAGCTCCCGGGCGAACAGGGGCAGCCGGCCGCGCCGCGCATAGGCCCGTTCCCACAGGACGAGCACCCCGGCGGCGACGAGCGCTGCGGCGAGCGCCGCCGCGAGAGCGGGCCCACCCAACCCCGTCTGCACCACGGGAAGGGTCAGCAGCAGCACGACGGCGGCGAGCAGCGCCACCGCCGGGAGGTCGAGGGACAGCCGCTCGGCACGCCGTGCCGCCGGCCCTCCCTCGTGCCGGGCGGCGGTCCTCGCGGAGGGCAGTCCCCGCAGCCCCATCACGATCGCCGCCACTCCGAAGGGCACCGGCAGCAGCAGGACGATCCGCCATGAGAGCTCCGGTCCCAGCGATCCCAGGACGAGTCCCGCCCCGAGCGGGCCGAGCAGCGCGGCGAGCGCTCCTGCCCCCGTGTACAGGCTCAGGGCGCGCAGTCGTTCCTCCCCGCGGAAGAGGTCCTGGACCGCTCCGAGCACCTGTGCGCTGATCACGCCGGCGCCCAGTCCCTGCGCCAGACGTGCCGCGATCAGCACGATGATGTCGGGAGCCAGCACGCTTCCCAGGCCACCCGTCACGAACAGCCCCATGCCGACGACGAACAGGGCGCGCCGCCCGTAGGCGTCCCCGAGCCGACCCGCGGGCGCCAGGCCCAGTCCGAAGGTCAGCGAGAAGGAGGCCAGCAGCCACTGCACCCCGGCCGTGCCGCCGCCCAGCACGGCGGAGACGGTCGGCGCGACGAAGTTGATCGCCGCCGAGTCGAAGAGCGTCGCGAAACCCGCCAGCAGGCACGCCGCCAGGGCCGCTCGAGAGCTCCGTGCCGCCTGCGCCTCGGCCGCCGACGCCCGGGCGGGGAGGCCGGCCTCCGCCGGCGCGGGGCCGACGGCGGCGGCCGTGGTCGGGGCGTCGGGCGCCGCCGCACCGTCCACCTCCAGGGCGGGGCCCTCCGGCTCCGTCGCGACCGTGCGCGCAGAGGGCCCGGACGGCGTGGTGCTGCAGGCGGCGCCGGTCACCGGCGGGCTCTCAGCCTGCCGTCGCTGCCGGAACGGAGACCCGCTCCGGGATCGGCAAACCCAGGTTCTCCCGCAGGGTCGAGCCGGTGTACTCCGTGCGCAGCGACCCACGGGCCTGCAGCAGCGGCACCACCTCGTCCACGAAGTCGTCGAGCCCGCCGGGTGTGACGTGGCCGCCGAGCACCACGCCGTCGGCGCCGTCCTGCTGGACGAAGTCGTCGAGCTGGTCGGCGACCTGCTCGGGGGTGCCCACCAGCTGAGAGCGTTCGAACACCTCCGCTGCGAGCTCGCGCAGGGACAGGTCCCTCTCGCGGGCCAGCTCCCTCCATTCGTGCACGGCCCGGGTGCGGTCCTGGAGATGGAAGGCACGCCCCTGGATGAACGGCGGCGCGCTCTCGTCGGGCTCGATGTCAGGAACGGGGCCGTCGATGTCGTACTCGGACAGGTCCCGGTTCCACACCTGCTCGAACCGCACCCGCACGGTCTTCTCCGTGAGGATCTGCTGCTGGATCTCCCGGGCGCTGCGCCGTGCCTCCTCCTCCGTGCCGCCGAGGACGTAGCCGATGCTGGGCACGATCTTCAGGTCCCCGGGGTCGCGGCCGAAGCCGGCCGCGCGCCGCTTCACGTCGGCGTAGAACTCGCGGGCCTCGGGCACGCGGCTGTACGGCGAGAAGATGAGGTCCGAGTTCGCGGCCGCGAAGTCGCGGCCCTGCGGGGAGACCCCGGCCTGCACGATCACCGGGTGGCCCTGAGGGCTGCGCGGCACGGTGAAGCGTCCGGAGATGTCGAACTGGTCGCCGTGGTGCGCGAAGGCGCCCGCTCGCGGATCGGCGAGGAACCGGCCGCCCTCGCCGTAGGCCGCGATCGCGTCCTCGGCCCAGGAGTCCCACAGCTCCCGCGCGGCGCCGAGGAACTCCGCGGCGCGCTCGTAGCGCTGGGAGCGCGGGAGGAACCCGCCGCGCCGGAAGTTCCCGCCGGTGAACTCGTCGAAGCTGGTGACCACGTTCCACCCGGCGCGCCCGCCGGAGAGATGGTCGAGGGAGGCGAGCTGGCGGGCCAGCTCGTAGGGCTCGTTGAAGGTCGCGTTCAGCGTCCCGACGAGCCCGATGTGCTCGGTGACGGCGGCCAGCGCGGAGAGCACGGACAGGGTGTGCGGCCGTCCGGCGATGTCGTGGTCGAACACCGTCCCGTCCCGCTCCCGCAGCGCGAGCCCCTCGGCGAGGAAGAAGTAGTCGAAGAACCCGCGCTCGGCGGTCTGCGCGACCTGGCGGAAGGTCGAGAACGCGATCTGGCTGCCGGCGTCAGGGTGCTCCCACAGCGTGTGCTCGTTGACGCCGCCGATGTAGGCGGCCAGGACGATCTGCTTGCGCTCGGTGGCGGTCATGAGGCGCTCCTGAGGTCGAGGTCGGCGGTGAGGCGGTTCGGGACGGAGGCAGGCAGGCCGAGGTGCTCGCGCAGGGTGGATCCCTCGTAGGCGGTGCGGAACAGGCCACGGCGCTGGAGCTCGGGCACCAGGTCCTCGACGATGCGGGGCAGGTCGTCGCCCAGCACGCCCGGACGCAGTCGCACCCCGTCGTAGCCGAGCTCGGAGAGCTCCTCGATGACGTCGGCGAGTGCGGTGGCCGAGCCAGTGACGATCCGGGCGTCGGAGCTCAGGGGGCGGCCGAGCCCGTCCAGGCGCGCGAGGCGGTCCGCGGCGGGGGCGTCGGCCCCGTCGAGGAGGACCAGCAGGTCCGCGAGGACTCGCAGCGGTTCGCCGCGACGGCCGACCGAGCCCTCCTGGCCCCGCCGATCGTCGAGGATGCGCCGTGCGTCGGCACCGTCGGCGGGGGTGACGATCACGACGTCGGCCGAACGCGCCGCGAAGGCGTACGGCACGCTCGAGTGGGCGAGGGCGACCACCACCGGCTGTCCCTGTGGCGGACGGGGCACGATCGCGGGGCCGCGCACGGAGAACCACGGCGTCCGGGCGTTCACGCGATGCACCTTCTCGCGATCCAGGAAGCGGTCGGTCGCCCGATCGCGGATCTCGGCGTCGTCCTCCCAGGAGTCCCAGAGGTCGCGGGCGACGTCCACCACGGCCGAGGCCTCGTCGAACAGGTCCTCGATCAGGTCAGGGGCCGCCGGGTCGTCGAGGTCGGTGAGGGCGGGGACGTCCCGCCGACCCACCAGCGCGGCCTCCCGCACGGTGGGGGAGACGCGGGCCTGCCAGCCGGCGCGACCCTCGCTGATGTGGTCGAGGGTGGCGATCGCCGCAGAGACGTGGAAGGGCTCGGTGTGCGTGGTGGTCGCCACCGGGACGATGCCGATCCTCGAGGTGGCCGGGGCGATCCGGGAGGCGACGAGCACCGCATCCAGCCTGCCGCGGACCTCGTCGGTGCGCTCCTCGTCCGCGGCGGCGAGCGGCTCCGCGCTCTGCAGGCCGAAGGAGTCCTCGAGAGTGAGGAGGTCGAGCAGGCCGCGCTCCGCCTGCTCGGCGATCCGCTGCCAGTACGGCCCGGTGAACAGGGCGTCGGGGGAGGACGAGGCGGCCCTCCAGGCGGCGGGATGCCACCCGGCGCCGTCCAGGGCGACGCCGAGGTGGAGGGTTCTGCGTGAGGTGGTCATAGCGGTCGCTCCTGAGCGGTCGGGGACGGGTGGACATCGGAGGGTCCGGGGGACCAGCCGAGGGCCGGGAGGATGTGCTCACGGGTGTCGGTGAGGATCTGCCGGTACTCCGGAGCGCTGAACCCGTAGGGCAGTGCGAGGCGCAGCTCGGTGGAGCCGTCGAACGTCGGGTCGCCGAGGAGGCGCTCGACGATCTCCTCCGAGGTGCCGTGCAGGTCGCGCTGGATGACGACGGTCCGCGGTCCGAGCTGCCGGGGCGCCAGGGTGCGCTCGGTGCGGGAGCTGACGTAGTCCTCGTAGTGCGCACGCTGCGCGGCGGTGGCCGAATCGGTCGGGATGATCACCCGCTCCACGCCCACGCGAGCGGTGCCGGGGGTGCGGTGGGTCTCGCGGTACAGGTCGATGTGCAGGCGCTGGGCCTCCTCGAAGGTCTCGGCGATCGTGCCGTCCCCGATGTTCCCCAGCAGCAGATGCAGTCCGTGCTCGGCCGCCCAGCGGACCGAGCGCACGGATCCGCCGCCGATCCACACACGCTCCGTGAGACCGGGGACGTGAGGCTGGATCCGGGGGATCTGCGGCCCGTACGGGGTCGACACGGGCTCCGAGGAGAGCTCGGCGCCGCCCAGGGCCCCGAGGAATCGGCGGATCAGCGTGTACGGATCGGTGGTCGGGTCGATGTCGGGCCGGCCCCACGGGGAGAGGAGCTCGGCGTGCGGGGTGGAGGTGCTGATCCCGATGTTCAGCCGGTACCCCGACAGGGCGCTGACGGTGGCGAAGTCCTCGGCGAGCCGGAAGGGGTTCTCGACGCCGAGCGGCACCACATCGGTCTCGAGCGTGATCCGGGAGGTGCGCTGGGAGACGGCGCCCAGGAACGGCAGGGCTGCGGAAACGCCGCGCTCGAGATGGCGCTGGCGGATCCCGGCCACGTCGTAGCCGAGCTGCTCCCCGATCTCGATCAGCTCCAGCACCGCCTCGAGCCCTCCGGCCGGATCATCCTCCGGATAGGTCCCGGCGAGGATGAATCCGGCCGCGCTCACGCGAGCCGGTGCCGTGGGGTCGTCGGCCGCCGGGCCGGACCCGGGCGGGGAAGCGGTGGTCATCGAGCTGTCTCCTGAGGGTCTCTGCCGGGCATGTCCGCACCTGCCGACGACGCTAAGCCATAGCTCGCACCATGGCCGACATTATGACGACTTATGGCGACGATGCCGCTCGTCGGCGGCTGCCGCCGATACGGTGCGGGCAGCCCCGCTCGATCCGCCCACCGGAGGTTCCCGATCATGACCGCGCGCATACCCCTGTCCGTGCTGGACCTCTCGCCCATCCCGTCCGGGGGCACCGCGGCGGACGGTCTGCGGCGCACGATCTCGCAGGCGCGCCATGTCGAGGAGCTCGGGTACGCGCGGTACTGGCTGGCCGAGCATCATCTGAACCCCGGGGTCGCCGGGGCCGCACCGCATGTGCTGCTGTCCGCGCTCGCCGGCGCCACCTCGAGGATCCGTCTGGGCACCGCCGCGACGATCCTGGGCAACTCCACCCCGCTCAGGGTGGTCGAGGAGCTCGGCCTGATCGCCTCACTGCACCCGGAGCGCATCGAGCTCGGCATCGGTCGTTCCGGGGCGCGGCCGCCGGGCTCCGGGCGCGCGCCCGACTCAGGCACGGCGGAGGCAGGGGGTGCGGAAGCGCGAGGGGAGCGGGAGGACAGGGTGGTCGACGGCCTCGTCGTCCCCGCTCCACGCCTGTCGGGGCTCGACCGGCCCCGCTTCGCCGCCCAGGCGCGGCTGCTGGGCCGCGCCGCCGACGCCGGCGACCGCTTCGACCAGGACGTGCGGGACATCCTCGCGCTGATCGACGGCGCCTACGCAGCCCCCGAGGGGGTGCCGATCCATGCGGTGCCGGCCGAGGGCTCCGGGCTCGAGGTGTGGATCCACGGCAGCTCGGCGGGTCCCAGCGCACGGCTCGCCGGGGAGCTGGGCCTGCCCTTCGGCGCGAACTACCACGTGCTGCCGTCCTTCGTGCTCGAGGCGGTCGCCGAGTACCGCCGCTCGTTCCGGCCGGGACGGATCCCCGCACCGCAGGTCATCGTCTCCGCCAATGTCCTGGTCGCCCCGAGCCGGGACGAGGCGGAGCACCTGGCTCTCGGGTACGGGCAGTGGGTGCACAGCATCCGTGCCGGGCAGGGCGCGATCCCGTACCTCGCCCCGCAGGAGGCGCGGGACGCGCCCCTCGACGCCGGAGCGCAGGCGAGCGTGCAGGACCGCCTGGACACGCGGTTCGTCGGCTCCCCGTCCCATGTCGCCGAACAGCTGCGGATCCTGCAGCGGGCCACCGGCGCCGACGAGCTGCTGCTGACCACCATCGCCCATGACCAGGACGCCCAGCTGCGCTCCTTCACGCTCCTGGCGGAGGAGTGGAGCCTCTGATCATCCCTCGACGGACGGCCTCACGTCGATCCCGTAGGCGAGAGAGACGTGGCCGTCCTCGAACACCCGCACCCGCTCGCGCAGCACGACGAAGCCCATCGACTCGTACAGGCGATGGGCGGGGTGCATCTGTCCTCCGCTGTTCATGACCACCTGTGACGCGCCCCGTGCCCGGGCGAGGGCGATCACGTGCTCGGTCAGCGCACGGCCCACGCCGCGGCGCCGTGCCGCCGGGTCCACGCCGAGCAGTCGGAAGTCCAGCTCCCCGGGCCGCCCGGTCGGCGTGATGAGCCGGCCGGGCCTCCCGGTGGTGACCGTGCCGAGCGGCCGATCGTCCTCCGGGTCCGCGGCGACCCAGGTCTCGTGCTCCCGGGCGCGCTCGGCGACGTCGAGGAGGACGGCCCGGTACCGCTCGCCGACGGGATAGTCGCTCTCGTAGGCGGCCAGGAGGATCCTCGCCACCTCGTCGTGCTCCTCGGGCCGGATCCGGCGGATCAGCAGCCGTCCCCGGAGCTCCTCGCGCTCCGGTCGAGACCCGCTCGTGCCCGGACGTGCGGCGACCGTCTCAGCTCTCGTCATGGTCGTCGGCGTCGTCGGTGCCGGTGCCCGCAGCGGTGCGCGGGCCGTCGGGGGCGGGGTCAGGGTGCTCCGCCGAGGGGCGCGGACCGAACACCCCGGCCGACAGGTAGCGCTCGCCGGTGTCGGCGAGGATCGCCACGATCGTCGCCCCCGCGTACTCGGGGCGCCCGGCCAGGCGGGCTGCCACCTCGAGGGTCGCGCCCGCCGATGCTCCCACCAGCAGGCCCTCCTCATGGAGCAGGGCGCGCGCGGCGGCGAAGGCCTCGGCGGCCTCGACCGCCACCACCTCGTCCACGACGGCGGCGTCGTAGTTGCCGGGCAGCTGCTCCTCCTCGATGTCCAGGACCTGGTGCACCCCGTCGATCTCGTCGGGGTAGGGCAGCTCCTCGGTGGGGACCGAGGCCGCGCCGGGCTCGGCGATGACCACGCGCACCTCCGGCTTCCGCTCCTTCAGAGAGCGTCCGGCGCCCGCCGAGGTGCCGCCGGTGCCCACTCCTGCGACGAGCACGTCGACCTGGCCGGCGGTGTCCCTCCAGATCTCCGGACCGGTGGTCGCGTGGTGTGCGGCCGGATTGGCGGGGTTGTTCAGCTGATCGGCGATGAACGCGCCGGGGTTCTCCTCCTGGGCGCGAGCGAACAGGATGTCCCGCGCCTCAGGATCCAGGAACAGGCTGTTGGGCACGGTGACGAGCTCGGCGCCGAGGGCCTCGAGCAGGGTGCGCTTGTCGGGGCTGATGTTGTCGCCGAGGTAGAACTTCGTCCGGTACCCGCGACCCGCGGCGATCGCGGCGAGGGCGATACCCGTGTTGCCGCTGGTGATGTCGACGATGAGGTCGCCGCGGCGGAGCTGTCCGGAATCCTCCGCCGCCCGGATGATGGCCCAGGCGATGCGGTCCTTGACGCTGCCGAGCGGATTGAGGAACTCGGCCTTGCCGAGGATCCGAGCGCCCGCTCCGCGTGACGCGCCGAATCGGGCCAGCTCGATCAGCGGGGTGTCGCCGATGAGGTCGATGACGCCGGAGGCGATCGGGCGTACGACGGACTCCGTCGGCCCGGACGCCTGCGGTGCTCGAGCGGGGGCGTCGGAGCTCGCTGCTCCCTCGGCAGGGTGTGCGACGTCGAACGGCACCGCCTTCCGTGCCGGTCGCTCCGTTTGCGATGTCTGCTGGGACATGCGCCCGCCCTCCTGCTGCTGATCTCGACCACCGCTCCCGACCGGCTGCGCGCTGCGCTCCGGGGTGTGCTGCCGGGGCGGCCTGTGCGCTCACGCTAGGGCCGCGAGCCCCGCAGGCCATCGAAGATGTCGGATCATGACAGAAGCAGAGATTATGAGGGGATAAAGGGGAGGTGTGGAGCGGGGGTCCGCCGATCGGGCTGCCCGGCACCGTCACGGGTGCATCCATGGCGCTCGGGTGCTCGTGGCGCTGCTCCGACGCTCCTCGTCGGGCGTGGCCCGGCGGTGCCCGACCTCCCCCGCGCGGCGACGGGAATCTGCACAGGGGGCGCGGCGCGCAGCATTCGCGTGAGTGTTCCCACCGTGGCCGGATCCACCCTGCGTGCACCGCGGAGGCGATGACTTCGCAGTTCAAAGGTGCCGATATCCGGTGCCGGGTGCGGGACTCGAACCCGCACGCCCTCGCGGACAGCGCATTTTGAGTGCGCCGCGTCTACCATTCCGCCAACCCGGCCCGCCCTCGGGAGCCGAGGGCTGGACTAGGATATCGCTGATGACCAACGGCCTCCGCCGTGGGGTGCAGGGCACCCCGGCGTGGGCCCCCACCGAGACACAGGGCGACATGACTGACGACATCACAGACCTTCCCGACGACGCCCAGGACACCGACGGCGCGACCGAGTCGCCGCGCCGCACCGCCGTCGTGGCCGAGGACGAGAGCCTCATCCGCATGGACATCGTCGAGACCCTCACCGAGGCGGGCTTCGACGTGATCGCCGCCGTCGGCGACGGCGAGAGCGCCATCGCGAAGACCCGCGAGCTGCGTCCCGACGTCGTGATCCTCGACGTGAAGATGCCGCAGACCGACGGTGTGACGGCTGCGGAGAAGATCGGCGAGGAGAACCTCGCCCCGGTCGTGATGCTCACCGCCTTCTCGCAGTCCGAGCTGGTCGAGCGCGCACGGGATGCCGGGGCGATGGCGTACGTCGTCAAGCCCTTCACCCCCGCCGACCTGCTGCCCGCCGTGGAGATCGCGATCTCCCGCCACCAGCAGATCGTCCAGCTCGAGTCCGAGATCGCCGATCTGGGCGAGCGCTTCGAGACCCGCAAGCGCGTGGACCGTGCGAAGGGCCTGCTGCAGACCAACATGGGCCTGTCCGAGCCCGAGGCGTTCCGGTGGATCCAGAAGACCTCGATGGACCGCCGCCTCACGATGCGCGAGGTCGCCGACGCGGTCGTCGACCAGCTGGGCGCCCAGGGCAAGGACTGACGGGGCAGCATCGAGCAGCGGCCGGTGCGCGGGGGCGCGTCGGCCCGACCAGGAGGGGGAGAGCCGGGACCATGACGGTCACTCGACGCACGCTGGTGAGGGGACTCGGCGCCGGGCTGCTCGGCGCCGGCGCGCTGAGCGCCTGCAGCGGCGGCGGCCTCCGGCGCGGACGACGCCGGGCCACCACCACGGCCCCCACCGCAGGGACCCTCGAGGAGCCCGATCAGCCGCTCGTGATCGGCCAGATCGGCGCCTCCTACGGTCGGATGGGCCGTTTCGAGGAGGCGATCGCGCTCTCGATCGAGGAATCGCGCCGGGACGTGAACTTCCGCTGGGAGGGTCTGTTCGGCCGTGAGGTCGTGCTCCTGGAGCGTCATGTGATGGAGGCTCCCGGCGAGGACCTCGGCCCCGCGATCACCGAGATGGCCGACGCCGGCGCCACCTGCGTGATCACCTCGATCGACGAGGAGTCCCTGATCGCGGCGATGCCCGCGCTGGTCGAGGCGCAGCTCGCGGTCCTGGACGTGTTCACCACCGGGATGGACGTGCGCGCCGCCGAGGTGCAGACGGCGAACCTGCTGGTGCGCCTCGCGCCGAACGACCGCACCATGGCCGCCCGGTACGCCGAGCAGGCGCTCGGGGGCGCCGGTGACAAGGGCGGTCCCGCGGGCACGGTCGCCTATCTCTCCGAGGACACGCTCCAGGGACGCAGCCTGCTGCACGAGCTGACGCAGGTGCTCAACCCCGCCAGCGGCCGCGTGGTCACCGAGCAGTTCTACGAGGTCGGGAAGATCGGTGACATCGCCGCCCGGGTGAAGAAGGTCCTGGAGTCCCCGCCCGCGCTGCTGGTGACCAACGGCGGGGCGGAGCTCGCCCCGTTCCTCTCCGCGCTGCACACCGCGACCCTCGACGAGGGCAAGCGCCCCACGGTCGAGTTCCCGCGTCGGGTGTCGCCGTGGGCGACCATCGACTACTCGAAGGAGCCCGTCGCGGCGGACCTCGCGCCCGAGTCGCTCAGCTCGGTCACCGGGTACGAGCCGGGCGGTGCGATCACGATCGACCACGAGAACATGATGCTCAACCGAGATCCCGAGCTCCTGCGGCGCGGCTACGCCTACTCCCAGCACGGCTACGACGCGCTGGTGATGCTGTGCCTCGCGGCGCAGCACGGCCTCTCGGTCGAGGGCACGGCCCTGGCCGCGGCTCTGCCCGCGATCCTCACCGGCACCGAGGAGTGCACCGACTTCGAGACCTGCCGACGCACCATGGCCACCGCGCTCGAGGCGGGGGACCGCGCCACGGTCTCCTACGTCGGCCGGATGGGGGCGCTCGAGCTCGGCGCCCAGTCCGACGCCCGCGTCGGTCAGCTGCGCGAGTACACGTGGTCCGAGGCGAACGTCCTCGAGGCCGCGACCGCGGGGGGCTTCGAGGCCCCCGAGTGACGTCGCCGCTCAGCGCGGCGGCAGCAGCTGGGTCGAGACGGTGATGGTGCTGAGCAGGGCCCCGGCCTCGTCATGGACGTCGACGAGATAGCTCGCGACCTGACGGCCCAGGTGCCGCGCGGTGCAGGTCGCGGTGACGAGACCCTCGCGGGCCGAGCGGTGGTGGAGGGCTGAGACCGAGGTCCCCACCGCCTGCGCGCCCTCGCCGTGCACCTCGCGTGCCTGCAGCAGCGCGGCGATCGAGGCGATCGACTCGGCCAGCGCGATCGTCGCCCCGCCGTGCAGCAGCCCTGCCGGCTGCGTGCTCCCGGCGACCGGCATCCGCATCACACCGCCGGTCGGGGCCGCCTCGAGCACCTCCATGCCCAGTCGCTCCACGAGGGTCCCCGCGAAGGACGCCTCGAGCTGAGCGGCGAGCACCCCACGCGGAGGGGGAGTCGTTCCCGCCCCGCCGGCGGGGGAGGCGGAGGGGGCGTCGGGTCCTGTGCGCTGATCGGACATGGCACGAGACTGCCACAGCCCCCAGGGCGCGCGGAGCGGTCCACGACATGGGAGACTGCTCCTCATGAGTGCGAGCGACACCGATGACCAGCGCCTCCTCCTGATCGACGGCCATGCCATGGCCTTCCGGGCCTTCTTCGCCCTGCCGGCGGACGGGTTCAGCGACGGCCGCGGTCAGGCCACCAACGCGGTCTACGGCTTCACCCGCATGATCATCAACGTCGTCGCCTCGGAGCGGCCCACTCACCTCGCGGTGGCCTTCGACCTCCCCGGCGGCACCTTCCGCGACCGCATCTACGACCAGTACAAGGGCGGGCGCGAGACCACACCCGAGGCGTTCCGCGGCCAGATCGGCCTCATCCAGCAGGTCCTGGACGCGCTCGGGGTGCGCTGGCTGACCTACGAGGACTACGAGGCCGACGACATCATCGCCACCCTCGCCACGCGCGCCGAGGAGCAGGGCCACGAGGCCCTGATCGTCTCGAGCGACCGGGACGCGATCCAGCTGGTCGGCGAGAAGGTCACCCTGCTCCAGCCGGTCAAGGGCGTCACCGAGATGCGCCGCATGACCCCCGCCGCCGTCGAGGAGAAGTACGGCATCCCGCCCGAGCGCTATCCGGACCTGGCCGCGCTGGTCGGCGAGGCGGCGGACAACCTCCCGGGCGTCCCCGGCGTCGGCCCGAAGACCGCCGCGAAGTGGATCGTGCAGTACGACGGTCTCGACGGCGTGCTCGCCCATGCGGAGGAGATCACGGGCAAGGCGGGCCAGTCGCTGCGCGAGCACCGTGAGGCCGTCGAGCGCAATCGCCTCATGAACGCCGCCTACACCACGCTCGAGCTGCCCGGGGACCCGGCGCACTACGCGCTCGGCGGCGGCGACCGCACCCGCGTGCTCGAGGTCTTCGACGACCTCGCCTTCGGCGACACGATCCGCCGCGACCTGCCCGCGACGCTGCTGGGGGAGGAGGTCGCCGCGCAGGAGGCGCCCGAGTCCGCGGCCGACGTGCTGCGCGTGCACGACGCCGACACCCTCGCCGAGCTGCTCGGCGAGAAGGAGGGCCCGCTCGCCGTCGACCTGGTCGAGGACGTGCGCGGCGGGGCGCTGCTGGGACTGGCCACACCCGAGCGCTCGGGGACGGTCTCCCTCGGCGCGCTGGACTCCGCGGCCGCCGAGGCGCTCGGCGCGGCGCTCCAGGGCTCGCGCGAGCTGCGGATCGCGGACGTCCCCGCGGTCCGCGGTCGCCTCGCGGAGAACGGCTACCGTCTCGGGGACGGGGTGCGGGACCTGGCGCTCGAGGCCTTCGTGCTGCGACCGGGGGCCCGTTCCTACGAGACCGAGGCCCTCGCGGCGGAGCTCGCCGGCGCGAGCTTCGAGCCGCGGCCCCGCAAGCCCGCCGAGTCCACGCTGAAGAAGGAGAGCCCGCAGACCCGCGCCGAGCACGTCGCCCTTGCGGAGGACCGCCTCGCGTCGGCCGTGGGCGCGCTGCACCCGGCCGCCGAGGAGCTTACGGCCCGGATCGGCGAGTCCCCCTGGGCGGGGAGCATCCTCGACGACCTCGAGCGTCCTCTCCAGGGGGTGCTCGAGACGATGCACGAGCGCGGCATCGCGATCGATCACGCGGCGCTCGGCACGCTGCGCGACGAGTTCGAGGGCTTCGTCGCCCAGGCCAGGCGCGAGGCCGGCGAGATCGTGGGGGAGGAGGTCAACCTCGCCTCCCCGAAGCAGCTCCAGGTCGTGCTGTTCGAGACCCTCGCCCTGCCCACCACGCGCAAGATCTCCTCGGGCCACTCCACCGACGCCGAGTCGCTCGCCGACCTGATGGAGACGCTCGACCCCGACTCCGCCGGCCACCGCTTCCTGGCCTGGCTGCTGCGCTTCCGGGAGATGAGCAAGCTGACCGGCTACCTGGTGGGCCTGGACAAGGTGCTGGACACCGGCTCGCGCGTGCACACCACCTTCCAGCAGACCGCGGCCGCGACCGGCCGCCTGGCCTCGACCGAGCCGAACCTGCAGAACATCCCGGTCCGCACCTCCGAGGGCCAGCGCATCCGCGACGTCTTCGTCGCCGGGGACGGCTTCGAGTCCCTCATGACCGCGGACTACTCGCAGATCGAGATGCGGATCATGGCCCACCTCTCCGAGGACGAGGGTCTGATCGAGGCCTTCCGCTCGGGCGAGGACCTGCACAACTTCGTCGCCTCGCGCGTGTTCGGCGTGAGCCCCGACGACGTCGATCCGGCCATGCGCTCCAAGACCAAGGCGGTCAGCTACGGCCTCGCCTACGGCCTCTCCGCCTTCGGCCTCTCGCGCCAGCTGCGGATCTCCCGCGCCGAGGCGACAGCGCTGCGCGACGGCTACTTCGAGCGCTTCGGCGGGGTGCGCGACTACCTCCGCCGCAGCGTCGAGAAGGCTCGCGAGACCGGCTACACCGAGACCATCCTGGGACGGCGCCGCTACCTGCCCGATCTCACCAGCGACAACCGGCAGCGGCGCGAGAACGCCGAGAGGGTCGCGCTGAACTCCCCGATCCAGGGCAGCGCCGCGGACCTCATCAAGCTCGCCATGCTCGCCGTCGAGTCCCGGATGCGCGAGGCCGGCCTGCGCTCGCGGATGCTGCTGCAGGTGCATGACGAGCTCGTGCTCGAGGTCGCCTCCGGCGAGGCCGAGCAGGTCCGGGAGATCGTCGAGGACGGCATGGACTCGGCCTACGAGCTGTCGGTCCCGCTCGAGGTGGGGATCGGCGTCGGACGCACCTGGCGCGAGGCCGCCCACTGAGGCGGCGCTCGCGACGCCCGTCCGGCGACGGGGCGGACATCACACCGGTGCGGCGCCGGCGGCCCGCCCGCGCCCTCGCGCGCCGTGGACCTGGCTGGTAGTCTGTCAAAGGCTGTGCGCCCCGGTGCACACCCAACCGCCCTCCAGACCGACCCCACGGGTCGCGCCGACCGGCGGAGCACGTCCCCCGACCCTACTCATTTCCTGTCCCGACGGAGTCCTTACCTACATGACCGACACCACGACCCCCCAGATCGCCATCAACGACATCGGTGACGCCGACGAGCTCATGGCCGCCA
>Ga0308157_10001716_pt1 | contig 41559 bp, 41 predicted proteins | sample PhyBR1_FD_201035 | JGI IMG/M metagenome (GOLD analysis project Ga0308157, IMG submission 201035) | Phyllosphere microbial communities from UC Gill Tract Community Farm, Albany, California, United States - DLSLB.R1 | ecosystem: Host-associated > Plants > Phyllosphere > Unclassified | place: USA... | reverse complement strand
AATGCTCAGTCTGCGTTGAGAGCTCAGGGTGTAAGAGTAAATGATACAAGTGTTCGTGCAGGAATCAGCGGAACCATCAATAAAAAAATGGTGGAGCCGGGAGCTGTTGTTGCAACAGGAACTTCATTGTTCGAAATTGTTAATATCAATTCATTGAAATTATCGGTTTTGGTTGACGAAAGCCAAGTTGGAAGAATCCAATTAGGTCAGGAAGTTAAGATTAATGTTAATGTTTTACCGGAAGATTCTTTCACCGGTAGAATTACTTTCATTGCTCCAAAAAGTGATGCTTCTTTGAATTTCCCTGTTGAAGTAGAAGTTTCCAATAACGGTAAACTGAAAGCCGGTATGTACGCAACAGCTGTTTTCAAAACCAATCACGGTGCAGAAACTCAGAATATGCTGACTGTTCCTGCAGAAGCTTTCGTAAACGGCGTGAGTTCAGGCCAATTGTTTATCGTTCAAAACGGAACAGCCAAATTAATTAAAGTTCAAACCGGAAAAGTTTATGGTGATAAAGTTCAAATCCTAAGCGGACTAAATGGTGGTGAACAAGTCATTACAAGTGGACAAATCAATTTGGACAACGGTTCAAAAATCAATATCGTAAAGTAACAGAAGATGAAGTTAGCAGAAATATCCATTAAAAGGCCTTCGCTCGTTATCGTACTATTTACGATTCTGACGCTGGGAGGTTTGTTGAGTTACTCTATGATGGGGTACGAATTGATTCCGAAGTTTGAAACCAATATGGTAACAATTTCTACGGTTTATCCTGGAGCTTCGCCTGCAGAGGTGGAAACTTCGGTAACCAGAAAGATTGAAGATGCGGTTGGATCTTTGGAAAATGTTAAAAAAGTAGAATCTTCTTCTTACGAGAGTTTATCGGTAATCATGGTTCAGTTGAACACAGGTGCCGATGTCAACTACGCTTTGAATGATGCACAAAGAAAAGTAAACGCTATTCTGGCCGATCTTCCTGAAGATGCAGATCCGCCGTCATTACAGAAATTCTCACTGGATGATCTTCCGATTATGACTTTGAGTATTTCCAGTAGTAAGATGAATAACAAAGACCTTTACGATCTTTTAGATAAAAAAATTGAACCCATCTTTTCCCGTGTAAACGGTGTAGCTCAGGTTGACCTTGTTGGAGGACAGGAGAGAGAAATCCAGGTAAGCTTGGATGAAAAAAAAATGCAGGGTTACGGTCTTGCAATTGCAGATGTACAGCAGGCGATTCTTTCTTCAAACCTGGATTTCCCAACGGGAGCTTTGAAGACAAGAACTTCAAGATCTACGATCAGGCTTTCCGGAAAATATAGAGATGTACAGGAAATGAACAACCTTGTGGTTTCCAACAAAGATGGAGCGCAGGTTCGGTTGTCTGATATTGCAACGGTTTTCGATACTCAGAAAGACGTTGAGAAAGTAGCAAGATACAATCAGAATTCTACCATTTTGATGCAGATTAAAAAACAATCTGATGCCAATGCCGTGTCTGTTTCAGAATTAGTTAAGAAAACTATTGCTCAGGTTGAAGGTAATTATAAAGTTCAGGATATCAAAGTTAACATTGTAGATGATACAACAGACTTTACGCTTGAAGCAGCAGATCACGTAATTTTCGATTTATTCTTAGCAATTATCCTCGTGGCGGTAGTAATGTTATTGTTCCTTCATAATATCAGAAATGCCTTTATCGTAATGGTTTCAATTCCTGTATCGTTGATTGCAACGGTAATCGGAATGTATCTGATGGGATATACCTTAAACTTGATGAGTTTATTAGGCCTTTCACTCGTGGTTGGTATTCTTGTGGATGATGCGATTGTGGTTTTGGAGAATGTTTACCGACATATGGAGATGGGGAAAAGCAGAATCCGTGCAGCGTATGACGGAGCATCAGAAATTGGATTTACCGTAACGGCAATTACAATGGTAATTGTGGTGGTATTTTTACCAATTGCAATGAGTTCAGGATTAGTTTCCGATATTTTGGCGCAGTTCTGTGTGACCGTAGTTATCGCAACAATGTTCTCATTATTGGCTTCATTTACCATTATTCCTTGGTTATCTTCAAGATTTGGAAAGTTGGTTCACTTGACAGGGAAAAATCCTTTTGAGAAATTCATCCTTTGGTTTGAGAAACAATTGGAGAAATTTACACATTGGATTTCCGGAATTCTTGAATGGGCATTAAAAACAACATTAAGAAGAATAATGACTGTAATCGTAACATTTATTATTTTGATTTCTTCATTTATGTTGGTGGCATTCGGATTTATTGGTGGTGAATTCTTCCCTAAAATGGATAGAGGGCAGTTCCTTGTTCAAATGGAATTACCAAAAGATGCTTCTGTAGAAAAAACCAATCAGGTAACGCTTGCCGTTGAAAAATATTTGAGAGACGATAAAGATGTAGTCGATATGATTACAACAGTTGGTCAGCAGTCATCAGGTTTTGGTGGGGCTCAGGCAACTTTGTATCAATCAGAAATTCAGGTAATCTTAGTTGATAAATCTGAACGTAACGAAAGTACCGATATCAAGTCGGCTAAAATCAAGAGAGCTTTAGAAGAAAAATTCACTGGAGTTGAGTTTAAAACAGCACCAATCGGATTAATGGGAGCAGATAACGCACCAATTGAAATGGTTGTAACGGCTCAGGATAACGAAACCGCGAACAAAGAAGCGAATAGAATTCTGGAATTATTGAAAAAAATTCCTGGTTCTGTAGATGCGGAATTGTCAACTGACTCCGGAAGCCCGGAAGTTCAGGTGAATATTGACAGAGATAAAATGGCTTCTTTAGGTTTGAATCTTTCCAGCGTTGGACAGACAATGCAAACTGCTTTCTCAGGCAATACTGACGGAAAATTCAGAGCAGGAGAATATGAGTATGATATCAACATCCGTTTTGGAGATGCCAACAGACAGTCTATTGATGACGTTAGAAACTTGATGTTCACAAATCCTCAGGGAGAACAAATCAGATTAAGCCAGTTTGCAGATGTAAAAATGGGTTCTGGACCAAGTTTGTTGGAGCGTAGAGATAAAGCACCTTCTGTAAAAGTAAAATCTAAAGTTGTTGGTCGTCCTGTGGGTGATGTTGCGAACGAATGGGCAGCTCAGTTTATGGATAACGAAAAAACAAAACCAGCGGGTGTAAGCTATATCTGGAGTGGTGATATGGAAAACCAAACCGAAGGTTTCGGTACTTTAGGAATTGCTTTGTTAGCGGCTATTGTATTGGTTTATTTGGTAATGGTTTCCTTGTACGACTCGTTTGTATATCCGTTTGTGGTATTATTCTCAATTCCATTGGCATTGATTGGAGTAATGGTAATTCTGGCAATCACAGGAAACTCATTGAACATCTTTACGATGCTCGGAATGATTATGTTGATCGGTTTGGTGGCGAAGAACGCGATTATGATTGTCGACTTTGCGAATATGAGAAAAGCAGCCGGAGCCAACACGCACGACGCATTGATTCAGGCCAACCACGCTCGTCTTCGTCCGATTTTGATGACAACGATTGCGATGATTTTCGGTATGATCCCGATTGCAATTGCAAAAGGAGCAGGAGCCGAGATGAACAACGGTTTGGCTTGGGTAATCATCGGTGGTTTGACATCATCATTATTCCTAACCTTGATTATTGTACCAGTTGTTTATTCATTGTTTGATTCAATGTTGAGAAGATTAGGCAAAGATGAAAAAGTAGATTATGATGCTGAAATGAAAGCAGAATATAAACACAGAGAGCTAAGTGAAGACGGATTTACACCTAAACACGTAGATTAATATATAATTAATTAAGTTAACCGAGAAGCGCATCAATTTATTGATGCGCTTCTTTTATGAATTTAATAATCAAAAAAGCTTCCATATAAATATGAAAGCTTTAATATATTTTAAGATAGAAGATTAATCTGCCATTGCTTCACCAGACTTTCTGTAGATAAAATTGCCATAGATATGTCTTCTTGCAAAACGGCTGGGTGAGTCAGAATTTACCATTTTGATATAAGTATTTCTTGGAACACCAATGTACTCGAACATTTTTCCGTTCAAATGCTGCACTTTCAAAATTGATTTTTCAAGATAGAAATCAGTGATAATTGAGTTGGTGATGGTTTCTGTGTATTCTTCTTTATATTTTTCCTGAGTTTCCTCATTGATGCTGACTAAGAAATGATAAGCTTCTATCACAGATTTGCTTTTCTCTTCCGCTTCCAGTTTTCCGGCTTCATCATTGATGAATTTATCAGGATGTGTATCCTTCATCGTGTTTCTGTAGATGGTTTTTAGATCCTTCAAAGTGGCAGTTTTGTCAACGCCAAGAAGTTTTCTGTGTTCAGCAATTCGTTTCATAATATGATTCCTTATTTCGGGGTGCAAAATTAAGCTTTTAAAATTTATAAATCATAACTTATTCATTATTAATTTATTTGATCATTTAAAAGTCATTTTCCGTTTTTATATTGGTGATAAATAATTAATAACCTGAGTTGATGGCAGCTTTTTGGGATGTGTTTTTGTTGAGATAATAGATTATGTTAAAAAGAAAACCTTATCTTTGAAATGTAATTTTATAAAAATGAAAAAACTTTTTTTTACATCTATATTGGCTCTAACCATTGTTTCTTGTACCAGCAGAGTAGGGAACCCTTCTAAAGTGGGAAAGAGTCAGGCAGCAGTCACAGGTACACAATGGGTTCTGGCAGACGATATTACAAACAAGCCAACTCTATTGATAGAACAAAACCGAATTTCTGGAAATGCAGGCTGCAACAATTATTTTTCTGATGCCGTAATTGATACTTCTGCAGGTAATTTTTCTGCGAAGAACATCGGCTCTACAAGAAAAATGTGCAACAATATGACGACAGAAAACAGTTATCTTGGCGTTTTGAAAGAGGTTAACAAATATGTAGTGACAGAAACTACATTGGAATTGTATAAAGATAATTTGTTGTTGTTGAAATTCAATAAACAACAATAATCTAAAATATTAAACACAAAAAAAGGAACTCAAATTTGAGTTCCTTTTTTATTATTCTTCGTCTTCCTCGTCGTCGTATTTAGCAAGTTCTTCATCACACCATTTGAAGGCTTCTTCTACAACTTTCGTAGCTTCTGTAGCTACAGTTTCTTCATCATCTCCTTCCAAATCGTCCAACCACTCTACATCCTCTTCTTCTACGTTAAGGATGAAACGCGGGTACTCTGTGTGTACTACAAAAAGATCTTCTGGAAAATCAGAATTGTCGGCTAATAAAAACTTAGGTAATTTCATATGTAAAATATTTAATTTTAAAGATTAATTAGAGCTTCACTCTATGGTTCAAAGATAGAAAAATTCCCGAAAACTACTATTGATAATTATTTTTTTTGATATTGATTTTCTTTTCTACCTTATACCTAGTTAGAGTATTATTTTTCAATGTATCAGAAGGTTTGAAGGTGATATAGATTCTGGGATTTACAGTACTTATCAACTCAGCAGTTTGCCCATCATTATCCATTTGATCTTTCATAAAGAATTTCAATTCTTTGTCCATCATTTTTTCTTCTTTTAAAAATTGAGTAATTGCTTTTCGGTTCTCAAGATAATTACCTTTTGATAACCAACTGAACACAAATCCCGTCGCCAAACTCATAAAGGCAATTGCATAAGTTGTGTCATCAAAAATCTGAAATATTTTTCTGAAGAAAACCATCCAGATTCCAATGGAGAATGGTGCTAACAAACGGTAATCTATAGCGTTTACAGAATAAACATATTGAATAAAGTAGGATAAAATAATGGTGACTAACGAAACAATCAGAATGAATTTTTCTGTCTCTGAAAGTTTGGTTCGTACAAAAAGAAAAACCATTACAATTATTGTTAACAAACCGATTCCGTAGATTCCGTAATTGATAATTCCGCCATTAGGATCTGCAATATGGATAAAAGGATTGAAGGTAGTTGTCAGTCCTTGGAATAATTCTAATAATAGTTGAGGTGTAGATTTGAGACCAATTTCCAAAAATGAATTGATGTAATCTTTGTTGAAATAATCAATGAAAGTTATTTTGTAAAGTCCATAAAAACCAACACCCAAAACGCCCGAAATTGCAAAGGACTTCCAATAATGTTTTCCTATTTTTATCAATCCAAAAACAATGCTTCCAACACAAAAAAACAAAGCGCTGTAACGGATGTTAAGAAGTAGAATCAATGTAAGTGTAAGATAAAAAATACCTTGGGTTTGACTGATTCTGTTTTTGATAATTTGATGCGCTGTGAAGAAAAACAATATCACGAAAGGCAATGTCAAAGCTTCAGACATCGTAAATGAAAAAATACTCACAAAGCTGAATAACGCTGACGAGATTATCAATTCTTTGAAATAAAATTTCCTTTTATAAGCAAAAATTAAAATGAAGGTATAAGCTAAAAGTCCGACTAGTTTGCTGCTCCAAAAATCATCCAAACCAAAGATGGTGAAGAATTTAATAAATAGAGGATAACCCAAAGGCGCTGTTGTATTATCAATGATTGGAAACATCTCGGATTGTCTCAAATATCTTATAGAGTCTGGACTAACACGGCCTTTCTCATTCGATAAAAACCGGAAGATTATCATTATATAAGTCAAGATAATCAATAAAGTCTGAAGCGTTTTCTCGTATTTTGGATTTAGTTTTACAGATATCATAGTCTAAAAATAAAAAACTTTGTCAAATCAATATTGACAAAGTTATAAATCGTAATTTAAATTGAAGTATTTACTGCTTATAAAGTCTTTTCTTTTCTGCCAGATAATACTGAACATCTTTATCGATGTAAGTCGAAAACACATTTCCGAGATTATCAAAATACGTTTTTGGCAAAACCATTTTCTTTTTTATCGGCGTCATTTTGATGAGTTTTGTTTTATTATCATCAAAATAATTCCATTCTCCAATATAAGTATTCGTCAAAAGATTAACGCTGGATTCGCCGCTTCCGTCATTGCTGGCAGGACCAAATTCGTAACGTTCCATTCCTATCAAACGCATTTTTCCGGTTTCTTTTTCATATCGAAATTGATAAGTGTATCCGGCTCGCATTTGATTGAGGTTGACTTTAAACCCATTTTTAGCCTTATCAAAAAATATTTCCCCAGAATCTTCAAATTGATCAGAGGATACTTTATTGAATTTCTGAGAAGAAAGCTGGTACACAACCGCTCCGTTATTAGAATCCAAATAAACTTTATCCTGAATATTATCACCATCAAAATCTGCAGAAATCATTTTTTCCTGCGAAAAAAATAGTGTTGGAAAAGTCAGCAGAATTAGAAGCTTTGTGGAAAACATCTCAGTTTATTTTAAAAACATTTTCGAAACTTTCTCAGCCTTTTTACTTTCAGAATAATCGTAGAAACCTTCACCAGATTTCACACCTTTTTTGCCTGCCATTACCATATTTACAAGAAGTGGATTGGGCGCATATTTTGGATTTTTGAAACCGTCGTACATCACATTTAAGATTGCTAAGCAAACATCAAGCCCGATGAAATCTGCCAATTGCAAAGGTCCCATTGGATGTGCCATTCCCAATTTCATCACGGTATCAATTTCTTCAACACCAGCAACACCGTTGTACAGGGTTTCGATAGCTTCGTTAATCATTGGCATCAGGATTCTGTTGGCTACAAATCCTGGATAATCGTTCACTTCAGTAGGAACTTTCCCCAATTGTTTAGACATCTCGAAAATCGTATCAAAAGTCTCTTTGGAAGTCGAATAACCTTTGATGATTTCTACCAATTTCATAATTGGAACAGGATTCATAAAATGCATTCCGATAACTTTCTCAGGACGTTTTGTTGCTGCTGCAATCTGAGTAATAGAAATAGAAGAAGTATTGGTAGCAAGAATACAGTTTTCCGGTGCTAACTCATCAATCTGATTAAAGATTTTCAGTTTCAAATCCAGATTTTCTGTCGCGGCCTCTACGATAAGATCGGCATTAGGAGCGGCATCTTTCAAATCTGAGAATGTTGTAATGTTGCCAAGTGTAGTAGCTTTTTCTTCTTCGGTCAAATTTCCTTTGGCAATAATTCTGTCAAGATTGGTGATGATGGTTTTTAAGGCTTTATCAAGATTTTCCTGTTTCACGTCTACCAAACTTACCTGGAATCCGCTTTGAGCAAAGGTGTGCGCAATGCCATTTCCCATAGTTCCAGCGCCTATTACAACAATGTTTTTCATATAATATTTATTTAAATACTTTTTTAAAAATTCCGAAAGTACATCCGGAACAAGTTTCGATAACTAAATTTCGTTCTTTGATATGATTATAAATCTTTAATTCATCAGATTCTAATTCAATCAAATTCTTCTTCAATAATTTTTCAATTTCCGAATATCCCCACATTTGTAATTCAGGATTATAGGATTTCATCCATTCTATGTATTTGTCTGTATTTTCAACATTGTCTCTTTCAATATTGTCAATTTCTTTAATCTTTATCATCGCAAAACCACAACCATCTCCATAAGTTTTTTCGTCCAAAAAATCCTTGAGGAAATTTTCTAATGCGGTTTTTGTATTGTAGAAAGAGTTATGAACATTAATATAATTATCAATTTCAGGATCAGATTTAATTGATATTTTAACATTTTCTCCCTCATAACTTATTATTCTATTTACAATTTTATCTTTGTAATAAAACAAATAAATTTTAGCATTAGGATAGCGAAAACTATTTTTGAACTTGTATGAATAAGTTACATTAAAAGCAATTTCTTTTAGATCAAAATCTAATTCTCGACTAACTATTTGATTGTATTGGAAAATTTCGGAAATGTTTTCAAATTTCTCATTCTTAATATTCTGAATTTTGATTGAATCTGAACTTAAAATAAATTTCTCAAATTCTTTTTTAGCAACTTCATAATTATCTTTTTGACAGAAAAGCGTCAATGAAACTAAAGTCAATAAAAAAGAAAATATAAATTTCATTAATGTAATTTCTCCAAATAATAAAGATACTCTGTCGTCCCCGAAGCTTTGTGATTTCTGTTTTCTTCTTTATCAGCTCGGAAACGTTGATACTCGGTTGTAAATATATCATATTTCCCGAATTTGGAAAGTATCTTTTTAATATCGCTTTCCGCCATCAATCCTTCGTTGTTGTAGCTTAGGAAAATATGTTGAAATTCCGCATTTTCGATGAGATCTTCGAAGCTTTTTGAAACCTCAATTTTGCTGCAGTATTTTGATTTTTGATAATTCCTCAATCCCGTTTTTCCTTTTGGAGAAAAATTGTCATATTTCGCAATCGTGTTTAGAAGATGATAGTTGGCACCGTATTGTCGCGCGTTGTAAGGTGGATCGAGATAAAGAATATCGCCTTCGATTTTTTTGATTAATTCGTTGGCGTCTTCATTATAAACCGCGTGCTTGTTTTTAGTCAGTTCAAAATTGGCAGGCTGAAGTTCCAATTTTTTCTGCGCCGATTTTTTGATTTGTTTCAAAAACGCACCATAAACCGAAGCCGTGTTGGCGATTTTATCAGCCGCTTCCAATAGTGAGCAAAGCAGAAAATAATATTGATCTTCATTGATTTTTCCCGAGATTTTCCAATCTTCGATTTTTTGTCGGATAGCGTCAATTTTTTTTCCGTTTTCCTCAGAAAAGTAAAGTCTTTCCGATTTTCCGTTTTCAGAATATTCTTCTGAAATAAAGTCAGATTTTCCTTCAATTGAATTCAATTCATTAATCAAATTTTCATAATTGATTTTCTGATGATTTCCGATATAATTTCGGTTGAGAACAAAGCTGTAAAATTCAAAATCGTTGCTGATGACTTTCTTGGTTTCCGCTTTGAAATTTCGTCCGACAATTCCGGTTCCTGCAAAAAGATCGCAAAATGTTTTGTTGCTTAGATCTCTACCAACAACCTGATAAACGCTTTGTTTGATGAAATCCGAAAGCTTGTTTTTGGAACCAATGTAATTCATGAATTATGCTTTGATCCAAATTAAATCTGAAAGGATCTCGTGAGATTCCAAATTTAAGGAAACTAAATTGTCTCCCGAAAAATTGCTGAGATAATCTGTTACTTTTTCTTTAATTAAAGTCAATTCGGTTTTCAGTTTCCAATGTTCTCCATTTTTCTCATCATAAAAAATAATAAAAAGTCGATTGGCGTGATGTTTCCTTCCTTGCTGGCTTTGATTATTGTAAAGCCATTCAATCAATTCTTTTTTGTGATTAATAGCGTAATCTAAACTATTCCCAAATTGCCTCGGAAAAACACTGCTTTTATGATCAAACGGAATTCCCGAAATATAAAAATCCACCGTCTTAGAAAACTGATTTACATCTTTTTTAACTAAAGAATTCGAAGCAAAAATATCCTCAACCGCTTTTGCAGACCAGAAGTTCAGCCAACGATTGAAAGCATAATTTCTCAAACCTTCATCAAAATCCTTGCATTGATTTTCAAGACTTTCAAAATCCTGAGTCTGATAAATAAATTTAGTCTTGAAATCCCAATCATCAGATTGCTTTCTTCCCCAATTATAAGGGAAATCAAGACGTTTTTTGAGTTCTGATTCAAGGACTTGAAGATTCATTGAAAATTTAGTTACTTAATAGTTCTACAAGTCTTTGTTGATCAAATTTATTTGCATAAAACAAAGCGTCATTTCCAAAGGTATCTTTTATTGCTTTATTCGAATTCATTTCGAGTAAATATTTTGCAACATCGTAATGTCCTTTCATTGCGGCTCTCATAAGAGCTGTTTCTCCATATTTATTTTGATGGTCAATATTATCCGTGAGTGGTAGGGTTGTTTTAACCAATTCCAAATTTCCAACATCAGATGTCATTATTAAGGAATTTAATCCAATTTCATTGTCTGAAGTATTTACATCAATTCCTTTATCTAAAAGTAATTTTGCAACTTTAAAATGCCCTTTGTAGCAGGCTTGGGTTAATGCGTTTTCGCCTCCTTTTAATTTTAAATTGATATTAGCTCCTTTTTTTATAAGTAAATCTGCAGATTCATAATTACCATTTTCTGCAGCATATAATAGAGCTGTCCAGCCAGAATCTGTTTGTTTGTTGATTTCGGCATTGTATGATATTAGAAAATCAATTACGTCAGTTCTGTTGTAAACAGCTGCTGTCATCAAAGGAGTTACTCCTGCATTGATGATACAATTTGGATTCATTCCGTTTTTCAAATGATATTCAATTCGAGAAATATCATTTTTAGCAACAAGTTGATGAAAGTCCATACATTCAATTGGAACATAAGTTTCTTTCTTACATCCAAAAAAAGAAAAAGCCATAATGATTAATAATAATTTATAGTATTTCAAAAGTTCTATTTCTGAATCAACCTCACAATCTCCAAAGCTACTTTTAAAGCCTCCGTTCCATCTTCCAAAGAAACCTGAACAGGAACATCATATTCAATTGCGTTCGCAAAACTTTCCAGCTCATCAAGAATCGCATTGTTTGGCTGAATGTTCGGATATTCAAAAAGAATCTGGTTTTTCTCGCCTTCTGCATTTTCGATAATCATATCAAAGTCAGACGGATTTTCCGGCGCGGGTTTCATTCTAATGACTTCCGCTTTTTTCTCCAAGAAATCAACAGAAACATAAGCATCTTGCTGAAAAAATCTCGATTTTCTCATCGCTTTCATCGATATTCTGGAAGTCGTCAAATTAGCAACACAACCATTCTCAAACTCAATTCTGGCGTTGCAAATGTCCGGCGTTTTACTCACGACAGAAACACCACTTGCGTGGATTAATTTCACTTTAGACTTCACCAAACTCAACAGAATATCCAAATCGTGAATCATCAAATCCAAAACCACAGAAACATCTGTTCCTCTCGGATTGAATTCAGCAAGTCTGTGAATCTCGATAAACATTGGATTTTTGATATAATCTTTCGCACCAATAAAAGCCGGATTATACCTTTCAACGTGACCAACCTGCGCCTTGATTCCAAATTCTCTGCATTTATAAAGAATTTCCTCAGCTTGTTCCAGCGTTTGCGTCACAGGTTTTTCGATGAAAAAATGAATGCCTTTTTCAATCGCTTTCATCGCATAATCGTAGTGATAAACGGTTGGCGTTACAATATCCAGCATGTCGATTTCTTCTAACAAATCTTCGAAACTTTCAAAATATGTGTACCCGAATTCTGCTGCCAGTTTTCGTCCGTTTTCTGCATCTTTATCGTGAAAACCAACGAGTTCGTATTTCTCGGATTGATTCAGTAATCTCAAGTGGATTTTCCCCAAATGTCCCGCTCCTACAAGTCCTGCTTTTATCATAGCTTATTTTTCTTCAAGTCGTAAATTTAAGAATTATAGCAACTCGACATAAAAAAAGACTCAGAATTTTTTACCTTTCTGAGTCTTATCATTTTAAATATTATTTGGGCAGCTTAATCCCCTTTCCGTTCCCAATCTTTTTGCCCTCGCTTGTCCAGCCACAAAAAGGATTTCTACTCAAGTCGGGCTGCAGATTCAGCATATATTCACTAGTTAACAGATTTACAATTTTTCAAAGTATTTTTATCTTTTAATTCATTGATAAATTCTGCGGGTAAATTGATTTTCTCACTACAGAAATTCTTTTCATCATATTTGTTTTGTTTGGCATTCCAAATCAATGCTTTTGATTCTGAATAATCTGAATTATAAAAATATACATTTTGATTTTCATCAGCATACATCGTCCAATAATGATAATTACTGAAAACTATATTTATAGGTTGCTGATAAATAATTTTATATTTCTCATTTGTTATTGCGAAAATTTTCGAATCATCTTCTATGTCTTTGACAATAATATTTTTATTTCCCCAATAATATGTTTTGCTTTCTGTAATAAATCCTTTTTGAATTATTTCAGTTGCTCTCGATTGTTTACTACAACTTGATAATTGGAAAATTAAAATCAGAAATAATACTATTCTCATTGATGGTAATATTTATAACTCAATCACTTCTCCCTTCTCAGAACTTTCCTTAGCCGCTTCAATCACTTTCATTGTATGGTAAGCTTGTTTCGCAGTCACAGGAACTTTTTTATCATTCACAATTGCATTGTAAAGGTCATCGTAGAAATCCAGATAATTGCCTTGGAAAGTAGGGAAATTCACAACTCTGTCATTGTAAACTAAAAGTCCGGTTTTGTCTTCAGGTTCGGTTCCCCAATTTTCTCGATTCGGAACTTTTCCGAGTTTCAATTCATCTTCTTGGATGTCAGCTCTATGTTTTAGAAAACTTCCTTTCTTGCCGTGAAATACATAGGAAGGCGTCATTTCTTTCACGAAGAAACTCGCTTTCAGTCTTACACGTTTGTCAGGATAATAAAGAAGAATGTCAAAATAATCATCAATCTGAGTATTTTCTCTGGTTTTTCTGATGTCGGCAAAAACCTTTTCCGGATTTCCAAACAATGTTAAAGCTTGGTCAATCACATGTGAACCCAAATCCATCAAGATACTTGCGCCAGGATTTCCATTTTCTTTCCAAGCTTTTGGACTCAATTCCGGATTATATCTTTCAAATCGAATTTCTGCTTCTACAATTTCACCAAGATAGTTTTCATCCAAAACCTTTTTCACGGTTCGGAAATCACTGTCATATCGTCGGTTTTGATAAACGCAGAGCTTCAGATTCTTTTCTTTGGCAAGCTTGTGCAATTCTTCCGCTTCCTCAGAAGTTGTAGTGAAAGCTTTTTCAACTAAAGCGTGTTTTCCTGCTTCCAAAACTTTTTTCGTGAATTCAAAATGGGTGTCAATCGGTGTATTCACAACCACTAATTCTGCATCACTTTGTAAAACTTCTTCCAGAGAATCAAAACTTTTAACTTCAGGATAATCGGTTTGTATATTTTTTTTGCTTCGTTCGTAAGCACCTATTAATTCAAATCCGTCGTTAACTTCAAGAAATGGTGCGTGAAATAATTTCCCCGAACCGCCATAAGCCAACAAAGCAGTCTTTATTTGTCTCATAAATTTTAAAATAATTTTGATGATGCAATTTAATTAAATAAAAAATTTAAGCCACAAAATCTGTGGCTTAAATCTATTTTAATATTCTAGAAAATCTAAAATTTAGAATCTTTAATTTAAAATTATAAATGCTATCCCATAATATGAAAACCGCCATCCACGTGACGGATTTCGCCGGTAATTCTGGTTTCTTTTCGGAAGAGATGAACAATTTCGTGTGCCAAATCTTCAGGTAAAGCATTCCCCAACGGACTGATTCTATTCGCCCTTTCAACGTCTTCAACTTTCAAAGTAGCATTTCCGGCTTTACTTCCCATATAAGGTGAGAATCTAATGGCGTTGGCACGAATTCCATATTTTTTACCTAATTCGTAAGCCATTTCTATTGTCAATCTTTCGAGTGCTGCTTTCGCAATACTCATATTGATATAAGGAAAAAATGAAACTTTCTCCGCCGCAATATAACTTAATGAAACTATCGAAGCTCCGTTTTGCAAAACACCGTTTGCAAGTAAAGCGTGACAAAGCGTAACAAGAGAAAACGCAGACACATTCATCGTATCATTGAATTCCTCTGCCGTTACTTCCAGCATAGGTTTTACAGACTTATTTCTAATCGTCTTGTCCATTGCAATAGCGTGAAGAAAACCATTCAGTGCAATGTTTTTTGTTTTCAAATCATCAGCAAAGTGACTTAAACTGTCAGGCAATGTCACATCGAGTGGAGCAGTGTAAACATCGTTACCCAAAACTTTTTTGCAGGCATTTTCGAAATCTTCATAATTTTTATTGAGGAAAGATTCTGCTTTTTCGGAAAGGTTCTTGTGAAAAGGCGTTACGCCTAAACCTGTGCACACAACTTTTCCATTGTTGGCAAGGATTTTTTCTGCAGTTTTCATCGCTAATGAATTTTCATCTGCAATTCCGGTAATAAGGAAAGTTTGATTATCTAACATAGTTTCCAAGTGTTATATATTAACGCAAAGGCGCTATTTTTTAATTTGATTTTGTTTAAAAGTCGCAAACGAAAACTTTGCGACTTTGCTATAAAAAATTAAGCTTTATAAAGTGCAGTTCCCCAAGTCCAGCCGGAACCAACTGCCGCAAAAAGCAATAGGTTTCCAGCTTTTACACGTCCGCTTTTGACTGTTTCATCCAGCACAATTGGGATTGTTCCACCGGAAGTGTTGGCATATTTATCCATATTCGTCATTACTTTTTCGAACGGGATATTTGTTTTTCTTGCCGTTTCCTGAAGAATTCTAATGCTTGGCTGATGAGGAATTACCCAATCTACATTATCGGAAGTCAGTTTGTTAGCTTCTAAGATTTCATTGATTGTTTCCGGCAAAACTCTTGTTGCTGTTTCAAAAACTTCTTTTCCGTTCATTTGGAAATAATGAAGTCTTTGTTTCAAAGTTTCTTCGGAAGCCGGCATTTCTGAACCACCAGCGGGAATATTAAAATGATATTTTCCAGTTCCATCTGCGTGTAATTTGAAATCGAAAAAGCCTTTATCTTCAGTCGTAGCAGATAACAAAATCGCACCAGCACCGTCTCCAAAGAAAACCGAGTCTTTTCTTTCCCAATCGGTAATCGTTGAAAAAGTATCCGCTCCAATGACCAAAACATTTTTATACATTCCAGTTTCAATGAATTGACAACCAATAGCAATTCCATAAAGTCCGCCAGAACAAACTGCAGAAATATCGAAAGCAACAGCTTGAGGCGCTTCCATTTTTTCCTGAACAAAACACGCTGTTGATGGCGCTTGTCTGTCAGGCGTAGAAGTGGCAACAATAATCAAGTCGATATCTTTTAGAGCGACATCTGTATTTTCCAAAGCTTTCAATCCTGCTTTGTAAGCTAAATCGCTGGTCACTTCGCCTTCGGCAATCCTGCGTTCTCTGATTCCCAGATTCTTAAAAATCCATTCGTCAGATGAACCTACTTTTTCGAAAAAATCATTCTTTAAAATTTTTGGCGGAACGTAGGAACCGGTTCCTTTAATGTACGCTCTTAATTTCTGCATAGTATCCATTCTTTCATTCAATTAATTGAAAATATATTTAAATTTTTAATAAAAAAACAATCAAAGCTATAAACTTTATTCTGATTAACGGTTAATTATTTGATATATTTTTAAAATAATGATTCTTGTTTGGATTTTAAAATTTTACTTCGGAAATTGCAGTCTGGATTTGAAAAACTACTAATTAAAATAATGAGAGATACTTACGTTCACAAGGGCAAAAGAAAACAATTAATCGATTATCTTCATCAGAAAATCGGGATTACGGATAGTTTTGTTCTTGATGCAATGAACGAAGTTCCGAGACATCTTTTCATAGAAAGTGTGTTCGAAGATTATGCTTACGAAGACCGTGCTTTTCCTATCGCTTCCAAACAGACCATTTCTCATCCCTCAACCGTTGCTGAACAAACCGAATTGCTGGAAGTGAATGAAGGCGAAAAAGTTTTGGAAATCGGGACAGGTTGTGGTTATCAGACGGCAGTTCTTATCCAAATGAAAGCTTTGGTTTATACGATTGAACGTCAAAAAGATTTGTATAATTTTTCTACTAAGATTCTAAGAGAATTGAATCTAAGACCTAAATTCCAAAGTTTCGGAGACGGATTCGCAGGTTTGCCGACGTTTGCTCCTTTTGACAAAGTATTAGTGACTTGCGGCGCAGAAGTTCTCCCAACCGAATTATTGAAACAATTAAAAGTTGGCGGAAAAATGGTAATTCCATTAGGGAAAACCGATGAACAGATTCTTTACAGATTTACAAAAATATCAGATACCCAGTTTGAGAAAGAGGAATTTGGGGTTTATAAATTTGTTCCGATGCTTCAAAATAAATCACACTAATGAAAGTTTACAAAAGCAAAAGAGACTGGATTTATGGTTCTATATTTTTAGGAATCACTTTGCTTTTTGTTGGGACTGTAATTGCATCTTATTTTGATATGCCATTTTCAGGATGGCTGGCGTTATTGTTGATTTTATTAATTGTCAATTCAGTTTTACTTGTCAGTTTCTTTTTAATCAAAATCAAGATTGATGGTGAAGAATTAGTTGTAAATGTTATCTTCGATATTTTCAGAGTGAGCATTTTTAAAATTACGAAAATCCGAATCGGAGAAACAATGTGGAGCGGATTTCACAAATGTGGAACTTCGGTTGGTGGATTGATTATTTTTTCGAAATTTAACAACGACCTTTACATTACACCGGAAAATCAGGATGAATTTTTAAAGAAATTACTGGAAGTTAATAGTCATATTATTATTGATGATGTTCGGGAATAAATTTTATCATTTATGAATACACGACAAGAAAAAATGGAAGCTTTTGGAAGGCTTCTCGATATAATGGATGACCTGCGGGAAAAATGTCCGTGGGACCAGAAGCAGACTTTTGAAACGCTTCGTCATCTGACTTTGGAAGAAACTTACGAATTGTCGGATGCACTTCTGAATGAGGATTTGCTGGAAATCAAAAAAGAATTGGGCGATGTTCTTCTGCATTTGGTTTTCTATGCGAAAATCGGTTCAGAAAAAGAGAGTTTTGATATTGCTGATGTTATCAATTCTTTGAACGAAAAGCTGATTTTCCGTCATCCGCATATTTATGGCGATACTGTTGCAGAAGATGAAGAAGCAGTAAAACAAAACTGGGAAAAGCTGAAGCTGAAGGAAGGAAATAAATCTATTTTGTCAGGTGTTCCGAAAGGTTTGCCTCCGATTATCAAAGCTTACAGAATTCAGGATAAAGTGAAAGGAATTGGTTTTGAATTTGATTCTGCGGACGATGCTTGGGCGAAAGTGAGAGAAGAATTACAGGAATTCCATCAGGAAACAGACAAGGATAAAAAAGAAACTGAGTTAGGCGATGTTTTCTTTTCTTTAATTAATTACGCAAGAATCTCCGGACTAAATGCTGATACGGCTTTGGAAAAAACGAATTCGAAATTCATTTCAAGATTTCAAAAAATGGAGGAATTGGCATTGTCTAAAAACTTTAGCCTCGCTGACCTTAATCTTGTAGAAATGGACGAGCTTTGGGAGGAAGCTAAGGTTTTTGAAAAATAATTTATTCCGCATCAATTAAAACTGCCAATTGGATACAGTTTTCATCAGAACGATTGCTCCAAGCGTGATTGGTTCTGGTTTGGATGACGATGTCGCCAGCTTGCAAAAGTGTTTCGTCTGTATCGGTAATCAGGTAAATTTCGCCAGACAAAATAATGATATAGTCTAAACTTTTGGTTTGATGCATCAGCGGATGAGGCTGTCCTGCAGACGCTTCGATTCCTAATTGTTCATCTGGCGGAATCTGAACGTAGCGGAAATACGTTCCGTTTTTGATAACACTTGGGATTGCGGAATTTTCTATTGGTTTTTCCTGTTCAAAGCTTGCTGGCGTTTTGCTGGTTTGCCAAACGTCAGAAATGATTAATCCTTTAAAATGTTCTGAAACATTGGTGACGATTTCGTCTTTTGCAATGTAAGATTTTCCGTCTTTTGTTCCTGTGATAATTCGTCTTGGGATTGCTTTTATGTTGCTCATTTATTCTTGATTTTTCATTATTAATTTTTTGCCTTGCGTTTTATTTGTCTTTAATAATTGTTGCGCTTCTTCTGCGGTTTTGGCAGAAAGTCCACCAATGATTTTTACAGGTAAAGGCTGAATGATTCCTTCTTCGATGTATCGTTTTATTTGATTAAGAGAATTTCTGAAATAATCATAATTTTTCTCCTTTGCATAAATGAAATTTGAAATATTAAGAATCGTTGCACCAATTCCGAAAAGTAAATCATTGGCTTTTGGAGTAATAAAATGAGTGATGTTGATGTAGATTCCCTTAGCTTTCAGGACTTCGGCTGAGATTTCTGAGAATTGATTTCCAACTGCATCGATAACCAAATCGAATTTATGATTTTGATTGATTTCTAAAATTTTCTCAGCTAAATTTTCCTGCTTATAATTAACAATTTGATTTTCATTAAGTCCAATATCAATCAATTGCTGGATACTTTCTTTGTTTCCCGCAGTGACAATTATTTTTTTGTTGAATTTCCCCAAAATCAGTCTCAGGACAAAATTTCCAACGCCACCAGAAGCTCCTGTTATCAGAATATTTTCAATTTGATTCCAATCCACTCTGTTGAAAATCTGAAAAGCCGTGATTCCGATAGAAGGTAAACCAGCACTTTCTTCGTAGGTTATCGAGTTTGGTTTTTTGGAAACGATTGCTTCGGGAAGGATGATTTCTTCAGCATAAGTTCCGTTGCTTCCCATACTTCCACAGACGAAAAATACTTCGTCGCCAATCTTTAAATCGGTTACGTTTTCTCCAGTTTCGATGATGATTCCGGAACCTTCTCTGCCTAAAATATTTGAAAATAAATATTTTTTTTCGTGTTCATTTTCCCGCATCTGGTAATCAATGGGATTGAAGCCAGAAGCGATGATTTTGATTTTTACTTCTTGAGGTGAAATTGGTCTTAAATCAATGTTTTCATCTTTAAGTTCATTGTTTTTATTAAGGATAATCGCTTTCATCTTCATTTAATTTCTACAAATTTATTGGTAAAATGCTTTAAATTTGTTACTAGTTAACAATAGGTAACTACTTACCTTAATGAAAGTATTATGAAGATTATTGAAAACAATATAGAACGGGAAACAACTTGTGGCGAGGAACTTCGGGCAATGCGAGATTGCTTGGAAATCCTTGGTGGAAAATGGAAATTGATGATTTTGAGATATTTGAATAATCGACAGCATCAGGATATTCATTTCAAAAAATTGGAACGGGAAATCGACGGAATCTCTGCAAAAATGCTCAGCAAACAACTGAAAGAGCTGGAAATCAATCTTCTCATTACAAGAACTGTCACGGACGAAAATCAACTGATGGTTTTTTATGCGATTACAGAATATGGGAAAAGTGTCACACCACTCACGGAAAACCTTGTAGAATGGGGAATTAAGCATCGAAAAAAAAATCATCGAAGGCTAATTGATTCTCGGAATTAAAAATAAATTCCATCATTATATTTAATTTGTATATTTGGTTTAATTAAAATTTTAAAACACATCAAACTATGAAAGGTAAAGGTTGTATTGTATTAATCGTCATCGTTGCATTAATCGCTATAGTGGGATTTTGGGCAGTCGGAATTAGAAATGGCTTTGTAGGTCAGGAACAAACCGTGAATGCGAAATGGTCAAACGTGGAAACCGTTTATCAGAAAAGAGCAAACCTAATCCCTAACTTGGAAAGAACGGTAAAATCTTACGCGAAATTCGAATCTGAAACTTTAACAAAGGTAGTAGAAGCAAGGTCAAAAGCAACTTCTGTAAACATAGACCCAACCAATATGACCGAAGCTGATATGGCAAAATTCCAAGCGGCACAAGGAGAATTGAGCGGTTCATTAAGCAGATTATTGGCGGTTGTTGAAAGTTATCCAAACCTGAAAGCTGACCAGCAATATATCAATTTCCAAAGAGAATATACGGCGATTGAGAATAGTATCCGTTCAGAAACCGTTTATTACAACGATGCTGCGAAAGAATACAACACAAATATCAAAACGTTTCCAAATAACGTGATTGCAAACTTCTCAAACTTCAAAGAAAAACCATATTTCAAAGCAGAAGCAGGCGCAGAAAAAGCACCTCCTGCATTTTCAGAATAATGAATCACTTTCTTACAGATACAGAGATGGCTTCCCTTGTGGAAGCCATCAAAATAGCTGAAGACCATTCTTCGGGTGAGATTCGTGTGCATATAGATTCTACCGCCGAAGATGATTTTGCAAAAAAAGCGTTTGCGATTTTTAATTCTTTGGAAATGCATCTGACTAAAGAAAGAAACGGCGTTTTGTTTTATGTGAATTTTGAACAGCATTATCTCACGATTATCGGAGACGAAGGCATTCATAAAAAAGTAAAACAATCTTTTTGGGATAACCTTCACGATGAAATTACTTCCGAATTTGCAAAGGAAAATTATTACAAAGGTCTGAAAGATGCGATTCTGAAAACCGGACTCGAACTCAAAAAATATTTCCCGATCTCTGGGGAAAATATCAATGAATTACCCAATGATATCAGCTTCTCTTAAACGATATATCTTCGCATTATTCTTAGTTTTTGGATTGTTTTCCAAAGCTCAGTTGGTGCCGGAAAAACCTGCCGTTCTTTATCCGGTTTATGATAAAGCAGGATTGTTGACAGAATCTGAAAAAGAAGCACTGAATCAAAAACTCATCAAGTTCTCCGATTCTACTTCTACAGAAATCGAGGTCATAATTCTCCCGACAACCAGTGGGGAAGATGTCAATTATCTCGCAACAATGTACGGCGAAAAATGGGGAATCGGACAAAAAGGAGTGGATAACGGCGTTATTTTCCTGATTGCTACAGAAGACAGAACAATGTCGATTCAGCAAGGTCGTGCTGTTGAGCAATATTTGACGGCTTCGGTTGCAGGGCAGATTTTGGATTATCTTGTCACACCAGCTTTCAAAAAAGGAGAGTTCTATAATGGAATTGACCGAGGAACGTCTGCTATTATGGAAGCGGTACAAGGGAAATTCAAACCGATTGTCAAGAAACAAAAGAACGATGGCGGAATCAGTATTGGCGCTATTATTTTGATTATAATTGTCATTATTATTTTGATAAGTATTCTGAATGGTAATAACGGCGGCGGAAACTACGATGACGATGATTACACACTATCAAGAAAAGGAAACCGAAGATACCGTGGTGGATTCTTTCCATTTCCAGGTAGTTTCGGTGGCGGTGGATTTGGAGGAAGCAGTGGAGGCGGAGGCTTTGGCGGTTTCGGCGGAGGTGGAAGTTTTGGCGGAGGCGGTGCTTCTGGTGGATGGTAAAATTGAAAACAAAATATAATAAAACCCAGATTTTTTGTCTGGGTTTTATTTTTTAAAGATTTTTAAACCAATCATTTTTGATTTTTACTTCTTCTACTAATTCAACATTTACACCTAATCTTAATTCTTTAAGTTTTTCTGCAAATTCATTTCCATCTATTAAATCGATTTGTTTAGCTCCGTCTCTTTGGGCTTCTTTTTTTGCTTCTTTGCTAAAGCTTCCTGTCGTCATTATCAAACCTTTTTCAGCTCTTCCATCCATTGCTCCTCGAAAATCTCTTATGACAGAAGGTGAAACAGTTCCTTGATATCTTTTTGCTTGAAATACAACGTGAAATGAAAGGACTTGACCTATTTTTAATATTCCTTTCCCATCAATTCCTCCATCATTGGACTTTCCTGTAACTTCGACATTTATAAAACCAAGTTCTCTTAAAAGTCTTTGGCAAAGACGTTCAAATTGCATAGGTTCAATATTTCTAATAGATTCTAACAATTTATCTTGCCACGTAAATTCGTCAATTTCTTCTGGTTTATCGTCAATCTTTGGAGAGTCTTTTTCTAAATTTTTATGATTTTTCTCTAATCTTTCATCTTTGTCTTTTTTTACAACAAATTTTTTAACTTTTTCTTTATTTACCTCATTTGTTTTCTTTCCATCTTCTGTTAAAGCCCAAACACCTCTTGATGAGTTTTCTAGTAATCCATAGCGTTTTAAATAATTTCTTGCCCAAGCAAGTCTATATGTTAATTTTGTTGTACTTTCTCTATGAATTTCATTTATTGCATTTTCATTTAGATTAAGAATTTTTATTATTTCATCTTCAATCTCTGAAACTGAACCAGAATTACCAAGATTTTTTATCGCTTTTAAAGTAGGATTAAATAAATCATCATATTTATATTTAAAATGTTTGTCCATTATTAGTTTTTAATTCTAAAGATATTCCAAATATCCCAAAATAATTCCCATCAACAAAAATTATTTTCAATTTCGTAATACACCAAATCTTGACATAAAAAAAGAAAATCACTATATTTACGAAAATCGAGATTTCTTTGAAAAAAACATTGGTTCTATTTGCGCATCCTTATTTCGAACATTCTACCACAAATGTTAGATTGTTAGAATGTTATGATGATTTGGACAATGTCACGTTTCGGGATTTGTATGAGGATTACCCCGATTTTCATATTCAGCCTTTCCGTGAAAGAAAAAGAATTGTAGAATATGAGCGCATTATTTTCCATTTTCCAATCATTTGGTTTGGTCTTCCGCCTTTGCTGAAGTTGTGGATAGATGAGGTTTTTGATATGCGTTGGGTATCGGAAAACGGAATCAATATTTTGTCTGGAAAAGATGCGCTTATTATCACAAGCGTTGGCGGACGAGAAGCCAATTATACTAAAGAAGGCAAATACGAAACTGAAGTTGAAGAGTTGCTCTCAGGCTTGAAAGTTTCCTTGAAGGCGAATAATATCGACCTCAAAAAAATACATATCATTTATAACGCGGATAATCTGAATGACGAACAATTGGATGTTCTTTCTGATGAATTATCTCAAACCCTCAAAATAAAATAGATGCAAGGTTCCATTGCGATGACAATTCTGATTTTTCTTGGTGCGGCCATTATTATGGTTCCGTTGGGGAAAAAACTGGGATTGAGTTCTGTCATTGGATATATTCTTGGCGGGATTTTGATTGGTCCGTTTTGTTTACAATTGACGGGAAGAGATGCCGAAGATATTATGCACGCATCGGAATTAGGCGTGATTATGCTGTTGTTTTTGGTCGGGTTGGAATTGGAGCCTCAGAAACTTTGGCAAATTAGAAAACGGATTCTCGGACTTGGTTTGAGTCAAATGCTACTAAGTATCATCGGGATTTTTATGGTATTTTACATTGCAGGATTTGGCTTGAAAACTTCATTTATTATTTCACTCTGTTTTGCAATGTCGTCCACAGCGATTGTTTTGCAGACGTTGAAAGAGAAAAATCTTTTCCGAACCGTTAGTGGTGAATCTTCCTTTTCGATTTTATTATTTCAGGATATTGCTGTGATTCCGATTTTGGCATTATTACCATTTTTATCAAAATCCAAAAGAGCATTAGAACAAGCTGACCACGAGAAAATATTATTACAATATCTCCCCGAATGGTTGCAACCTTTTACCGTGATTTTCGCCGTTTTAGCTTTGATATTATTAGGGCGATATATTTTCACGCCGTTTCTAAGATTTGTATCAAGGTCTGGATTGAATGAATTATTGACCGCAGCTTCATTATTCTTAGTGATAGGTGTTTCTGAGTTGATGATTTCGGTTGATTTAAGTCCTGCGCTTGGTGCTTTTATTGCTGGTGTAATGTTAGCCAACAGTGAATTCCGTCACGAATTGGAAAGCGCGATCGATCCCTTCAAAGGATTGTTGCTGGCTGTATTTTTTGTAAGTGTTGGCGCAACTATTAATTTTGATATTATTGTTTCCAAACCGTTCTTTATATTTTCTGCTGCGTTCATCGTTTTGACTGTAAAAGCGTTTGTTCTTTTCGGAATTGGGAAATATTACAAGATGAATAATGAACAAAGTTTTTTCCTCGCTTTTGCATTGTCACAAGTTGGAGAATTCGCTTTTGTTTTGGTCAATTTCGCCGCAAGTTTATATTTGATTGATTATCAGGCCAACGGAGAATTGATGGCGATTGTAGCGATTACGATGTGTATTTCGCCGTTACTTTTGATATTTAAGGAAAAAGTTCTTGATAAAAAATTTATCAAACAGAAAAATGAAGAAAATATAGAACTCGGAATTATCAAACAACGTAAAGTGATTATTGTGGGATTCGGATTTTTCGGGAGTACAGTTGGACGTCTTTTGAAAGCCAACGGAATCCGTTCGACCGTCTTGGATAATGACCCAGATAGAGTTGCTTTGTTAAGGTCAAATGGTTTCAACGTTTATTACGGCGATGCCACAAAACCCGCATTGTTGCGTTCTGCAGGAATAGAAGAAGCTGAACTTCTTGTTCTTTGTTTGGATGACCCTGAAAAGAATAAATTTCTGGTAGATTATGTCAAAGAAAATTATCCTGATGTCAAAATTTTTGTAAGAGCTAAAAACCGTTTGGACGCTTATGATTTCCTCAATAAAAATGTCAATCATATCTATCGTGAAACTTTGGGAACAGCGGTTGATATGGCAGTCGATATCCTCCAGGAAAACGGGATGCGGAAATATACCGCCAGAAGAATGGGCAAACGTTTTATGTTAATTGACAAAGCTATGACCAGACGTTTGGCTAAAGAAAAAGATAAAGACATGATTACCTTCACTCTTCGCGAATCCCTTGAACGTGAAGCCGAATTGCTGGCTTTGGACAGTATTTCTTTTGAGGAAAACCATTGGAGCGGTGATGAAGACGAGGAGGATAAATGAATTATTTTGGGCAGCTTTTCCGCCTTCCACTCCCGCTATTTTTGCCCTTGCTTTTCCAACCACAAAAAATGAGCTCCGTTCAAGTCGGGCTGCATTCAATTCGAGTTTTCAAAATTCTGTTGCTTAAAAACTGATATTATCTTAGTTTTCATTACTTTTATTCCCCGAAATATTTTTATTATATGAAGAAAATAAGAACTACTTTACTAATCACTTTCCTAGCTTTCAACGCAGGAAATATGACCATAAATGCTCAGCAGAAAAAAGCCTCTGCTACTACACAAAAATCTATGAACAACAATCCTTTTCTTAAAAAAAGTTCGCTACAGTATCAGGCTCCGGAATTCGATAAAATAAAAGACGAACACTTCAAACCGGCTTTTGAACTGGGTTTGAAAGAGCAATTGGCAAACATCGATAAAATTGTCAATAACAAAGCTGTTCCAACATTTGAGAATACGGTTTTGGCTTTGGAAAACAGTGGTCCAACTTTGGGAAGAGCAACCATTATTTTTTATAATCTGACAAGTTCTAATACCAATGATAATCTTCAGAAATTAGAAGAGGAATATGCACCGATTTTCGCTTCCCATTCGGATAAAATTAATTTGAATGAAAAGCTTTACAAAAGATTAAAAGCCGTAAAGACTGATAAACTGGATGCGGAAAGCAAAAGATTGACTGAGTTTTATTTGACTAATTTTGAAATTGCAGGCGCAAACCTTTCCGCTGAAAATAAAGAAAAGCTAAAGGAAATCAATCAACAATTGGCAACTTTAGCCACTCAATTCAGTAACAAATTGTTGGAAGCTAGAAAAAAAGGAGCTGTTTTGATTTCTGATGTCAAAGAATTAGACGGACTTTCTGCTGACGAAATCGCGGCTGCGGCAACCGATGCGGAACAAGCCGGACAAAAAGGAAAATACCTTCTGGCTTTACAAAATACAACGCAACAACCACTTTTGCAGAATCTGAAAAACAGAGTTACAAGAGAAAAACTCTTCAAAGCATCCTGGACAAGAGCTGAAAAAGGCGACGAAAATGATACGAGAGAAACGGTTGAGAAATTAGCAAAATTAAGATTACAGAAAGCTCAACTCTTCGGGAAGAAAAACTTCGCTGAATGGAGTTTGCAAGACCAAATGGCAAAAACGCCGGAAGCAGCGATGGGACTTTTGGCACAATTGGCAAAACCAGCTGTGGAAACGGCTAATCGTGAAGCTAAAGAAATTCAGGAAGTAATTGATGCACAAAAAGGTGGTTTCAAAGTAGAACCTTGGGACTGGAATTTCTACTCAGAGCAGGTTAGAAAAGCCAAATATGACCTTGATGAGAACGAAATCAAACCTTATTTCGAAGTGACAACTGTTTTGGAAAAAGGCGTTTTCTATGCTGCTGAGCAATTCTACGGCATCACTTTCAAAGAAAGAAAAGACCTTCCGGTTTACCATCCGGATGTGGTAGCTTACGAGGTTTTCGATAGAGACGGAAAATCTTTGGCGCTTTATTATCTGGATTTCTACACAAGAAGCAATAAAAGTGGTGGTGCTTGGATGAACAATTTTGTTCCTCAGTCTCATCTATTAGGACAGAAGCCGGTGATTGTAAATGTTTTCAATTATCAAAAACCTGCGCCGGGAAAACCTTCTTTGATCTCATATGATGATGTAGAAACTATGTTCCACGAGTTCGGTCATACGTTGCATGGTTTATTTGCGGACCAAAAATATGCATCCATTTCCGGAGCGAATACACCAAGAGATTTTGTGGAATTCCCTTCCCAAATCAATGAGCATTTTGCTTTGGAGCCGGAGATTTTGAAAAATTATGCTTTGCATTATCAGACCAAACAGCCGATGCCACAGACTTTGATTGATAAGATTAAAAAAGCATCTAACTTCAATCAGGGTTATGCAACAACAGAATTGGTGGCAGCTGCGACATTGGATATGAATTGGCATACCGTAACTTCTGACAGCCAGTTGATTCCTGTTTTGGAGTTTGAAAAGCAGGCGTTGTCTAAATATGGATTATTAGTTCCACAAGTTCCGCCAAGATATCACACGCCTTACTTTGCACACATCTGGGGTGGGGGATATTCGGCGGGTTATTACGCTTACCTTTGGTCAGAGACTTTGGATTCTGATGCTTGGGAATGGATAAAAGCGAATGGCGGAATCAAGAGAGAGAACGGTGACAGATTCAGAAAATATATTCTTTCCGTCGGCAACAGTGTAGATTTGAACAAAGCTTTTGAAGAATTTACGGGTCATAAAGCGGATATCAAACCTTTATTGAGAAGCAGAGGTTTCATCAAATAAAAATTTAACAATGATATAAAACGTTTCCAATTCGGAAGCGTTTTTTTGTAGTAATTTGGGCGGACAATTCGCGCTGTCCAGGGGTTCCGTCTAGCAATATTTTTGCAAAAATCTTGCTAGACCGCTCGCTACGCTCGCGCCCTTACCATCACGGCCGCAATGACGTATACGAAATCAACATTCCACAACTCATTGAAGATTTTTTTAATTAACTTCGTTTTAAATTCATCTTTTTGTGAGAAAACTATTACTTCCTTTTTGTTTTTTAATATTAATTTTTATCATTAGTTGTAATCCCAAAGAACAAAATCAAACTAATGAAATCGAAACTAAAGACATTGATAAGAAAGATTCTATAATCGCAGTTGAAGTCGATTCAGCGCAGATTCCAAAATCGATTGTTTATAATGGAAATTTGAAAAAAGCAGTTCAATGGAAAGATAAAGTTGGCGATAATTTGGTTATTCTTTCAGAGTCAGGTTATCACAGAAACGAAAAATTCAAACACGAATTTGATGACAGCGCGGACTTTGAATTGTTTGCTTATCATTTTAACTTAGATAAAAATAATTTGCAGATTTGGAAAATGTATGATTTTGTGGCCGATTGTCCAGTTGATATCGAAGCCGAATTTTATCCTCAATTTCCAATCATTACAGATTTAGACAAAAACGGAATCGCTGAGGTTTGGATAATGTACAAAGTCGGTTGTCACGGCGATGTAAGTCCTGTCAATCTGAAATTAATAATGTACGAAGGCAACAAAAAATATGCAATGCGAGGTGAAAACAAAATTCAGTTTGGCGCTAATGAATATATAGGTGGAGAATATAAATTGGACAAAGCTTTCGACTCTGCACCTAGTGTTTTCAAAGATTACGCCATCCAATTGTGGAAAGAAAATGTTTACAAAAACTGAAATCCTAACCAAAACTGATTAGGATTTTTTATTGATTTTGAATCAAAAAAACGCCCTTCTGCAAGTCCGATGGATAGGGCGTTTGCAGAGGTACTTAAAAAGATACGTGTGTTTTCATCAAAAGGCACGTACCTTTTGTCCAAAACACACGTGTCTTTTTAGTAAAACATACGTGCGTTTTTAGAAATTAGTTTCGAGTAACTTATTATTCTCCTATTTCTAATCTTGTACTCAAAGCGATTCTGTTCCAGGAATTGATAGTTACAATCGCCATAATAACCTCTGCAATTTGCTTTTCAGAAAAGACAGCTTTTGCTTTTTGATAAGTTTCCTCGCTAAGACCATTCTGACTGATTAGTGTGATTTCTTCGGTCATTTTAAGAGCAACTTTCTCTTCTTCTGTGAAGAATTTTTCCGCTTCGTGCCAGGCGCTTACCAGGAAAATTCTTTCAGCTGTTTCACCATATTTGATGGCATCTTTGGTATGCATATCCAGACAGTAAGCACAACCATTGATTTGCGAAGCTCTTATTTTGATAAGTTCTTTAATCGTTTTTGAGATTTCTGATTGTGCCAGATAACTTTCCAATCCTAACATTGCTTTATAAGCCTGAGAATCTGTTTTGCTGATGTTGATACGTTTTTCCATTGTTTTTGATTTTATTTAATTTTTGATTTTGTTATCGATACTAAAATGAAATTGATTCTGACTAGATAATAAGAATGCCGCAGCACTACCTACCCAAACCGAATAATCGAGTGGCGCTTTGATGCCTAAAGTGATGCTCATAGACAAGGCGAACATCAATAAAAGAAAGCCTGTTCCAATGGCTGTCCATTTGGTTTTATAACCTAGAATTAAAAGTAGGGCGAAGACTGTTTCTAAAAATGTTGCAGCATAAGCTCCGAAAATACTGAGGAATTCTGGCAGAAAAGAAGTGATTTGTGTGGTATAATTTTCAAAATTCTGCCAATTACCCCAAGCCGAACTTTTGCCCCAAAACCCGAATCTGTCCGCAACAGCTGATAGAAGTGTAATGCCTAAAGCCAGTCTTAAAAATAATTGTTGAAACTGATTGTTGATAGTTGTTTCCATTCCCTTCGTTTTGATGGTACAAAGTTGGGAAATCAGAAACGTGAAAAACTTAAACTGGTTTAAGAAATGCTTTTCTTACGAATTTTACAGATGCTGAGGATTTTATTAATCTGCAAAATTCTTGATCTGCGAGAAATAAGTTTTACGAAACAGTCTTTTTTCGAATTTCGCTCAGATATTCTGGTGTGAATCCGAGAAAAGAAGCAATGAGATATTGCGGAACACGCTGCACAAATTCAGGGTATTGTTTTACTAATGAGAAGTAGAAATCTTCTTTGGAATAGGTAAAAATATATTTGACTCGCCGTTGGTTGGCAGCAAAAGCTCTCTGATAAACAATCCTGAAATACTTTTCCATGATTGGGAAATCGGTGAGGAGTTTTTCCTGAGAATCACTGCTAATAGTCAAAACTTCCGATTTTTCTACTGTCTGAATGCTGAAGTCTGCAGGTGTTTTGCGCTCGAATGAGAAGTTATCCGTCATCCACCAGTTTTCCAAAGCAAAATCTGTAGTTTGCTCAATACCTTTTTCGTTGATGAAAAACTTTCTGAGAAGACCTTTCAAAACAAAATAATTCTGACGACAAACCTGTCCTTCTTCTAAAAGAATTTCTTTCTTTCTAAAGTTTTTAACTTCAAAATAATCCAATATCAAAGCAAAATCCTCATCAGTAATTGTGATGAATTTATCCAGATGGGCTTTGAAGATTTGGGACATAATTATTTGATTGATGTAAATTTAAAACAAAAAAGCAAAACGTTGAATGACATTTTGCTTTCGGATTGTTACATTCTGCTGAGGATTTCTTTCTTTTTGGTTTCGTAATCTTCGAGAGATATCAAATCATTGTCCAAAAATGCTTTTAGTTTCAGTAAGGTCTCCATTGGGTCTTCAGCTGGTGTTTCTGATTTTGCTTCTTGTGGTTCTGCAGGTTTTTTCTGGTTTTCGTTTTGTGTATTGACTACAATTCCTCCTGATGCAGCCCTTCTTTCTTCAAGTTCTTTTTCTCTTCGGTATTCTATCATTTGCTCTTCTTTGCCTTGAGCATATTGATAGAGTTTTCTGGCTTGAGATTTTGGGATATAATCAATTGTTTCAATATAGCCAGTCACTGCAGTCATTGTGAAAGTGGAACCCAAAATAGCTTCGCTAATATGACTCTCAGCAACATCTTTCCAAAGATAATCGTTGAAATCGGTTACAAATCCAAATGATTTTGAGCGAAAAAACAGGATTCTTTTATTGGTAAGAACGATAGAATCCGGAGATATATTAATGGCAGGCTTGTTTTGGACTGCGATATATTCCACAGTTTCTCCATTGGTTAATAGATCATTGACTTTTTCACTGATTTTTTCTACTGCTTTTGGGTCTTGGTCTTCGTTTAGGAATTTCTTTATATCGTTTATCATTGTTTCGTTTTTTAGAATTGAGCTTTTAATTTATTGATAACGTGAAAATACAAAAATCTATTTAACAGACATTAATATTAAAAGTAATATCCTTAACTCAAACCATATTTTTCTACCAGTGGCGCAAGTTTTTCAGGATAATAGGTCAACCCGAATTTCTTACTAATTTAAGGCAAAAAAAATCGCCAAGATACTAATCCTGACGAAATTTATATTATAATTTTAAATCTTAACCTTCCAGCTGGCTTCCAAGATATTCCCATTCTTGCAAAGTCAAATCCAACTCATCTTTGGTTTTGTTATAAGTTTCCAAAACTTGTTCAGAAGGATTTTCCTTAGCAAAAGATGCTTCGAATTCTTCGATTTTCAGTTCCAGTTCAGAAATTTTTTCCTCAACCTTTTTCAGTTTGTTCTGAATGTTTTTTTGTTCTTTGCTAACAATCGTAGTTGATTGATTGTTGTTGACTACTGGTTTGGATTCTTGTTTCTTCGGCCTTGGTTCTTCAACCTCTTCCTGATGCAGTTTTGCCTTTTCAGCAGAAATTTCTCGGATGCTTTCTTTTTGTCTGTATTCCAGGTATTCATCAATGTTTCCAAGGAATTCTTTCATTTTCCCATCACGGAATTCGAAGATTTTATCTGATAAACCTTGCAGGAACTCACGGTCGTGAGAAATTACAATTAATGTTCCTTCATATTTCTGAAGCGCCAATTTGATAATCTCCTTAGACTGAATATCCAAGTGGTTCGTAGGCTCATCCATAATCAAAGTGTTGAACGGACGAAGCAATAATTTACATAACGCCAGACGGTTTCTTTCACCTCCTGAAAGAACTTTGGTTTTCTTTGTAACATCTTCACCTTGAAACAAGAAAGATCCCAAAAGGTCACGAACTCTTGGTCTGGTTTCCTCTGTTGCAGAATCTTCTGCTTCCTGTAGAACAGTTTTTTCAGGCGTCAAAACTTCTTCCTGATTCTGAGCAAAGTATCCGATGCTCACATTATGTCCCAAATTCCATTCTCCGGAATAATCTGTGATATCGCCTGCAAGAATCTTCGCCAACGTCGTTTTTCCTTGTCCGTTTTGTCCCAAAAGAGAAATTCTGTCACCACGTTCGATAAAGAAATCTACGTTGTCAAAAATCTGTTTGTCACCATAAGCTTTTCCAAGATTTTTTGCTTCGAAAATCACTTTTCCTGGCGTTACAGAAGGCTGAAAACGAATGTTGAATTTAGAAACATCTTCATTCTCAACTTCGATACGTTCTACTTTTTCCAATTTTTTAATCAATGACTGCGCAAAAGATGCTTTGGAAGCACTCGCACGGAATTTATTGATTAATTCTTCGGTATGTTTTATCTCAGCATCCTGATTTTTCTTAGCTTGGATGAGTTTTTCTTTTCTGTCTTTTCTCAGCTCAAGATATTTGGAATAATTGGCCTTGTAATCATCGATTTTCTTATTATTAACATCGAAAGTTCTATTGCAAGTAGAAGTCATAAACTGCTTGTCGTGACTTACCAATAACATTGAGCCTGGATAATCTTTCAAAAATTCTTCCAGCCAAATGATAGATTCCATATCCAAGTGGTTGGTAGGCTCATCCAGAAGCATCAAATCGTTTTGCTGAAGAAGCAGTTTTGCCAACTCGATTCTCATTCTCCAACCTCCGGAAAACTCATCGGTTATTTTGTGAAAATCACTCGCTTTGAAACCTAATCCAAATAATATTTTCTCTACATCACCTTCCAGATTATACGCGTCGTGATTCATTAAAAGATCATTCAGATCCGTCATTCTGTTGATAAGATCTGTGTACGCATCGCTTTCGTAATCGGTTCTGGTTGCCAATTGGTTGTTGACTTCTTCCAACTCATCTTTCAAAGCATTGATTTGCTCAAAAGCCTGCATCGTCTCATCCCAAACCGTTCTTCCTTTTACAAAATCTAAATCTTGTTTTAGAAAACCGATAGTGATATTGCCTTCTGGAACCACGTTCCCTTCGTAGAAATTGATTTCTCCAGAAAGAATTTTAAGAAGCGTAGATTTTCCGGCTCCGTTTTTTCCGACCAATCCAATTTTATCGCCTTTTTTGATGGTGAAATTGGTGTCTCTGAAAAGATAATTTCCTGCGTGATGTAAGCCTAATCCCTGAACCGAAAGCATTGTATTCTATATTTTGTTTGAATTTGCAAAAGTAAGGTTTAATTGATGAAGTCGCAAGAGTGAATAATTAAGATAAAATACAGTTAATAAAGTCTTTAAAATAGCTGGCTTCGAGAACCTGAGCCTTATAGTCGCTCGTCAAGTTTAGTCGTCAATTATAAATGAGAAAACGTGAATTTATGTTGAATCTGCAGCCCGATTTGAGCGGAAATCCTTTTTACGCAAACGTAGTGGAGTGAAAAGATTGACTTAGTCGAACCACTCTGTTAGGTTTGGGAGCGCTTCGACTAAGCTTAGGAGAAACTAAAGGCGGATAAGCTGACCAAATAAATTTAGGCTTTCTAATCAAGAAATTTATATGGAAAAAATCTGACGATTTTGTTTTTTTATTTGTCTTCGAGAGCCTCAGACTGACAATTCTATTATTGAAATCATCAACTTCTAACTTCTGACATCCAAACAAATCCTTATCTTTGCAAAAATCTTAAACAAAATGAGCAAACCGATTACTGAGTTCATAGAAAAATATTATTTGCACTTCAATGCGGCTGCTTTGGTAGATGCTTCCAAAGCTTATGTTGCACACCTAAAAGATGGTGGGAAAATGATGATTACGCTTGCAGGAGCAATGTCAACAGCAGAATTAGGGAAAATATTGGCAGAGATGATTCGTCAAGGTAAAGTAGATTTCATTTCTTGTACTGGAGCGAATCTTGAAGAAGATTTGATGAATCTTGTAGCGCATACACATTATGAAAGAGTTCCGAATTACAGAGATCTTACGCCGAAAGAAGAGTGGGATTTGTTGGAAAGAGGACTTAATAGAGTGACTGATACTTGTATCCCTGAGGAAGAAGCTTTCAGAAGATTGCAAAAACATATCTATGAAATCTGGAAAGATGCAGATGATAAAGGAGAGCGTTATTTCCCGCACGAATATATGTACAAAATGATTTTGTCAGGTGTTCTGGAGCAGTATTATGAGATCCCGAGAGAGAATTCCTGGATGATTGCTGCGGCGGAAAAAAACTTGCCAATCGTAGTTCCAGGCTGGGAAGATTCTACAATGGGAAATATTTTTACTTCTTATTGTATCAAAGGAGATTTGAAGTTTTCTACAATGAAATCCGGAATCGAATATATGGCTTATTTGGCTGATTGGTACCCAAAAAATTCTGGTGGAAAAGGTGTTGGATTCTTCCAAGTTGGAGGTGGAATCGCTGGTGATTTTCCAATCTGTGTGGTGCCGATGTTATATCAGGATATGGAAATGCACGACATTCCGTTCTGGAGCTATTTCTGTCAAATTTCTGATTCTACAACCTCTTACGGTTCTTATTCAGGAGCAGTTCCAAATGAGAAAATCACTTGGGGTAAATTAGATATTACAACTCCGAAATTCATTGTTGAAAGTGATGCGACGATTTGTGCGCCATTGATGTTCAGCTATATTTTGGAGAATTCTTAATTGAATTAATCATATAAAAAAAGAAAGCGTTCAAATTATTTTGAACGCTTTTTTTATTTTAAATTGATGATTTGTTAGTCTAGTGAATTGATTAAAACCAAATAACGATAGCCGAAAATAGCTTTTTGAAGTTTATTCAATTTTGTGAAATCTCTTTTGCTGTATTTGGGTAGAATAGCAACATTTATTTTATTCAGAAATTTAAAAAATGACTTTTTCATAACCTTAAATTTGATTTTAAAATACAAGATTCAAACCAAAATTATAACATCATTACACCTTCGATGGTTGCTACTTTTTTATAAATGCTAATGACTTGGTCTGCATCTAATACAAAACAATCGATAGAAACAGAAGTGTATTTTCCAGTAGAGCTTTCTTTGTTGGATAAAGTGTATTTCAAATTATCGAATACTCTTAATATTTCTGTTATTTTTTCAGAATCACTTGTCACAATGAATTTGAAGAGATATTCTTCCGGAAAATTATGTTGTTCTTCTAATTTTTCTTTCAGTGATTTGTAAAATTCTTCTGGATTTGCGTGATTGCTATCTATAATATCTGCCATTTAATTTTAAGTCTTGGGATTAATAAAAAATCTCCGTAAAAAACGGAGACCAAAGTTAGTGATATTTAATTTGATGTTAAGAAGGATTTTCAGCCGTTGCTTCCTGAGGTAATGAAACTTCATCTGCCGCTGCTTCCAAAGCTTTGTCCAAAGTAAATAGAGATTCGTCCGTCGCACTGTCTCCACCTGCAATTTTCAATTTATCAATCAGTTCAAGAGCCAACTTTTCTTCTTCAATCTGTTCTTTCACAAACCATTGCATAAAATTCCAAGTCGCCCAATCTTTCTCTTCGAAAGATAAATTGACAATATCATAAATAGCTGTTGTATTATCAACTTCATGCTGGAAAACTTTGTTAAAACAATCCGTTAAACTTTGAGGATTTTCAGGCGGAGCAGGGATAGCTTCTACTTTAGCTTCGCCACCTCTGTCGAGAATGTAACGCATAAATTTGATCATATGATTTCTCTCTTCTTGCGAATGTCTGTATAAGAAATTAGCGATTCCACCATAGCCTTTTACATCTGCCCAGCAACCGTAAGAGAGAAAAATTTGTGCTGCATGTGCTTCTTTTGTCATTTGTTTTATCAATGCATTTTGCATATTGTTAGACAATCTGTTAGTGTTCATAATTTATATGTTTAGTGATTTATTCTTGATTGGATATAAGATATTAAACCATGTTTAACTTAATAACTCAAAATGAGTAATTAATTCATTGATTATGTTAAATAGACAAATATTGAGCCATAAAATGGGAGCTGTGTTTTGAATTAATTTCATTGATTCTTTATGAAATAACTATTTAAATATTTGATTTTCAATTAATTAAAATTTTGTGTTAAAATTAACATTGTGTTAATAAAAAGATTTATATTCGGTGTAAGAAAATAATACTTAAGAATATTATGAGAAAAAATTATGTAAAATTACCATTGTTGATTGCTGCTTTGTACTTTGGCGGTGATTTGCATGCACAATCCACACAAGATACTGTTGCGAAAGAAAACAAGATTGAGGAAGTGGTTGTGATTGGATATGGTACACAGAAAAAAGAGAATGTTACTGGGAGTATCGGAATTGTAACAGCAAAAGATTTGGCAGATAAACCGAATGCTAACCCGTTAAACTCAGTACAAGGTAAACTTGCTGGGGTGAATGTTGTAACTGCAGGTACACCAGGGGGTTCTCCGAGAGTTGATATCCGTGGTGTGGGATCATTATCTGGAAATACAGTATTTATTGTGGATGGGATGATCACGGATAATATTTCTTTCCTTAATCCTCAAGATATCGAATCTATGAGTGTATTGAAAGATCCATCGAGTTTAGCAATTTTTGGAGCTAAGGCTGCAAATGGTGCTGTAATTATTAAAACAAAAAATGGAAAAGGAAAACCTGTTTTCAATGTTAACTCCTATTTAGGAATAAAAACAGTTACCAACGTTCCAAAAATGGTTAATAGCGATCAATACATAGAATTGTATAATGAAAAGCTACTTAACGATAATGGTTCTTCTGCTGGTTCACTTTCAAGAGCAAATTTTCCGGCAGATACAAATTGGTTTAAAGAGATATTCCGTACTAGCATTATTAATTCCAATGACTTTTCTGCATCAGGAAGTTTAGGAAAGTTAAATTATTATGGTAGTGTTGGATACCTTCAGGATGAAGGTAATCTAGCCGCAGGACAAGGAATTAATTCTGGAAGTGGATTCAACAGGTTTAATACAAAATTAAATCTTAGCTATAAAATTACAGATAATATTACGTTGGGAAATAATTTCTCATTTTCAAAAATGCGCACTGATGTAGCGCAAAATCCATTGTTGAATGCTCGTAATGCACCTCCTTTGTTCCCTGCGATGGATCCAGTAACTGGAACTTATCAGTTTTTTAATGGTTATTCTATAGCAAACCCTAGAGCTCAATTAGATCTTTATAGATCTCAAGTGAGACAGGAGAGATTATTAAACAATGTTTTTGCAGAAATCAAATTCTTAAAAGATTTTACTTTTAGAAGTAGCTATACTGCGGATAATTATAGCCCTAGTCAATACGAATATACGCCTGCAATTACTTACACACCCCAAGCCAGTATTTCTAGTCTTTTGACCAGAAATGCACGTAACAGAAATTATGTGTGGGATAATACCATTAATTGGAAGAAAAACTTTGGAAATCATAATTTAGAGTTATTGGCTGGATTTTCTAGAGTTAGAGATTCACAATCAGAAGATGTGTGGGTAGCAAAAAATGTACAGTATGATGGTACAAATAGCTCTTTAAATATTGGAAATGGTACTGATATTTTTAATTATCAAGATACTGCACCAGCTTCTGGAGCTAGACCTGCTGCAACACAAAGTCAAGTTAGAATAGAATCTTTTTTTGGAAGAATCAATTATGATTATGCAGGTAAATATCTTTTGAATGCATCAATTCGTAGAGATGCAACTTCACAAGTTGCTACAGATAGAGTAAAAGTTTTTCCAGCAGTAAGTGTTGGTTGGGTTGTATCGAAAGAAGGATTTATGAGCGAACAAAATGTGTTCGATTTATTGAAATTCAGAGCTAGTTATGGTGAGTTAGGAAATCCTACAGTACAGAGAAGATATAACGAAGTGGTTACAGTAGTTGGTGGTGGTGCATATTATGGTAATAATGGGTATCCAGCATCTACTATTGATTTAGTGGTTGATCCAAACATAGGTTGGGAAACTACAGTCGGATCAGACTTTGGAATTGAAATGGCTTTGTTAAATAATAAGTTGAAAATTGAAGGAACATATTATAATAAAGAATCGAAAGATATTGTTTATGGGGTTTCTCAAGGAACTATTTCAGGATCAAGCAACCCAAATAATTTTGTTACAAATGCCTATTCTTTTAAAAATAAAGGTTTCGAAGTATCTGCAAACTATAATACAGATATAAGTGAGAATGTAAAGTTAGGTTTCTATGGTAACTTTACCTCTCTTAAAAATGAAATTACAGATGTTTATGGTGGCTCATTCTTGGAAACAGGGGCTAGTTTATTTGGTAACTCCATTGTAAGATTACAATCAGGACAAGCCGTAGGTTCTTATTATGGCTATCAAGTTGATGGAGTATTCCAAACCGATGCAGAGGCGGCTGCTTCTGGACAGACAGGAGCAAAAGCAGGTTGGTTTAAATTTGCAGATATGGATGGTAACGGTGTTATTGATACCAGAGACAAAACTTTTTTAGGAAGTCCAATTCCAAAAGGAACCTATGGGTTTGGGTTTAATCTGAATGTTCATTCTATTGATTTTGGAATTGATTTCCAAGGTGTATTTGGTAATAAAATTTACAATTACAATCGTGAACAGAGATATGGTAATGAGAGCTGGGATTTAGATATGTACAATAATAGATGGCGTGGAGCTGGATCTTCTAATACCAATTCTATGATTACATCTAATCAATCTATAATTTTACCAAATAGCTTTTATGTTGAAGATGGTAGTTATTTCAGAATTAGAAATATACAAGTTGGTTATAACTTCTCAAAAGCTATAGCAGAATCATTATCGGTCAAAAAACTTAGAATTTATTTGAGTGCACAAAATCCTTGGACAAGCTTCAAATATAATGGCTTCTCTCCAGAGATTTTAAATTCTGACAGAGTTCAGATGGGAATTGATCAGAATATTTATCCAATTTCTGCAATTTATACAATGGGTATGAATTTAACATTTTAATTAGAAAAATCATGAAAAAAATATTTTTAACAATCTCTCTATTTTCTTTAATTGTAAGTTGTAGTGATGATTTTGTGGATATAAAACCAGAGGGTGAAACATTAGTAGAAAACTTCTTTAAAACGGCAGATGATGCAAACCGCGCTACTAATGCTATTTATAGTTTTCTTAGAAGTTGGGAAAATACTGGTTTTCCAGCGCAATATGTTTTTGGTGTAACTGGAGATGATGTAGAAAAAGGATCTAATCCAGGTGACGCATCATTCATTAATGCTTATGATCAATTTACATTTACTATTAGTGATGATGGTGTTCATGGATATTGGACAGGACAATGGCAAGCAGTTCAGAGAGCTAACCAGGTTATAACTAATGTTCCTAAAATAGAAATGGATGCTACACTTAAAAATAGATTAGTTGCCGAGGCCAAAATGCTTAGAGCATATTTCTATTTTAATTTAGTACGAATTTATGGAGGAGTCCCAATATTTGACGGATTACAGTCCAATTATGTACAACCAAGAAATACTGCCGCAGAAGTTTATGCATTTATTGTTAAAGATTTAACTGAAGCATCTGAAATTCTTCCACAAACTTATCCTGCTGCCGATTTAGGGAGAGTCACAAAAGGTGGAGCTTTAGGATTGCTATCAAAAGTTTATCTTTACATGAAAGACTATCAGAAGGCATATGATACTTCTAACTTGGTAATTGGAATGGGATACAAATTAGATCCAGATTTCAACCACTTGTTCAGACCAGCAGGAGAGTTTGGTACAGAATCTGTTTTTGAAGTTAACTGTGGTTGTTCAGCTGAGTTTGGAGGCAGTCAATATGCAGAGGTTCAAGGTGTTAGAAATCAGTTTGGTTGGGGTTTCTTTACACCAACACAGGCTTTGGAAGATGCATTTGAGCCTGGAGATATAAGAAAAGAATTGACAATTCTAAGAGAAGGAGAAACAACTCTTGAAGGTGATTTAATCAAAAAAGGAGATCCTCAAGCTGGTAATTCTTGGAATCAGAAGGTATATGTTCCAACATCTTTGAATAACAGTGCTTGTGGTTACGGTTCTATTCAGAACTTAAGAATTCTTAGATTTGCTGATATTTTATTAATTAATGCAGAGGCTGCTAATGAATTAGGTAATACTGGTGTAGCAATAGCAAATGTTAATAAGATTAGACTTAGAGCAAATCTTGGAGAAACACCAGCATCAACTCAATCTACACTTAGAGCAGCTATTTGGCAAGAAAGAAGAGTTGAGCTAGCGATGGAGATGGATAGATTCCCTGATCTGGTTAGAACTGGCCAAGCAGAGCAATTTTTAGGTCCTAAAGGGTTTCAAAAAGGTAAAAACGAGTTGTTTCCAATTCCTTTAAGAGCTATTACTGACAGTAAAGGTGTATTAACACAAAATCCTGGTTATAATTAATTTTTTATAGCCTAAATAATAAAGAGAGGGGAGTTTTAATTCTCCTCTTTTTTTAATTTTAATATGAAATAAGACCTTATGAAAAACCTATTATCAATATCAATCATATCCTTATCAGTCTTACTTTCCTGCAAAAACGCTCAGGTCTCGAAAACAGTTACTGAAACAAAACCAGTTTCAAAAAACCTGACTGACAACCAACTAATGGACAAAGTCCAAAGCGATGCTCTCAAATATTTTTGGGATTTCGCAGAACCAAAGTCTTTGTTGGGAAGAGAGCGTTATCACGAAGATAATATCTATCCGGATAACGACAAGCACGTTATTACAACAGGCGGTTCAGGTTTTGGGCTGATGACAATCTTAGTTGGCGTTGATAGAAAATACATTCCGCGTCAGGAAGCTGTGAAAAGACTGACACATATTGCGGATTTCTTAGAAAAAGCTGATCGTTTTCACGGGGCTTGGTCGCATTGGATCAATGGTGAAACGGGTAAAGTCGTTCCTTTTGGAAAAAAAGATAATGGCGGAGATTTGGTAGAGACTGCTTTTCTTACACAAGGAATCATCTGTGTCCGTGAATATTTCAAGAACGGAAATGCAGAAGAAAAAGCTCTGGCAGCGAAAATGGACAAACTCTGGAAAGGGATAGAATGGAACTGGTATACAAAAGGTGGCGAAAAAGTGCTCTACTGGCATTGGTCTCCATCTTACGGCTGGGAAATGAACTTCCCACTGGAAGGTTATAATGAATGTCTGATAACTTACATTTTAGCCGCATCCTCACCCAATTATTCCATCGACTCCGAAACATACAACAAAGGATGGTCTAGAAACGGAACTTACACAACAGACCGTACAAAATATGGACTTCCACTTTATGTCAAGCACAATTACGCAGAAGAATTTGGCGGACCATTATTCTGGGCACAATATTCCTATTTAGGTCTAGATCCAAGAGGACTTTCCGACAAATACGTAAAAAGTTATTGGGACTTAAACCGAAATCATGTTCTTATAGATTACAAATATTGTGTAGAAAATCCATTAAAGT
>Ga0308157_10001715_pt1 | contig 41665 bp, 35 predicted proteins | sample PhyBR1_FD_201035 | JGI IMG/M metagenome (GOLD analysis project Ga0308157, IMG submission 201035) | Phyllosphere microbial communities from UC Gill Tract Community Farm, Albany, California, United States - DLSLB.R1 | ecosystem: Host-associated > Plants > Phyllosphere > Unclassified | place: USA... | reverse complement strand
GCCCATGCGCGTGTGAGCCCGTGACGACGTGCAACACACCCTCCTGCTGCCGGGAAATGCCCGTCAGCCGTTCTAGTCCGAAGGAGGTGGGTTAGTGACGCACCAGTACGAACTCATGGTCATCTTCGATCCCGAGATCGACGAGCGCCAGGTCGCTCCGAAGCTCGACGGATTCCTCAAGGTCATCACGGCCGATGGAGGAACCATCGACAAGATCGACATCTGGGGCCGCCGTCGTCTCGCCTACGAGATCCGCAAGAAGAACGAGGGCATCTACGCCGTCGTCAACTTCGTCGCGACCAGCGAGGCCACGAACGAGCTCGACCGTCAGCTGAAGCTGAACGAGCAGATCATGCGCACCAAGGTCCTGCGCGCCGAAGAAGCGATCGCCCAGGTCGCCGCCGAGGCCAAGCGCTCCGAGGAGAAGGCCGCCCGCAAGGCCGCCGCTCCCCGCAAGGTCGAGTCCGCCGAGAAGGCTGCGAAGTAACGACGATGGCCGGCGAAACCGTCATCACCGTCGTGGGTAACCTCACGGCCGACCCCGAGCTGCGGTACACGCAGAACGGGCTGCCGGTCGCGAACTTCACCATCGCGTCGACCCCCCGCACGTTCGACCGTCAGGCGAACGAGTGGAAGGACGGCGAGGCGCTCTTCCTGCGTGCCTCGGTGTGGCGCGAATTCGCCGAGCACGTCGCCGGTTCGCTGACGAAGGGCAGCCGTGTCATCGCGACCGGTCGCCTCAAGCAGCGTTCGTACCAGGACCGCGAGGGAAACAACCGCACCTCCATCGAACTCGAAGTCGATGAGATCGGTCCCTCGCTCCGCTACGCGACCGCCCAGGTCACCCGTGCCGCCGGTGGCGGTAACGGTGGCGGCGGCGGTCAGCGCGCGCAGGTGCAGCAGTCGAACGACGAGCCGTGGTCGACCCCCGGTTCGAACAACGGCGGCGGCAACAACGGCGGCGCAGACGCGTGGAGCACTCCTGGTTCTTACGGAGACGACACCCCGTTCTGATCTTCGCCCCGCTCTCGAGCGAGACGACCCCTGAAATTCCGGATGCCACGTCCCGGTCCGCGTGACCGACTCGGCGTCCGAACCACACGAAAGAAGGAAGCATGGCTGGAAAGGCCACTGGCGACCGCCGCAAGCCGCGGAAGGGCGCGAAGAACGCAGCCCCCGCGAAGGCGATCCGCGTCGGCGTCATCGACTACAAGGACGTCCCCACCCTCCGCAAGTTCATCTCGGAGCGCGGCAAGATCCGCGCCCGTCGTATCACCGGTGTCTCCGTGCAGGAGCAGCGTCTGATCGCCCGCGCCATCAAGAACGCGCGCGAGATGGCTCTTCTGCCCTACGCCGGCGCCGGCCGCTAAGGAGCACCCGATGGCAAAGCTGATTCTCACGAATGAGGTCACCGGGCTCGGTAGCGCCGGTGATGTTGTCGAGGTCAAGAACGGGTACGCCCGTAACTACCTCATCCCGCAGGGCTTCGCCGTGTCGTGGAGCCGTGGTGGCGAGAAGCAGGTCGCGTCGATCCGCGCTGCTCGCGAGACCCGCGCGATCCACGACCACGAAGAGGCCGTGTCGCTGAAGAACACGCTCGAGTCGAACACCGTCAAGCTGGCCGTCAAGGCCGGCAACGAGGGTCGCCTCTTCGGTTCGGTCAAGCCCGCCGATGTCGCCGACGCCGTCAAGGCTGCCGGTCTCGGTGAGCTCGACAAGCGCAAGATCCAGATCACCTCTTCGATCAAGTCGGTCGGCGAGCACGAGGCGACCGTTCGCCTGCGTGACGACGTCACCGCCGTGATCACTCTCCAGGTGGTCGCCGCGAAGTAATTCGCGACGCACGATTCGGCCCCGCTCCTGTTTCGGCAGGGCGGGGCCTTTTCGTTGGTGCCGCGGGGCCTTCTGGTTTGGGGCGCGCTTTTCCGTTCAGGGCGGGGAATGCCGCGCCCCAAACGGACGAACGCGCCCCGAACCCGCCCGCCGCGGGGGTCGTCGGGGGGAGGGATGCCGTGACCCTAGGCTGAGTGCCGTGACCGACCATCGCGCACCCGAGCGCATCGTCCGCCGCTTCGCGCGCTCATCGAACCTCATGATCGCCGGACGCCCCTTCGCGGCGACCGGAGCCGGCGCCGAAGCGCTATCCGAGCTGTTGGTGGGGCTGGGCGGCATCCCGAGTCCCTCTCCGAGTGCGGGACGCGTCGAGTTCGACCTGGATGCCGACCGGGTGCTGCTCGACGGAAAGCCCCTGCCCGAGCGGGGCGACGCGGCGGGGCGGATCGCGTTCGCGCGAGAGCACATGCCCGTGGCCGCGGCCCTCGCCCAGCGTCTCGATCTGACCGGCCTGCGGGTGGGTGTGGCGATGGTGCTCGAGCCCAAGACGGCCGTGCTGTCGCTGCTGCTGCGAGAGCGGGGCGCCGAGGTGTCGGTGTACGCGCATCCGGACGAGACCGACGTCGCGGTCGCCGATGAACTGCGCGAGCGGGGCTTCGCGGTGACGGCGGATCCGGCGCTCGCGGGTGCCGAGGAGCGCGCGGCGGCCCTGGGGTTCCTCCGGGCGGGGCTCGACGTGCTGCTCGACGACGGGGCGCACCTGATCCGCCTGGCGCACGAGGCCGATCCCGCGCTCGTCGGCGGCTGGATCGGGGCCTGCGAAGAGACGACGAGCGGGCTGACCCCGCTCCGCCGGATGCACGATGCCGGTCTGCTGCGTTGCGCCGTGATGGCGGTGAACGACGCGCGCACCAAGACCATGTTCGACAACCGCTACGGCACGGGCCAGTCGTGCGTATTCGCGATCGCGGATCTGCTCGAGCAGCGGGGGATCGCGCTGACCGATCAGCCGGCCCTCGTCATCGGCTACGGGCCGGTCGGGCAGGGTGTGGCGGCGCACCTCCGCGCTCTCGGGGCAGAGGTGCGCGTCGCCGAGACCGACCCCGTGCGGGCGCTCGAGGCGCGGCACGACGGGTTCCGCACGGGGCGAGCGCTCGAGTCGGCCGGGGGAGCCCTGGTGGTCTCGGCGACCGGCGTCCCCGCGACCGTGACGCCCGAGATCGCCGCTGTGGCCCGCGTGATGGCGGTCGCCGGGGGCGTGCCGGGCGAGGTCGTCGAGGCGGGCTCCGCGCTGTTGTTGGGCGGCGGGGGAGCGGTGAACATCACGGCGGCCGAGGGCAACCCCATCGAGATCATGGACCTGTCGTTCTCGGTGCAGCTCGCGGCCCTCGGGGAGCTGATCGAGCGGCGGCCCGCGCCGGGCGTCCACGCCCTGGGGCCCGAGGTCGACGACCTCGTCGCCCGCACGGCACTCGCGGTGCGGGGCGCGGCGGTCGACGTCGCGCGCGCCCCCGACCCCGAGGGCCTCGACGACTGGCGGTCGCCGCGATTCGCGGGCGGTGACGCATGAGCGTCGTGTTGTATTCGGCATCCCTCGTCGTGCCCGTGACGGCACCGCCCATCCCGGGTGGGGCGATCGCCGTGGCCGGGGGGCGCATCCGGCACGTCGGCGATCGCGAATGGGTGCGTCACGAACTGCGGGCGCGCGGGGCCGCCTTCGACGAGGTGCACTGGCCGGGCGTCCTCACCCCCGGACTCGTCAACGCCCACTCGCACCTGCAGTACACGGGCATGGCCGAGGTCGGCCGGGGGTCGTATTCGGGCTTCGACGACTGGGACGACGCGTTCACCCCCGTCTATCGCGCCGGTCACGACTGGGCGGCGGATGCCAGGGCCGGAGCGCTCGCGATGATCGCCGCGGGGACCACGGCGGTGGCCGACATCGTCACCGACGTCGAGGCGGCGTCGGCGTTGCACGACGCGCGGCTGCACGGCATCACCTACTGGGAGGTGATGAGCTGGACGAACGCGGCGTGGGCCGAGCGCGGCCGCGCCGAGGTGGAGGCGCGCCTCGACGCGCTGCCCGGTCCTCCCGGGACCGGGCTCTCTCCGCACGCGCCGTACTCGCTCGACGTGGAGCCGTTGCTCGAGATCCCCGACATCGTGCGCGAGCGCGGCAGCCGCCTGCACCTGCACCTCGGTGAGGCCGCCTTCGAACGCGAGCACGGCGAGGCCGTGCCGTGGCAGCTGCACCGGCCGACGAGCTTTCGCGCGCTCCGCGACGAAGGCTTCGGCACCGGGGCGACCGAGTTCGTCGACGAGCTCGGCGTGCTCGGCCCCGACTGCCACATCGCCCACGGGGTGTACATGACGGCGCGCGATCGGGCGATCCTGCGCGCGCGGGGGACGACCGTGGCGCTGTGCCCGCGCTCGAACGCGGTCATCGGTCTCGACGAGCCGCCGGTCGCCGCGTATCTGCTCGAGGGCAACGCGCTGGCCGTGGGCACCGACTCGTTGGCATCCAGTCCCTCGCTCGATCTGCTCGCCGACGTGTCGGCGCTGCACCGCCTGGCGCGCGCGCAGGGGTACGCGAACCGCGACCTCTCGGAGCTGCTGCTGCGCGCGGCGACCCTGGGCGGAGCGCACGCGATGGGGCTCGACACCGGGCCCGCCCGCACGGGGTATCTCGCGGTGGGGGCCGTGGCCGATCTCGCGTTCTTCGACGTGCCGGTGTCGGAGGTCGATGACACCATCGAGCACCTCGTCGTCGACGGCGAGGGGCGTGCCGCCGCGACGTTCATCGACGGCGAGGTGCGCTCGGCATCCGCCGCCTTCACCCGAGAGACCGGAGTATCCGCCGATGACCGCTGAGCGTCCCGCCACCGCCGTCCTGCTCGATCTCGAACCGCACGCCGAGGGCGGGTGGTTCCGCCGCATGTGGACCGGCAGCGTCGAGGTCGACACCCCCGCCGGTACGCGGCCCGCGGCCACCTGCATCCACTATCTGCTGACCCCGGGCGAAGAGAGCGCGTGGCACGTCGTGACCAGCGACGAGGTGTGGCTCTGGCACGGCCCGGGAGCCCTCGAGCTCTCCCTTGGCGGCGACGGAGAGCAGCCCGGGGCCGCGCGTACCGTGACGCTCGGGCCCGACCTGGCTGCGGGGCACGTGCTGCAGCACACCGTGCCGGCGGGGGTCTGGCAGGCGGCCCGACCGGCGGGCGACGCCGAGGTCGTGGTCAGTTGCGTGGTCTCTCCCGGATTCAGCTTCGCCGACTGGCGCCTCGCCGAGTAGTCGCGTCCCGTGTCGCCAGGTTTCACCGGCGACATCCCCTGAAACATGCGCTCGGTACGCTGTGCACATCACAGCACTCCGGGGATGACCCCGATACGTCCACGAGGAGACATCGTGACCGCTTCCGCACGCCTGCGCCGCGCCGCCGCCCTGACCGCCGTGGCCGCCGCCACGCTCGTCACGCTGACGGCCTGCGCGTTCGCCCCCACCGGATCCGACGCCGGTTCCGCCCCCGCCACCGAGGGTGCCCTGCAGACCGTCGCCGCCGGCAAGCTCACCATCGCCACCGGCGAGCCCGCGTTCTCGCCCTGGGTCGAGAACGACGACCCCGCCTCGTGCCAGGGCTTCGAGGCGGCCGTCTCGTGCGCCGTCGCCGAGAAGCTCGGCTTCACGAAGGACGACATCGTCTGGGTGCGGTCCAACTTCGACAGCGCGATCGCCCCCGGCCCGAAGGACTGGGACATGAACGTCCAGCAGTTCTCGATCACCGACCAGCGCAAGCAGGCCGTCGACTTCTCGTCGCCGTACTACACGACCACCCAGGCGATCGTCACGACGGGCACCTCGCCCGCCGCCTCGGCCACGACCGTCGCCGAGCTGAAGAACATCCCCGTGGGCGTCATGAGCGCCACCACCAGCTACCAGGTGGCCGCCGACCAGCTCGGCACGGGCAACCTCAGCGTCTTCAACTCCAACGACGACGCCGTCGCCGCCCTCCAGTCGGGCCAGGTCGACGCGATCGTCGTCGACCTGCCGACCGCGTTCTACCTCGCCGGGGCCGTGCTCGACAACGGCAAGGTCGTGGGCCAGCTGCCCGACTCCTCGGCCGGTGGCGACGAGCTCGCCTACGTCCTGCCCAAGGGCTCGGCGCTGACCACCCCCGTCAGCGACGCGGTCGACGCCCTGAAGGCCGACGGCACCCTCGACCAGCTGCAACAGGAGTGGCTCGGTGGCACGGCCGCCGCGCCCGTGCTGAAGTAACTCCGTGGCATCCACGTCTTCCGACACCGCGTGGCGCCCGAGCGAGCTCGAGCTCGGTCGGCGCGCCACGCGGCGTCAGCAGTCGACGAAGTCGGTGCTGATCGCCCTGGTCAGCTCGGTCGTCTTCGTCGTGGTCGTCGGCTGGGCGATCCTCTCGAGCCCCGGCTGGGAAGACGTGCGCCGCAGCTTCTTCGACCTCGACATCGCGGTCAAGAGCTTCCCCTCGATCCTCGCGGGGCTGTGGGTCAACATCCAGGTGCTCATCGTCGCCGCGCTCGCCGTGGCGGTGCTGGGCACGACCCTCGCGGTCATGCGGTCGCTGCGTGGGCCGGTGTTCTTTCCCCTGCGCGCCCTGGCCACGGTCTACACCGATCTGTTCCGCGGCATCCCTCTGCTGATCGTGCTGTACCTGGTGGGCTTCGGCCTGCCGGCGCTCGGGATCTTCGGGCGCGTGCCGGTCGTGCTGTGGGGGACCATCGCGATCGTGCTGACGTACTCGGCGTACATCGCCGAGGTGCTGCGCGCGGGCATGGAGGCCGTGCACCCCTCGCAGCGCGTCGCCGCCCGGTCGATGGGCCTGACGCACGGGCAGACGCTGCGGATCGTCGTGATCCCGCAGGGCGTGCGCAAGGTCGTGCCGGCGCTCATGAACGACTTCGTGTCGATGCAGAAAGACGTCGGGCTCATCTCGGTGCTCGGAGCGGTGGATGCCGTGCGCGCGGCGCAGATCGCCGCGGCCGAGGACTACAACTTCACGCCGTACATCGTGGCGGCGCTGCTGTTCGTGGCGATGGCGCTGCCGATGATCCGCCTCACCGACTACGTCTCTGCGCGGTTGGCGAAGCGCGAGCAGATGGGCGGGATCGTATGAGCGTGCTCGACGTCCGCGCGGTGCGCAAGGCGTTCGGCGATCACGTCGTGCTCGACGGCATCGACCTCGACATCGCGAAGCACGAGGTCGTCGTGCTGATCGGTGCCTCGGGCTCGGGCAAGTCGACCCTGCTGCGCACCATCAACCTCATCGAGCGCGTCGACGACGGCCAGATCCTGCTGAACGGCGACGATCTGACCGACCCCTCCATCGACCAGGATTCCGCCCGGTCGCGCATCGGCGTGGTGTTCCAGCACTTCAACCTCTTTCCGCACCTGCGCGTGATCGACAACGTCACGCTCGCCGCCCGCAAAGTGCACGGGATGCCGAAGGCCGAGGCCTACGCCCGCGGCACCGAACTGCTCGAGCAACTGGGCCTCGGCGCGAAGGCGCGCGAGTTCCCCGACCGGCTGTCGGGCGGTCAGCAGCAGCGCGTCGCGATCGTGCGCGCCGTGATGACCGACCCCGAGCTACTCCTGCTCGACGAGATCACCTCGGCCCTCGACCCCCAGCTGGTGGGCGAGGTGCTCGACCTGGTGCGGGTGCTGCGCGACCGCGGATCGACCATGCTGATGGCCACGCACGAGATGTCGTTCGCGCGCGAGGTGGCTGACCGCATCGTGTTCATGAAGGGCGGCAAGATCGTCGAGCAGGGCACGCCCGCGCAGATCTTCGACGCCCCGCAGAAGCCCGAGACGATCGCGTTCCTCGAGCGCGAGAGGCGCGGCGGGGCGCTGTAATGCGTCGGGGTCGCCGCGCGGGGTGCGGTGGCTCGGCGTTCGGGGCGGGTGCTGCGCTTCGGGGTGAGATTCTCGCGCCGCGAACTGCGGGGTCAAAGGACAGCCCGGCGTCTCGGCAGAGGTTGGTGACGGAGCCAGCACTTACCGCGGTTGCTCGGGCGATCTCGTTGCGGATCTTGCCTTCGCTGTGAAGGTTGATGACGTGCTGGCGCTGGTCGTTGCTGATTGCCATGCTTCACTTCTTCGCGGGCCCTTTGCCCTGTGGTGTCGGCTTCCGCCATACAGTGTTGTCATATCGGGGCAGACAGCTCCGCCGACGGGGGGCGACGTGCTTCGAAACTTCTTGTATCTCGACGAGCGACAGCTGAATCAGTACATCAGCCAGATGGAGGACGGCCTTCGGCGCAGCGCAAATCGGTCCACGTCTGTCGAGAAGGGTGGCTCAGCTGAGGTCAGCGCGAAGATCCTGAAGCTTGGGCTGAATGGGAAAAGCGCTGATGGAGAGTCTCAGGAGTATTCCGATGATGGGCCAGCCCGGTTCGACCGCTTGCTCGCACTAGTCGCTGGTGACGAGGAGCGGTTTGGGTGGCGGGATATCGAAGAGGATGAGTCACTGCTCAATGGGCTGAAAGCAGGACACCTGATCACCTTCGGCGGCGAAATTTACGAGTCTGATCTGTCTAAGGCGACGTCATCCTCGGGCATTTTGGGCATGATCCCGCTTGTGCAGACATTTTCCAAGATGCCGGGCGTTGTCGGCGCCGACCAACTTGATCAAGCGCTGTCGGGGGGCACTCTCGAAGCCATGCAGGGCTTTGGGCAGGCGATGAACGGCAAGTCCATAATCCAGGGGGAGATTCAGGACACGGACTGGCGGTTCGTGTCTCTCTTGGAAAGCACTGTCCAAATCGAGGGCACGGCATACGTCGTCGGAAAGATCTCGAAAGTGTGGGCCACCGGGGACTGGCGGCTCCTTCCCGGAACCCCGATGATGACCCAGCTACCGCGCGATAAGCGCCGCGAGATCGAACGCAAAGGCCCCGAGAAGGGCACCGAGATGATGTGGATGGAAGGACCCGCCGTAGAAATCGCGGTGCTGGCGATTTATCGCTGATGATGAAGTCCTGGTCCTCATGGTGAGGGTCGGGACTTCGGCATCTGGGCGGAGTACTCCATCATCTACACCCCAATCCGCGGAGTACCCGAGTTGTGCGCGATTTCGATGGCGTCCGTGCGACACGTGGCGAGTATGCTCCCGCACATGGGGTTGTTTCGTGGGGAGCAGAGCGGGCTCACGCTGGTGGACGATGGGGTTCTCCGTCGCCAGGCGCAGACGGCATTTAGAGCTAAACGCCTCGTCGCGGCCCACATGTGCCGTCCGAGGGCTTGAGCCTCCGGTCGCTGCTGGCTGGCATTCGCCGAGGACCACCCCAGCAGGAAGCGCCCCCCGCACTGAATTCTCACGAAGTGCAGTACCGGCTCTTCGCTACGGAGCTCGCTCGTCACATGGCGAGCCAGGATCGACGTTTGGGGAATGCTGAGTCGAGGGCGAACACCCTCATCGCGTCCGCTGCGATCTTTGCTGGCCTGCTCGTAGTGGCTCCATTGTCCTACGGGATCCTCGTCGCTTTGGTTTTGAACATCGCGGCGGCGGGGTTCGGCATCGCGACCATCTATCCACGCTCGATCGAGGAGCTGAATCCCATGGTCGTGCGAACGGGCGTGCTTGTAGAAGACCCAGAGGCCGCCCAGATTTACCTCTCCGATCAGTACATCGGACTCATCGCGAGGCGTGAAGCGTGGATATCGCACCGCCTGAAGATCGTGAGAGCAGGTTTGAGTTTGCTCGGACTGAGCCTCGTGGCCGCCGTGGTCGCGATATCTCGATCGCACGGTTGGGGGTGAAAGAAATGGCAGACAAAGAAGGGACCTGGCCGCCGAACGTCCAAATTGACGATGCGGCCTTCCAGCAGGTCACGGAAAGCGGGGAAGTAATCCTCGGCTCCGGGGGTCCCACTCGGGGACCCGAGATCTTCCCCCCTCAGGGGGGAGATGAGGAGTGAGACAAAGAGCGAGAGACTTCGGAGTTGCTCCATTATCCGGGGTCTCTCGCTGTCTGGGCGGAGTGCTCCACCATCCACGGTTCATCGTGCCCCTTTTGACGCTTCTGCATCATTTCCGGCTGCTGAGATGGCAACCCCCCTGATGATCCGAACATCGTGCGCTGAATCGGGTCGGCTGCCGTCCGTGAGTCACGTCCGGGCACGCCGCGACACCGGATGCCGGCCCGAGGGCGTGGCATCCGGTGTCGCGTTCTGTGGGCGAACGCTCCGGGTCAGGCGACCGAGCGGCGGCGACGCAGCAGCAGACCGGCTCCGAGGAGCAGGGTCAGCAGACCGGCGATGCCGAGACCGGCGGCCATGGAGCCGTCGGAGCCCGTCACGGCGAGGGCGCCGCGGGTGGTGCCCATGCCGGTGGCGGCCACGGAGCCGACCGACGCGACCTGACCGATCACGGCGGGGGCGCCGTTGGTGCCGTTTGTTCCGTTCGTACCGTTCGTGCCGTTCGTGCCCGGGGTCCCGGGGGTGCCAGGCATTCCGGGGGTGCCGGGGGTACCCGGCGTTCCGGGCGTTCCGGGCGTTCCGGGCGTTCCGGGGGTACCCGGGGTGCCGGGCGTTCCGGTGGTCGAGCCGGTGGTGGTGCTGTCGCCGATCACCGAGACCGCGTTGCCGCCGATGGTGACGGGGATGTTGATCGGCAGACCGATGATATTGCCGCCGCCGATGCTGCCCGTGCCGTCGGTGCTGGAACCGCCGGTCGAGCCGGTGGTGCCGCCGGTGGTGGTGGCGTTCTCGGAGGTGCTGTCGCCGACACCCGAGACGGCGTTGCCGCCGATGGTGACGGGAATGCCGACCGGGAGGCCGATCACGTTGCCGCCGAGGATGCCGTCGGTGCCGTCGGTCAGGCTGCCGCCGGTCGAGCCGGTGCCGCCCGTGGTGCCGCCGGTGGTGGTGGCGTTCTCGGAGGTGCTGTCGCCGACGCCCGAGACGGCGTTGCCGCCGATGGTGACGGGAATGCCGACCGGGAGGCCGATCACGTTGCCGCCGAGGATGCCGTCGGTGCCGTCGGTCAGGCTGCCGCCGGTCGAGCCGGTGCCGCCCGTGGTGCCGCCGGTGGTGGTGGCGTTCTCGGAGGTGCTGTCGCCGACGCCCGAGACGGCGTTGCCGCCGATGGTGACGGGAATGCCGACCGGGAGGCCGATCACGTTGCCGCCGAGGATGCCGTCGGTGCCGTCGGTCAGGCTGCCGCCGGTCGAGCCGGTGCCGCCCGTGGTGCCGCCGGTGGTGGCGGCGCCGTCGGTGACGCTGTCTCCGATGCCCGAGACGGCGTTGCCGCCGATGGTGACGGGGAGGCCGACCGGGAGGCCGATCACGTTGCCGCCGCCGATGCCGTCGGTGCCGTCGGTGGAGGTGTTGCCGGTTCCGCCGGTGGTGGTGCCGGTGGTGGTGGCGCCGTCGGTGACGCTGTCTCCGATGCCCGAGACGGCGTTGCCGCCGACCGTGATGGGCACGCCCACCGGGAGGCCGATGACGTTGCCGCCGAGGATGCCGTCGGTGCCGTCGGTCATGCTGCCACCGGTCGAGCCGGTGCCGCCCGTGGTGCCGCCGGTGGTGGCGGCGTCGTTCGAGACGCTGTCACCGATCACCGACACGGCGTTGCCGCCGATGGTGACGGGCAGGCCGACCGGAGCGTCGACGACGTTGCCGCCGACGATGCCGTCGGTGCCGTCGGTGACGGTGCCACCGCCGGTCGAGCCGGAGGTGCTGCCGCCGGTGGTTCCGGCGTTGTCGGTGCTGCTGTCGCCGATCACCGAGACCGCGTTGCCGCCGATGGTGACCGGAGCCTCGACCGAGATGACGCCCTGGTTGCCGCCGGCGACGCTGTCGCTGCCGTCGGTGCTGCTGTCAGCCGCGGGGGCCGCGGCCTCGGGTGCGGGCGCCGAGGTGTCGGCATCCGTGCTCTGGCTGTCTCCGATGACCGAGACGGCGTTGCCGCCGACCGTCACGGGGACGTTGACCGACACGAGGCCCTGGTTTCCCGAACCCACGCCGTCGCTGCCGTCGGTAATGGTGACGGGTGCGGGGGCGGGGGCTGCGGGGGCCGAGGTGTCGGCGCCGTCGCTGGTGCTGTCTCCGAGCACCGAGACGGCGTTACCGCCGACAGTGACCGGGAGGTTGACCGAGACACCGACCTGGTCGCCCGAGAGCAGACCGTCGACGCCTGAGGTGTCTGCGGCATTGGCGATGCCGGCTCCGAGGACGGCGAGGCCGCCTCCGACGAGCGTGCCCAGAAGGACACGCGAGTAGATCTTGCGCATGAGAATTTCTCCTGTGGGTGAGTGAGGGTGCGCGAAAGCGCGGGGTCGTCTGCCGTGCGATGCACGGTGCGACCGTCCTCAGTCAGGAGAGACGTCGGTGCCGAAGACCGGGGTGCCGGGCAGGTCGTCGTCGATGACGTTCCGGCGGTCGAGAAGAAGCGAAGCGGTGAAGAGCTTGGCGCTGTCGGCGGTGGCGGCGCCCACGCCGCCCGAGCCGGAGTTACCGGATGCCGACGAGCTCGTGCCCGTGCTGGCGCCGAAGGTCGCGAGGGGTTCGTCGGATCCCAGCGGCCCGGAGGGGGCGCTCTGCGCACCGGCGACGGCGGCAGAGACCTCGCCCGTCGAGGTGGCGCTGAAGACCGTCGCCGCCCCGCTCGAGGGGGCCGTGCGGGACGACGACGGAACGAGGGAGGGATCCGTCGAGAGGGCGCCGGTGACGACCGCCGTGGCATCGCTCACCGCCGCGGCCGAGAAGATCTCGACGGGCACGGGGTCGATGATCGGGGTGGTGATGTCGCCGCCGGGAACCGTCGGGACGCCCGGAATCGCGGGGATGACGGGGGCGATCGGGGGGAGGGTGCCGACGATGACGGGAAGGGCCGCGTCGACCGCGTCGGTGACGCCCGAGATGAGGTCTCCGAGGCCGATCGAGCTGACAACATCGCCCACGACGGGGACCGTCTGAACGGTGTCGACGACGGGGGCGACGACCTCGCCCACGACACCCGAGCCGGCGACGTCGGTAACGACGCCCCCGACGGTGTCGACGGTGCTGCCGACGGTGGAATCGGCGGTGTCGACGACCTCGGACACCGTGTTCGAGAGGGTGTCGGTAGTGGCCGTCACGAGCTCGGCCACGGGGGCGGGTGCGACATCGGTGACGACCTGGGTCACGGGAGCGACCGTCTCGGTGACGTGCTCGACCGTGGGGGAGACGACCGTTCCGACGACTCCGTCGACCGTGTCGGTGACCTGATTGACGGTGGAGCCGATGGTGCCGAGCAGCCCGCCCTGCGAGCCGTCGTCGGCCGATGCGGGAGAGGCCGAAAGAGCAAGGGAGAGAGCCGCGGCACCGATGGCCGTGGACACGCCGACGAGGAGCAACCGCAGTGCGCGCGGTGCCCCCCGACCGGACATGTTCTCCATGATTCGCCCCCCAAGGTGAATCTCCGAAACTCTGTGGGCGGCGACGTTACGCCCGGATTCACCCGGGCGGAAGAGGTCGGGTGAAATCTAAGTAGTCGGAGGGTGATGAGCGGGTGAAAGGCGACACGCCGGACGGTGAAGAAAAATTTGACAGGGAGGGCCCGGGGTCGGTAGGCGCGCGACGAGTTATCCCCCGAGTTGTACACATGTGAATGCTCCTAGCAGGAACCTTCAACGTCCACTTCACACGGGATTTCCCCAGGAAAACTGTGGACAAATAAAGCCCAGATCAGCAGGGTATACACGCCCGATATTCGTATCCATCCACGGAGTTCTCCACAGCACTTGTGCACAGACCTGGCGGCGTTTCCCGCAGTCTTTCCACAGAGTTATCCACAGGGTCATTTGCGTGTGGAGGAAGCGGTATCTAGCGTGGGTGCAGCCCCTCGGGCAGCTGGATCACGTTGCCGCGCGCGTCGATGTCGGACGTCGGTGATTTCATGCTGCCGAGGCCGCCCCGAGCCCCGGTTCCGCGAACGCTTCACGCGCGCGCGAGGCCCGGCCAGGGGTGCCCGAACTGAAGGAGAGCCCGTGTCGATCGCCGATATCGCCGAAGAACGTCTCGGAAAAGCGCCGCGCTCCGAGCGCACGCCCCCGCACGACATGCTCGCCGAGCAGAGCGCTCTGGGTGGCATGCTGCTGTCGAAAGACGCCGTCGCCGATGTCATCGAGTCGCTCCGCGGACCCGACTTCTACGTGCCGAAGCACGAGCTGATCTTCGAGGCCATCCTCACCCTCTACTCGCACGGCGAGCCGACCGACGTCGTCGCCGTCACCGACGAGCTGATCAAGACGGGCGAGCTGCAGCGCGCCGGGGGAGCGGACTACCTCCACACGCTCACCTCGATCGTGCCGACCGCCGCCAACGCCGGCTACTACGCCTCGATCGTCGCCGAGCGCGCGATGCTGCGCCGCCTGGTCGAGGCCGGCACGCGCATCGTGCAGATGGGCTACGCGGGCGAGGGCGACCCGGTCGAGCTCGTCAACAGCGCCCAGGCCGAGATCTACAACGTCTCGGGCGATGACAGCGCCGAGGACTACATCCCCCTGACGACGGCGGTGGATGCCGCGGTCGAAGAGATCGAGGCCGCTCGCGGCCGCGACGGGTCGATGACGGGCATCCCCACCGGCTTCGCCGGTCTCGACCAGCTCACCAACGGCCTGCACCCCGGCCAGATGATCGTGCTCGCCGCGCGCCCCGCCATGGGTAAGTCGACGCTCGCGCTCGACTTCGCCCGCGCGGCCGCGATCCGCGCCAACGCGCCCTGCATCTTCTTCTCTCTCGAAATGGGTCGAAGCGAGATCGCCATGCGTCTGCTGAGCGCCGAGGGGCAGATCCCCCTGCAGAGCATGCGCAAGGGAACGCTCGACTCGCGCGACTGGACCACGGTGGCCTCCACGCGCGGTCGCATCAACGACGCGCCCCTCTACATCGACGACAGCCCCAACATGACCCTCGTCGAGATCCGCGCGAAGTGCCGTCGCCTCAAGCAGCGCGAGGGCCTGAAGATGGTCGTCATCGACTACCTGCAGCTGCTCACCAGCGGTAAGCGCGTCGAGTCGCGCCAGCAAGAGGTCAGTGAGTTCTCGCGAGCGCTGAAGCTGATGGCGAAGGAGCTGCAGGTTCCGGTCATCGCCCTGTCGCAGCTGAACCGAGGCGCCGAGCAGCGCGCCGACAAGAAGCCGGCCCTGAGCGACTTGCGTGAGTCGGGCTCGATCGAGCAGGACGCCGACATGGTGGTGCTGCTGCACCGCGAGGCCGCCTACGAGAAGGACTCACCGCGTGCCGGCGAGGCCGATCTGATCGTGGCGAAGCACCGTAACGGGCCGACGGACACGATCACGGTCGCGTTCCAGGGGCACTACTCGCGGTTCACGGATATGGCGCCGGGGATGTAGAGACCTCGTCTGACGCACGTGTGCGCGACCCTGGGGCCGCGCATCGGTCACCCGTTATCCTCGACTCGCATACGGGCCACTTATCCCCCTTGCCGGTCCTTATCCTCGGAGCGGACGGCATTCCATGGAGGCGGTTACGCTTGCCCCAGGGTCGACTCATCCGCGGGTGATCAGAGCAGCCCGGCTCAGGCCCAGAGCGACCGTACTGCCTGTTCGGCTTGGCGGAGTGACTTACCAGCGGATGCAGCGACGGTGTTGGTATCACGGAATACGCCATGAAACGCCTGCATGCATGCGCTCCATGCGTTCTGCGCCTCGTCGTACGCGTCGCGCGCTTCACCACTGCAAGAAGTACGCAACGTGGCCGCCTGGCATTCGAGAGCAGTCCCGATCGTAGAGCTCCTCCGCTCGGATTGTGAGGGAGATTGCTCAACAGGTTCGCACCGTGGTCTCTGCTTAGACGGGGGCCGACTCCTTTTGTTGAGAGGCGTCAACAAGCGCTCGGCTGCTACTTTCTGGTCGTCGGGCTCGCGGGGTCCGCCATCCTAAGGGGGGTAACGAATGTTTCTACAGACCATCGGTGCGGCCTTCGCCGTCGCTGTGCTGATTCTTACGCCTGCGGCTCCATCGGCCATAGGGGATCTCGCGAGTGTGGACGGGGAAGTGACCGTAGCAACCCCGACGGAGGTAACGGTCATGGGTCTGGAGGACGTGTCGGTGGGTGACACAGTTTCCGTCACCGAGCTCATTGAGCTTGCCGAAGATACTGACCAGGACGTGCGGGCAGAGCTTCTCGGGAGTGATGAGGGGAGTGTCGCCGCGTTGAGCATGGCCCCAGGGCGTACCCCGGCACTGGCTTCTCTCACTGGGCCCTCCATCAAACTCGCTGGGGATCCGGCTTACTCGATCTACTCGCAGTGGTGGGACAACAAGCGCATCAAGGCCGCGGTGAGAAATGGGACCGGTACGTGGGGTTGGCAGCACCTGCAGAAGCACAATGTGAGCCTTGCGATGCTCCAGAAGACCACGCAGTTCCCCCGCAACCGTGACGTGAACGGCACGACCATCACCTACGTCACGCCCGCGAATCTGTTCACGTGCTGGCTCGGCTCGTGCCGAGTCGACAAGACGATGGACGTGCGAGTGGTCTCCAACAACACCCGCCTGAACGACGGAGCGCCTCGCGGGATCATCACCGCTTACTGTGTCGGTCCGACCGTGTGCCCTGCGTGGGTGCGTCAGGTAGCCGGATGAACAAACTCGATTTCCTCAGTCCGCTCCGCGCCGAGTTCGAGAGCGGTCTCCTGAAGGCGCTGACCTTGCGTGATGCTCGCGAGCTCGATGAGGGTGTGGAGATCGAGTTCTCCAGTTCGAAGCCGTTTCCCGGTGTGTTCCGCATCACGGTTCCGCTGCCGAAAGAAGTGGGGGATGCGACGTGGAACGCGTTTGACGACACGACGACCAACCTCCGTGAATGGACACGCTGGGGCATTGCCGTCCCCGTTCAGGAGGCCTACGACACCCAGGCCCAGTCCGGGACCATGGATCGTCATGGAGTAATCACACTGCACATGCCCTAGTGGCGAACGCGAAACTCCACTGGTGATTCGCGCACTTACGACAGTGCCAGATCGGCCTTCCTGTCACGAGATGAGCCCCCTCCCGACGAACGGGCGGGGGCTCACCTCGCGACGGTTGGGCACGATGCCCTTGCTCCCTCCATCCAGACGGTGGCGTCGACTTTCGCTGAGGCACCTGCTCGGCTTTGAGATCGACGAACGCCACCGGGCCGCGGGATGAACACCGTGACGCTTTGTGCGCGAAGCCCTCGTCGGCGGGGTAGTCGCCGTAGGTGAAGCGGAAGGTGTCCGCGAACTCACCCGCGCGGACCGCGGCCGTGGCCTTGTCGTTGAGGGCGTCGTACGAGGCGATCGGATCCGCGCCCAGCAGGTCGGCGTCGGCGAGCGGGTCACCGTCGGCGGCCGCGCGCCCGGCGATCACGTCGGGCACCCACGCTTCGTCGTAGGCATGGCGTCCCAGGGTGCCGAGCAGCGTGGGCGACTCGAGCTGGCTCCACTCCTTCGTCACGGATGCCGAGAAGTCAGCCGGATTGAGCTGATCGACGACCTCGCGGAGCGCGGCGTCGGCGTGGAGGAAGAGAGTGGCGGGGCTCATGGTGGGGAGGGTACTCCGGGGTACCGACATGGGCTAGGCCAAGCCAGGACCGTCGCACGTCGGCGCTGGAGTCGACGAGCTGCGCCAGTGCAGGCGTGAGTGGGCGCGAGCGAGCAAGATAGAGAGGGTTGCGTCCCGAGGCGCGTGCTCGCGAGTCATTCAGGCTCCGAGACCGCGGCCGATTCACAACGGGCGCTGGGGGGAATGTCTTGACTATCGATACGCGTCAGATCGTCGGCGGCTCCGTCGACGACCTAGCAGAAGGCCTGCGCCCGTTCATTGAGCGAGTGTTCGCGGAACGTCTCCCCGGGGGACCTTCGTGGGTTCAGATCGTGGCTCACAAAGATGAGCTCGCGGGCAGACCCACCTCCCACCATCACGCGAATGACGTCGGACTGATGTTGCGAGTGATGACGGAGAAGCTGGGTAACCTTGGGTACCCCTTCGACGGTCACCTTTCTCGCCAAGCGACGAATTGGGCGAGTGAGATGCGCGAGGTGCGCAACAAGCATGCGCACCAGGTCGAGTTCAGCCTCGCCGAGACGTATCGCGCTCTCGACTCGGCTGAGTTGCTCCTGCGCGAAGTCGGCGCGGTCGACGAAGCGCAGCGGATCGCGGCACGTAAGCCGGTAGTGCTCTCGGCGTTGGGTGGCGGGGCTGCCGGCCGCTCGCTCCCCGCGCCGCCGAGCGCGCCGACGAGCGCGAGGCTCCCCGCGCCACCGACAACCGCGCTCCCTTCATCGACCGGCTCCGCCGCACAATCCGTCGCGTCGGAAGCGGAGACGACATCGCCCCTCACCCGCCGTCAGCTGCGCGAGCAGCCCGAGACGGAGGCGTCGGTGCCCCCACCTGCGCCGACGCCGAGTGCGCGTCTCTCGCTCGACGCGGTCAGCGAGCTCAGCTACGCCATGGCGCACGCACGCATCGTGCCCGTGCAGGAGGTGCGGGTCTCGTACAACGGGCCCGAGCTTCGCGGAGCATCGCTCGAGATCGAGGCCGCCACGGCCAATGGATCCCTCGGGGCGCCCAAAGTCGTGATTCTCGACCTCGCGCCCGGGCTGAAGACCCTCGCGGGGCTCGACCTGCTCTCCCTCGATCCTGCTTCGATGCTTCAGGTCGATACGGAGCAGCCCGGCTCCATCACTCTCACTCTGCGCGGACCGGACGGAGCGTTAATCGCCGATCATCGGCATCCGGTCACCGTGCTTGCCGCTAATCAGTGGATCGCCCGGGAGCTGCACCTCGGCCTCGAGCTTCTCGCATCCTTCGCTCAGCCGCAGGCGGCCGCACTGACGCCTGTCCTTCAGCGAGCTTCGGACCTGCTGGGGCAGTCGAGCGGTCGCACGGAGCTCGACGGTTATCAGAGTGACAACCCGGCGAGGGTGGACGCCATGGTCGCGGCCATCTGGGATGGCGTGCGCGAATGCGACATCCGCTACGCGGAGCCTCCTGCGAGTTGGGGCCTGAGCGGTCAGAAGATCCGCACCCCGCAGGAGGTGCTCGAAGGGCGACTCGGAACGTGTCTCGACACGACGCTGACGCTCGCCGCGTTGCTCGAGCAGGTCGGGGTCAACTCGACGCTGTGGATGGCGGACGGGCATATCTTCCTCGGGTATTGGCGTGAAAACGGCAGCCTCGGCCAGCCCGCGACCACCGACATCGAGGAAGCGGTCAACCTGACGAAGCTGGGCCGGATCTCGTTGCTCGAGACGACGCAGGTCACCGGCGGCGCGGCATCCGCTACATTCGACGTCGCCCGCGCCACGCCCCAGGCATACCTCGAAGCCCGCCGCGACGGAATCCTCGGTATCACCGATGTGCGCGCCGCCCGCGAGAACGGAATCTTCCCGCTCCCCAGCCGGGCCGTGGGTCCTGACGGTGAAGTAACGGTCATCGAGTATCGACCGCTGGATCGCGTCCTGGCGCCGTTTGTCGCTGACGAACGCGATGCGCAGGGCCGCGCGGTGGCTCCGCCGAGAGTGGCGCAATGGAAGAACGCTCTGCTCGACCTGAGTCTTCGTAATCGTCTGATCAACTTCACGAGTCGCGCGGGCTATCAGCTCGCGGTGCCAGGCGCGGCACTCGGTCGGCTCGAAGACATGATCAACGGAGGAGCAAGCGTCACGCTTCTCGCGTCCGACGACGTTCCCGAGATCGCGCGAGAGCGGGGCATCCGCTTCGGTCGCGACCGCGACGATGCCGAACGAGAGGCGCTCCTGGCCGACAAGCGTCAGGCGCACCTGACCGACGTCACGCAAGCGGCCTATACGACGAGGCTGCGCGCTCTGGCCGCGAAAGCCAAGACGGTCACCGAAGAGACCGGCGCGAACAACCTGTACCTCGCGTTCGGCACCCTGCGTTGGGAGTTCAACGACCGGCAGCTGCAGTCGCCGCTCGTTCTCGTGCCGGTGACCCTGGAGAGTGTGTCGCGTGGGCAGTCCTTCCGTCTCGTCCTCGATGAGGCGGGTGCGTCCACGCCGAACTACTGCCTCCTCGAGAAGTTGAAGGTGAGCTTCGGCATCGAGGTGCCGGGACTCGCGAATCCGGCGACGGACGCCGCGGGAATCGACCTTGGTGCTGCATTCGATGCGGTGCGCCAGGCGATGGTGGACGCCAAGCGACCGTTCATTGTCGAGGACACCGTTCACCTCGGCATCCTGCAATTCGCGAAGTTCCGACTGTGGAAAGATCTCGACGACAACTGGGAAGAGCTCGCGACGAACTCGCTCGTCACCCACCTCATCAGTTCGCCGAATGAGGCGTACATCGACGCTGTCCCGGCGCCTGTTGACGTCGACCTCGATGCGCTCTCGGCACAGGTTCCCGTCTCAGCGGATTCGTCCCAGCTCGAGGCCGTCGTCGAGGCCGTCGAGGGCCGCACGTTCGTGCTCGAAGGTCCTCCGGGCACCGGCAAATCACAGACCATCACGAACCTGCTCGCTCGGTCGTTGGCATCGGGCAAGCGCGTGCTGTTCGTGGCAGAGAAGCGCGCCGCGCTGGAGGTTGTGAAAGATCGATTGGATGCCGTCGGACTAGGCGCCTTCTCGCTCGACCTGCATGACAAGGGTGCGCGGCCGAATGCGGTGCGCGAGCAGCTCAGGGCAGCGCTCGACGCCACCGCCCGGCCCGATCGGGCGGCGCTGTCCGCGCAGCGCGAGGCGGCGGAGTCCAGTCGTGGCGCACTGTCGCGCTATTCGCAAAGGGTCCACGAACCGAACGCCGCGGGTCTGTCCCTGTACTCGGCTCGATCGCAGCTGCTGGCATCCGCTGCTGACATCTCGCCGTTGGATGTGCCCGCTTCGCTCGTCGCGTCGGGCGACCACATCGACCAGCTGCGAGCAACTCTTCGAGAGCTGCCCGCGGTCAGCGATCTCGCCCGCCCGGCTGCGACGCATCCGTGGGGGTTCGTCGATGATCCCGGTATCGATGCGACCTCTCTGCATGGTGCGGCCCTCACCTTCGACGACGCGCTCGCGGCCGTCGGTCCGAGCGAACTTCTGTCTCGCGTGCGCGCCCCCCAGCAGATGGAAGCGTGGGCGGGTGTCGCTCGCGCACCGCGCCATGCGCCTAATGACCTCGACCGTGTCCAGCCGGGGTCGATTGATGAGCTTATTCGGCGGCTTTCAGCGGTAGCCGCGCAGCCGCCGGCGTGGCTCGCTCAGGTCGACGCTCGGGTGCTCTCGCGCAATGTTCGCGACATCCACTCAGCCGCCTTGGCTGCCGATGCGTCCTCGTTCTTCGGCCGCAAGAAGCGTCGGCGTGCGGTGCTCGCTCAGTTCGCGACCGATTTGCGCGTCGAGCAGACGGCGATCGACCTGCGGGCTCTCTCGACTCTGACCGGTGCCATGGCCGAGACGGCCACGCAGGTCGACGAGCTGTGTAGCGAGCTGCAGCGCCTGCCCGTCGTGGTCGCGCCCCCCGACGTCAATCCCTACATGCCGGGCACGGCCGACCAGGTCGTGGCCGCCCTCACGTGGGTGGGTTGGCTTTCGAGGACGCTCGCATCCGATTCCTCGACTGCCGGAGATCTCCGCTCGGACCTGCGCCGTGTGTACGAGACGACGGCGCCGGATGCGGCGTCGGCCGAGCGTTACGCGGCGCTCGCGGTGGCGTGGCGGGCGGTTGTCGCTGCGGCGGGAGGTGGCGCGTCGCCTGACCAGCTCGCCGCCTGGGCCGGAGATGAAGGAGTCGCCTCAACCTGGGATCGCACGCGGACTGGGCGCAACCTGTCGACGACCGAACCTGTCACGCTCGGCCGCTGGATCGACCTGCTCCGGCACGTGGAACCCCTTCGACGCAACGGGATGAATATGGCGCGGGAGGCGATTCTGACCGGGCGCGTCCGTGCCGACGACGCGGCGCTCGCCTTCGACAAGGGCGTCGCATCGGCATCCCTCGGTGAACGTGAAGACGCCACAGCCCTCAGCGACTTCGATCCCGCGGCGCACAACCGGACGATCTCGAGGTTCGCCGCGAGTTCTGCCGCCATCCGTGGCGAGCTTCCGCGGGCTCTGCCGGCTGACATCCTCTCTCAGCGGCGGTTCGACCCCAAGTTCGACGGCGGCGACATGGGCGCCCTCAAACGTCAGCTCTCGCGGCAGCGTGGTGGGGACAGCGTGCGGACTCTCATGGACAAGTACGGCGAGCTGATCACGCAGATCACGCCGTGCATGCTCATGAGCCCGGAATCCGTCGCGAGGTTCTTCCCGGCTCGAGCCGGGATGTTCGACATCGTGGTGTTCGACGAGGCTTCGCAGATTCGCGTCGCGGATGCCGTGGGGGCGATGGGGCGAGCGCGTTCTGTCGTGGTGGTCGGAGACTCCAAGCAGATGCCTCCGTCGACCTTCGCCGAGGTGACGGCCGATGTCGACGAGGCTGAGGCGGATACGGGCCTCGTCGCCGATGAGGAGTCCATCCTCACGGAATGCACCCAGGCACGAGTTCCGAGCAAGTGGCTGTCGTGGCACTACCGCAGCCAAGATGAAGCGCTCATCGCCTTCAGCAACCACCAGTACTACGAGAGCCGCCTGTCGTCGTTCCCGGCGCCGCTGCGTGAGTTCTCCGCATCGGTGCTTAACGCGCTCGCCGCGACGAAGCCCGACTACGGTCTCTCGCTCGTGCGCGTCGACGGTCGGTTCGAACGTTCGGGTGGGCGCGGGGTCCTTCGGACGAACCGCGTCGAAGCGCAAACGATCGTCGACGAGGTCATCCGTCGGTTCGCTGCCGCCGGCGACGCGGCGCCGTCGATCGGCATCATCACGTTCAACGTTCAGCAGCGCGACCTCATCGATAACATGCTGCGCGACGCCGCGGATGAACGCATTGGTCGCGCGCTCGACGAGCGCGATGGATTGTTCGTGAAGAACCTCGAAAGCGTGCAGGGTGACGAGCGCGACACCATTCTGTTCTCGGTCGCGTTCAGCAAGAACGACCGTGGAATGCTCCCGCTCAACTTCGGGCCGCTGTCCCGCGCAGGCGGAGAACGCCGGCTGAACGTCGCGGTGACACGTGCGCGCCGACAGGTCGTGCTGTACGCAAGCTTCGATCCCGCTGAGCTTCGCGCCGAGCAGACCTCAGCTCGTGGGCTGAAGGACCTGAAGTCCTACCTCGAGCTCGCCGCTCGCGGGGCGGCGCCGACCGATGACTCCACGGTTCGCGTCCCGGTGGTCGATCGCCACCGCGATGAGATCGCGGCGGTCCTGCGAGAGCGCGGACTTGTCGTGAAGACGGACGTCGGGCTGTCCGACTTCCGTATCGATCTCACGCTGGCATCCGCGTCCGACCCCGCTCAGCCGCTCGTCGCCGTTCTGCTCGACGGAGAGGGCTGGCGCGCGCGCCGCACCGTGGCGGACCGCGATGGGCTGCCCGTCGATGTCCTCGGCGGACTGATGCGCTGGCCGGGGATCGAGAGGGTGTGGCTACCGGAATGGCTCGATGATCCGGATGCCACGGCCGATCGGCTCGTCGCGGCGGTGGAGGCCGCCAAGGCCGGTGTCAGGTCTGTGTCAGACGCACCGGTGGAGCGGGTCGATGATCTCGATGCGCTCCCGGTGGAGGAGCCGGTTGAGCCTCCGCGCGCGGCAATGCCGGCGGGACAGGACGACGAGGATGCCGTCAGCGTGGCGCATCCGCACGTCCGCCCCTTCGTGCCCTGGCCGATCCCCGTGTCTGGGGGAGTCTCTGTGCTCGACGCTCTTCCGAGCCCGTCTGCTTCCGGGCGGGTTCGCTCCGCCATCGTGGAGGCCATCGCCGCGGAGGGACCGATCTCTCGAGCACGCTTGGCGCGAGTGGTGGCGGAAGCCTTCGGACTGTCTCGTGTGTCGGGCGCCCGGGCCGCGGCGATCGTCCGGCTAATCCCGGATGTTTCTACTCGCCAAGGCGATGAGCAGTTCGTCTGGCCGGCGGACGTGGACGTTTCGACCTGGCGAGATGTCCGCACGAGTAGCCCGGGGGAGAGTCGACCGCTCGAGTCCGTCGCTCTGGAGGAGATCGCGAACGCGATGGCCGTTGTCGCTGAGCTCGGCGGTGGGGTGCGCGAGGACGAGATCAAGCGCGAAGCTCTGCGCCTATTCGGGGGGAAGCGGATGACGACGCAGATCTCCGAGCGACTTGCCGAAGCCCTGACGGTGGCGGTGGCCACCCGACGGGTCGAGCTCGCGCCGTCGGGAGCCTACGTCGCGCGTTCTGAGTGATGACGATGCAGTTCGCATGACGGATAGAGTGACCTCGATCACCTGGGGGGCGCAGTATGGGGCGAGGATTCGCAGTCATCGATCTGGAGACGACGGGTCTGTTTCCGCAGAAACACGATCGCATCGTCGAGGTGGCCATCGTGCACGTCTCACCGACGGGCGTCGTCGAGGGGGCGTGGGAGACACTGGTCAACCCGATGCGCGACATGGGCGCGCAGCGCATCCACGGCATCAGTGCAGCCGCGGCTGCCCGGGCCCCGGAGTTCGGAGCTGTCGCCCCGTCCATCGCCTCGCTCCTGCGCGGACGAGTGCCTGTCGCGCACAACGCCAGCTTTGATGCGCGATTCCTGACCCACTCGATGGAGCAAGCCGGGCTGGCCTGTCCAGACTATGCGTACTGGATGTGCACGATGCAGCTCGCGGGCACGTTCCTGCCGGGCAATCGGAGCCTCGCCGACTGCAGTGCTGCGATCGGATACGCGATGGAGAACGCTCATCGGGCGTCGGCGGATGCCCTCGCCGCGGCGGCGCTGCTTCGCGCTTACATCGGCGCGGGTCACGATCCCGCCTGGTGGGATGGGTGGCTCGCCACCCCGGGTGAATGGCCGGATGAGCCGTGCGACACGACAGCCTGGCTGGCGCGCACGGACTCCGACACGGCACCGCGGTCCGTTCTCGAGCGGTTGCACGTGGACGTGGCACCTTCTGCCGCCGTCGACGATGGCTCGTTGAACCTTGATTACCTCGCTCTGCTCGATCGCGTCCTCCTCGATCGGTACATGTCCGCGACCGAGACCGACGATCTCATCCGATTCGCCGCGGAGCTCAACCTGTCGAGCACCGCCGTTCGCCGCATCCACCGCGCCTACTTCGACGGCTTGGTCTCGGCGGCCTGGGCGGACGACCAGCTCACCGCCGACGAGTGGGCTGACATTCAGAAAATCGGTGGCCTGCTCGAGATCGACGCGCAGACCATAGCCGGCGCCGCCTCGAAACCGGATGCCGCGGCCCCGACCCTCACCACCGGCTTCCGCCTGTCGCCGGGCGACACCGTCGTCATCACCGGCGCCACCCGCCGAGATCGAGGTGCGTGGTTCGACATCCTCGCCGAGCGCGGTCTGATCCCGAAGGACAGCATGGTGAAGAAGGCCAAAGTGCTCGTGGCCGCCGACCCCGATTCGATGTCGGGGAAGGCGCGGCAGGCGCGTGCGTGGGGGGTTCCGATCATCACGGAGGAGGGGCTGGAGAGGTTGTTGGGGTTGGGTGCTGCTGAGTAGCGGCGCCGGGGCGCCTCAGCGTGCAGGCTGGTGCGCTCCGAGCCCGCGCACGCTCGCTCGCCGACCGGGAGAAAGCCATCAGGAATGAATGAACGCCAGGATGTTCAGGTCGGTGCTGTCGACCTATTGTCCCAGAATGCGGCGTTGGCGTCAGCCGCGAGCAATTGACAGCGACCCCGCAACGCGTGTTCGCCACGACTCAGCTACGCCCGCACAACTGCAGCTGTACCCACTTCTCAAGCGCAGCCTTGATCGACCGCATCCACCTGCCCATGAGGGCGCTGCTCGCTTCGACGCCATTGGTGCCGGCGTTGCTGCTGGGGCGGCGGAATGACGTGTTGGCGTGGAATCCGCTCGGGCATGCGCTGGTGGCGGGGCATCTGGCGTTCACGGATCCGGACGATCCGGCGACGCGCCCAAACCAGATGCGGCTTCTGTTCCTCGATCCCCACACGCGCGAGCTGCACCGCCACTGGGCGGACGAGGCGGCGTTGGCGGTCGCGTCGCTGCGGTTCGTGGCGGGGCAGTATCCGGACGATCGCGCGCTTGCCGAGCTCGTGGGCGCGTTGTCGATGAACAGTCGGGAGTTCGCGCGCCTGTGGCCAAGCACGACGTGCGGTTGTGTTCCAGCCGAACGAAGCGGCTGCGCCACCCGCAGGTGGGCGACCTCGACGTGCATTACGAGGTGCTCCACCTCCCCGACAGCAACGGCCAGCGGGTGCTGACGCATGCGGCGGCGGTGGGGAGCGCCGCGGCGGATGCGCTGGCGCTGTTGGTGTGAGGGCGGTATCGCCTGCAATCCACGAGGGGGATCGATGCCGTGGCCCGATCGCTAGGTCCGTGTCGCACCCGCGGGCCATCGTTAGATGTTCGACGATGAGCGAGTATTGAGAAGAACGCGGCGAACACGCCGTGCTCTCGCGGCTCGACCTTCGGAGTACTTACCTTGGTGAATTACGTCAACTTCATCTGGAACATCGCTGAGTCTCTTCGTGGCCCATTCAAGCCTTCCGAGTACGGATCGGTCGTCCTCCCCTTCACGGTCCTTCGCCGCCTCGACTCGGTGCTGGCCGATACGAAGGGGGAGGTTCTAAAGGTCGCGGCGACCGTCGCTGACGCCCCAGAACTGTTGCGGCACATGAAGCTGACCGATGCGGCGGCACACCAGTTCTACAACACTTCGCCGTTCGACTTCACAAAGCTCGTCGCGGATCCCCAGGACCTCCGAGCCAACTTATCGTCATACCTCGCGGGGTTTTCTGTGAACGTGCGGGACATCTTCCAACGGTTCGAGTTCGACAAGACGCTGAACAAGCTGGCGGAGAAGAATAAATTGTTCGCGGTTACGGAGAAGTTCGCGCAGGCAGACTTCCACCCCCGCACGGTCAGCAACATCCAGATGGGCCTCGTGTTCGAGGAACTGATCCGGTTCGCGAACGAGAAGTCGAACGAAACCGCGGGCGACCACTACACCCCCCGCGAGGTCATCAAGCTCATGGTCGAGCTGTTGTTCGCTCTCGACGACGACGCCCTCTCGAAGTCGGGCGTGGTGCGGTCCATCTACGACCCGACTGCCGGCACCGGAGGCATGCTCTCGGTCGCGGACGAGTATCTCCGCAAGATGAACCCGGGAATCCAGCTCAGCCTGTACGGGCAGGACTACAACGACGCCTCCTACGCGATCTGCAAGGCCGACATGGTCATCAAGGGCCAGGACGTCGACAACATCGCCCTCGGCGATACCCTCACTGAAGACGCCTTCGACGACAAAAAGTTCGACTACGGTCTCTCCAACCCGCCCTTCGGCGTCGACTGGAAGGACCAGCGCACCTACGTCGACGACGAACACACCAAACTCGGCTTCAACGGCCGATTCGGTCCCGGCACCCCCGCTGTCAGCGACGGTGCCATGCTCTTCCTCCTCCACCTGGTGTCGAAGATGCGCAAGCCCGAAGACGGCGGCTCCCGCATGGCGATCGTCCTCAATGGGTCCCCGCTGTTCTCCGGTGCCGCCGGCGGCGGGGAGTCGAACATCCGCAAGTGGCTGCTCGACAACGACCTCGTCGAGGCGATCATCGGCCTGCCAAAGGACATGTTCTACAACACCGGCATTTCCACCTACATCTGGGTTCTTACCAACCGTAAAGACGAGAACCGCAAGGGCCGCGTGCAGCTCATAGACGGCCGCGAGATGTTCACCAAACTCCGAAAGGGCCTCGGCTCCAAGCGCAACGAACTCTCCTCGATGAACATTGAGACAATCGTCGGCCTGTACGCCGGATTCGAGGACGGCGACCACTCGAAGATCTTCCGCAACGAAGACTTCCTCTACCGCACCATCACCGTCGAACGACCCCTCAAACTCAACTGGCACGCCACCCCCGAACGCATCCATACCGTCTTCGACGCCAAGGCCACCCAGAAGCTGAACGAGGCGGATGCCGCGGCCCTGCGCGCCGCGCTCGACCGGCTCGGCGCAGAAACCGTTTGGAAGAATCGGGCCGAGTTTCAGAAGGCGCTGAAGGATGCCGCGAAAGCCGAAGGGCTCACTCTCCCCGCCCCGCTGCTGAAAACCGTGACGACCGAGCTCGGCGAGCAGGACGACACCGCCGACATCTGCACCGACACGAAGGGGGACCCAGAACCGGATGCGTCGCTCCGCGACACCGAGAACGTGCCCTGGGACGAGGATGTCGACGCCTACGTCACCCGCGAAGTCCTCCCGTACGCACCCGACGCGTGGGTCGACCACACCAAGACCAAGGAAGGGGCGGAGATCCCCTTCACCCGCCACTTCTATCAGTACATCCCGCCCCGCCCGCTCGAGGAGATCGACCGAGACCTTGAGGCGGTCATGGAGGATCTGCGTGCCATGCTCTCGGTGGTCGAAGCATGACTCGAGCGCTCCGTGATTCCGGCGTGGGTTGGCTCGGTATGACTCCTGACGACTGGCCGGTTCTCCCAGCGCGAGCAGTGTTTGGGGAGCGGAAGCAGAAGAGTAATGCGGCCGACGTGCACCTGACGCCGTCACAGAAGTACGGCGTCCTGCCACAGGCCGAGTACATGGCAATCACTGGCAACAAAGTCGTACTGAACCTATCCGGCGCAGACAACATGCGGCATGTCGAGGAGGGCGACTATGTCAGCCACCTCCGAAGCTTTCAAGGTGGGCTTGAGTTCTCCGGCATGTCGGGCAAGGTGAGCGCTGCGTACACCGTGCTGAAGCCAAAGTTGCCCCTCGAGCCGCGATTCTTCAAGTACCTCTTCAAGAGCGACCTATACATCCAGGCGCTCCAAACCACGACCGACCAGCTTCGAGACGGCCAGTCGATCCGGTACGGGCAGTTCACGCTGATTCCACTGCCGTACCCGGAGCTCGGCGAGCAGCGGGCGATTGCGGACTATCTGGATCGGGAGACGGCGCAGATCGATGAGTTCATCGCGAAGAACGAGGAACTCATCGCGCTCCTCGCCGAACGCCGCGCAGCTGTTATCGCCCGCGCGGTCACACGCGGTGTTGACGCCTCAACCCCACTGAAGTCGAGTGATGTGGAGTGGCTAGGAGATGTTCCGATCCACTGGTCGGTTCAGCGATTGGCCTCGACTGTGGCTCGCGCACGCAACGGCGTCTGGGGCGCGGACCCAGAAGGCGGCGGGGAGGATCTCCGCTGCGTGCGAGTCGCCGACTTCGATCGACCAAAGCAACGCATCCACGATTACGCGCATACCCTCCGGAAGCTGACTGCATCCGAGCGAGCCGGTCGGGTTCTGCGCAACGGCGACCTTCTGCTTGAGAAGTCTGGCGGCGGCGAGAAGTCGCCGGTCGGCTTCGTGGTGCTGTACGACAGAGACGAGCCTGCCGTGTGCTCAAACTTCGTCGCTCGGGTGCAGTTGCGCGAAGAGATGGATCCGATGTTCTGGACCTACGTTCACGGGTCGATGTACAGGCTGAGAATCACCGAGAAGTCGCTCAAGCAGTCGACTGGAATTCAGAACCTAGACCAGGCGGTCTACTTCAACGAGTACGTCGCGGTGCCGCCGTATGCCGAGCAGTGCGCCATCGCCGAGTATGTTGAGCGCCGAGCGGCGGAGATCGATGCGGCGACGGAGACGGCGCGGCGCAGTGTCGAACTCGCTCGCGAGCGCCGTGCCGCCCTGATCTCGGCGGCGGTGACAGGCAAGATCGACTTGGGGGTGGCTGCATGACGGGCGTGGCTGGCGGACATCTGGAGTTGGTGCTGGAGAACGAGATCGCCGAACATCTCGCCTCGAACGGCTGGTTGTACTCGCCGACAGATGCGGGCTACGACCGCGAGCTCGCACTGTTCCCGGAAGACGTGCTCGGCTGGTTGGAGGACTCGCAGCCGACGGAGTTCACGAAGGTCGTCCGCCTCGAGGACACCGATGCCCAGCGTGAGGCGGCGGGGCGCAGCATCCTGAACCGCCTTGCCAAGGCTCTCGACAACGACCCGTTGAAGAATGGCGGGACCATCCGGATCCTGCACGAGGGCTTCTCGATGGTGCCGCTGCATGGCGGTGCGGTGAAGTTCCGGTTGGCGCAGTTCCGGCCGGCGACGACGAACAACCCCGACACGCTCGCGGCGTACGCGAAAATGAGGGTGCGGGTGATGCGCCAAGTGCATTACTCGGTCAAACATCCGAACAAGGCATTGGATCTGGTGCTGTTCGTCAACGGCATCCCGGTCGCGACGATCGAGTTGAAGACAGACTTCACGCAGTCGATCGGCAACGCGGTGACGCAGTACCAATTCGATCGGAATCCGTCGGGCGAGCCGTTGTTCGCGTTCGCGAAGCGGTCGCTGGTGCATTTCGTGGTCTCGAACTCCGAGGTACGGATGACCACGAAGCTCGCGGGGCCGAAGACGCGTTTCCTGCCGTTCAACAAGGGCGCCGATGAGGGGGCGGGGAACCCGCTGAACGCGGACGGGTCGGCGTCTGCGTACTTCTGGGAGGAGATCATGCAGCGCGACACCTGGCTGCAGCTGCTGGGGTCGTTCATGCACCTGCAGGTCGAGGTCGACGTCGATCCCGACACGGGAAAGAAGTCTCGCTCCGAGAAGGTGCTGTTCCCCCGCTACCACCAGTGGCGGGCCGTGACGCGGCTGGTCGGGGCGGCGCGGGCGGAGGGCCCGGGCAACCGGTACTTGGTGCAGCATTCGGCGGGGTCGGGGAAGACGAACTCGATCTCGTGGCTCGCGCACCGGCTGTCGCAGCTGCACGATGATCAGAACGAGCGGGTGTTCGACACGGTCGTGGTGGTGACCGACCGGACGGTGCTGGACAAGCAGCTGCAGGACGCGATCGCGCAGTTCGAGAAGCAGGCCGGCGTGGTGCAGTCGATCACGAAGGATGCGGGCGAGTCGAAGTCGAAGCAGCTAGCCGCGGCTTTGACCGGTGGGAAGAATATCGTGATCGTGACGATCCAGTCGTTCGAGGCGCTGATCACCGCCATTCAGACCCTGCCGGAGTTGCGGGGGCGCCGATTCGCGGTGATTGCGGACGAGGCCCACTCCTCGCAGACGGGGTCTACAGCGGGCGCGTTGACGAAGGTACTGTCCCCGGACGAACAGGCCGCGATCGCCGAAGGCGCCCCGATCAACTCGGAGGAATACCTGCAGTGGGCGATGGAGGTCACCGCGGCTGCTCCGAACATCTCCTACTTCGCGTTCACCGCCACCCCGAAAGCGAAGACCCTCGAACTGTTCGGACGGGTGCCGGATGATGCAGGGCCGGACGCGACTCCGGAGCCGTTCGATCTGTATTCGATGCAGCAGGCGATCGAGGAGGGATTCATCCTCGACGTGCTGCAGAACTACACCCCCTACAAGGTGGCGTGGAAGCTGCAGCACCCGGGTGCCGAATATGACGCGAACAATGAGGTCGACGAGTCCACCGCCGTGAAGGCGCTCGTGCAGTACGTACGGTTGCACTCGACGAATATCAGCCAGAAGGCGAAGATCGTCGTCGACCACTTCTCCGCCTACGCGAAACCGTTGCTCGACGGTAAGGCGAAAGCGATGGTCGTCACCGGGTCGCGTAAGGAGGCGGTGCGGTGGAAGAAGTACCTCGATGCCTACATCGCGGATGCCGGCGTGCACGGTGTCCGGTCATTGGTCGCGTTCTCGGGCACGGTCGACGACCCTGACGACGTGGGTGACGGGCTGACGGAGAAGACGCAGAACCCGGGCCTGCACACCTCGGACCTCGCGGAGGCATTCAAGCCGTCGACGTTCAACGTGATGATCGTCGCGGAAAAGTTCCAGACCGGGTTCGACCAGCCGCGCCTCGTCGCCATGTACGTGGACAAGAAGCTCGGCGGTGTGCAGGCCGTGCAGACTCTGTCGCGGCTGAACCGCACGTATCCGGGCAAGGACAAAACCTTCGTTCTCGACTTCGTCAACGAGCCCCTCGATGTGCTCGAGGCGTTCAGGGACTACTACCGCAAGGCGGAGCTGACCGCGCTCACCGACCCGAACCTCATCTACGACCTCGTCACGAAGCTCGATGCGTCGGGGATCTATACGACGAGCGAAGTGGAGCAGGCGTTCGACGCAGCCCTCGCCGGTGGGACGAACGCGAACTCGAAGGTGTCGGCGGCAATCGCGCCGGCGGTGAACCGGTTCCAGAAGCGATGGTTCAACGCGGTCACCGATGCCGACAAGGACGGGCAGGACGAGCTGAGGCTGTTCAAAGCGGACGCTGGCCAGTTCGTGAAATTTTACGACTTCATCTCGCAGGCTCGGAACCTGGAAGACACCGATCTCCCGCGTCGGCATTACTTCTTCCGCCGGATCCTTCCGCAGCTATCCACCGCGACCTACGAGGAGCCGGTAGACATCTCCCAGGTGCAGCTCGCCGGGTACAAGATCACTGCGGGCGAGGCCGTGAAGCTGAACCTCGAAAAGGGGCCCGGTCTCGACCCGATCACCGCGATCGGCTCCGGGGCGATCCACGAGAAGCACCGCAGCGCTCTCGAAGAGATCATAGAGAAGCTCAACGAACGCCTCGGCGACAAATACGGCGTCGGTGTCATCGACATCACGATGAATCACATCGTCGGCAAGCTCGCGCTCGATTACGACCTTGCCAAGCAGGCCGAGGTGAACACGCCTCAACAGTTTGCGGAGTCGCCGGCATTGCCGAAGGCATTCACCAAGGCCGTGGTGGAGGTGCGCGAGGAGACGCCCGCGTTTATTGACGATCTGCTAGGCGACGGCGGTCTGTTCGCCGAGTTGGGCAAGGCGCTGCCGGCGATGCTGTACGAGTACCTGAAGAACAAGGGCGCGGCGGGAAGTTGAGTGTTTGCCTGACTAATGCTCGTATCGTCAAGCGTCGCTTCCGGCGGGTTGAAGCCTAAAGGTGCAGGGCCAGCCCCGAACCAACGTCGGGCAGTTCTATCCGAACCGGCTCCGCAGAATATCGACGGAAGTTTTCGAGAAGTATGGCTGCATCCAGCACCTTGCCAATTTGGCTGTCGGACTCAGGTCGATGAAATCCAGACTCGCGTGCTCGATAGACGGTGACCCTCGCGTCGCCCCGTTGGATCGCCCGAAGGCAAATGGCTCTCAAGTAGTAATGGACATATGCGCCACCGGCGAGAAGAGACGCAGCATTGTTGGGGACTCGCTTCTCGTATGATACGCCGTTGCGTTGCGACATCTCGGTCAGGTTCAACTTGCCCCCGGACTGCAAGAGGTGCTCCAACGTCTCCGGAGTTCCTTCCTCTAGCGCAGCGCGCAAGTCTCCAGGAAAGCAGGACCGGCCGTAGTTGCTCAACCGCGGGCTCATGTAGACGGTGCCGGCGGCGACGTCGGCGTCTAGCTCAGCGACAGCAAGCTCGCGGGTTTGTATATCTAGATCGACCAGGTCAAACATGTTGCGCTCCCCCATATGAATGGCCCCGGTACTTCATATCAGACCGAGACGCGGCAAGGAAGGGTTGCGCCTTCACGGCGGCTTTTCTACCTCGCCTGAGGGTGGACGGAAAGACTCTAGGAAGACCGGCCTGCCGGCAGTCCAGAAACGACTCGACCGGTGTTGATCGAGCGCGGACGCAGTAACCTTGCCCCACCCCAACCGGGTCGAAACCAACCGCCGTGACCCAACCCCTCCGCTACGGCATCAACGTTCCGCTCGACGGGTGCGTCCACCAAAAGACGGGCCTGCCGCCCGACGCCGAGTCGATGGCGTTCTGGACCGACGAGCTGCGCCGCTCCGACACGCTCCCTTGCGGGCGTGCCGCAGCGGCTTAGGGAGGACGGAGGCGGGGGTGTGCGGCTGCCGGCGGCGCTCGCGACGACGGGGCTCATCGACGAGTACACGTTCGTCGTGTATCCGGTGATTGCCGGTCGCTGCCCCCGGCTAGTCGACGGCCTGGAATTGACCCTAGAGCTGGCCAACCGGAGGGAGTTTCGCTCAGGTCCACCGCCCGAAGGTGTCGACCCGGTCATGCTGCCCGGAACCTGCACCTCATCGAGGTACGCGCGAGCCACGGGGTCATAACCGTTAGCCTCCGTCGGGCGGCGCGCATTGAGGCCGGCGTACTAAGGAACGGCAAGGTTCCACCTGCTGTAGATCGGTTGCCCCAGCTCACTAGCGCCCCGTTCGCGCAGCGCAGCCTTGATCCTCCGGACACCGGCTCCGCTAGATCAGACCAGTTCCCGCTGGCTGCATAAACGAGCTCAGGTGGAGGCTCCACGACCCGTTCTCGTAATCTTCTCATCTTGCAGCAGGATGGCGGCAGCTTGGTTTTCACGCTCGTCGGATACACGCGCGAATCGGTCCCAGAATCTCTCGCCCGCGATGAGTCTTTGAGATGCGGGGAGCAGGGCTTCCGCGGCATCCAGGGATAGAAGTGCGGCTTGATAACCCCGTCGAGCGTCTCGAACTAGCGCATCCCTCCCCCGTGCGCTCTCAATATCATTCGCTTCTGCTAGCGCGACCGCCTTCGCGAGCGACTGAGCCGTAAAGGTCAGAAGGTGACGCACAAGAAACAATTCGTTAGTGAATTCGAGGCTCGCGTCTCGGACCTCGATTATGGGGGCGAGCATGCGAAGTTCGTCGTCGCATAGCTCCTCCTGCTGTTCCAGGGTGCGCATATCCAACCTGTCGGTCTTGCCCAGCCGTGTGACCGCTCCTTCAAGTCTGCTTCGGAGGATGTTGATGTCCGGGACGGTTCGCGAGGCCACTATTGCTCGTTCGCTGCGTCGCTTGAGCAGATCACCCACGAACGGGATGATTGTCGCGATCACAAGGAGTGCGGTGACAACCACCAGTCCCCATGTAGCGGCCACTATCTGATCGTCCAACTTCTTCCCCCCGACACTGCCGACGATGACAAGAACGTTATCGGTAGTCCGCCCCGTTCGGGTCGAAATAGCGAAGTGTGAGTCTGTAGCGCCGCGCTGGACGGCATTAGTCGCAACCGCGGTGGCATCAGTTCTCAGCCCCAGCGGTGGTCGAGCGGCTGGACTTTCGTTCGGGAGTCACCGTGCAACGGTACCGACCGGCAACATAGCGAGGGCCCCGCGCGAAGTGATGCGCGAGGCCGCACCCACCTCGGTCATTCCGCAGCGACTGACACGCTCCACCTCACGCCGAACCGGTCTGTCAGCATCCCGAACCCGGCGCTCCACGCCGAATCGGCAAGGGGCTCGACGATGGTGGCATCCACCGTCAAGCCATCCCAGTAGCCCTGCAGCTCTTCGAGCGTGGGCGAACTGATCGACACGAACACCGCCTGATCGGTGATCGTCGTGTTGTTCTCGCGGCGGGTGGAGCCGCCGCCGGCGATGCCGCCCTCGGTCTGGCCGGGGATGTCGTAGCCCATGAGGCGGAGCCCGTTCTCGCCGGCGACCAGGCCGAAGACGACCTTGTCGGAGCCGGGGATCTCGGTCGGCATGCCGAAGTCGGCGTAGGTGTTGACGACGAGGTGGCCGCCGAAGACGGACTGGTAGAACTCGAGCGCCTGACGGGCATCGCCGCGGAAGTTCAGGTGGGTGGTGGTCTGCACGGGCATATCTACTCCTCGATGAATGGCCGGGATCGGCTCGTGAGATCACGTTCCCACCCGTATAGGTCGATTTCTGTCCTAGACCGCGACTACCGTCGGATGCATGGCCACGACATCGCGATTGCTCACCCTGCTGTCGCTCCTGCAGGCGCGGCGGGACTGGCCGGGGTCGGTCTTGGCCTCGCGGCTGGACGTCGGCGATCGCACGGTGCGGCGCGACATCGATCGCCTGCGCGAGATGGGCTACCGGATCGAGACGACGATGGGCCCCGACGGGGGGTACCGCCTCGACGCGGGCGCCGAGATGCCGCCGCTGCTGTTCGACGACGATCAGGCGGTCGCGGTGGCGATCGCGCTGCGTGCGGCTCCCGCGTTGGGGGCGGACATCGGCGAGGCGGCGGTGCGGGCTCTCGCGACGATGCGGCAGGTGCTGCCGTCGCGGCTGCGGCATCGGCTCGACGCTGTGGAGGTGACGACGGTGGGCCGCCCGGGCGAAGCGCCGGTCGCTGCCGTGCCGCTGGAGGTGCTGCTGACGCTCGCCCAGGCGGTGCGCGATCGCGTGTCAATCCGCTTCGACTACCTGCCGCGGGAAGGCGACGGCACCGAGCCCGGTCCTCTGCGGCGGGTGGAGCCGCATCACCTCGTGGCATCCCACGGCCGGTGGTACCTGCTCGGGTGGGACCTCGAGCGCGAGGACTGGCGGCTCTTCTCGGCGGACCGCGTGCGACCACGGGTGCCGCACGGCGCTCCCTTCGTGCCACGGGTCGTGCCGGGCGGGGACGTCGACGCGTTCGTATCCGCGCGGTTCAAGGGATCGGACTCGAACGAGTGGCGCTGCCGCGGGACCGTGCTGTTGCACGCGCCGGCGCGGGACGTACTGCCGTTCGCGGGCGACGGCATCGTCACCGCCGTCGACGACGAGCGCTGCACCCTCGAGGTCGGGTCATGGTCGTGGGGTGCGCTCGCCGCATCGTTCGGGCGGTTCGAAGTGGCGACGGAGGTCGTGGGGCCGCCGGAGTTGGCGGAGGCGTTCGCGGTGCAGGCGGGGCGGTTTGCGGCGGCGGGATCTTCCGAGAGGGAGCCCCGGCGAGGAAGCTAGCGGCATGACTCAGCCCCTGCGCTACGCCATCAACGTCACCCTCGACGGCTGCGTCCATCATGAAGCGGGCCTGCCGCCGGATGCCGAGTCCATGGCGTTCTGGACCGACGAGCTGCGCCGCTCCGACACGCTCCTGTACGGCCGCGTCACGTACGAGCTCATGGAAGGCGCCTGGCGCCGACCGGAGTCGGGGGAGTGGCCGGACTGGATGGATGACAGTGAGGTGGCGTTCTCGGAAGTGATGGATCCGATGCGGAAGGTCGTGGCATCCGGGACTCTCGACTCTGTCGACTGGAACGCCGAACTTGTCCGGGGGGACGTGGTCGGGGCTGTTCGGCGGCTCAAGGAGGAGCCGGGGCGCGGGATCGCGCTCGGTGGGGTGAAGCTTCCTGCGGCGCTCGCGGCGGAGGGGCTCATCGACGAGTTCACGTTCGTCGTGCATCCGGTGATTGCGGGGCGGGGGCCGCGGTTGCTCGAGGGTCTTCGGGAGCAGCTGAAGCTCGAGCTCGTGGAACGGCGGGCATTCAGCTCGGGTGCCAGCGTGCAGCGCTACCGGTCGGCGTGATGCAGAAGGGCCCCGCGCGAACGGGTCGCGCGGGGCCCTGGCATCCGGAGATCAGCCCTGGAGGAACGGGTAGTCCGTGTAGCCGCGCTCGTCCGGCCCGTAGACGGAGGCCTGGTCGACCTCGTTCTCGTCGGCGCCCTTCTGCCAGCGGGTGACGAGGTCGGGGTTGGCGATCGCGGGGCGGCCGACGGCGACGAGGTCGGCGAGGTCCTCCTCGACAACCGAGACGGCCTCGTCGCGCGTGGTCACCTTCGAGAATCCCGAGTTGACGATGAATGTTCCGCCGAAGCTCTGGCGCAGGCCCTGCACCAGGTCGCCGGCGGGGTCGGCGTGCAGCACGCTCAGGTACGCGAGGCCGAGGGGAGCGAGGCCCGACACGAGTGCCTCGTAGGTGGCGCGGGTCTCGGCGTCGTCGGTTTCCCAGGCGTCCTGGATGTTGTGTGCGGGCGAGATGCGGATGCCGACACGATCGGCGCCGATCTCGGCGACGACGGCGCGCGCGACCTCGATGACGAAGCGGGCGCGGGCCTCGGGGGATCCGCCGTATCCATCGGTTCGCTGGTTGGAGGCGGGCGAGAGGAACTCGTGGAGGAGGTAACCGTTGGCCGCGTGCAGCTCGACACCATCGATGCCGGCGTCAACGGCTCGACGGGAGGCGGCGACGAACTCGTCGCGCACGGTCGCCAGCTCAGCGGTCTCGAGAGCGTGAGGAACGGGGAAGGGGACCTTCGTGCCGTCGGCCAGACGCGTCTCGCCCTCGATGGCGATCGCGGACGGAGCCACGATGCGCTCGGTACCCGTGACCCGGGGGTGCGTCACGCGACCACCGTTCATCACCTGCATGAAGATGACGCCACCCTCGGCGTGCACGGCATCCGCCACCTTCGCCCACGCGGCCGCCTGCTTCTCTGTCACGATGCCCGGCTGCCCCGGGAACGCCTGCGACTCGAAGCTGGGGTATACGCCCTCGGTCACGAGCAGGCCGATGCCGGCACGCTGCGCGTAATACTTCGCGACGATCGAACCGGGGACGCCCTCGGCGCCGGAACGCACGCGGGTCATCGGGGCGAGCGAGACGCGGTTGCGGACGCCGACGGCTCCGACGGTGGTGGGGCTGAACAGGCGCATGGGTGTCCTTTCGTGGGGGAACAGGGCCGTGCCTCTCAACCCACCGCCTCCTTCGTGCATTCCGGGAACACACGAATTCTCAGGGTCGCCAGAGAAACCCCTCAGTCCCCATATCCCCGCACGCTCGCCGCGCCATCCGAGCGGGGGTCGCTGCCGGCGTCCAGGCCACCGTCGGGGGCCACCATGACGAGGTTGGCGTGGCCGACGAGCTCGTCGGCATCCGGAGTCTCGATGATGTGCAGCCGCGTCGCCTCGAGCGAGGCGCGGGCGGGGGTGGGCAGGTCGCTCTCCACGTAGATGTCGGAGGGGCTGTCACCGTCGCGCTGCGGACCCACGATGGCGCGCGGAGCCGACACCGCCTCTTGCGCGGTCGCTCCCGCCATCGCCCGGAGCAACGTCTGCGCGTGGATCTGCGGCTGACCCTGGCCGCCCATCGTCGCCGAGACGAAACGCAGGCCCTTCGTGTCATCGACCATGACCGGCATGAGGGTGTGGAGCGGGCGTTTTCCGGGCGCGAGGGCGTTCGGCGACGAGGGGTCGAGCGAGAAACCGGTGCCGCGGTTGTGCAGCAGAATGCCGGTGGAGGGCTCCACGACGGCGGCTCCGAACGCGTGGTAGACGCTCTGGATCAGCGACACCGACCACCCCGACGAGTCCGACACCGCGATGCCGACCGTGTCGCCGCGCGGGCGGCGGAAGCCGGGCAGCACGGGCTCGTCGCCGTACGCGGTCGCGTCGCCGTGGAGCAGCTCGGTGACGTCTCCCGAGGTGACCCGCGGGTCGGCGAGCAGCTCGTCGCGCACGAGGTTCGCGGCGAAGAAGCGCTCCATCATGCGGCCGAAATCCGTACCCAGGGGATCGGTGATGCCCTGCCGTTCCAGCTCGCCGAGCACCCGCAGCAGCACGAAACCGTGCGTGTTGGGCGGGCTGGTCAGCACACGATACGAACCGAACGAGGTGGTCAGCGGCTCGACGACCTCGGGGTGGAAGAGCAGCAGGTCGGCCGCACCGATGCGCGAGCCGAGGCGCGCGAGGCCGTCGACGAAACCGGCGGTGAGCTCGCCGTCGTACAGGGCCGCGGCGCCCCCGTCGCGGATCGCCTCGAGCGTGCGGGCCAGGACGGGCTGCACGAGGGCATCGCCCTGAACGGGCAGGCCCCCAGAGAGGAAGGTGTCGCGGAAGCCCGCGTCGAACCCGATCGCGGCCTCTTCTTCGCGGAAGGCGGCGGCGAGCGAGCGCGACACCGGCACTCCGTCGCGGGCTGCGGCCACGGCATCCGTGAAGATCTCCGCCCACTCGCGCTGACCGCCCATGCGCCGCAGCACCTCCCACCCGCGGACCGCGCCCGGCACCGTCACCGTGTCGATCCCCCGGTACGGCAGCACCTCGCCGTGCGCTTCGCGCATCGCCGCACGATCGACAGCGGATGCCGCGGGGCCCGACGCATTCACACAGCGCGTGCGCCCCGAGGGGTCGCGCACGAGAGCGATCAGGTCGCCGCCGATGCTGACGTTGTGCGGATAGACCACGCTGAGGGTGGCAGCGGCCGCGAGGGCGGCATCGATCGCGTTGCCGCCGCGGGCGAACGCCTGCTCCGCGGAGCGGGTGGCATCGACGTGCGGGGTGGCGATGGCGCCGGTCAGGGGCGTGCGAGACATGGGTGTTCCTCGATCGATCGTGCGGGAGAGGGGGAAAGGGTCAGAGGATCTTCGAGAGGAACGCCTGCGTGCGCGGGTGCTCGGGCGCGGCGAACAGCTGGCTGGGCGGGGCGACCTCGATGATCGCTCCGGCATCCATCACCACGACGCGATCGGCCACCTCGCGGGCGAAGCCCATCTCGTGCGTGACCACGACCATGGTCATGTGGTCGGCGGCGAGCTCGCGCATCACGTCGAGCACCTCGCCGATCATCTCGGGATCGAGGGCGCTCGTCGGCTCGTCGAACAGCATCAGCTGCGGCTTCATCGCGAGGGCCCGTGCGATCGCGACGCGCTGCTGCTGGCCGCCCGACAGCTTGCTCGGCCGCGCGTCGCTCTTGTCTCCCAGCCCCACGCGCTCGAGCAGGGCCTGCGCCTGGGCGACGGCCTCGCGCTTGTCGACCCCGCGGACGCGCACGGGCGCGTGCCAGATGTTCTCGAGCGCGGTCATGTGCGGAAAGAGATTGAAGTGCTGGAAGACGAACCCGATCTCCTGCCGCTGCTGCCGCAGGGCCGACTTCGTCGCGGGCACGCGACGACCGTTCGGTGCGATCCGGAAACCCATCGGCTGCCCCGCGACCGTCAGGTCGCCGCCGTCGATGCTCTCGAGGCCGTTCATCGTGCGCAGGAAGGTCGTCTTGCCGGCACCCGAGGGGCCGACGAGCACGACGACTTCGCCCGGCTGCACGTCCAACGACACGTTGTCGAGGACCTGGCGACCACCGAGTTCGCGGGTGACGTTCTTCGCGCTGACGAGGGGTTCGGTCATTTCAGGACTCCCGGATCGGAGAGGGCGGTGACGGGGGTGAGGGGCGCCGACCGACGGCCCCCGAACAGCCGCTGCCACGGAGACGCCGTGGTCACGATGCCGACGCGGGCGTTGAGCTTCTTCTCGATCGCGCTCTGGATCACGGTCCAGATCGTGGTGAGGGCGAGGTAGTAGATCGCGACGACCGCGAAGATCTCGAAGGTGCGGAAGCTGGCCGCGCTGATGCTCTGGGTGACAAGGAACATCTCCGAGACTCCGATGACGCTCAGGATCGACGTGCTCTTCATGAGCCCGTTGAACGAGTTGCCGAGCGGGGGAACCATCAGCCGCAGCGACTGGGGCAGGATGATCCACCGCATCGCCGACATCCCCGACATGCCGAGGGCCTGAGCTGCCTCGGTCTGACCGATCGGCACCGAGTCGAGGCCCGCGCGGATGATCTCGGAGATGTACGCGCTCTCGTTCATGATCAGCCCGACGATCGCGGCCTGGATGGCGGCCTTGATCAGGATGCCGCCGAGGTCGACGTCGCTGAAGCGGAAGACGTTCGCCGCCGCGAAGCCCGTGTAGATGATCACGAGCTGCACGAGCAGAGGGGTGCCGCGGATCAACCAGATGTAGAGGCTCGCGATCACGCGCAGCGGCGCGAACGACGACCGCCGCATCATCGCGATCACGAGACCGACGACGAGCGCCCCGGCCATCGCGAGCACCGAGATGAGCACCGTCAGCGCGAGACCTTGCAAGAAGGGCGCGCCGGGGGTGATCAGGTTCTTCCAGAAGAAGCCCCAGTCGAAGTTCACGGTCAGCTGTTTCCGTTGTAGGCGAGGGCCTCTTGCCCCCACGTGCTGAGGATGTTCTCGTAGTCGCCCGTCGACACGAGGTCGTCGAATGCCTTCTGGATCGCGTCGTGCAGCGCGGTGTTGTCCTTGAGGGTGGCCGCGCCGATGTCGATCGCGTCGGTCGGGTCGCCCACCATCTCGATGCCCGCGGTGCCCTGCTTCTGGTAGTACCCGATCAGCTCGGCCGC
>Ga0308157_10001714_pt1 | contig 41676 bp, 33 predicted proteins | sample PhyBR1_FD_201035 | JGI IMG/M metagenome (GOLD analysis project Ga0308157, IMG submission 201035) | Phyllosphere microbial communities from UC Gill Tract Community Farm, Albany, California, United States - DLSLB.R1 | ecosystem: Host-associated > Plants > Phyllosphere > Unclassified | place: USA... | reverse complement strand
TCATTCCATAGACGATCGCTGTTCTTGTAATATCGCTCATTTTCTACCTCCTTGAACCGCGACGCCTCCACATCGGATTCTAAAGCTCGAGAACTGTAACGAAATGTAACAGCCCGTTACGGGTAGCGCAACCCATTTTACATAAATGTGAACGAGTGTAACAGCCCGTGAGAAAATACCCAGATCCCCGATATTGGCTGGTTTGTGAGATAGTCACCGCATTGTGACGTGAAATTAACTGGCAAATTTCGCGCGGACGCTACATAAAGCAGAAGTTGTGATTGAATGACGAAGTCGTTCTTAATTCTCTGCTTTTATTCGGATTTTCATCTTGAACCGGATCGTTCCACTCGTGCTCGCAATTGCTCTTTTCATGGAGCAGATGGACTCGAACGTTATTTCAACATCGCTTCCTGCAATTGCCGCTGATATCGGCACCAGTCCAATTGCGTTAAAACTCGCATTGACGGCTTATCTCGTCTCTCTTGCGGTTTTTATTCCGGTGAGCGGATGGATGGCCGACCGATTCGGTGCCAAGAATGTTTTCCGGGCAGCGATTGCAATTTTTGTGGTTGGCTCGCTGGCTTGTGCTGCGTCCAACTCGCTTGCTGCTTTTGTGGTCGCAAGGTTTTTGCAGGGTATGGGTGGCGCGATGATGACGCCGGTCGGGCGATTGGTTCTCATCCGTTCGACTCCCAGAAGCGAACTCGTCTCAGCCATGGCGTGGCTCACGATCCCTGCGATGGTTGGGCCGTTGGTTGGCCCGCCTGTGGGCGGCTTCATAACGACTTTCTTCTCGTGGCACTGGATATTTCTGATCAACGTTCCAATCGGCGTAATCGGAATTTGGTTTGCGACCCGTTTTTTGCCCGACAATGATGAGCGGATCATAAAGCCCCTCGACTGGCCCGGATTTTTCCTATCCGGCATTGCCATGTCGGGCGTCGTGTTCGGCCTGTCGGTTGTAAGCCTTCCGGCTCTGCCGCCGGTGATCGGTGTTGTGACAGTCGCTGTCGGGCTGATCTGTTCGGTGCTTTATATCCTTCATGCGCGTCGTGTCAGCGATCCGCTTCTCAACCTGAAACTCTTCGATAACCAGGTCTTTCGCTCTGCGGTTTTTGGCGGCAGCGTGTTCCGGCTGGGTATCGGCGCAATTCCGTTTCTGCTGCCTTTGATGTTTCAGCTTGGTTTTGGCATGACGCCGTTTCAGTCAGGCATGATGACATTCGTTTCCGCGATTGGTGCTATCAGCATGAAGTTTGGGGCTAAGCGCGTCTTTAGCCTGTTCGGCTTCCGCCGAACCTTGATGTATGGTTCACTGATTTCAGCGGCATTCATTGCCGCAAACGGCCTGTTCTTTCCTGAAACGCCTTATGGATTCATCATCGGCTTCCTGCTGATTGGCGGATTTTTCCGCTCGATGTTCTTTACCGGCGTCAATGCGTTGGCTTTTGCCGAAATCCCAGATGCAAAGACAAGTCAGGCGACACCGATTACAGCCGTTGCACAGCAGGTTTCAATTGCGCTGGGTGTTGCGATGGCGGGTGGCGTTCTTGAAATCAGTACAGCTGTGCGGGATGCTCCGCTGCAGCTTGCGGATTTCCATACTGGCTTTTTTGTCGTTGCAGCTGTTTCGGCCACAGCCTTCTTCTGGTTTGCAAAGCTGGCGCCAGATGCTGGACGTGAGCTTTCCGGCCCGGCAATCCTCAAGTCAAAGAGCAAAGAGCGCACAGCTTTAGAGGCCGCGGATTCCGCTAATGGAAAATAAAAAGGCAGCTTTGAAAGCCGCCTTTTTCTCAACCTATCTTATCGCGCCACGACTAACCCTTAAAATCGCGGGCAAGCAGATACAGTTCAACAGATTCTGCACGCGATGCTGGTGGCTTGATATGATGAACGGAACGGAACTTCTGTTTCAGCATTGCCAACAGGTCGTTTTCAGTGCCGCCCTGGAATGTCTTGGTGAGGAAGTGCCCACCCGGCTTCAACACTGAAACCGCAAAGTCGGCGGCCACTTCACAAAGATGCACGGTACGCAAATGGTCCGTACGGCGGTGACCGGTCGTCGGTGCCGCCATGTCCGAAATCACCAGATCCGGCTTGTCGCCGAGCGCTTCCATCAGCTTCTCTGGTGCCGTTTCATCGAGAAAGTCCATTTCCAGCAGAATAACGCCGGGCAATGGATCAACGTGCAGGTAGTCGATGCCGACGACTTGCGGATTTTCATCGGTGGAACCGACAATCTTAGCTGCGATCTGCGACCAACCGCCGGGTGCTGCACCCAGATCGATGATCTTCTGGCCTTTTTTCAGAAGGTCGTAGCGATCATTAATTTCAATCAGCTTATAAGCCGCGCGTGAGCGATAGCCGTCTTTCCTCGACTTGTGCACGTAGGGATCGTTCAGGTGACGTTCCAGCCAGCGCCGCGAGGATTCCTTGATCGTTCCGGCTTTTTTCTTCACGCGAACGCGCAGATTGCTTGTGCCAGCACCGCCGCGACCACCGGTTTTCGTGCCGCCTTTGTTTCCGCCTGCTTTGCTCATCTTCAATGCCTGTTTCTTACGTCGGTTTTACTGCCAGCTTTGGCAGTTTGGGCGCGGTTATGGCGCCAGGCACCGTCACGCGACATGAGTTCGGTCAATATGCCCTCGCGTAGTCCGCGATCAGCAACGAGAAGTTTTTCACTGGGCCAGACATTGCGTATGGCATCGAGAATGGCACAGCCCGCCAGCACGAGATCAGCTCGGTCGGCACCAATACAAGGATTGGCAACCCGCGCGTCAAAATCCCATGACAAGAGACGGCTTGTCATCTGTGTCACTTCTTCTGATCCCATCCACATACCATCGACGCGACGCCGATCATAGCGCTCCAGTCCGAGATGGATTCCGGCGAGTGTGGTCACGGTGCCGGATGTACCGAGCAGGTGAAAACGTGAGCTTGCGGTGAGCTGGCCCAGACAATGACGTTCCGCAAACCCGGACAGAAGTTCCGTGACATGGCCGACCATGGCGTCGAAGCTTTCTTGCGTGACGTTACGTCCACCAAAGCGTTCGGCCAAAGTGACAACACCGACGGGGAGGGAAGTCCATGCCGTGATATGTTCGGCAAGACGCGGCGAACGGCGCTGGGATACATCGATCAGTGCGATTTCTGACGAACCGCCGCCAATATCGAAAAGCACGACTGCGTCGGTCTCGCGCGTTACCAGTGTTCCACAACCAGATACAGCAAGGCGCGCTTCTGTTTGGCGGTCAACGATTTCAAGTTCAAGCCCGGTTTCTTCACGGACCCGAGCGAGAAACTCTTCGCCATTGGCTGCCGAGCGGCAAGCCTCAGTCGCAATCAGGCGTGCACGTCTGATCTTACGTGCTGCAAGCTTATCGTGGCAGATTTTGAGCGCATCAATTGCACGCTGCATGGCATGTTCGCTCAAACGACCAGATGAGCTAAGGCCTTCGCCAAGGCGAACAATGCGCGAAAATGCATCGACTACGCGGAATTGGCCCGGGCGTGTTGGCGAGGCGATCAGCAAGCGGCAATTGTTGGTACCAAGATCCAGCGCTGCATAAAGCGGTGCTTCCTGCACATTGCTGCGCGGAAGATGCGTTCCACTTTGATTGCGCTTGGATTGCTGTGATTGCCCCTGAGAGTTATCTGAGCGGGGAGCAGCATTCTGGGCCTTCGCTACATTGTCTGCATGCAAAGGCAAACCGCTTTGCTGCCGGGCCTGCTTTTTCTTGCGGGCGCGGCGACGGCGATTCGATATTTTCCCAACTGGTTTGCCGTCGACAGACTTGGCATCGACAGTAGGAGCTTCAGCAATGACTGGCTTTTGCGTATGCGTTTCCGTACCGCGAGATACTTTTCCGCGATTGCGACGGCGTGCACGCTTGCGCTGGCTTTGCGAGCCCTTGCTTTCCGTGTCTGAGCGTCCTGAATCGGAGGCATTGGGTGCCTTGCCGACTTCTGAAACGGCTTCCTTGCGCGGTTTGCGCTTGCCGTTCTCGGGCGGATTCCGGGTCTGTAGATTGCCCGTTTGTCCACCGGACGCCCCTTGATGCGCCATTCCTGCAGGGCGCTCCTCGGGGTTCTTCAAGGTTTTTATCCTTATGGCGCCGCGCGAACCTGAAAGGACGCAAGCAAGGCGCTTCAATTTTTACGTTGTCCTTAATGTAACAGCGCTTTGGGCATTTACCAAGGGGCAGGCAGGGAAGTGACATTGGAAAATTGATAAAACCACGAATGAATTTAATAGGGCACATATGATCAGGGCTTTCGTTGTGCACAAAAGCCCCTGATCTCGAAGTATAAGTTGTTCTGGTGAGCGCTAGATATCGTAGCTATGTGCCGCATTGATCGTAGCTACGAATTGTTTGGTGCGTTCGCGCGCCGGATTGACGAAGACATCATGCGCGCTGCCAGTCTCGATAATGTTGCCTGACTCCAGAAACACGACATTTTGCGCGATCTTGGAAGCAAGACGCAAATCATGCGTCGCAATGACCATTGTCGTGCCTTCCTTGGCCAGTTTGCTCAACACATCTACAACTTCGGATGCGAGCTCTGGATCAAGTGCTGACGTCGGCTCATCACACAGAAGCACACGCGGCGAAGGAGCCAGCGCACGCGCTATGGCGATGCGCTGCTGCTGCCCGCCGGAAAGGGTTGCAGGCCATGCATCGGCCTTGTGCGCCATTCCGACTTTTGTCAGCAATTCCATTGCCCATTCCTGCGCCTTTGCCTTTGGCCATTTCAGGACCGTTACGAGGCCTTCCATCACGTTCTGGATCGCTGTCTGATGCGGGAAGAGCTGGAAGTTCTGGAACACCATTCCGGTTTGGCGGCGGATCGACTGGATTGCCTGCCAGCTTGGCTTACGATCAGGATCGAGCGTAATGCTTTGTCCGCCAAGAACCAGCGTGCCCGAAGTTGGAATCTCAAGCAGATTGATGCAGCGCAGCAAGGTGCTTTTGCCGCCGCCCGACGGGCCGACAAGTGCCGTAACTGTGCCTTCAGCGATCTTCACATTGATATCATTGAGGATAACAACGTTATCGAAGCTTTTTACGATATTTTTGAGCTCGATCATGCGTTTGTCTCCAATGTTCCGCCATAGCGTCTGAAGCGTTTTTCGAGCCGAGCCTGAAGATGGGACAGGACAGTGCTGAGCGCCAGATAAATCAGCGCGGCTTCGATATAGAGGATCAGAGGTTCATAGGTCGTCGCAACGATGCGCTGTGCTGACTGGAAAAGCTCAGGTACTGTAATCGCTGCGGCAAGCGAGGTATCCTTTACCAACGAGATAAAGGTGTTCGATAGCGGCGGAACAGCAGTGCGGGTTGCTTGTGGCAGAATGGTGCGGGTCAGCGCCTGACGCCAGCTCATGCCAATCGAATACGCGGCTTCCCACTGGCCTTTCGGCACTGAGGAAATAACAGCGCGAATGACCTCGGAACTGTAGGCGCCGACGTTGAGCGAAAAGCCAATGACTGCTGCTGTAAAGGCGTCGAGATAAATGCCAGCGCTTGGAAGGCCGTAAAAGATCACGAACAGCTGCACCAGCATTGGTGTGCCGCGGAAAATCCACACGTAAAAGCGTGCGATGAGCGACACCCAAACCGGGGAAAACAGGCGTACGAGCGCTGTAAGAAGCCCGAGGGACAGCCCAAATATGAAGGACAGAATTGTCAAAGGGATGGTGAACATCAGCCCGGCCCACAGCAGGGTGGGCAGGGAATCTGCCATGAGTAGAAGCCAATCGGGCACGTGTTCGGTCCTTAAATGGGAGATTCCAGAAATGATGCGCTTCAGAACGGTATATAGGCACAACGAAAGGAAGTCGGAAACATGTTCCGGCTTCCTTAATTGCACTTATTCGAAAATTATTTCGAAACGTCCTGGCCGAAGTACTTCTGCGAAATCTTGTCGTAAGTGCCGTCAGCCTTGATTTCATCAAGAGCCTTGTTGATTGCAGCGACCAGATCGTCATCACCTTTACGAACAATGATGCCTGAAGCGTCTGCATTTTCCTTTTCAGCGACAACCTTCACAGGTGCGTTTGGCTGATGCTTTTTGAAATCAAGGTACGACAGGCTGTCATTGAGCGTCGCGTCGGCACGGCCGGTCAGCACCAGCTGGACCGATTGATCAAAGCCGTCGGTTGCAACCAGTTCTGCGCCGGCTTCTTTGGCAATGCGACCATAATTACTGGTCAGCGACTGAGCAGACTTTGTACCCTTCAGGTCAGCAAAATCCTTGATCGTATCGTTCTTGTCATTGACGATAAGAACAACCTTGGAAACGATGTAAGGGTTGGAAAAAGCGAATTTCTTCTGGCGTTCTTCAGTGATACCAACCTGATTGATGACGGCGTCATAACGCTTGGCATCGAGACCGGCAATAAGACCGTCCCACTTACCTTCGACGAATTCAGGCTTCACGCCGAGCTTCTGAGCAACAGCTTCACCGATTTCCACGTCAAAACCGACAAGTTTGTTTTCCTTGTCGTGGAAGGTGAACGGCGCATAGGTGCCTTCTGTGCCGATCTTCAGCACGCCTGCCGATTTGATGGCGTCAAGGTTTTCACCGGCCAGTGCGGTCGAGAGGAGGGCTGCCTGGAGAACACCAACGGTGGCGAGGATTTTTGCGAACTTCATTTTGAGGCTACCTGTAAAATTATTCGGTGAGACGTAAAATACAGGAATTTAATTCTAATGAAGCGTCTAAAATCGCAGCCGTAGCCTCCCATGAAGAAATTATTTCTACTTTATTATCAATTACAGCAATCTTAATCCGCATATCGGGATCTGGCAATTTCTGGTTCTAAAGTACGGCGTATTTTATATTCACGCATGACTTTGCCCCAAAACCGGTTCCCACTTTTGGGAGACATGCTGAACCACAATGAAAAACGCCGCCTTTCGGCAGCGTTTGTAGATCGATTGTCTCTGTAATCAGGCTTTACCAAAGCCACCGCCTGTTGGCGTCACAACGGTAAAGGCTTCACCTGCTTCAAGCACGGTCTGGTCGCAATTGCCGAGCACCTCAACGGTGCCATCCTTGCGGCGCACTTCGTTGCGTCCGGTCTGACCCGGTTCGCCGCCTTCAAGACCGAATGGTGCTACCCGACGATGACCAGACAAAATTGCAAAGTCGAGCGTCTTCAGTGCACGGATCGTGCGCTTGGTGCCATCACCTGCATGCCACTTACCCTTTCCACCAGAGCCTTCGCGGATATGAAAGTCTTCCAGCAATACCGGGAAACGTGTTTCCAGAATTTCTGGATCGGTAAGGCGGGAATTGGTCATATGCGTATGGACCGCATCAGCACCATTAAATCCCGGCCCGGCTGGCGCGCCGGAGCAGATGGTTTCGTAATACTGATACTCGTCATTGCCGAATGTGAGATTATTCATGGTGCCTTGCGCTGCAGCCATCGCCTTGGTTGCGCCAAACAGACAATTGGTGACTGCCTGACTGACTTCGACATTGCCTGCTACAACAGCAGCCGGGAAGCGTGGAGAGAGCATCGAGCCTTGCGGAACGATGATCTTGATCGGCCGCAGGCATCCGGCATTCATCGGAATGTCGCCTTCAACCAACACGCGGAACACGTACAGCACTGCAGCACGCGTTACGGGTTCGGGTGCATTGAAGTTGTCTGGACGTTGTTCTGAGGTGCCGGTGAAATCGACCGTTGCTTCGCGCTTATCGCGGTCAATTGTGACCCGAACTTCGATCTGGCAACCCTGATCCATTTCATAGGTGAAATGACCGTCTGGCAGCTTGTCGAGAACACGGCGCACACTTTCAGCTGCGTTGTCCTGAACATGGCCCATATAAGCTTTGACGACATCTTCGCCGAAGAGGCCGATGATTTTTTTAAGCTCAGCGACGCCCTTTTCATTAGCCGCAATCTGCGCTTTCAGATCGTTGACGTTCTGAGTGAGGTTGCGCACCGGATAGGTCGCGCCTGTCAGAAGTGTTGAGAGAGCATCTTCCCGGAAAGTACCACGATCAACCAGCTTGAAGTTGTCGATATAGACGCCTTCCTGCTCAATGTTCACTGCCAAGGGCGACATTGAACCAGGCGCGATGCCTCCAATGTCGGCATGGTGACCACGGCTTGCAACCCAGAACCGAATTTCACGATTTTCATCGTCAAACACTGGCGTGCAGACGGTCAAATCGGGCAGGTGCGTTCCACCATTGTAAGGCGCGTTGATCAGGAACACGTCGCCCGGCTTGATATCTGTGTTCTCACGGATAGCCGTTGCAACGGACGCATCCATGGAGCCGAGATGCACTGGCATGTGCGGTGCATTGGCAACCAGATTGCCTTCTGCATCAAACACGGCGCAAGAGAAATCGAGACGTTCTTTGATGTTGACCGAATAGGCCGTGTTCTGGAGCGTTACGCCCATTTGCTCTGCAATAGACATGAAGAGATTGTTGAAAATCTCAAGCATCACCGGATCGGCTTCTGTACCGATTGCTGTGCGCAAAGGGAGTGCCTTGATACGTGTCAGAACGATATGATCATGCTGGGTCAGGCGGGCTTGCCAACCATCTTCGATGACAATCGTCTGGTTCTTTTCGATGATGATTGCAGGGCCGGTAACAGTCTGGCCACGCTGGATCTTCTCGCGAATAACAACGCCTGCATCATGGAATTCCCCATGCGAAAAGAAGCTAGAGCGCTTCGCGGTTTCCGCCTCCAGATCGCTTTCGAGAGGGAGGCTCGTTTCCGTTTCGCCTGCACCACCGCCAACTGCTTCGACTTCAACAGCATCGATGACCAATGCCTTGTTTTCTGCAATGAACCCGAAACGGCGCTTATGTGCGATTTCAAATTCAGAACGCAAACGTTGGGCGCTGTCCTCAGAAGGGAAGGTTGCTTCAATTGAAAGCACCGTATCCGTACCCGCATAACGGATATGCGCACGCAGATGTCGCTTGATGGCATCGGTTTCGATGCCTTGTGTTGTGAGTTCCGCAACGCATTCTAGTGCGAGTTCTTCGGCAAGGACATTCAGTGCGGCAGGTGCCGAAGCATCAAGTGATACGCCTAGAGCTTTCTGACGCGTTGCGCGAATATCCGCGAGGCCCATACCGTAGGCTGAAAGCAGACCCGACATTGGATGAAGAAGGATGTTCTTCATGCCGAGTGCGTCAGCAACGAGGCAAGCATGCTGACCGCCAGCCCCACCGAAGCAGCTTAACGCGTAGCGGGTGACATCATAGCCGCGCTGGACGGAGATTTTCTTGATCGCCTCGACCATATTGGCCACAGCAATGCGGATGAAGCCGTCTGCCACTGTCTCCGGCGAACGGCCGTCGCCAATCTGAGCGGCCAGATCTGTGAACAACTCACGCACGCGCGCGACATCGAGCGGTTGATTCTGCTCAGGTCCAAAAATCGCAGGGAAGTAATCGGGGATTAATTTGCCAAGCATGACATTGGCGTCTGTGACAGCGAGTGGCCCACCATTACGATAGCAGGCAGGGCCGGGGTTTGCACCCGCCGAATCTGGTCCAACGCGGAAACGTCCAGCATCGTAATGCAGGATAGAGCCACCGCCAGCAGCGACTGTATGGATCAGCATCATCGGCGCACGAACACGGACGCCCGCGACTTCTGTCTCAAAGGCGCGCTCATATTCGCCATCAAAATGGGCGACGTCGGTTGACGTGCCGCCCATATCAAAGCCGATGACTTGACCGAATCCGGCAGTCTCACCGGTACGGGCGAGACCTACGACACCACCCGCAGGGCCGGACAGAATTGCATCTTTGCCCTGAAACAGATCAGCGGCGGTAAGGCCACCCGATGACATCATGAACATAACGCGAGCGCCAGTGCGTTCGACGTCGAGTTCATTGGAAACCTGTGCGACATAGCGGCGAAGGACAGGCGAAAGATAAGCATCGACCACGGTTGTATCGCCACGCCCGACCAGCTTGATCAAGGGAGAGACTTCATGGCTGACGGATACTTGTTCAAATCCGATTTCGCGCGCAATGCGAGCGATTTCAGCCTCATGCTCAGGAAACTTATAGGCATGCATGAGGGCAATTGCGATCGACTTATAGCCCTGTTCTTTAAGAGAACGCAGTGCGGCGGCTGCCTCGGCAGGATCGAGAGCTTTTTCGACTGTGCCGTCTGCACGGACGCGTTCATTCAGCTCGGTCACACTATCATAAAGCGCTTCTGGCTTGATGATTTCGGTCGCAAAGATGTTTTTGCGTTCCTGATAACCGATGCGCAGAGCGTCACGGAAGCCCTTGGTGGTGATAAGTGCCAGCCGTTCCCCCTTACGCTCCAGAAGTGCATTCGTGGCAACGGTCGTGCCCATGCGCACTTCGCCAATCAGCCCTGCTGGAACTGGCTCGCCAGTAGTCAGGCCAAGATGCAAACGGATGCCGTGAACGGCTGCATCCTTATAAGCTGACGGGTTTTCGGAGAGAACCTTGCGTGCATGAAGAGTGCCCTGCGGGTCGCGTCCGATCACGTCGGTGAATGTGCCACCACGGTCGATCCAGAAGTCCCACACCCCGCTTCCCGTTCCGCTCATTCTTGGCTCCCTCATGCATGAAGACAGTGTATTTCTAAATCTTTTCGGATTTTCATACTCCCACTTTATTGACAAAATGTCGATAAGATGGTGACATAAAATTCACATAAATAAGGGAGCAGCCATAATGGGGAATAAGAGAGACTCGGAAATAGCGGCAGAAATGCCAGAGCAGGGCTTCGATGAAGTTTCACTGCCAAAGCATCTGCGTTCTGTTGCCTCTCTCGGTCCTATTGTTTCGTCTGCTCATCTCGCCGAAGGCGGCTCTCCCGGTATGTCCGAAGTTGAGTATGGCCTTATTCTTGCATCGCATGCTTTCTCGCGCTGGATGGTTCGCTGCATGGCAGCCGCTGGTTTGCCGGGACTTTCTCCCATAGAAGTACTGATCCTGCATTCGATCCGCCACCGCGGACGGGAGAAGAAGCTCGCGGATATATGCCTCGTGCTCGATATAGAAGACACGCACATCGCGACTTACGCTATTCGCAAGCTGGAAAAGGCCGGACTGCTGACAACCGGCAAGGCATCCAAGGAAAAGACGGTCAAGATTACGGAGAAGGGCGCGGAGGCTTGCGCCCGCTATGCGCAAATCCGCGAACGTCTTCTGGTCGATTCCACAGCCAATGCCCGTCCATCCGAAGAGACCTTGTCTGAAGTGGCAGCACTGCTGCGTTTCATGTCTGGTGCATTCAATCAGGCCACACGGTCTGCCATCACGTTATAAGAGAGTTACGCTTTTGAACGGAACCGAGTTGAACTTATCTGTTTCAAAACCTCTGCTGACGGTGGAGGGCCTCAGTGTCGAATTCGGCTCGAGCCGGGTGGTCGATGATTTGAGCTTTTCCGTCGCGCCCGGACGTACTCTGGCTATCGTTGGTGAATCGGGTTCGGGCAAGTCGATTACGTCGCTTTCCATTATGCGGCTCGCAGATATGAGCGGTGCAAAATTTCCGTCCGGTCGCATTTTGTTCAATAGTCCGGATGGCGAGTGCGATCTGTTGAATGCTGATCAGAAGGCTATGCGCGGCATTCGCGGCAAAGACATCGCGATGATTTTTCAGGAGCCGATGACATCGCTCAACCCGGTGTTTACCATAGGAAATCAGCTTTCTGAAGTGCTTATGCTGCATGAGGGCATGTCTAAAGCTGCTTCTCTCGCAGAAGGTAAGCGCCTTTTGGAAATGGTGCGCCTGCCGGATGCGGAGGGATTGCTCAAGCGTTATCCGCACCAGCTTTCCGGTGGGATGCGTCAGCGCGTGATGATTGCCATGGCGCTCGCATGTCGCCCAAAGCTTCTAATTGCTGATGAACCAACAACAGCGCTCGATGTCACCATTCAGGCTCAGATCCTGCATATTATTAAGGATTTGCAGAAAGAGCTTGAAATGGCTGTGATTTTCATCACCCACGACATGGGCGTGGTGGCAGAAATGGCTGATGATGTCGTCGTCATGTGGAAGGGAAAGAAAGTTGAAGAGGGGCCGGTTGGCCGTATCTTCGAAGCGCCGCAGCACCCTTATACGCAAACGCTTTTGTCTGCCGTTCCCAAGCTTGGCAGCATGACAGGCGAAGCATTCCCCAAGCGTATGCCAGTTATGATGATGCGCGATGGTGTGCCGGTTCTTTCCGGCGAAGAGCGCATTCAGGATACGGCGAGCTATAGCGATAAGCCGCTATTGGCTGTTGACGATCTTTATGTGCGCTTCCCGATCAAGAAAAACCTTTTCGGTAAAGTCACCCATGTCTGCAATGCCGTATCGAAAGTGAGTTTCGATATATATCCCGGCGAAACGCTGGCGCTCGTTGGCGAGTCCGGTTCCGGCAAGTCAACAATTGGGCGCACGATCCAACAGCTTCAGTCGCCGCTGGCTGGCGATATTCGCTTTAATGGCAAAGCCTACTCTCAGATGAGTTCTTCCGAGCGCTACGCAATGCGCCGTGAAGTTCAGTATATTTTTCAGGACCCGTTCGCATCGCTCGATCCGCGCAAGACTGTCGGATTTTCCATCGCTGAACCAATCCGCACTCATGGTCTTCTAGACAATAGCAAGGCCATTAATGCACGCGTGGCTGAGTTGCTTGAGCGTGTAGGTCTTGGACCGGAACACGCATCACGTTATCCTCACGAGTTCTCAGGTGGTCAGCGACAGCGTATCTGCATTGCGCGCGCACTGGCTTCAAAACCCAAATTGATTATTGCCGATGAGGCGCTGTCTGCTCTCGACGTCTCCATTCAGGCTCAGGTGATTAATCTGTTCATGGATCTGCAGAAGGAACATGGATTGGCCTATCTCTTTATCAGTCACGACATGGCTGTTGTTGAAAAGATGAGCCACCGCGTTGCCGTTCTGTATCTCGGTCAAATCATGGAACTCGGTTCGCGCAGGCAGGTTTTTGAAACGCCATCGCATCCTTATACGCAGCGTCTGTTGTCGGCTGTTCCGGTTGCTGATCCTTCGACACGTAAGGAACGTGCGGCGCTGGAAGGTGAAATTCCGAGCACCACGCGCCGAATTGATGACAAGCCGACCATCTACAATCATCGCGAGGTCGCGTCCGGGCATTTTGTTGCTGAAAGCGCCTGACCGACCGAAGTAGTTTTCGTCGCATTATCCCTACGCAAAGCCGCTTCACACCTTTGCCGGAAATGCCCCACAAACCCATAGGGGAAAAATAATGATAAAGAAAACACTGAAAGCTGCTCTGCTTGCTTCCGCTCTGTCAGCGGCTGTGTTTGCTTCTGCTCCGGCTTTTGCTGCGGGCAAGCTGACCATTTCATCGCCGCAGGACCCGGGCAGCTGGGACCCGATCGACACATTCCTCGTCAACTGGGCGTCCGTCGCCACCAATATTTTCGACGGTCTGGTTTATCGCGGTCCTGATCTGAAAATCGTTCCAGGCTTGGCGACCTCATGGGAAGAACTCGATGAAGGCAAGCGCATCCGCTTCACCTTGCGCGAAGGCGTCAAGTTTCATGATGGCGAGCCATTCAATGCGGAAGCCGTAAAGTTCACCTTTGATCGTTTGCTTGGTGAGGATGGCGCGAAAGGTCCGCAGCGTTCCAATTATATCGCAATCGACAAGGTCGAAGTTATCGACGATAAGACTGTCGATTTTCACCTGAAAGCACCAGATCCGGTCCTGATCACCAAGCTTGCCGGTTACGGCGCGATGATCGTTCCGCCGAAATACATCACCGAAAAGGGTGACGACTATTTCAACACGCATCCGGTCGGAACTGGCCCGTTCAAGGTTGTTTCCTATGAACCGAAGGTCAGCATCAAGCTCGAAGCCTTTGCTGATCATTGGGGCGGCGCACCAAAGCTTTCAGAAGTCGAATACCGCTTCATCACTGAGCCTTCGACTGCTGTCGCTGAACTTCAGGCCGGTCGCGTCGACCTCGTCATTCCGCCAACAATTCCAATTGGCATGATCCCGACGATTGAAGGCGATCCGAAGCTGGAGCTCGTAACCACTTCAGGACCGACTGTTTATGCCCTGCGTTTCAATACAGCTGACGGCATCACCAAAGATGAACGCGTTCGCAAGGCGCTCATCATGGCTGTCGATCGTGATGCTATCATTCAGTCGATCCTTGCTGGACAGGCCGAAGCTATCGCAAGCTTCCAAGGTTCGCTCTCGTTTGGTTTCGATCCGAACATGAAGCCACTGCCTTACGATCCTGAACAGGCTAAGAAGCTGCTTGAAGAAGCCGGCGTGCAGCCGGGCGCTACGGTACAGATCGACGTGCGTGGTCAGGATGCGAGCTTTAATGAAGTTGCACAGGCCGTCGCAAGCTTCCTGCAGATGGTTGGCGTTAATGCAACCATAAAGCCTTATGACACCAACGTTCTGCTCAATGACATCATCCCACAGGGCAAGACCGGCGCGATGTTCCAGCAGGCCTGGGGCGGCTGGACCTTCGATTACGATAACACTGCTTACTCGATGTATCATTCGGGCGAAAAGTGGAATCCGTACGACAAGGACGAAAAGCTCGACAAGATGCTCGAAGCACAGCGTTCGGTTCTCGACCGTGGTGAGCGTGAAAAGCTGCTTCAGGAAATTGCACAATATGCAGCTGATCGGGCTCTGGAAATGCCACTCTACAACCTGAAAGCAATCTTCGGCGTCAACAAGCGCGTCAAGAACTTCGTTCCAGTTCCAGACAGCCGTCTGCGTCTGACCGACGTAACCGTTGAGTAGTAACTAATACGGCAAGCCGGTCATCATCGGCTTGCCGCAGCATTTCGGAGGCGCTCTGGTGGCCGGATTTCTCATAAAACGAATTTTGCAGGCGTTATTCGTGTTGATTGCGATGACGCTGCTCGTCGCATTTGCGATCCGCCTCACGGGCGATCCGGCACTGATGCTGACGCAAGGTGCGGGTAGTATTACTGAAGCCGATCTTGTGCGTATCCGTGAAGGGCTGGGTTTGAACCAGCCGTTCCTCGTGCAGTATTGGCAGTTCCTCAAAGGACTGTTCACACTTGATCTCGGGCGGAGCTTTCTTGGCGGTACTCAGGTCTCGGTTCTTGTTGGAAGCGCGCTGCCTGCAACATTGATGCTGGCCTTCGCGTCTTTGTTCGTTTCTATTGTGATCTCGGTACCGCTTGGCATTAAGGCCGCTGTATCGCGCGGCAAATGGGCCGATCAGCTCATTCGTATATGTTCGCTTGTTGGCCTGTCTTTTCCGAACTTCTGGCTTGCCACCATGCTGGTGCTGTTGTTTGGTATCTATCTGCAATGGCTGCCACCGAGTGGCATGAGCGGTATTGCAAGCTTTGTGATGCCAGCGTTGACCATGGGCATCATTCTGACGGCAACCAATGTTCGTCTGGTGCGGACATCAATGCTCGAAACCCTGCAGTCGCAATATATCATGGTCGCCCGTGCTAAAGGCTTGAGCGAGAACAAGGTACTCTACAAGCACGCATTGCGTAACTGCGCCATTCCGCTCATTACCTATATCGGTCTTCAGTTTGGTGGACTTTTGGGCGGCATCGTTGTGGTTGAACGCGTGTTCAACTGGCCCGGCATGGGTACGCTTGCCTTTGAAGCTGTTGCCAGCCGCGATTATCCGGTTTTGCAGGCCACAATCGCAATTCTGTCGATGCTGATTATCGGCGTTAATCTTCTGGTGGACATCGCCTACGGCCTTGTCGATCCGCGCATTCGTACGGAGTAGAGCAAATGGCGACCAAAACATCGAGCCTCGTGTACTCGCGCTTTGCAAGCCTGGAGTTCGTGGTTGGCTTTGCGCTCACCGGCGTAATCTGTCTTGCAGTAATTTTCTCAGGCTATTTGTTTCCAGCCGGTGCCAACAAGATTGATCTCATGGCGCGTCTCATGCCGCCATTCGTCAATCCAGCACATATTTTCGGCGCCGATCCGCTTGGGCGGGATGTGCTTGCGCGCGTAGTCATCGGCGGCAAGATTTCGCTGTTCGTTGGCTTTGTCTCGGTGATCGGTTCAGTAATCATTGGCACCATCATGGGGCTTGTTGCGGGTTATTATCGCGGTTTCTGGGACATGGCGCTCATGCGCTTTGTCGATGTGCAGCTCGCAATGCCGTTCATCCTGCTTGCGATTACCTTCATGGCCATTCTTGGTGGCGGACTGCTCAACACGATCATTCTGCTGATCGTCTCGCAATGCGTGCAATATGCACGATTGGTGCGTGGTTCCGTGCTGTCGCTGCGCGAACGTGAGTTCATCCTGTCGGCTCGTGCGATTGGCGTGAAGGACTGGCGCATCATTTTCCAGCATCTTCTGCCTAACTTGCTGGGTCCTGTCATCGTTTTGATGACGCTGAATGTCGCCAACAATATCCTGCTTGAATCCAGCCTGACCTTCCTGGGCTTCGGCATTGATTCAACCATTCCCAGCTGGGGTGGAATGCTGGCCGACGGCCGTACTTATCTGCAGACTGCGTGGTGGGTAAGCCTTTTCCCAGGCCTTGCCATTCTTTTCACCGTGCTCGGTCTTAACCTTCTGGGTGACTGGCTGCGTGATAGCCTCGATCCAACTGGCAGGACTTCGCGATGAGCGTGATTTTTGAAAAGACCTATCCGCGTTCGATCAATTTGCTGATCGAACGCTTTGCAAAGCCGGAAATGCGCGGTGTGAAGGTTGAGGCCTGGTTGTTCGATGATCAGCCAAGCCGCTATTCAGCGGAAACTAAATTGCGTGAAGCAGGGATCAATGCCAAGCTGCGCTCGGCCTATAAGCCGCTTCTGCATTTTTTCCTTGAAGAGGTAGATGGCGCCGCACTCAAAGCGGCATCAATTCGCTATCCTCGCCATAATAATTGCGTAGAAAACCGCTTTTTGCTGGAAACCTATCCACTATCGGCGCTTCTGCCACAGGCTGAAATTAGCTTTAGCGCATCCGGCAAGGACGATTTCATCTATGAAGTTGACCTTACTTTTTTTGATGGACGTAATGAAAGCCACCGGGTCTTCGCGCCCAATCGCGTGCATGAAGATTTTATTGGCGAAACGCTTGTTTCACCGACAGGCTGGCTGATTGTCGAACATGAAGGCAGCGTTGAAAATGCGCGCTTTGAGACAGCTTATGAGAAGCTGTTTCATGATACGATTTCGACCGTTGCGGACCATGACTGGGGTCGGGGCGAACCCTACTTTGAAGAGCTGAATATTTCAGTCAGCTTGCCGATCACGGATCGGCGCCTGCCGTATGATGAGGAAGCGCTGAGCCTTACTGAGGCGCTGCACGAGGATATTTATTTCTCGCTTCTCGAAGTATTCCAGAAGAAGTCAGGTCGTCCTGTCGGCGATCGCGGATTGCAGCCGGGTCAGATTGTACCGGAAGTGCGCTTCCGCGATACAGAAGCTTCAGTCAAAATTGAAACACGTCCGCTTTCGACGACAGATGCCTTGACTGCCGAGCAGGTGCTTGAAAATGCACAGGCACCGCTTTCCGCTGATCAAATCCGTCGTGAGATTGCAAAGCTTGGCGGCTCGCCTTTTGAAGCAAAAACTCGTTCAGGCCGCACCGTGCGCGCAACCTTTGTCAAAGGTAGCGATGCACCGATGATGATCAGTGCCGGTCAGCATGCGAATGAGACCACAGGCGTCGTCGGTGCATTGCGTGCAGCAAATCGTCTTGCAGCACGTAATGGAGCGCATTTCTCAATTTCGCCGCAGGAAAACCCTGACGGATATGAAATTCACAAGCGTCTCTGTGCGTTGCAGCCGCATCATATGCATCATGCTTCACGTTATACTGCTTTGGGTGACGATCTGGAGTATCGCAGCGGTGAGGGGCTTTATGAGAAGGCTATTCGCGTAGAGGCGGAAGCGCTCACGAATGCGAAGCTTCACGTCAATCTGCATGGTTATCCATCGCATGAGTGGACACGGCCGCTGTCGGGTTATGTCCCACGCTCCTTTGCGATGTGGACGCTACCGAAGGGCTTTTTCCTGATTATTCGCCATCATGCGTCATGGGAAAAAGAAGCCGAACAGCTTATGGATTACGTGACCAGGCATCTTGGCGCGATCAACGGTCTTGTTGAGTACAACAACGCTCAGATCAAGCTGTTCGAGCAACATGCAGGCGAAACCGGCTTTCGCATCATCAACGGTTTTCCGTGCATGGTCGGTGTTGATGACCGTCACACGGTTCCATTGACCCTGATTACCGAATATCCGGACGAAACCATTTATGGCGATGCCTTTGTAAAAGGTCATACGGCGCAGATGGAAACCGTTCTCTCGGCTTATGACGCCTTACAGCAACTGTTGCCGACCACGCCTGTCGCTTAATCAGAGATAGTAAATGCCAATACGATTGCCGCCAATCATTTCGACGGCAATCTCCATCTCGTAAATATCGCGCAAAATATCCGGGTGAATGATTTCTTCCGGTGACCCTTGATGAACGACCTTGCCCTTGCGCATGGCAACGATATGGTTGGAATAGCAGGACGCGAAATTGATGTCGTGCAGGACCAGTACGACTGTTTTCCCAAGTTCGTCTGCTGCACGCCGCAACAGTTTCATCATTGAAGCTGAATGCTTCATATCGAGATTGTTGAGCGGTTCATCAAGTAGGACGTAATCTGTATTCTGGCAGAGAACCATCGCTACGAAGGCGCGTTGACGCTGCCCGCCTGATAGTTCGTCCAGAAAGCGTTCCCCCAGTTCTTCAAGCCCGAGATAGCCGATTGCCTGTTCAACGTGATTGAAGTCTTCGTGCGTTGGCCGCCCTTTGGAATGCGGGTAGCGCCCAAACGTCACCAGATCGCGCACGGTCAGGCGTGAATTGATCGCGTTCTCTTGCCTTAAGATCGAAAGGCGTTTTGCCAGCACATCGCCCGGCGTGGTTGAAACATCCAGCCCATCTACAGTGACACGGCCTTCATCCATTGGCAGCAGGCGACTGACCATCGAAAGCAAAGTCGATTTTCCAGCGCCATTTGGCCCGATGATCGAGGTAATGCCACGCGCTGGCAATTTGAGCGTGACATCATCGACAACGATTGCATCGCTATAGGATTTGCTGACTTTGTTTATTTCGATCAACGTGCGTTCCCCCTGACGAGAAGGATAATAAAGACGAGCCCGCCCAGAAACTCGATGATGACACTGAGCGCGGTGTTGAATGAGAAAACGCGCTCAAGAATGGTTTGACCGCCGACAATACAAAGGATTGCCAGCAAGACGGCGACGGGCAACACGACGCGGTGCTTTGACGAACCAGTAATCATGTAAGCGAGATTGGCGACCAACAGGCCGAAGAAGGTTATCGGCCCAACAAGGGCAGTCGATACGGAAACAAGGATCGTAACGATCAGCAGAATGCGGTGCACAACTCGACGATGATCGACGCCCAGATTGATGGCTGGGTCGCGGCCAAGTGCCAGAATGTCGAACATATTGAGAAAGCGCAGACCGTAAACTGTGACTATCGCCACAATGATTGCCGCAAGAAGCAGAATATCCGCATTAGCACTGTTGAAGCTTGCAAAGAAGCGGTCCTGAAGTACGGCGAATTCGTTCGGGTCGATCATCCTCTGCATGAGGTTCGACAGGCTTCGGAAAAAGACACCAAAGACAATCCCGACAAGCATGACGAGATGCAGGCTGCGAGCAGCGCCCGAAAACAGCCATGCATAGAGCGTGCTGGCAAAAACCACCATAATGGCGGTTTCGGCAAAGAAACGCGCATTGGGTCCGATCCCGTTCACATGGATGGCACCAACTGCAAAGACTGCAAGTGTCTGGATCAAAATATAAAGTGCATCAAACCCCATGATCGAGGGTGTGAGGATGCGGTTATTTGTGACTGTCTGGAACAGTACCGTCGAGACCGCAATCGAATAGGCAACAAGCACCATTGCCGCAAGCTTGGTGCCTCGAAAGCTTAAGATGAAAGACCAACTACCTTTTGCACCCAGCGTCATGAAGGCGATGCAGGAAGCAATAACAAGGATTGCAAGAAGCGCGATGATTATGCCGGGACGTTTAAGCAAGGCGTGATCCCCGGCGCAAAAGCAGATAGAGGAAGATCGCACTGCCGACGACGCCCATCATGGTACCGATGGGGATTTCATAAGGAAAGCGGACCAGGCGCCCGACGATATCGCAGGCAAGTACAAGACCCGCACCCAGCACAGCCACCCATGGCACGGAACGGCGCATGTTATCGCCAATGAACATGCTCACCACATTGGGCACGATAAGCCCCAGAAACGGGATCATGCCTACTGTTACAACCACACAGGCGCTGACCATTGAAACGATCACAAGCCCCAGTGTTACGACGCGGCGATAGTTTAGGCCGAGGTTGGTTGTGAAATCCTCGCCCATACCGGCAACCGTGAACCGGTCAGCCGCGATATAGGCAATGACGGTCAGGAAAAACGACAACCACAGCAATTCGTAGCGCCCCCGCAAGACACCGGAGAAGTCTCCCGTTGCCCATGAATTTAGGGCTTGAAGCAGATCATAACGATAGGCAATGAAGGTCGTCACGGCACTGATCACACCACCCAGCATGATGCCGACAAGCGGCACTACGAGAACCGAACGAAGCGGAATACTACGCAGAATGCGTAGGAAAAGGGCTGTGCCTGCGAGAGCAGTGACAGATGCTACCAACATCTTGCCGAAGACCGGGGTGTCGGGTGCAAATAGAATAACCAACAGAATGCCGAGGCTCGCAGATTCAACTGTGCCAGCAGTTGATGGCTCGACAAAACGATTGCGGGTGAGCATCTGCATGATCATGCCCGCCACGGCCATCGACATGCCGGCAAGAATGATTGCAAGCGTACGCGGTATGCGGCTGATCAAAAGAACTTCGGTCGCCCGATCGGTGCTATTTGCACCAAACAGTGTGCTGAGCGATACATCGCTGACGCCGATAAACAGGCTGATAAAAGCCAGTATGACGACAACAATTATAGCCGCGGCGAGTGCCTTCACGCTTAATTCCCGTTCTCTTGCCTTGTCATGAAATCGGGCCACAAATTGTGCGGCCCGAAATGACTGGGTCAGAAGATATTGGAGCACCTTTTGATCTGATTACATCAGATCGCGCTCTAATGGTTTGTTTCAATGCGCATCTTGTCCGAAAATCGGTTCCTTCTTTTCGGGATGCGCTTTATTTCGTTTTGTCAAAAGCTTCCGAAAGCTGCCGGATTGTGCTGTGCAGCGCACCAAGGCCACCGCCGACGAGATACCAGTTCTGCGCATTCAGATAGACGACCTGATCTTTCTTCCAGGCGTTGGTCTGACGCACGAGTTCATTGTCGAGCAATTGCTTGGCAGATGTGCCTTCACGACCGATTGCCGCGTCGCGATCCAGTACGAAAAGCCAATCCGGATTGGTTTCCAGAATGAATTCCGAGCTGATTGGCTGGCCATGATTGCCAACGGAAAGGTCAGGGGCTGCTGGCTCGACACCAAAGCTGTCATGCAGCACGCCAAAACGCGAGCCGGGGCCGTAGGCGCTGATCTTGCCGCCAGACGTCAGGATCATCAGGCCTTTGCCTTTACCCTTGGCCTTGTCTTTCAGCGCTGCGAGTTCGCTGTTGAGCTTTTCAACTTCGGCCTTAGCTTCCGTCTCCTTGGAGAAAATCTGGCCAAGCTTTTCGACATTGGCTTCGGTGCCGGAAATAAATTCCTTGGCAGGGACGGTTAGGTCGATTGTCGGGGCAATTTTCGCGAGTTCACCATATTTCGCGGCCGAGCGACCACCTACGATGATGAGGTCGGGTTCTGCGGCATTGACGGCTTCGTAATCTGGCTCAAACAGCGTGCCGACTTTGGCGTAATCAGCACTGTCATATTTCTTGAGATACTCTGGGAAAGCGATGCTGCCGGGAACGCCAATGATCTTAACTCCCAGACGGTCAAGGTTGTCGAGCGTCGCAAAATCGAACACAACGACTTTCTCAGGATTTGTCGCAATGGTCGTTTCGCCTTGCGCATGTTTGACAGAGACGTCAGCGGCGTTAGCGCCGGAGGCAAGCGCTGCGACAACAAGTGCTGCGCCGCATAGACGGGAAAAGTGTTGGCTGAATTTCAGCATGGCGTTCAATCCTTTCGTCAATCTTGTGCTTTATAGTCCAGTTTTGCTCCAGTCAAAGCCGGAAGATGGTAATTCAGTTGTTTTGTTTGCCTGGCGTCTCATTGAGCAGGATGAACTTCAAACTGTCTTCAACCGTCAGTGGGATCATCGAGCCGTGGCTTTCATTGTCGAAACGACGATATGCAACCTCAAATCCGGGCAGTTGCTTGAGTTCGGCTTGAATATCCGCGCCTGATGGGCCACCGCGTAACGTCTTCAGGCGATCTGTTTCTTCTTGCGATTGGCTGGGACGTTCGCCGCGCTTGCCAGAGGATTCGATCAGGAGACGCAGAGGTTTTGGACCGGCCTTGAAGGCTTTCACAAACTGATCCTTATCGGCCAAAATTGCGCGACCGTTCCACCAGATTGATGGATCACCGGCGCTGTAAGTCTGGAAAGAATCTGTGTGATTGAACAACGCGTAAAGCGTAAAAAGACCGCCAAGCGAATGGCCGAACAGAGCTTGTTTGGTTGGATCGATTGGAAAGCGACCTTCAATTTCCGCTTTGACCTGTTGATCTAAAAAGTCGAAAAAGGCATCACGTCCGCCAGTCTTGGGAACATTGAATCGGACTGGGATCAGATCATTTGGTGTTGGCGGCGTGAGATCGAAATAGCGCAGACGAACAATCTCGTCCTTGTCTTCAGTTGGATAGCCGATGCCTACAAAAACAGCGTTTAGTTTCGGATTTTCTTCCATTAACTTTGCAGCAATTGGAAGCATACGATTTCCGTCAGTCATATAGACGACAGGGAAACCATTCGAGGGCGCTTTTTCTGCCGGAGCAGCAACGAAAATTCGATAGTCGATGCCGTTCGCCTGCATGTCAAAAGAAGCGACTTGCGGCTTTTCTGCCTGCGCGGTTGCATTCACAAGCACGCTTCCGAGCATGAGACAAACCTTAAAAAAAACGTTCTTTGTTTTGCTCACGAGAGCATCCATTTCATAAATAATAACGCCAGCCAAAAGCGGCTGGCGTCATAGAGTGTCAGAAGCGCGAGGTCATACCGAGCCAAAGACGACGGCCTTCAACCACGTTATTTGTTTCATCCACAGTGACCTTCTTGTCGAAGATGTTGTAGACGGCAGCGTTGAGCGTCACGTTCTCACTGAACTCATAAGAACCGCCGAGATCTATAGTGGCATAACCCTTATATTTGCGGGCGATAACCTGACCTTTGCTATTATAGGCATAAGGTTCACCGAGGGTGCCGATACGCAGGCCAGCGTTGATTTCCGGGCCGTGATAGTTCCCAGCCGCCCATGCAGTCAGACCGTCGACAGGTGTTTCCCAATCGGCGCGAATGTTTGCCATGTGCTTTGGCGTGCGGGCCAATGGCAGGCCAGCATATTCGCCGGTCTTCTGCTCCGAGTCGGTATAGGTATAGCTACCGCGAATTTTAATCGTGTCGGTTGCTTCCCAATCCGCCGTCAGTTCCACACCCTGAATGACAGCTTCATCGATGTTATAACTGTAATAGAGGACATAGTTTGGATCCTGAGCCCAGCGAAGCGGTTGACCGGTAATCGGGTCGTACTGAATGTTGCTGGCGATCTTGTCCTTGAAGTCGGTGTAGAAATACGTCGCACCGAGACGCAGGCCTTGCTGATTGTCCCAAAGGGCACTGGCTTCATAGCTCGTGCTCTTTTCCGGCTGTAGATTTGGATCTCCGATGATTACGCCACAGTTTCCAGTCGGACCGTAAGTACAATTCCCGCCGCCTGTCGTGTAAGCGTAACCGGGCGCGATCGTGCGAATTTCTGGAGCACGGAAACCGGTTGAGATACCGCCCTTAAGGGTCAATTGGTCGGTAGCGTGCCAAACGGCATAGCCACGAGGGCTCCAATGCGAGCCGTAGATTTCGTGGTGATCCATACGTAGACCGCCAGTCAGGGCGAAGTCAGGCGTCAGCCACCATTCGTCTTCAGCGAAAAGTGCCCACTGCTTGATTGTGAACTGTTCATCCAGACCGGAGCGGTTGCCGGGATTCTGGTCTGTCAGTGTGGCGTCAATAAACTGGCCGCCCGTCACGAGCGTATGGTTGCCATAGAGCTCAAACGGCGTTGTGAACTTTCCGTCGAGAGTGGAGTTGCGGATATGCGGAGAACGCAGGTTCTCGACAAACTCACCTCTTGCGGTGTTCCAGTTGTAGTTCGTTCTTTGAGCCGTTTCCTGCATGAAAGAGAATTCTGAAGTCGTTGGGCCCCAACGGCCTGTGTGGCTGATCGACCAATGATTACGGTCATTGTAGTTATAGGAGTCGAGTGGTGCTGTGCTGCCCGTTGCTACAGGATTGATCGTATTGCCAACAGTCGAATCGCGGCGCAAATTTGCGCGACCGGCTTCAAACTGAATGTCATGATCAGCGTTCGGCGTGATCGTGACGCGACCGGTGATATCGATATCGCGTTGCTCAGGCGTGCCACTGATGATGCTGTCTTCCTGACGCTTAAGACCGCGACCCCAAAGCTGTACACCAACCAGATTCGGTACGAGAGGCCCGGTCATATAGTAAGAACCCTGAGCCGAATTGCCGAACTTCGAGTGCTGCTGCACCGTGGTGTCGAAGCTCAGCGAGCCGCTCCACTTGTCTGAAACTTTCTTGGTGATGACGTTGATGACGCCGCCCATTGCATCGGAACCATAAAGCGATGACATCGGACCGCGAATAACTTCGATGCGCTCAATCGCATTGGCTGGCGGCAGGAAGCTCTGTTCAAAACCGGAATTGCCATTGGTGCGGGCATCACGTGTGCTCTGACGCTTTCCGTCAACCAGAATGAGCGTATAGCTACCGGGTAGGCCGCGGATGAAAATATCGCGTTCGGCAGCCGCACCAGTGACGGCGACGCCCTGTACATCGCGCAAAGCATCGCCCAGATCGCGATAAGAACCTTTTTCGAGTTCTTCACCCGGTACAACCGAAATGCTTGCAGGCGCGTCAGTAATGTTCTGTTCGAACCCCGTTGCAGACACCACGATCTGATTGAGCTTGATGCCGCCATCGGCGCTTACTTGTTCTGCGGCTTGCGCTTCAGCCTGTTTCTTTTTCGCGGCTTGGTCCTCTACTGAGGTTGTCTGTGCAAAAGAAACCGTCCCACTCAGAATGAGTGCAGTCGAAAGGCATGTACCCGCAAGAATGGCTTTTGCGAAAAGCGATTTGCTGGCCAATTGCCTGTTCTGCGTCCCATGAGCGCGCAATCCCCGAAACAAGCTGGTCATAAATGTCACCCTTAAAGTTGAGTTTTCCGCTCTCCTTATGTATGGCAATAAGATGACGTCAACGATCATCTTTTATAACGATTCTAAGTTTCGTAAAACGCAACTGAACGGATGAAGCAGCAATGTCTGGCAAGCGCATGAAATCACAGACGGAGGCGGGCATTGTGGATGGCGAAAGCCAGAAACTCGGCCAATTACGCCTGTTGATTGCGCTTGATGCACTTCTTGTGGAAGGAAGCGTCGGAGGTGCTGCCAAGCAGATGGGATTGAGTATGGCCGCCATGAGCCGGTTGCTCGGACAGATACGCGAGAAGTTTGACGATCCTATTTTCATTCGTTCTGGACGCAACATGATCGCCACTCCCAAAGCAGAAGCTTTACGCGGGCGCTTGCGACGTTTGGCAAATGAAGCTGAAGCGCTGATGAATTTCGATGGCAATGATGCGTCGCAAGCTCATTGCAACAACAGACATGGTTGGGCAAGCACGAGCGCCATTGCGGCTCCCCCGCCGCTCGGAATCCGGAGAGTCGTGAAACTTGAAAATCACCCAACACCGGAACAGCTCGCGGCACAGTTCGCCAATATTCAGGATGAACACGATCCTGCGCGACGACTGGCAAAATACATAGCAATCACCGGGCGAAAGGTTGGCTATACGCGCCCGTTGGAAATGCATGAAGCGGAAGATGCCTTTAATACGATATTTGCAGGAGAGGCAGATCCCATGCAAATCAGTGCGTTGTTACGTCTAATTCATTATCGTGGTGAAACGGCACCTGAACTTGCAGGCATGACACAGGCAGCGCGTAAATATTGCTCAACAAAAGCGAATATCCGCTTACCAGCACTTGATTGGCCTGCCTATCTCTCACCGAACTCCCATCAAGCGCCGTGGTTCATGCTGGCAGCAATCCTTGTCGCTCGAGCTGGCTATCCAGTAGCACTTCACGGCAACTGCGGTATGGGAGATCTTTCAGGTAAGCTTGAGCTGGCCGCTGAAGCTCTCAACATGCCGATTACCGGCTCGCTCACGCTGGCAGAAAGTGCGTTGAAAGCGCATGGCATCTGCTTCATGCCGGTGGCCGGTTTCGCACCGCAGGTTCATGCGTTGCTCGCGCTCTATCCACTTTTTGATTCACGATCCTCTATTAACAGTCTGGCGCATCTGCTCAATCCGATGGGACTGTCAGCCTCTTTCCTTGGTGTGACGCAGCCTGCCTACCGTGAATTGCATCGCGATGCTGGAGCCTTACTCGACTGGCCCTCTGTTTCGGTCGTCTCGACAAGTCGCGATGTGGCTGAGCTGGTGCCACACCACGCACATAGCATCCACAGATGGTTTGGTGGTCAAAAATCAGAACTGACATTACCCACTCTGTCGAAGGCAGTGACTGACAAACATGCAAGCCTGACGACTTTTGAATACTGGCTCGCTGTCTGGTCTGGTGCTGCGGCCGATGAACGAGCCGAGCTGACGGTCATCGCTTCAACCGCCATGGCGCTGATGACGGTGCTCGCAGCCGATAATGACAGCTATGGCCAATTCCATAAAAAGGCTGAGGAGCTTTGGAAGGAACGCCACCAGAACTGATTATTGGAGTTTTGTGATCAATTTTTAAGCAGGCGTCGAAAACTATTCTACTTATGCTGTTTTAGGGAAAAGCATTCCGGTTACAGATTAAGAACAGCAAGTCGATGCTTTGTTTGATATTTTTATAAGCCCTATCGTTCCGCCGTAACTCATAATAGGCAGCGGGGCGATTTGATGGTCAATCCAATATTTGGTGCAACAGGCACGTCCATTTTTGAAACCATGTCGCGCCTTGCAGCTGAAACTGGATCAATTAATCTCGGACAAGGGTTTCCAGAAGGCTTTGAGCCGCAGGAGCTGGTTGAAGCCGCAATTCATGCATTGCGTGATGGCCCTCATCAATATCCACCGATGCTCGGAATTCCATCTTTGCGCAAAGCAGTGGCGGAAAATGCGCGCCGGTTTCTCGGATTGGATATAGATTGGGAGTCAGAGGTTCTTGTCACCTCCGGTGCAACGGAAGCGCTGACCGATACCTTTCTTGCGCTGCTCGACCACGACGATGAAGTCATCGTCTTTGAGCCCGTTTATGATGCCTATGCAACGCTTATTCGCCGTGCAGGCGGCAAGGTCGTGCCACTTCGCCTGACGCCGCCACACTGGGAATTACCGCGTGAGGCGCTGGAAAAAGCTATCACATCAAAGACAAAGCTGATTGTCATCAACACGCCGATGAACCCGATTGGCAAGATTTTTGATCCTGAAGAATTGAAATTTCTGGCCTCCCTTGCGATCAAGCATGATCTGACGATTGTGTCCGACGAGGTCTATGAACATTTGATCTTCGACGGAAGGCCGTTTTACTCGCTCTTTGCGGTGCCTGATATCCGAGATCGCGTTGTGCGGATCGGCTCCGCTGGAAAAAGCTTTTCAGTAACGGGCTGGAAAGTTGGCTATGTGACAGCTTCCGCAAAACTTCTCGCGCCGATTGCCCGCGCTCATCAATACGTGACCTTTACCACTCCGCCTGCCTTGCAAGCCGCTGTGACTGTCGGTCTTTCTTTGCCTGACAGTTATTTCATCAATCTGCGTGAGGCGCTGGCAGCGCGCCGTGATCTGTTGCTCAGCGGTTTGCGGGGCGCGGGTTTTGAGATTGCGGATGCTCCGGCAACCTATTTTGCCGTCGCCGATATCAGCGCGCTTGATCCGGATGGCGATGATCTTGCCTTCAGCCGCCGTCTAACGCTTGAGGCAGGCGTGACGCCGGTACCGGTTTCATCTTTCTACGGCGAGCGTGATGTCAAAAGCCATGTCCGTTTCTGCTTTGCTAAGAAGCAAGAAACCCTTTCAAAAGCTGTCGAACGGCTTGGTCAGTGGTCAGCAAAACAAAACTGGCGCGCGGCTTCCTAAAGTATGTCTCCCAAAAGCGGATGCCGGTTTTGGGATAAAGACATGCGTAAAAACAACCGCTTAAGAAACGGCCAAAAAATCATTTCGAGGAACATTTGCATGAAATATACCCCTTTCATTCGTGGCGCTCTATCAGCGGTCTTGCTTTCTATGCTGGCAGCATCGCCTGCGTTGGCCGAAAAAATACGCCTCGGTGTCACGTCCGGTCCGCATGCCCAGATTGCCGAAGCTCTGACGCCGATCGCGAAAGCCAAGGGGCTTCAGATCGAAATTGTTGAGTTTTCCGATGGCGCGATGATCGATCCGGCTACGAATGATGGCGATCTGGATGCCAACGGCTTTCAGCATACGCCTTATCTTAATCAGCAAAACAAGGATCGCGGACTTAATCTCGTAGCGGTTGGCGGCAACACCGTTTTGCTGCCGATGGCGGGTTATTCGCATAAGTTCAAGACGCTCGAAGATCTGCCGGAAGGTGCACAGATCACAATCCCTAATGATCCAAGCAATGCTGGGCGCGCGCTGAAACTGCTTGAAAAGAGCGGTGTTCTCAAGCTTACACCCGGCGTGGCATTCAATGCCACAGAGCTCGACATTGTTGAGAACCCGAAGAAAGTAAAAATCATTCCAATGGAAACCGCCCAGCTTGCTCGTTCATTGGAAGATGTCGATTTTTCGGTAATCACATCTCACTTCGCGCTGAGCGCCGGTCTAGTTCCAAGCCGCGACGCAATCCTGATTGAAGACCAACTGTCCGACTATTTCTGCCTCATCGCCGTTGCGGAAAAGAACAAGGATGCGCCATGGGTCAAGACCTTGATCGAATCCTACAAGTCGCCAGAAGTCAAAGCCTTTATCGAACAGAAGTTCGAAGGCAATATCATTGCGGGATGGTGAGATGAACCTTTCGGTTCGCATAGCTAAAACAGCACGGAGCCAGGTCGGCTCCGTACCGCCGATCATTGAGGTTAAGTCACTGACCAAGACCTATGATCCGAAAGCTGGCGCGGTTTTAGACGACGTTTCGTTGCAGGTCGGCAAAGGATCTATACACGGTATCATTGGTCGTTCAGGCGCTGGTAAAAGCACGCTGGTACGATGCCTTAATGGTCTTGTGCAGCCAACAAGAGGTGATGTTTTCGTCGCTGGACGTCAGGTGAGCCAACTGGACAGTCGTGAACTGCGACAGGCTCGTCGCGATATATCCATGATATTCCAACATTTTAGCCTTCTTTCCTCTCGAAGTGCTGCAGCTAATATAGCTCTCCCTATGGAATTGGCTGGAGTCCCGCGCGAAAGCATCCGCAAGCGCGTTTCTGAACTGCTTGATCTGGTAGGGCTGGATGGAAAGGCCGATGCTTATCCGTCCGAGTTGTCTGGCGGGCAGAAACAGCGTGTGGGCATTGCACGTGCTTTGGCGTTGGAGCCAAGTGTCCTTTTATCAGACGAGGCTACGTCTGCGCTTGACCCTGAAACAACCGAACAAATTTTGGGACTTCTCAAGGATATCAATCGTCGTCTTGGCCTGAGCATCGTTTTGATAACCCACGAGATGGATGTGGTGCGCCAGATTGCGGATCATGTGACAGTACTCGAGGGGGGACGCGTGGTTGAGAGCGGCCCGACATTTGATGTTTTCGCTTTTCCAAAATCGACCATCGCACGGTCGTTTCTCTCGAGCATCGTAGCGCATGATCTGCCGCCTGAAGTTGCGCAAAAACTGATGCCAGAAGCAGTTCCCGGATCGAACCCTGTATTGCGGATTATCTTTTCGGGGGAGGCTGCCCATTCACCGGTGGTGGCAACACTTGTTCAGCGCTTTGGTATCAATCCAAATATCTTGCATGGGCGCATCGATTATATCGGCGGAAAGCCGCTCGGAATCATGACGCTGATCGCTGAAAACGGCGAGCCTGATCTTGCTGACGTCCTCGCATATCTTACTTCGCTCGATCTGCATGGAGAGGTGCTCGGCCATGTTGTCTGATCTGCTTTCACCTGCGCTTGTCAACCTGCTGCTGGAGTCACTCAAGCAGACGATCATGATGGTGGCTGCTTCCGCAATTCTCTCGACCCTGATCGGCTTGCCGCTCGGCATCGCGTTGGTTGTGACCGCTCCGGGACAGTTCCTTGAGCGACCAGTTTTCAACCGCATTGCGGGCACTATCGTCAATTTGGTGCGGTCCACGCCTTTCATCATTCTGATGGTGGCAATCATTCCGTTTACCCGTCTTGTGGCAGGCACGACGGTCGGCACTTACGCGGCAATCGTGCCACTGACAGTTGCAATCATTCCGCTCTATGCGCGCCTTGCTGAGACCGCAATGCGTGAGGTAGATCAAAGTCTTATAGAAGCTGCTGAAAGTATGAGTGCAACGCCGTTACAGATCATATTCAAGGTTCTTCTGCCCGAGGCTTTACCTGGAATTATCGCAGGCCAGACTGTCACGCTGGTGAGCCTTGTCGGTTATTCAGCAATGGCGGGAACAGTTGGCGGTGGCGGTCTTGGCGATCTTGGTATCCGCTTTGGTTACCAGCGTTTTATGCCAGAAGTGATGATCGCCGTTGTGATCATTCTTGTTGCCATCGTTCAGTCCATTCAAGTTACGGGCGATTATGCCGCCCGGGTCGTCAATCATCGCATAGCGCGCAGCCGCCGCTCACGCTGAAATTTAGAGGAGACATAAAATGACCGCACACTCACATCCGATCAACCTGCCGCTGCTTGATATCTCTCGTTACAATGGTTCACCTGAAGAAAGGAAAAGCTTCATTGATGAACTTCGCCGCACGCTTCATGATCATGGCTTTTTCTACCTGACAGGCCATGGTGTTGCCCCTAAACTGATCTCTGATGTTGTGGCTACGGCCAAGCGCTTCTTCGCCTTGCCCACGGAAGAAAAGCTCAAGATCGAAATGATCAACACATCGCATTTCCGCGGCTATAACCGTGCCGGTCTTGAACGCACCCGTGGCGAGCAGGATTGGCGTGAGCAACTCGATATCAACACCGAAGCAGAACCCACCGAATTGGGTCCTGACAGCCCGGCATGGAAGCGTTTGATTGGTCCTAATCAGTGGCCAGAAGCACTGCCTGAATTGAAGCCACTATTGCTTGCCTATCAAGCGGAAGTCACACGCGTTGGTATAGATGTTCTGAAAGCCATTGCGCAGGCGCTTGGTCAGAGCGAAGATTTCTTCGCGCAGATTTATGAGCCTCACCCGTCCCAGCTTCTGAAAATTATTCGCTATCCGGGTCGTGACGTCGCTGAAAGCGAGCAGGGCGTTGGTGCACATAAGGACGGCGGCTTCGTGACTGTGCTGCTTCAAGACGTTGTACCGGGTCTGCGCGTGCAGCGTGAAGACGGTGTCTGGATTGATGCACCGCCGGTGCCGGGTACGTTTGTTATCAACACTGGTGAGTTGCTTGAACTGGCAACCAACGGCTTCGTGAAAGCGGATGTTCATGGCGTTGTCGCACCACCTGCTGGAACTGAGCGCTTCTCAGTCGCCTTCTTCCTAGGCGCTCGCTATGACGCGACGATCCCTGTTATCGATTTGCCGGAAGAACTGAAGACGAAGGAACGCGGCGTAACAGTCGATCCGCTCAATACGCTCTTCCGCGAAGTAGGCCAGAACAATCTTAAGAGCCGTCTGCGCTCACATCCAGATGTGGCACGCGCCCATCATCAGGATCTGCTGGATTCCCCGGAATTCGCCAGCTTGAAGCTGGGCTCCTCTTACTAATTAAACCCATTCCTTGATGGTTCCGTCAAGGAACAGGTTCGGGGGTACCAGGGTATCATGTGCCTGTTGTGCCGCTTATGGTAGCTGGCAGAAATCCCAGATAAAAAAGCGCCGGATAACCGGCGCTTTTTGTTTGCTCTGAGGAGGTTTATCAGCCGCTGATGAGCTTGACTTCCATGAAGTCTTCGAGACCCCATTTGCCGCCTTCACGACCATTGCCGGACTGCTTGTATCCGCCAAACGGGCTTCCGGGTGCACGCGACGTTCCGTTGATCTGGATCATGCCTGCACGGAGCTTGCGCGCAACACGTTTGGCCCGCTCTGGATTGCCGGTTTGGATATAGGCCGCAAGCCCATAAGGTGTGTCGTTGGCAACGGCGATTGCTTCTTCTTCTGTATCGAAAGGGATCATCGCCAGCACAGGGCCAAAGATTTCCTCACGGGCGATTGTCATATCATTGTTCACATCAGCAAAGATTGTCGGTTTGACGAAGTCACCTTCCGAAATACCATCGGGACGTCCTGTGCCGCCAACAATCAGACGCGCACCTTCATCAATACCCTTCTGAATCAACGCCTGAACCTTTTCAAACTGGATCGAAGAGGAAAGAGGACCGATATGTTCGCCGTCCTTGGCCGGATCATCAACAGTGGTTTTCGCGGCTGCTTTTTTGGCGAACTCGACCGCCTTATCGTAAACCGAACGTTCAACCAGCATACGTGTTGGGGCATTGCACGACTGGCCGGTATTCTCAAAGCAATGGTTCACACCGCGCTCGATGGCCTTTTCAAGGTCGCTATCAGCGAACACAATGTTTGGCGATTTGCCGCCGAGTTCAAGCGACACGCGCTTGACGGTTGCTGCAGCCGCGCGAGAAACAGCGGTGCCTGCGCGGGTTGAACCAGTAAATGACATCATGTCGATATCGGGATGCTGCGACATCGCTTCACCGACAACCGGGCCCTCGCCATTGACAAGATTGAACACGCCTTTTGGCAGACCTGCCTCATCAACAAATTCAGCAAACAGCATGGCTGACATCGGTGCGATTTCGGACGGCTTGAGGATAACCGTGCAGCCCACTGCAATTGCGGGAATGACCTTGAGTGCGATCTGGTTCATCGGCCAATTCCATGGCGTAATCAGACCGCAGACGCCAATCGGTTCACGCACGATGGCCTGATTGGAATGCTTTTGTGAAAGAATTTCTTCAAACTCGAAATTCTCAAAAGCTGCGATGAACGCCTTGGTATGCGACAGCCCGGCAGCAGCCTGAGATTCACGTGCGAGCTTGATTGGCGCGCCCATTTCCTTGGAAATTGCCTGAGCCATTTCTTCAAGACGGCGTTCATAAATTTCAACAATACGGCGAATATAGCCGATACGTTCTTCAGCGGGCGTTTCGCTCCATGATGGAAACGCTTTGCGAGCGGCTGCAACTGCGAGATCAATATCAGCGGCTGAACCTGCAGAAATTACTGCATAAGGCTTTTCGGTCGCCGGGTTGATGACCTCAATCGATTTTGCTTCAAGTGGGGAGCGCCACGCGCCGTCGATATAGAAATCCGTTTTTTGATCCAGATTTTTCTGAAGCATGATGAAGTCCTCCTTGAATGCTGTCTTTGATGGGAATGTTGTCTTTGAGAGGCGATATTCCACGCGTTTCCCTGATTTGCGCGGAGACTAGCCGCCATAAGAGGCTGCGTCAAAACAGAAGGTTCGATGGATGTATCAATTTTTCTTATTCATTATCGTAAGCTTCAAACTCGATGCCCAGCGTTTCCAGTCCCTCTTCAATGTAATCACCTAGGAGGGGGATACCGAGCAGATACTTTGCCTCGCGTCCATTGTGGCGATCACTTGCGGTTGAGAGAGCCTCTTCCCATTCCTCAGCACTGAAGTCGCCGCGCCCGACCCATACCAAGGCCAATAACTCTACTCTTTCGTCTTCATTGAGAGAACGAATGGCTGCCGCCAATTCCTTACGCGTGGGATTGTCGATGGAGGCATCAAGGATATCAATATCGCCGTCATCGGAGGCATTTGAGCCGGAATTTTCATCAACTGCGGGCACCTGAACGTCATATTCACGCGCTTTGGAGATAATGAATTCGATATTCTCGATATTATTGACCAGCTCAACCATGATGTGCCTCCGTTGACGTCATTCACTACTTACCGAACGCGGGACGATAGGTGTGGTTCCGCATTTCTCTAAAGCGCACGTGCTGCACCTCTTCCTGCAGCTCGGCCAGAGAATATGCAGCCTCCGAGGAAAGTCCCTTCCAACGCATTATACCCGTGATAGCCACCACCACCAAAGCCTGCTGCTTCTCCAGCTGCATAAAGGCCCGGAACAGGCTCGCCTTTCTCGTTGAGAACAGCAGAATTTAGATCTGTATGCAGTCCACCGAGGGTTTTCCGGGTCAGGATATGCAGTTTGACGGCAATCAACGGACCGTTATTCGGATCAAGCAACGCGTGAAGCGGAACCGCGCGTGTCAGCCGGTCGCCAATATAAGCACGTGCATTGTGGATGGCTGTGATCTGTGCGTCCTTGGAATAACGATTGGTAACTTCGCGATCACGCGCTTCGATCTGGTTGCGGATATGAGCGAGGTTCAGCAGCTTTTCTCCGGTTAGCCGGTTCATCTTGACGACAAGTTGTTCAATACTGGTTGCAGTAATGAAATCCTCGCCATGATCGATGAATGCCTTAACAGGAGGTGGCGGCGATTTGCCAAGGCGGCTTTTGATCAGAAGCTTCCAGTCTTTGCCGGTGAGGTCCGGGTTTTGCTCGGAGCCCGAGAGAGAAAACTCCTTGCGAATGATCTTCTCAGTGAGAATAAACCATGAATAATCATAACCCGTTGCCAGAATATGCTTAAGCGTGCCGAGGGTATCGAAACCAGGCAGATAGGGTGAGGGCAGGCGGTTGCCCTCCGCATCGAACCACATCGATGACGGTCCCGGCAGAATACGGATGCCATGATTGGGCCAGATGGAGCGCCAGTTGCGAATACCTTCTGTATAGTGCCACATACGGTCGCCATTAATAACGTGTCCACCTGCAGCTACGGCTATGTCGATGCCGCGGCCATCCACATGCGCAGGCACACCTAGCACCATATTTTCGGGTGGGTTGCCGAGCCTGTCGCGCGGCCATGCCTTACGGACACGTTCTGGATCGCCGCCGATACCGCCCGATGTTACGATCACGCAACTGGCTGACAGTTCAAATTGACCGGCGGTGTCACGTGATGACGATTGTCCGCGTGCGATTGTGGAAGGCACAAGAATATCCCCGCGAACTCCACTTGCCTGTCCGTTGGTCATGACAATTTCATTGACACGGTGGCGGCATTTCAGTGTGAGCAAGCCATTTGAAATAGCCTCCCGCATCAGACGTTCAAAGGGAGCGACCACACCGGGGCCAGTGCCCCATGTCACATGAAAACGCGGAACGGAATTTCCGTGACCGTGTGCTTGAGCACCTCCGCGTTCTGCCCAGCCAACAACGGGAAACCAGCGCATACCGAGACTGTGCAGCCAAGATCGCATCTCACCGGCTGCAAACTGCAAATAGGCTTCAGCACATTGTTTGGGCCAATAATCTTCCGGGCGATCAAATTGCGCTGATCCAAGCCAGTCTTGTCGAGCCAGATCAAGGCTATCCTTTATGCCGAGACGTCGTTGCTCGGGACTGTCGACCATAAACAGCCCACCAAGCGACCAGAACGCTTGTCCGCCGACTGAATTTTCGCCTTCCTGTTCAAGAAGGATGACTTTCCGCCCGGAGCTCGTGAGCTCTTGAGCAGCTACAAGCCCCGCCAGACCTGAGCCAATGATAATTGCATCCGCATTTTTCATACCCGCGTCCTCCCTCACCGGGAGAGTGGCTTATGGGAATGCTGCTGGCAAGGTCTTCTTAAGCCGCGAAGAAGGGTAGAATCCAATCAGCAATCAGCTTGATTGAAAGTCCGAAAAGCGTCAGCTGAACCAACAGGAAAAACGGACCGTCTGGCATGATGCGGGTGAGCTTTGCGCCGACAAATGTTCCAATAATTGCGGCAGGCAAAAGCCAAAGACCGAGCGACCAGTCGAGATTGGAAAACTGCTGCAATTGCCAATAGGGGATCAGTTTAACCGCGTTGACGATCGCAAAAAGGATGGTCGAAGTGCCGGCAAAGACAAGCTTTTCAAGATGCTGTGGCAACACATACATCTGGAAGGGCGGAGCGCCCGAATGCGAAACAAAGCTCGTAAGACCAGTCAGAATGCCCCAGAACGTTCCGCCGGGAATATCCGCCTTGCGCGCCTGACGGCGATATCTGGCGCCCACCCAGACATTGAAGCAGAAAAAGAGGCCAACAAGTCCCACAAGCATCCCAATGAACGTGCTTGAAAGATGTGAGCTGAACAACCAACCAAGCCCGATGCCGACAATAGCGGCAGGAGTAAGGATCGCCAGATTTCGCGCTGAAAAATGATGGCGGTAGAGATATAGGCCGAACATGTCGCTGACAACATAGATTGGCAGCAGAAGAGCGGCGGCTGTGACCGGCGATATAACCAACGCCATCAGTGGAACCGAAAGCGTTCCGACTGACGGCAAGCCGCCTTTCGACAGCCCAACCAGAAAAGCCGCAATAACGGCAACTGTCATAAACAACGGGGTATGTTCAAGCATTCAGACAGTTACCGTGATGCAAGTAAAATAATGGCTTATCAGCGCTTCTATCAGCTATGTGCCCATTCCCAATAGAGCGAACGCGCGCGCTTGGTAACAGCACCATACTCCAGTTTGCGTTCATCAAAGCCGATGATTGGCACAACCTTGCTCATATTGCCGGTCGAAAAAATTTCATCTGCTTCGCGGAAGTCCTGAACCTTAAGTGTCGTTTCGTGAACGTTGACGCCCGCTTCACGCAGAAGTCCAATCACGCGTTGACGCGTAATGCCGTTGAGGAAGGTGCCATTGGGAACCGGCGTGAAAACTTCGCCGCCACGAACCATGAACACATTTGACGTCGCAGTTTCTGCAACATTGCCGAGCACGTCGGTCACAAGCGCATTGTGGAAGCCCTTGGCCTTGGCTTCTCGCAGCATGCGGGCGTTATTCGGATAAAGGCATGCAGCCTTGGCATTGACCGGCATCACTTCGAGATAAGGACGACGGAACGATGTTGTCGTAACGGTAAAGCCTTTTGGCTCGACCATGGGAATGGCTTCGAGACAAAGGGCAAAGTCGGTCGATTCAGGAGCAGCAGCAACCGTGCTGGCGTCTCCGTCCTCTGCCCAATACATGGGGCGGATATAGACGTCTGTGTCGGGCGCAAACTTCTTCAGGCCTTCGCGGGCCAGCGCTTCAATGTCATTGCCGCTCAGAGTGGGGGCGAGTCCAAGCGCACGTGTTGAATCATTTGCGCGGGCGGCATGAAGATCAAGATCCGGTGTGACGCCTTCAAACAGACGCGCACCATCGAAAACGAGCGACCCGAGCCAGGTTGCATGCGATGCGGCACCAAGTATGCGCACATCGCCTTCACGCCATTCACCCTTGTAATAGGTCCACATTGCTCGCGTCTCGGTCATTGTATTCGTCCTTTTAAATCTCGTTCTTCCGCGCAGACCCGCGTTCGACGCTTTCGACATCAGACTAATTTTCTGGAAGACGCGCGAGTGCTGGTGGGAATTCCGAGCATGTTATAGCACGTCGCCTGAAACTGGGAACCCGTTTCAGGCCTTTCAAATAATCGGAAAGATCACGAGTGTGCGATATGTGCCGCCTTATTTTTCTTCAGCCAAGGCAGGCGATGGATCGGAAGTGGCAACGGCTGCTGGTCCTTCCACGCCGCGCTGGCGTTCGCGTACAAACGTGAACAGGCCTGAAATCGTGATCAATATGATGCCAATGAGCATCGGAAGGTCGATATGGTCGTGGAAGATGAAATAGCCAAACAGGATCGCCCAGAGCATCTGGCTATATTGTGGTGAGGCAATCGCGCTTGCAGGTGCACGATGCGCTGCAAGCATCAGCAGAATGTTGGCAAGCGCCGCAAGCAGGCCATAACCAGCGAGATAGCCCCACTGAACGGCAGACGGGGGCTGATAACTTGGGATCATAAGCACGCCACAGATCAGGATCGGTCCGACAAGCCCGGCCGTATAAAGCGAGATGCGCTTTTCCTTTTTGCCCATGGCGCGGAAAATGATGATGCTGAATGCGCCGCCCAAGCCTGCGCCGAGTGCACCCAGATGACCAATAGACAATTCACGAAAGCCCGGACGCAAAACAACCATAACGCCGATAAAGCCGATCACGACCGCTGACCATCGACGCCAGCCAACCTGCTCTTTAAGGAAAATCACCGAGAGTATCGTCACAAATGCCGGGAGCAGGAAGATAAGCGCAAAAGCTTCGGCCATAGAAAGATGCGTGAAGGCTACGACACTGCCAATGACACCCATAGCAGCGGTGAGTGTACGAAGTAACCAGAGCTTTATATTTGTGGTTCGAAACATATCGAGCCACTGATCTTCGGGTTTCTTGACAAAGGGTATGGCAAGAGAGCCCAGAACAGCACCATAAAAGGCGATTTCATAGGGCGATAGCGTGCCGTCGAGAAACTTGACGCAGGCGTCGCTTACAGCGAATGCAGCATAGGACGCAAACGCGAGGAAAATACCGTAAAGCATGGTGGTGTCCGCAATGGGCTAGAGATAATCTCCTCCGCTGACCGGATTAATCGATTAAAGCCGGTTTTGCAAAAGGCAATTTTATAAAATTCAAAATAATGACCGGCCGCAATCCCCTACGACGTAGGCGATTGCGGCGTTTTCAAGAAGGCGAGCTCCATCGAAAACGCATGCCTCATTTGCAATCATATCCGTGGTGGAATTTTGTGCAAAAGACTATTTAACAGGCATCCAACGAGGAGAAAAGAAATGAACATTCGTCAGAAATTCCAGCAGTACGTTTCCCGCCGTCGCGCAATGCGTGAACTGGGTGCAATGGACGACCATCTTCTTGCCGATATCGGCGTTTCGCGTTCGCAGATCCAGAGCGCAGTTTTCGGTAAGTAATCACTGATGGCGCGGCTGATAATTAATCGCCCCGAAAGTGAAACTGAAATAAAATAACAAAGCGTCGGTACTCCAGTCCCGGCGCTTTTGTTTTTTATATGTATATTGTAAATTTATTCTATCGGTCGCTCATTTTGAACGCCTAGGAAATTTCATAAGATATCTGCTATCTGCAAGTGGTGTCATATTTATTCGCGCCCGACAGCGATTCCATCCAATGAGACAAAACGATATTCTATTTGGGACATCTGCCACTTGAGTGGAAGGTGGCTGAAGGAGTATTGATGTGATGCGGGGGCTGGCGATGAAGATGGGTCTGTGAATAGTTATTACTGCTAACTCACCTGTCTTCATTGCCGCCAATTTATTGAGTCTTTCATGACCGAAAGTTATTTTAACTGTTAATGTGAAGCATAATTGCATTTTGTTTTATTGCCGAACATTCACTCTGACTGATTATATGCCTTGCGTGTCGGGCGGTCACACGGTTATGTGGCTGCCCGACGGCACAAGGACCTCACCATGCTCAATCTCATCATAAATGGAACTTTGATCGGCTTAGGCGCGACGATCATTATGGACATCTGGGCATTGGTTCTTACGCAATTTCCGGGGCAGTCTCGCCCAAATTGGGGCCTTGTGGGTCGCTGGTTCTGGCATTTACGAAAAGGCCAGATATTTCATGATGATATTGCGGCTTCAAAACCCTATGCGCATGAAGTTGCCTTGGGTTGGATCGGTCACTATGCGGTTGGCATTCTCTACGGCATTATATTTGCGCTTTACGGCGGCGCGGCATGGTTTGCGAATCCAATTTTCTTTCCCGTCTGGATATTCGGTATCCTGACCGTGGCAGCAGGCTGGTTTCTTTTGCAACCAGGCCTGGGAATCGGCTGGGCAGCATCGCGTTTGCCAAATGCCGGAAATGTCCGTATTCTCAATCTCGTCGCTCATACATTTTTTGCCCTTGGCATGTATGGCACAGGTATTATTCTGAAAACATTAGCTTAATCATATAGATAGGTTTGGTAGCTGTAACTTAGGCAGCTACCATTTTTGAAGCACTTTCAAAAAATAAAGCCCGAATAGGTGACTGGCGCGCTTTCGAAAGTCAGTCCAAACTAAATCACGTTAATAAACAGGCATTCTTGCGGCAGAACTGTGTTTTTGATCGCGTTGGGTGTATGGGGAACAAATCCGCTCGCGCAAAATGCGGCTGCGGCTAACAAATACGGCAATCGCAATAGATTGCACCGATCTTATCCAGCTGATCGCAAGCAATTGCCCTCGGCTGATCATTGGTGCCTTTGAAAGCGAGCTTTTGCCCTGGAGGGATCATGCTGGAAAAGCTGTTCAAATTGCAGGAACATGGCACGTCGGTGAGAACGGAAGTCATCGCTGGTGTGACGACCTTCCTGACGATGTCTTACATTATCTTCGTCAATCCTGATATTCTGTCCACAACAGGTATGGATCGCAACGCAGTCTTCGTTGCTACATGTCTTGCGGCAGCATTGGGTTCGATCGTCATGGCGCTCGTCGCCAACTGGCCGATTGGCATGGCACCAGGCATGGGCCTCAATGCCTTCTTCGCCTTCACCGTTGTTGGTGCCATGGGCTTTTCATGGCAACAGGCACTCGGTGCGGTCTTCATTTCCGGCATTATCTTCCTGTTCCTGACGGTAACGGGTATCCGGCGTTGGCTGGTCGAGGGTATTCCGCATTCATTGCGCAGCGCGATTGCCGCCGGTATCGGCATGTTCCTGGCCTTGATTGGGCTTAAGAGCGCAGGCGTCGTCGTTGACAATCCCGCAACGCTCGTTGGTCTTGGCGATTTGCGTGAATCTGGTCCTCTTCTCGCTATCGGTGGTTTCTTTATCATCGCAGCTCTTGATGCTCTCAAGGTTCGCGGCGCGATCCTGATCGGTATCCTTGTCATCACTATCGCATCGATATCGCTGGGCATCACCCAGTTTGGCGGTGTGTTCTCCGCTCCTCCGAGCCTTGCACCAACTTTCTTGCAGCTCGATATCATGGGCGCGCTGCACACCGGTATCCTGCACGTCATTCTGGTTTTCGTTCTGGTTGAAGTGTTTGATGCGACCGGTACGCTGATCGGCGTTGCCAAGCGTGGCGGCCTCATCGAACCGGGCAAGCCAAACCGTCTCGGTAAGGCTCTGTTTGCAGACAGCACGGCAATTCTTGGTGGCTCGCTGCTCGGCACGTCTTCAACGACGGCTTATGTCGAAAGCGCTTCAGGCGTTCAGGCTGGCGGTCGTACAGGTCTGACGGCGCTTGTTGTCGCTCTGTTGTTCCTCGCTGCACTCTTCATTTCGCCGCTTGCTGGTTCCGTACCCGCCTATGCAACAGCGCCAGCGCTCGTTTACGTCGCTTGCTTGATGATGCGCGAACTGTCCGAAATCAAGTGGGATGAAATCACGGAAGCGGCTCCAGCAGCACTTACCGCGCTTTCAATTCCATTCACCTACTCGATTGCG